>JAESFT010000289.1_pt1 | contig 40340 bp, 35 predicted proteins | sample 9269451 | NCBI WGS metagenome assembly JAESFT01 (sample SAMN14502557, study PRJNA617106) | algae metagenome | isolation source: Scytonema hyalinum WJT4-NPBG1 and co-occurring heterotrophs from well... | place: USA: Mojave Desert, Joshua Tree National Park, California | collected 2006-05-25
ATGGCCGGTCTCGAACAGCATCGACAGCATCTTGCGCCACAAGTCGAGCGCTTGCACTTTCTTGAACAGCTTCAGTTCACCGCGGGCGGCCTTCGCCTCGTAGCCGGTATAGGCTGCTTCGAATGCCTTGCCGACTTTGTCGTGCAGGTCCGGCACATCGCTCGGGGAGAACAGCGTCCATTCACCCTTTTCCATGACCCGCTTCATGAACAGGTCCGGAATCCAATTGGCGGTGTTCATGTCATGGGTACGGCGGCGGTCGTCGCCAGTGTTCTTGCGCAGGTCGAGGAACTCCTCGATGTCCAGATGCCAGGTTTCCAGATAGGCACAGACCGCGCCCTTGCGCTTGCCGCCCTGGTTGACTGCGACGGCGGTATCGTTCACCACTTTCAGGAAGGGGACCACGCCCTGCGACTTGCCGTTGGTGCCCTTGATATGGGCGCCGAGCGCGCGAACCGGCGTCCAGTCATTGCCGAGACCGCCGGCGAATTTGGCCAGCAGCGCATTTTCCTTGATTGCCTCGTAGATGCCGTCCAGATCGTCGGCGACCGTGGTCAGATAGCAGGACGACAATTGCGAACGCTGGGTACCGGAATTGAACAGGGTCGGCGTGGAGCTCATGAAATCGAAGGAGGACAGCAAGTTGTAGAACTCGATCGCGCGGGCTTCGCGGTCGATTTCGTTCAGTGCCAGTCCCATCGCTACTCGCATATAAAACGCCTGCGGCATCTCGATGCGGGTGCCTTCGATATGCAGGAAATAGCGGTCGTACAGGGTCTGCAGACCGAGATAGCCGAATTGCAGATCGCGTTCCGGCACCAGTGCCTGGGCCAGCTTCTGCAGGTCGAATTGCATCAGCTTGTCGTCAAGCAGTTCGGCTTCGATGCCTTTTTTGATGTATCTCGGGAAGTAGTCGACATAGTATCCGGCGGCGTCTGCCTGTGCGACTTCCTGGCCGAACACCTCCTTGCGGATGGTATGCATCAGCAGGCGAGCGGTGACCTTGCTGTAGGCCGGGTCCTTTTCCATCAGCGCGCGGGCGGCCAGGATGGCGGACTTATGCAGCTCCTCGACCGGCACACCGTCATACAGATTCTTCACCGTTTCGGCCAAAATGGCTTCGGCGTCGACGTGCTTCTCGAGACCGATGCAGGCGGCAGTGATCAGGTCGCGCACCTGCTGCAGGTCGAGCGGACGGCGTTCGCCGTTATCGAGCACATGCAGTTGCGGCGCATCGATTGCTGCCTTTGTCGATTGCTGCTGGGCACGCTCTTCCATCCGCTTGGCGCGATACAGCACATAAGCGCGGGCGACATCATGTTCGCCGGAGCGCATCAGCGACAGCTCAACCTGGTCCTGGATGTCTTCGATATGGAATGTGCCGCCCGCAGGTTGGCGACGCACCAGCGCGGCCACGACGTTGGAGGTCAGCTGTTCGACCAACTCGCGTACGCGTGCCGACGCAGCGCCCTGCCCGCCGTTGACGGCGAGGAATGCCTTGGTAACCGCGATGGAGATTTTCGATGGCTCGAATCCGGCGACTGCGCCGTTGCGGCGGATGATCTTGTAGTCGCCCAGATTGATGGACATGTTGGATGCGGATGAGGTAGAGCCGCTGCGAGGAGAGACCAGACCAATTTCGTTGGAAGATTTAACGGATACTTCTTGAGTTGAGTGCATCTAGCCTCCTGAGAGCTGGTTGCGGCTGGCATTGCAGCCGCTTATATGGTTGTGGAAAAACACCCGTTGTACAGGTGTGCTCACGTTTATTCAGCAGATATCAAATATCGAACACCCCAGGTCTGCGAGCGTCAGTCGCGATCGCTTTCACACTTCGATGTTGTATGCAGGTTTTGTTCCAGAAGAATGGTGCGGCTTTGGAAAATCTCATGTGCATTACGTTGGAGTGAAAACGACGCGATTGGCTCGAAGAAAGATGCGCACCGGAAATGTCCGGCACACATGATGGAAAGAACCATCACTACATCTAGTGTTCTGTTCGCCGATTGATACTAATTCTAGTAGCTGGGTGCAGGGGACGCAAATGTTTTTTTGAATATTTCGTCAATTTCTCTGATGCATCGCAATGAACTTTTTAGAGTTCTGTAGGGAAATGCAATGTTTTATGCGCGGGAAGCGGCTTGCCACCGTGATCTAGCAGCTCACGGTAATGCGCCCAATCGAAAAAGGGGCCGGGATCAGTTTTGCGTCCGGGCGCGATGTGTTCATGTCCCGCAACAGAAGCGAGCGGATGGCGAACCTGAAGCGCGTGCGTGAGTTCGGCGAGCGTCTCGTATTGAGAGGCATGGAACGGCTCGAAGTCCGATCCTTCGAGTTCGATGCCAATTGAGAAGTCGTTGCACCGCTCCCTCCCACGAAACGACGATAGACCAGCATGCCACGCGCGCTGCAGCGTTGATACAAACTGCACTACGCTGCCATCGCGGCGGATCAGGAAGTGCGCGGATACCTTCAAGGTTCGAAGCCGATCGAAGTACGGATGCGCATCGCAGTCGAGCCTGTTGCAGAACAGATCGGCAATGAAGGTCCCGCCGAAATTTTCGGGCGGCAGACTGATGTTGTGGATCACGAGCAGATCGACGACGGTTCCTTCGGGACGTACATCGAAGTTAGGCGATGGCTCACGCGCGACGCCGTTGCACCAGCCGTCGTCCGCAATATGAAAACGATTCATTATTCAGGCTCGTGGATGGACAGGCGTTGCATGCGGTAGCGCAGTTGACGGAAACTGATGCCCAGCAATTCCGCTGCCTGGGTGCGATTGAAGCGGGTTTTGGCCAATGCACGCCGGATGATTTCACGCTCGACCTGGTCGAGGTGATCCGGAAGCGACGCCGGCAATGGTTCGTCGCTCTCCGGATGCGGTGCCGCTGCTGCGGGTGCCGCCGTGGCGACCGATGCTGGCATAACCGCTACCGGTTGAGTCGGCATCTGGGGCGCTTCCGTAACAGGCGCCACCGCCGGCTTGAGCGCCAGATCGGCAACTTCGATCACGCCATCGTTGGCAAACGCCAGCGCACGCTCGAGAATATTTTCCAGTTCGCGCACGTTGCCCGGAAACCCGTGATTATGCAGCGCGTCCAGTGCAGCCGGCGCTAGCACGGCCCGCGTTCCGGGAGCGGCAAGCCGTTGCAGGATGCCATTGGCCAGCAGGCCGATGTCCTCCAGCCGCTCGCGTAGCGCCGGCAGGCGCAGTTCGATGACATTCAACCTGTAATACAGGTCCTGGCGGAATTTTCCCTTTTCGACACATTCAGCCAGATTCTGATGCGTAGCACTGATCAGCCGCACATCCACGGGTTCTTCCAATGTTGCGCCGACCTTGCGTACCCGGCGTTCCTGGATGGCGCGCAGCAGCTTCACCTGCATCGCCAATGGCAGATCCGCCACTTCATCCAGCATCAGGGTGCCGCCGTTCGCAGCCTGGAAAAAGCCGTCGCGGTCTTCGCTTGCGCCGGTGAAGGCGCCCTTGCGGTAGCCGAAAAACTCTGCCTCCATCAATGCCTCGGGAATCGCGCCGCAATTGACGGCGATGAAAGGCTTGCCGGCGCGGGTACTGTTGGCATGGATGTCACGCGCCGCCACTTCCTTGCCGCTGCCCGACTCGCCGGTAATCGCCACTGGCGCCATGCTGCGGGCGAGGCGCACGATCTGGGTACGCACATCCTGCATCACGCTCGACTCCCCGATCAGGCGCGATACGTTCGCGTGTGACCGGCCGTCGGAAATTTCCGTTTCGGCCGCGGTCTTGTTGAGCTGCAATGCTGACTGGACCATTTGACGCAGCTGATCGAGGGCGACCGGCTTGGAAAGATAATCGAAGGCTCCTGCCTTCAACGCCGCGACCGCGTTGTCGGCGCTGCCGAAAGCGGTGATCACCGCGATCGGCAGGTTTTTGTGCTGTGCATTCACTTCCTTCACCAGGTCGATGCCGAGGCCGTCCGGCAGCCGCATGTCGGTCAGCACCATTGAATAGGTGCCGCCTGCCAGCCGGCTGCGTGCTTCGGCGAGTGATTCGGCACTATCGACATCCAATCCCATCCTGACGAGGGTAATTTCCAGCAGTTCGCGCAGGTCTGCCTCATCGTCGACAATCAGGATGTTCGGTGAACTCATTTACGAACCTTATACTTTTCGGCAAAAGCCGTGTTCTTCTATATATATAGTGTGGGCCGCATGACGGCGTGCAAAAGCGCTGACCTTACACGCGGGCCGGCATGGCGAATGTGATAACGAACCGGCCGGTGGGCTTCTCCTGTCCGGTGTGGGGAACATCAGTCCGGTATTCGTAATCCAGCATCGCACCGTTATTCAAACACAATTCGCGCGCCACGTAGAGACCTAAACCGGTTCCTTTGCTCGATGTTGTATAGAAAGGTTCGAACAAATGCGCACGGACCGCCGGCGTGATCGCCGGTCCATCATCCTGTACATGCAGTTCCAGCCGGCTGGCATTGTCCGCCAGCGCATGGATCCGGATGCTGCCCGGGCCCGGACTGGCATAGCGCAGCGCATTCGATAACAGATTCACAAGCACCTCCCGCAGATGCAGCGGGTCGAACCTCACCTGGTAACCCGTCATGTCGCCGAGATGGATCATGTCCGGAGCGACCGCATGCGTTTCACGGAATTCGGTCAGCAGTTCGTTGCAGAATGGCGCCAGCACAAGCGGTTCGGCTTGCGTTTGCGCCTTGCGTGACAGCTTCAGTATGTCTTCGATCATCCGGTTCAGGCGCCGGACGTTGTCGCCGATGATGGTCAGGAGCCGCGATTGCACCGGCTCGGTGATCTCTTCGCCGAGCAGTGAAGCGGCATGGGAGATCGCCGACAACGGATTGCGCACCTCGTGCGCGATGCTTGCGGTCAGCCGTCCCATTGAAGCCAGCTTCAATTGCTGCGCCTGGTTTTCGATTTCGGTGACGTCCTGCAGGAAAACGATCGCCCTCTCCTCGCCGAGATTCCTGGTCTCCACCTTGGCGAAGCGCAGTTTCAGATGTGAAGCGAGTTCCCTCCGAGCCTCGCGGGCGATGGTCGAACCCTGCAGCGTTGCCAGCTCTTCGCGTGGCTTCACCACCACAAACGTGGACCAGTCGGTGTTGCCCGCCTTCTGTTCGCCAGCCCCGCTGGTCCAGGCTGAATAAGCTTCGGCAATCGGTGCCAATGAGGACAATTCGGCCAGCTTGTAACGAGGCCGCCCGTAAGGCACGGTAAGTCCAAGCATGCGTTCGGCTGCCGGATTGGCTGCGAATATCCAGCCGTCACTGCCGACGACCAGAATACCGTCCCCCATATCGGCGATGACCAGACGGTTGATTGCCTCTTGTATACGCAGGTCGCGACCGCGCTGCGTTGCCAGGTTTTCCTGCTTGATCAGCCTGGCGGCCAGCCGGTTGATGACATAAGCCGCTGCGAAGAAGGCCGCGCCGTACAGGCCGGCGCGCGATATCGCGGCCTCGGTGGAGGTACTGATGAGCTGGTAACCGGCTTCGCCGAGCATGACGATCGTGACCAAAGCGGCGAAGAACAGCGCCAGTACCAGCGGCGCGAGAATCGCGCAGCCCGCCAGAGGGAACAGATAAAGAATGGCAAGGCCACTCTTGGCGCCACCGGCGGCAACGTACAGCAGCGATATCGCCGTGACATCCACTGCGATCTGCACAACCAGCTGCACTATGTAGCGACGCTGGAGATAAATCGTCAACGCCGCGAAAGCGAAGGCGGCCACGAGATAGGCTGCACAAGTCCGCCAATCGACGAAATCGATGCCCTGATCGAATCCTTGCCTGGTATTGAAACTGATATAAACCAACAGCACGCCGGCAATGACGATGCGCGTGAAGCTGAAGGTTTGCAGCGTTCGCCAGAGCGTTTCCCGGGTTTCGGTCGTGACCGGACTGGAGATCGGCATTACAGCGGAGAAGCGCCCAGGCGCCTGTGCTCTTCACTGCAGAAAACCGCGCCGGAAGGATCGGTGACCGATTCCGACGCCGGAACGTGCGTCTTGCAATAGGCGCACTCGATCATCGGTTCTGCATCGGCCACCATGGGCTTTTCCCGATGCGGCGCTTTGGTTTGAATGGATTTCTTTTTACCGTACAGCAGCCATAAGACGACGACCGCGGCCAACACGACCCAAATCATTATTTTCACGCCAGTCCCCGGTGCAGCACGACTTCCAGTACAAAGCGGCTGCCGACATAAGCCAGAAGGAGCGTGGCAAAACCGGACAGCGTGAAACTCAATGCAGTCTTGCCGCGCCAGCCACGCCAGTGCCGCCCGGCCAGAAGCAGGCCGAACAACGCCCACGACAGCAGGGTGAAGATGATCTTATGGTCCCATTTGAAGGGGATGCCGAACAACTGCTCGGAGAATACGATGCCCGACAACACGGTAAGGGTCAGGAGCCCGAAGCCGAATGCGATCAGCCTGAAAAGCAGTTTTTCCATCGTGAGCAAGGCCGGCAGCCGATCGATCGCAGCGGCCAGCCAGCCACGCTGCGCGACGTCGGGGCGCATATGCAACTTGGATTCCTGGAGCGCCATCAGGACTGCGTGGAACGCGGCAATCGTCAAGGTGCTGTAAGCGAGGATGGAGATCGCGATATGCCAGGAGAACCAAACCGATTTGCCGGCCAGCGGCACCACGCTGCCGGGGAACGCAAGCGGCAGCATCGCGGCAACGGCCGCGCACGGCAACACCAGCACGCGCAGGCCATCGAGGGAAAAATTGCGGTTCTCCAGCCAATATGCGGCAACCGATATCCAGAGTGTGGCCGAAAGCATGATGGCAAATCCGATCCGCAGGGAGTCGGGCGCCACCATGCCGCCCCACAGCGCGGCGCCATGCAGCAGCCATCCGGCGGCGGTGCCGGCCGCAATCGCGCCGCGCCGTTGCGACGGCAGCAGCGCGGAGATTGCATAAAACAATGCAGCCAGGACAAGAAGGGATATTTGCATCGCGGGAAGAGATCAAAAACAGGGATCGAGTTTACACCATGTCGGTCCGCAGACAAGCGGTGTCAGGCATCCAAACCACGTCCCGTGGGCAATTGGTATTTTCTGAGTTTGTCGTACAAGGTTTTTTTGGGCACGCCGAGCTGCTCGGCGGTCGCTGCGACGCTTCCCTCGCACGTCGCCATTGCCTGAACAATGAGGCTGCGTTCGAACGCATCGACCTGCTGCGGCAGACTCTGTACCGCATTGCCTGGCTTTCCCTCCTGTCCCCTACCTTCCGCCGCGGGGCCGACGCCGCTCAAATTTTCAATGCCAAGAACGAGACGGTCGGCAAAATTCCGTAATTCGCGTACGTTTCCGGGCCAATCCTGCGCTTGCCACATCGCCATCTGCGCGGCGGTCCATTCCGGAACCGGACGTTGATAGCGGATGGCGGCGCCCTGGACGAAATGCGCGAGCAGCAACGGAATATCGTCACGGCGTTCCGCAAGCGACGGCAGGTCGATGGTGACAACGCCGATGCGGTAGTAGAGGTCCTCGCGGAAACCGCCCCGGGATGCGAGCCGCAACAGGTCTGCCTTGCTGGCAGCGATGACACGGCAATCGATACTGATCGGGTCATTGCCGCCCAGGCGCTCAAGCTGGCGTTCCTGCAGCACGCGCAGCAGCTTGACCTGCAATGGCATCGGCATGCTTTCGATCTCGTCGAGAAACACCGTGCCACCGTTTGCATACTCGAGCTTGCCGATACGCCGCTTGTGCGCGCTGGTGAATGCGCCGGCCTCGTGGCCGAAAATCTCGCTCTCGAAAACGGTTTCGGGCAATGCGCCGCAGTTGATGGCGACGAAAGGCCCCTTTCGTCCACTGGCGGCATGCAGCTGCCGCGCGACGACTTCCTTGCCGCTACCGGTCTGACCGTTGATCAGCACGTCGGCGGCCGTCGGGCCGACGCTGCGGATCAGGGTGCGGACGCGTTCAAGCGCCGGAGACTGGCCGGTCAGCGCCGGCATGTCCGGATGCGACAGCCAGGCGGCCTTGAGCCGCCGGTTTTCCAGAACCAGAGTGCGCTTTTCCTGTGCCCGCCGCACCGTTTCCATCAACCGATCAGCGGCAAACGGCTTTTCGATGAAATCATAAGCGCCGGTCCGCATCGCCTCGACCGCCATGCCGACATCGCCATGGCCGGTCACCAGGATGACCGGCAAATCGGGATCAAGCGCCACTGACTGCGCCAGCAGGTCGAGGCCGGATTTTCCCGGCAGCCGGACGTCGGTAATCACGACGCCGGGAAAGCCGGGCTGCAGCCATTTCTGCGCCTGTTCCGTGCTGGCGCAGGCGTGTACGGTAAAGCCGCCCAGTTGCAGCGTCTGGGCGGTTGCCATGCGCACCGCCTGTTCGTCTTCAATTAATAATGCTTCACATACTGACAAGCTGTTCTCCTATCGCCGTCCGCGCTTCCGCCTGCGGCAAGGGTAATCGCACCAGAAATTCCGCACCACCGCCGGACGGATTGTGCGCGCTGAGTTGCCCATTCATTGCCTGAACGATCGACGACGAAATCGCCAGTCCCAATCCCAAACCCTTGCCGGAAGGCTTGGTGGTAAAAAACGGCTCAAACAGATGCTGCGCAACCAGTTCCGGAATGCCGGCGCCCGAATCGCGAATCGCAATGACCGCATCGTTGTGCTGGCGCTGCAGGCGGATCGACACCCGTTTCGTCGCTGCGCTTTCCACCGCGTCGATCGCATTGCGCATCAGGTTGATCAATACCTGCTCGATCCGCACTGCATCGCCGATCACGGTTAACGGCTCCTGAATGTCTATTTCCAGCCCCACGTCATTGCGGTGGAATTCGCTTTCCAGCAATGCGGCCGATGCGTGGATGGACTGCGCAAGATCGACCGCTGATACGGTTTCATGGCTCTTGCGGGCAAAACCCTTCAACTGCCCGATGATCGCGCCCATCCTGCCGCTGGCGGCACTGATGTGCGTAAGGTTTTCGCTTGCGGGGCCCATCTGTCCGCGGGCGAGGAAAGTGACCGCGTTGTCGGCAAAGGCACGAATGGCGGTGAGAGGTTGGCTAAGTTCATGCGTCATCCCGGCTGCCATCTGCCCGAGCATGGCGAGTTTTCCCGCCTGCACCAATTCATTCTGCGTGGAACGTAAGATATGCTCGGTTTCCTTCAGCTTCGCGTATTTCGCTGCCAGCGTCTGATTCGCCTGCAGCAAGGCCTCGGTGCTCTGCGCAATCCGGCGGTCGAGTTCTTCCGCCGCCTGCTGCAGCGCTTTACGCGATGCCATTCGCTCTTCCATCCGCTGCCGGCGTTGATAGATCGCCCATGAGGAAATGGCAGCAATTGCCAGAACCAGCGCACAAGCCAGTGCCGTCAGCATGGCGCTGCGCTCTATCTGCGCATGAGACGGAAAGAGCATGAGCTGCCATCCCAGGCGGCCGATCGGTTGCGAGACCGATTCGCCAAATCCGGATTGCATGGCGACGGGAAGGTCCCGGATGGGCGTGATTCGCCGGCCGGCGTACTGCAAGGTGCCGGCAAGGTCGCGCTGGGCGTTCGCATCCAGCGCGACGGTGCTGTGATATTTCCAGTCAGGGCGGTTGCTCAGGAAAACCACCCTGCTTCTATCAACCAGTGCGATCGGGTCCTCACTGCTGCGCCAGGTTTCTTCGAATTCGGACAGGCTGATCTTGACCGCGATGACGCCGACCGGTCTTCCCGCGCCGCGCGATCCGGCGACCGGGTACACCGGCTGGGCGATGAAATAACCAGGCTCGCCTGTGGCGTTGCCGATGCCGTAGAAGCGCCCGGCGTCACCCTTCATTGCCTCGTAAAAATAAGGGCGGAAATTGAAGTTCCTGCCTACAAAGGTGAGCGGCTGGTCCCAGTTGCTCGACGAGAGCGTATTGCCGTCACGGTCCATTAGGTAAATTGCGCTGACCTTCGCCTGCCTTTGGATCGCCTGCAGGATCAGGTTGAGCCGGTGTACGGCAGCCTTGTTTTCCGGATTGGCCAGCGCCTGAGTGACTTCAGGCTGGAAAGCAACCACGAAGGGAAGCGTCTCGAATTTTTCCAGCACCGATTCCAGGTTGAGCGCAATCAGGTGCAGTTGCCGCTCGCTGCTGAATTCGATGTCGCTGCGTGCCCGGCTTTCGCCGACCAGATAGGCGGCCACCACCACGGCGGCCGCACACCATAAAGCGAGCAAAAGCAGGACGATGCGATTTCTGGATGTCATACCGGCGTCGGATGTCTATCTATATATATGGCTTTGGAAGTTTTGGAAGTGTGCAGCGTTCATGCCAGCTTGCACCATCGCACAAGTGCTTGAGTAGTCAAAGTATCTTCCCCCGCTTCCTCTCCCGTGACCATACTGTGCGGAAAACCGCAAAAATTCCGGAATGCATACTCTGGCTTGCATCCAAAATAGTTTCCCGTACGTATCATATCCCGCATACCGACCTCTGTCGGACGAATGCATCTGCAAAGGGGGAATCAAAACATGCCAATTTCATCATTACTGCGGATGCTTGCCGCGCTTTGCGCAATGGGCGTAACGGGTGCGCACGCGCAAGGCTTCGCGGCGCCGGATCAGGGAAAGCTGCTTGCCACCGGCGGGGTCAGCCAGGTCGAAGGCGCTGGCGGCGGCGGGCTGACGCCCTGGGCGCTGATTACCGGTTACGGGACCCGCGACAGCTATGGCGGCAACGCCCATTACACCGTGGTCAGAACGCAGGACCATGCACTCAATACCTACGGCGTGGCACTTGGCCTCGCCGACCGGCTCGAACTGTCGGCCGCCAAACAGGTATTCAAGGGCACCGACGGACCGTTGAATAACCTGGAAATCCGGCAGGACATCTTCGGTGTCAAACTCAAGGTCGCCGGCGACGCGGTCTACGACCAGGATACGGCAATGCCGCAGATCGCGGTCGGCCTGATGGTCAAGCGCAATGACGGCGTGCGCGGCCTTGGCCCCGTCGGCAACGTTACCCAGCTCGGCGCGAAAAAGGACGATGGTATCGATTACTACCTGTCCGCCACCAAGATCCTGCTCGACAAAAGCCTGCTGCTCAATGGCACGCTGCGCGCCACCAAGGCCAACCAGATGGGCCTGCTGGGATTCGGCGGCGACCGGCGTGACCGCTATCAGCCAATGCTGGAAATGTCCGCCGCCTACCTGATCAACCGCAAGCTGGCGGTGGGCCTCGAATACCGGATGAAACCACAGAACCTCGCGGTGGATGACGAAAAGGATTACTACGACGCCTTCATCGCCTGGTTTCCGAACAAACACATATCGATCACCGCCGCCTACGTCGCGCTCGGCGACATCACGGTCCTGAATCCGAAACGGCAGAAGGGCTTTTATTTGTCGCTGCAGGCTGGCTTCTAATTTTTTCAATGGGGGAATGATGAAATCAATATTGCGCCATGCAATGGCTGTCCTGCTTGCGGTGCTGATGGGCTCTGCCGCAATCGCACAGACACCGGCGGCCAATGATGCGATTTACCAGGGACTGGGCGGGAAGGAGGGCATCCGCAAAGTGGTGGACGATTTTCTCGTCATTGTCCTGGCCGACGCCCGGATCAGCGAATCCTTCAAGGACGTCGACATGGAGCGTCTGGCATCGCTCCTGGCAGAGCAGTTCTGCCAGCTCGGCGGCGGTCCCTGCAAGTACAGCGGCAAGGACATGAAGACCATCCATGAAGACCTGAAGATTACCAATGCCGCCTTCAACGCGCTTGCGGAAGATCTGCACATCGCCATGGAGAAGAACGGCATTCCGTCCAGCGTGCAGAACAAACTGGTCGCAAAGCTGGCTCCGATGCAGCGCGACGTGGTCACGCGATGATGCCATGATCTATTTTTCGTCTGCCTTACCCATTCGTTTGTGCGCCGCAACGTTATTTGCGTCCATGCTTCTTGCTTCTACGTCGAGCCATGCCGGCAATGTCGCTGCCACCATGACCGACAAGGCCGGCGCGCCGCTAAGCAACGTGGTGCTGTTCGCAACGCCGGTTGGCGTGGCCGTTCCGCCTCCGCAACGCCCCCTTGAGCCGGCCACCATCGTGCAGGAGGAACTGCAATTCAAGCCTTACGTAAGCGTTGTCCGCGCCGGCACCGCGATCGGTTTCCCCAACAACGACAAGATCGAGCATCACGTCAAATCGTTTTCACCGGCCAAGGAATTTGAATACAAGGTGTATGACAAGGGAACGCCGCCGCCGGTCGTGTTCGACAAGCCTGGCCTGGTCGTGGTCTATTGCCTCCTGCATGGCTGGATGCGTTCATACATTATGGTCGTCGACACACCCCATCATTCACTGGCGGATGCCGCCGGCTCGGCCAGGCTGGACGGATTGCCGGATGGCACCTACGAAGTCAAGGCATGGCACCCCGACCTGGGGAGCATCAAGCCGCCTCTGACCCAGACCGTGAAGATTACCGGTGGCGGCACCCAGCCGCTCGCGTTCAATTTCGACTTCGTGCCGAGAAAGCCGAGGACGGCAAAGTAACTGAGATCAGCGCAGGAAACGGCGGTCCCGGCTGATCATCGCCAGCTCCACGAATTCACTGCCCGTATTGTCGGTCTCGCCATGGGAGACCATCAGGCCGCCGGGATCGACTCTCTTTCATGAACTGCGCCTGATTCCCGTCGGCGCGGATCGCCTTGATCAGGCCGGCGGTGGTAGCGGCCGATCCGACGTCGATCGATCTCCTTCATCGCGCGGTGATCTGCCCGGTCAGGGCTAACCGATTTCCAGCAATTCATCATGGCTGTCTCCGGTTTTCCGTTACGCGAACCCTCGATGCACGTCCATGCCATGTTGTTTCACATTGGCAAGTAAGTCATTGGTTTTGCAGGGAAATTTAAGGAGCGGTCTGCACACGGGTGCGAACAGGCCGAAATTCAGCTGGATGACGTGCGGGATTCTGCAGCTTGCGCCGACGCAGCGGAATCCGGCAAGGGCATCGGGTAAAATGACAGGCCGGTTTCGGTGTCCGCCGTCGGCCTACTGCCGGGCCTGCACCGCCTCATCCTCTTACATAAAGTTCACATCCCATGCTCGACAATCTGACCCAACGACTCGCCAAGGTGGTCAAGACCATGCGCGGCGAGGCGCGCCTGACCGAATCCAACACCGCCGACATGCTGCGCGAAGTGCGGCTGGCATTGCTGGAGGCGGACGTCGCCCTGCCGGCGGTGCGCGAATTCATCGGCCGCGTCAAGGAAAAGGCGCTCGGCGAAGAAGTCATCGGCTCCCTGTCGCCCGGCCAGGCACTGGTCGGCGTGGTACAGCGCGAACTCGCCGCCATCATGGGCGCCGACCTCGGCCCGGAAGCATCCCAGCTAAATTTTGCCACCCAGCCGCCGGCGGTCATCCTGATGGCCGGCCTCCAAGGCGCCGGCAAAACCACCACGGTCGGCAAGCTGGCGAAATACCTGCGCGAAGAGAAGAAGAAAAAGGTGCTGACGGTATCCGCCGACGTCTACCGTCCGGCGGCGATCGGCCAGCTGAAGACCGTCACCGGTCAAGCCGGCGCCGACTTCTTCCCGTCCGAGCCGACTGATAAACCGGTCGATATCGCACTGGCCGCGCTGGATTATGCCAAGCGGCATTATCACGACGTGCTGCTCGTCGATACCGCAGGCCGTCTCGGCATCGATGAAGCGATGATGCAGGAGATCGCCGCGCTGCACGCGGCCGTCAAGCCGATCGAGACCCTGTTCGTGGTGGATGCCATGCTCGGCCAGGATGCGATCAATACCGCCAAGGCATTCAATGACGCGCTGCCGCTGACCGGCGTGGTGCTGACCAAGCTGGACGGCGACGCCCGGGGCGGCGCGGCATTGTCGGTCCGGCATATCACCGGCAAGCCGATCAAGTTCGCCGGGGTGGCAGAAAAGCTCGACGGCCTGGAGGCCTTCGATGCCAGCCGGATGGCGAACCGCATTCTGGGCATGGGAGATATTCTCGCCCTCGTGGAAGAGGCCCGCAAGGGCGTGGACGTGGCGGCGGCACAGGATCTGGCGGAGAAGATCAAGGTCGGCGGCAAGTTCGACCTGAACGACTTCAAAACCCAGATATCGCAGATGAAGAAGATGGGCGGCCTGTCCAGCCTGATGGACAAGCTGCCGGCGCAGTTCCAGCAGGCGGCCAGCGGAGCCAATATGGATCAGGCCGAAAAGCAGGTCCGCCGCATGGAAGGCATCATCAATTCGATGACGCCGCTGGAGCGCGCCAAGCCGGAACTGATCAAAGCCTCCCGCAAGCGCCGGATCGCCGCCGGCGCCGGCGTCCAGGTCCAAGAGGTCAACCGCATGCTGGCCCAGTTCGAGCAGATGCAGTCCATGATGAAGAAGCTGAAGGGCGGCGGCATGGCGAAAATGATGCGCGGCATGAAAGGCATGTTGCCGGGTATGCGCTGACCCCCATCTCCATGGCAGGCATCCGCAGGCCATGGAGTAAGCAGCCCCTTCGAAGCCCTCTTGCCTGCCCGTTCGACAGTTCAGCCCATCCCCTCTTCCGGTACCTGATTCCCTCTTCCGATATCCGCAGATCGCGCTGCGGCGATGCAGCACTCGATCCGCACTACGCGATCATGCTTTTCCCCTATGAAGACGACGTGGCACCGAGTAGACAAAATCGCGTAAGTATGTGCAAAAAAGACTTGCATAGCTATCAAAAGCGCACCACTATTAGCGGTGCGTGATATGACGCATTTTCCCAACACTTTTGTGAAGGAGGCTTGAAGATGGCAACAGCCAAAAAACCCGCGGCCAAATCAGCCGCAAAGAAGCCCGCAGCAAAGAAAGCAGCAGCAAAGCCTGCAGCAAAAAAAGCGGCACCAGCAAAGAAAGCCGCTCCAGCTAAAAAGGCAGCAGCCAAGCCGGTAGCAAAGAAGGCCGCCGCGAAGCCCGCAGCAAAGAAAGCCGCGCCAGCCAAAAAGGCAGCAGCCAAGCCCGCAGCAAAGAAAGCCGCAGCAAAACCAAAGACCGCGCGCAAACCAAATGCAGCATTCATGAAGCCGATGACCCCATCCGCCACGCTGGGCGCGGTCATCGGTGCGAATCCGCTGCCGCGTACTGAAGTCACCAAGAAGGTCTGGGACTACATCAAGAAGAACAAGCTGCAAGACGAAGCCAACAAACGCATGATCAATGCGGATGACAAGCTCAAAGCTGTGTTTGGCGGGAAGAAGCAAGTGTCGATGTTCGAAATGACCAAACTCATTTCCAATCACCTGCAATAATCGTTTTCCCAAAGGCCAAACAAAAACGCCCGCATCGCGCGGGCGTTTTTGTTTGCAGCACGCTCATTTAGCCTGCACCACAATCTATCATCCTGGCCAGGGTAAAAGCTGGTTCATCGGATAAATCGAAAGAGCCGCTCACTTTCTGAATTCCCACTGTTTCCATGCGGCCAGAACCGCATTGGGATAAGGCGCCTTGCCCCGGCTGCCGTTATACCGCCCCAGCGCAAGGTATAGATTGCCGCCTTCCATATCCAGGTACATGCGCAAAATCGAGCAGCCATAGCGCAAATTGGTCTGCATGTGGAACAGCTTCCTGCGATCGCCGTCGCCGACGACGCGCGTCCAGAACGGCATGACCTGCATGTAGCCGTGGGCACCGACCGGAGAAATGGCGTACTTCCGGAATGCCGATTCGACCTGGATCAATCCCAATACCAGTGCGGAATCCAGCCCTGCGCGCTTGGATTCATACCAGACGGTTTCCAGGAATTCGCGCCGGACCTGCCGGTCGGGCATTTTCTTTTTCAAACGCTCCGACATTTCACCCAGCCAGTGCAGGTACTGGATGCGTTCATCAATGTTGGCGAACTCCGGTTTCGGAGGGCGCGCATCACTGATTGCGTTTGACAGCGCCACACGCACCGAATCGGCGATCGCCTCCTCTTTTTGATTGCCGGCGATCGCAAGTCCGATTGGCGCCATAAACGCGACGGCAACCACGGACGTCATGAAATGACGCCGAAAACGGACACCACCCATCAGACCGCGAGCCTGCCGCCTATGAACGCAACCATTTCGGCCGCAGGAACGGCGGTTGCGGTGGCGTCGCGCCGCCCCTGGTATTCCAGCTTGCCTTCCTTAAGTCCACGCTCACCGACGACGATACGATGTGGCACACCGATCAATTCCCAATCAGCAAACATAACGCCAGGCCGCTCGCCGCGATCATCGACGATCACATCCACGCCGGCAGCAAGAAGTGCCTCATAAAGCCTGTCCGTCTCCGCCTTCACCGCCTCGCTGCGGTCATACCCCATCGGGCACAACACGACTTCGAACGGCGCAATCGACGCCGGCCAGATGATGCCCTTGTCGTCGAAATTCTGCTCAATTGCCGCGCCCAGAATGCGTGTCACGCCGATGCCGTAGCAGCCCATCTGCATCAATTGCGGCTTGCCGGTCTCATCCAGATATGTCGCATTCATATCCTTCGAATACCGGGTTCCGAGTTGGAACACATGGCCGACTTCAATTCCGCGCTGGATGGCCAGCACGCCCTTTCCGTCCGGCGAGAGGTCACCTTCGACAACATTGCGCAGGTCGGCTACGATCGGTTCCGGCACGTCGCGGCCCCAGTTGACACCGGTGAAATGGAAATCCGCCTCATTAGCGCCGCACACGAAATCGCTCATGGCGGCTACGGTCCGGTCGGCGACCACATTGACCGGCTTCTGGGTGCCGATCGGACCAAGATAACCCGGTGGTGTGCCGAACCACTCGACGATCTCGGCTTCGCTCGCAAACCGATAGCCGGTCAGGCCCGGGACTTTGCCCGCTTTGACCTCGTTGAGATCATGGTCGCCGCGCAGCAGCAGCAGCCACACCTCCTTTTTCACGCTGCCTTCCTGCTCTCTTTCCACGGTCAAGACGATCGACTTGACCGTACGGGACAAGGGAAGACCCAGCAGTTCGGCCACGTCCTCGCACTTCGATTTTCCGGGTGTCGGAGTCTTGGTCAAGGTCTCCGCAGGAGCAGCGCGTCCGGTTGCAGGCGCCAGCGCCTCCGCCGCTTCGATGTTGGCGGCGTAGTCGGAAGTCGGGCAATACACCAGTGCGTCTTCACCCGTGTCCGCGATCACGTGGAACTCATGCGAGCCGGAGCCGCCGATTGCGCCGTTGTCGGCCGCAACCGCGCGGAACTGGAGACCGAAGCGATCGAAGATGCGGACATACGCGTCATACATCACCTGATACGACTTCTGCATGCCGTCGGCATCGCGGTCGAAGGAATAGGCATCCTTCATCGTGAATTCGCGGCCGCGCATCAGGCCGAATCGTGGACGCCGCTCATCGCGGAACTTGGTCTGGATGTGATAAAAATTGATCGGAAGCTGGCGATACGATTTGATGTCGGACCTAACGATATCAGTGATCACTTCTTCCGACGTCGGCTGGATTGCGAAGTCTCTGCCATGCCGGTCCTTGACCCGCATCAGTTCCGGGCCCATCTTGTCCCAGCGCCCGGTCTCCTGCCACAGTTCGGCGGGTTGCACGACCGGCATTAGCAATTCGACCGCGCCGGCGCGGTTCATTTCTTCGCGGACGATGTTTTCCACCTTGCGGATGACCCGCAAGCCCATCGGCATGTAGTTATAGATGCCGGACCCAAGCCGTTTGATCATCCCTGCCCGAAGCATAAGTTTATGGCTGATGATTTCGGCGTCGGACGGTGCTTCTTTGAGAGTGGAAACAAAAAATCGTGAGGCGCGCATGGCGGTGAATTCTTTTTAAAAAGAGAGGGTTATAATCAACTCAATTTTAAAGGATTAGCTGGCTGATGCACCCATTCCGCACACAATTGATTCATGACTGCCGCCCCGTACAGTGCTTGCAGATGCGCTGTACGGGGCGGCGCATGCCAAACAGGTAACGACAGGGCACCAGCCGCAGAAAGTTTTGAGGTGCAACATGCTGGATCGTGAAGGCTTTCGCCCGAACGTCGGCATTATCCTGCTCAACACCAACAATGAAGTATGGTGGGGCAAACGGGTGCGCGAACATTCGTGGCAATTCCCGCAGGGCGGCATCAAGTTCGGCGAAACGCCGGAACAGGCGATGTACCGCGAGCTGGAAGAAGAAGTCGGCTTGCGGGCGGAACACGTCAAGATCATCGGCCGAACCCGGGACTGGCTTCGTTACGAAGTCCCGGACCGGTTCATCAAGCGTGAGATCCGGGGCCACTACCGCGGCCAAAAACAGATCTGGTTTCTGCTGCGGATGATCGGTCGGGACTGCGATATCAATCTGCGCATCACCGACCATCCGGAATTCGACGCATGGCGCTGGCACGATTACTGGGTGCCACTGGATGTCGTGATTGAATTCAAGCGCGAGGTCTATCAGAAGGCATTGCAGGAATTATCACGCTTTCTTACCCGCCCCGGACGCAACAGCGGGCCGCGCCAGAATGCCCGCTACCTGCGCCAGAACCATGGAACACGGGTAAGCGAAGAAGCTTCGCCCCCGGTAGCCAAACCCAAGAACGAATGAGCTTTTTGAATGGTATTGATCGATTTTCTTTTCACGGCTGACACATCGGCAAGGCGCTTTGTGATGCGCGCTGCTGCTTGCGCAACGCTTATTTCCTTGACTGCGCTTGGCCATGCGCAATCCCGCTTTGAAGAGGAGTTTGATGATGAGAAAAAGCCCTGGCAGGAAATAGCGGTCCAGTTACCGGCCGCTCCTGCCGCAGAGAATCTCATTCCGTTCTATGTCAGCGCCACCGCCACGCAGTCTTTCGCCGTCGACGGCAATTCGGTCACGGTCGGAGGCGACGGGGTGGTGCGCTACACAATGGTTACTCAAAGCAGCGCGGGTGCGAGCAATATCAGCTACGAGGGAATTCGCTGCGAATCATTCGAGAAGAAGCTTTATGCGTTTGGGCGCTCGGACGGCAGCTGGTCGCGGTCACGACGGGATCAGTGGGAGCCGATCATGCGCAATGCAGCCAATCGTCAGCATGCCGCACTTGCAACGGAATATTTTTGCCAGGAAAAAACCATTGCCGGCAACGCGCAAAATATCGTGGATAGACTGCGCCAACAAAAATCTCTCGCGCCCCACCATTCCCGCTAAGGGGAACGGTGCGAGAGCTGGATGTCGGCAGTGGTGCAGGCTTAGAGCAGAACCATGTTATCCCGATGGATCAACTCCGGCTCTTCCACAAATCCCAATATCCCCAGGATCTCGGCGGACGGACGGCGCATGATGCGGCGGGCGTCGGAGCTGGCATAGTTACTCATGCCTCGGGCGACAGCCCGTCCCGACTCGTCAATGCAGGTGATCACATCGCCGCGGCCGAATTCTCCCTGCACATTCATGACGCCGATCGGCAGCAGCGATTTGCCTTCCGTCGTCAACTTTAGGACCGCTCCGGCATCGAGCACCACCTTGCCGGCCGTCTGCAAATGATCGGCCATCCATTGCTTGCGTGCGGTCAGTTGCGCTGTTTGCGCGGTCAATTGCGTCCCGATCGCTTCGCCGCTGGCCAATCGAACCAGCACTTTGTCTTCCCTGCCCCAGGCAATCACCGTATGCGCTCCGGAAGTCGCCGCGCGCTTGGCCGCGAGAATCTTGGTCAACATTCCGCCTCGGCCGATACCGGTTCCGGCTCCGCCCGCCATCGCCTCCAGCACCGGATCGCCCGCTTTCCCCTCATGCACGAATTGCGCATCCGGATCCTTGCGAGGATCTGCGGTGTACAAGCCCTTCTGATCGGTCAGGATCACCAGCGCATCGCCCTCGAGCAGGTTGGCCACCAAGGCGCCAAGCGTGTCGTTGTCGCCGAACTTGATCTCGTCGGTCACCACCGTATCGTTTTCATTAATGATAGGGACCACGGCAAGGCGCAGCAGGGTAAACAAAGTTGAGCGCGCATTCAGATAACGCTCGCGGTCAGCCAGGTCGGCATGCGTCAGCAATACCTGCGCAGTGCGCAACTGATGCTGACGAAAGCTGGTTTCATAAATCTGCGCAAGCCCCATCTGGCCCACCGCCGCACAAGCTTGCAGCTCATGAATTTCAGTGGGACGGCGTTCGAAGCCGAGCCGCTGCATCCCTTCCGCAATCGCACCGGAACTGACCAGCACCACTTCCTTGCCCATGGCGCGCAACTGGGCGATCTGCTCGGCCCACTTGGCGATGGCGACATGATCCAATCCTTTGCCGTCATTCGTGACAAGGGACGAACCGACTTTGATGATCAGGCGTTTGGACTTTTGAATGACGGAATTCATATTTGTTATTGTCTATCCCTGCACGGCAGGCGACGTGCGGACGGTCGCCATCTGATGAAACTCCGGGTCGCGCCGCTGCACATGAATGCGAAAACGTCTCCGGCGAACTTCTTATTCCATGACCTTGAATCGCGGATCGTCCGGATCGATCGAGGCAATACCCCGGGCCTCCTCAACCATTTGAGTTTCTTCCGCTCGATGTTCCTGCTGACGCTGCTCCGCTAGATACTCGTAGATTGCTGTCACGAGGGCTTCGCAACCCTCGCGGTTCAGCGCCGAGATTTCAAACACCGGGCCTTTCCAGCCGAAGCGCTTGACGAAATCCTTGACACGCTTTTTGCGCTCCTCTTCCGGTACCACGTCGAGTTTGTTCAGCACCAGCCAACGCGGCTTTTCAAAGAGCGATTCGTCGTACTTCTTCAGCTCCTTGACAATGGCCTTGGCCTCTTTGACCGGATCGACCGTATCTTCAAACGGCGCAAGATCCACGATATGCAGCAACAACCGTGTGCGCTGCAGATGGCGCAGGAATTGATGCCCCAATCCTGCGCCTTCTGCCGCTCCTTCGATCAGACCGGGAATATCTGCGATCACGAAGCTCTTTTCGTGGCTGACACGAACCACGCCCAGATTTGGATGCAAGGTTGTAAAAGGATAGTCGGCGATCTTTGGTCGCGCATTGGAGACTGCGGTAATGAACGTCGATTTACCGGCATTGGGCATACCAAGCAATCCGACATCCGCAAGGACTTTCAACTCCAGCCGCAATTCCCGGCGCTCGCCTTCCTTGCCATCCGTCTTTTGCCGCGGCGCCCGGTTGGTGGATGTCTTGAAATGGATATTGCCCCAGCCGCCCTCGCCGCCTTTAGCAAGCAATACCGCCTGGCCATGATCGGTCAGGTCAGCAATCATTTCACCTGTATTGACATCGGTGATCAAGGTTCCGACCGGCATGCGCAATTCAATATCATCCGCACCTTTACCGTAGCAATCCGAACCGCGCCCGTTTTCGCCGTTCTTTGCCTTGTGCAACTTGGAATATCGGAAGTCAACCAGCGTATTGATGTTACGGTCTGCGACCGCCCAAATGCTGCCGCCCTTACCGCCATCACCCCCATCGGGGCCGCCGAAAGGACGAAATTTTTCGCGGCAAAACGACGCGACGCCGTTGCCGCCGTCTCCCGCAATGACTTCAATTTTTGCTTCGTCGATGAACTTCATGATTTTGCCGCTGAAATGTGGTGCTACAAATTAAAAAGGCTCTACCGTCGGCAGAGCCTTTTGAAGGAAGGCTTTCGCCTTGGGTCGATAGCTGCCGGATCGATCAGGCAGGTACGACAACCACTGTATGACGCTGTGCAGCGCCCTTGGTAGTGAATTTCACTTTGCCGTCGATCAACGCGTACAGGGTATGATCCTTGCCCATACCGACGTTTTCACCCGCATGCAAACGGGTACCGCGCTGACGTACGATGATGCCGCCTGCATTGATGACCTGGCCGCCGTAAACTTTGACGCCAAGTCGCTTCGACTCGGAATCGCGACCGTTGCGCGTGGTGCCGCCGCCTTTTTTGTGTGCCATTTCAGACTCCTTGGTATTCGGTTAGCCCGATCGGTTCGCTTGATTAAGCGTTGATCGAGACGATTTGCAATTCGGTGTAATTTTGACGATGGCCCTGACGCTTCTGGTAGTGCTTGCGGCGGCGCATCTTGAAAATCTTAACCTTATCGTGACGACCGTGCGCCACTACCGTAGCCTGGACCTTGGCACCATCGACCAGCGGCGCACCAAACTTAATGGTGTCACCAGCGCCCACTGCGAGCACTTGATCAAGGGTGATTTCGGAACCAATGTCTGCCGGTATCTGTTCTACTTTGAGTTTTTCGCCAGCAGCAACTTTATATTGTTTGCCACCGGTTTTTATGACCGCGTACATGTGAAACCTCATCAATTGATTTAAAGGAACTTTCCCCGCTTGCACCTGTTTCAGACCGGCCAATTCGAGAAAACCCCAAATTATACATAGACTTAGCACCTCAGTCAAAGCAAATGCGGCTTGAGCGCCCGCTGGCCAATCAAGCTTCGAGCCTTCCGTACCATAACGACGCTACGTACTCCTTGTCGTCGTATAATTCCCGCAATTGATGATCTCAGCAGGTTTTTATCTTGTCCGCCGCCTTCAGACCCGCCATTCAACACTCCATCACCGATCCGATAGCTGCCGACATGGATGCCGTGAACACGGTGATTCGTTACCAGCTACATTCGGAAGTGCCGTTGGTGAATCAGATCGCGGAATACATCATCAGCGCGGGCGGAAAGCGCGTTCGGCCCGCCCTGGTGCTCCTGGTTGCCAACGCTCATGGCTATACGGGCTCTCATCACCATATGCTGGCTGCGGTAATCGAATTCATTCATACGGCGACCCTTTTGCATGACGATGTTGTCGATGAGTCTTCGCTTCGGCGCGGCCGGCAGACTGCTAACGCGCTTTTCGGCAATGCCGCCTCGGTTCTCGTTGGTGACTTCGTGTACTCACGGGCGTTTCAGATGATGGTCTCCGTCGACGATATGCGCGTCATGCAGATCCTCGCCGACGCGACCAATGTCATCGCCGAGGGCGAAGTATTGCAATTATTGAACATGCATGACCCAGACGTCACTGAAGAGCGCTATCTGCAAGTGATTCGCTGCAAAACCGCCAAACTATTCGAGGCGGCGGCGCAACTCGGCGCCCTGGTAGCTGGTGCGGATGCGGCGGCGATAAGCGCGGCCGCCGAATACGGTCGATCGCTTGGTACCGCGTTCCAACTCATCGACGATGTATTGGATTATTCGGGCAATGCAAACGATATTGGCAAGAATGTCGGCGACGACCTGCGCGAAGGCAAACCCACCTTGCCGCTCATTTACCTTTTACAACACGGCACACCTGATCAACGAAACCTCGTACGTGCCTGCATTGAAAATGGCGATGAGCAGCAATTCGAGGCGGTATTGCATGCAATTACAACATCGGGTGCGCTTGATTACACTAAGCGTGAAGCTGAAAAAGCCGCACATCGTGCCAGTGAAGCTATTGCAAAGCTGTCAGATAGCCAATTTAAAGATTCTTTGCTAGAATTATGCGCTTTCGCGGTCGACCGAAATCATTAAGCACCTCCCGCTTACTCACTCGGTGACGACACCGGAATCGGGGTGTAGCTTAGCCTGGTAGAGCGCTACGTTCGGGACGTAGAGGCCGGAGGTTCGAATCCTCTCACCCCGACCAGGTTTTCTTTCAGCTCTTCGTCCACCTTGCCCTCCCTTGGCAGCACAAATGCTGCTTTCTCACCGTGCCTGCAAACATGAAATGTTATTCGTGGCAGCGTTAAACGCTATGCCACAAACCCCGGCATCGAACCAAAACAAGTATCTACGCAACTTTTCGGGCTTCCCTTCACCCGCCGAACAGATTATTACTTGATGCAACATCCGCAATATTGCACTGAATAAACTGTGACATTTACGGCAACAGCCTTGCAAATGAAGCAAGACAATGTCGCATTACCTTTACAAATCAGATGCCTATAGGCATTATCTAATGGAATTTAGATGATCCTTCCGTAATCTTCCATCTCAATCTATGGCGGCAGTCCTTCCAAATCCTGCTTCAAGCAGTGCAATGTCCGGTCTGGCGCGGGCATTGGTGCAAGCCGGCCGCATATCGCATCAGCAAGCGGAAACGGTTACCAAACAATCCGCATCGGAAAAGATTCCATTTATCGACGCGTTGCTTGAAAGCCGGGCGATTGATGCGCGTACGCTGGCAAGTTTTTGTTCGGAAACTTTCGGCTATCCGATGCTGGACCTTTCCGCATTCAGTGTCAGCCATTTGCCGGACAAGATAATTGATCCAAAGCTGATGCAGAAGCAGAGGGTCATTGCACTCGGAAAGCGCGGCAATAAAGTCGCAGTAGCAATTTCGGATCCGACCAATACCCAGATACTGGACCAGATCAAATTCCAGACGGAACTCACCGTCGAGCCGGTGGTAGTCGAACATACCTTGCTTTTACAGCAGCTTGAAAAGCTTGGTCAGAGCGAGAAGCAGAATCTGGAAGAGTTGATGGGCGATGACCTCGACATCGACTTCAACGAAGAAGACATGTCAGGTCAGGTCGACCCTGCAGCTTCCGATATCGATGACGCACCGGTCGTTAAGTTTTTGCAAAAGATTCTTCTCGATGCGATCAATATGGGCGCATCGGATTTGCATTTTGAACCGTTCGAAAAGTTCTACCGGATCCGGTTCCGGATCGACGGTGTGCTACGGGACATCGCGCAGCCGCCGCTTGCGATCAAGGAAAAACTGGCATCGCGGATAAAGGTGATTTCAAAACTCGATATTTCGGAAAAGCGCGTACCGCAGGATGGACGCATGAAATTGGTGGTCTCGAAAAACCGCGCGATTGACTTCCGAGTGAGTACGCTGCCTACGCTGTTCGGCGAGAAGATCGTCATGCGTATTCTCGACGCAACCCAGGCCCAGATGGGCATCGAGTCGCTGGGCTACGATCCGGACCAGAAGGAAATGCTGCTGGAAGCAATCCAGCGTCCTTACGGAATGGTTCTGGTGACCGGTCCGACCGGCTCGGGTAAAACGGTGTCGCTTTATACCTGCCTGAACATTCTCAATAAGCCAGGCATCAACATCTCCACCGCGGAAGATCCGGCTGAAATTAACTTGCCGGGCGTGAATCAGGTTAACGTCAATGACCGTGCGGGCCTTACCTTTGCCGTCGCTTTGAAGGCATTCCTCCGCCAGGATCCCGACATCATCATGGTTGGTGAGATCCGGGATCTGGAGACTGCCGATATCGCGATCAAGGCCGCACAAACGGGTCATATGGTGTTTTCCACGCTCCATACCAACGATGCACCGTCGACGCTGACGCGCCTGATGAATATGGGCGTTGCGCCGTTCAATATCGCCTCATCCGTCATCATGATTACCGCGCAGCGACTCGCGCGCCGCCTCTGCACCTGCAAGCAGGCTGCAGCCATTCCTGACGAGACGCTGATCGAGGCGGGATTCAAGGAAGAAGAACTGGACGGGACATGGGTGCCGTATAAAGCCGTCGGCTGCGAACGCTGCAGCGGCAGCGGGTACAAAGGCCGCGTCGGCATCTACCAGATCATGCCCATCAGCGAAGACATCGAACGCATCATTCTCGCCCACGGCACCGCACTCGAAATCGAAGAGCAGGCACGCAACGATGGCGTAAAAACCTTGCGTGAAGCCGGCTTGGTGAAAGTAAAACAAGGACTGACAAGCCTTGAAGAAGTGCTCAACTGCACCAACCAATAAGGAAGAGGAAGACCATGGCCACTGCAGGGCGTAAAGTTGCAAGCTCAGGTCAGATCAAGGAAATGATTTTTGCCTGGGAAGGCAAAGACAAGAGCGGCAAAATAATCAAGGGCGAACTTCGCGCAAATGGCGAGGCTAGCGTCAACGTGACGTTGCGCCGCCAGGGCATTCTCGTGACGAAGGTGAAAAAGAAAACCTTCCGCAGCGGGAAGAAGATTACTGAAAAGGACATCAGCTTGTTTACCAGGCAGTTGGCGACGATGATGAAGGCTGGCGTGCCGTTGCTGCAGTCCTTCGATATCGTCGCAAAGGGCCATTCCAACCCCTCGGTATCAAAGCTGATTCAGGACATCCGCTCGGATGTGGAAACGGGTAGCAGCCTGAATCAGGCGTTCCGGAAGTTTCCACTGTATTTCGACAATCTTTTCTGCAATCTCGTCGCAGCCGGAGAACAGGCCGGTATCCTCGAAGACTTGCTCACCCGTCTCGCGATCTACAAGGAAAAGACCCTCGCAATCAAAGGCAAGATCAAGTCGGCACTCTTTTATCCGGTGTCGATTCTGGTTGTTGCTTTCGTGGTGACCGCCGTGATCATGATCTGGGTGGTTCCGGCGTTCAAGGAGGTGTTCAAAAGCTTCGGTGCGGACTTGCCCGCGCCGACGCTCATCGTCATGTCGATTTCCGACTTTTTTGTCGCCTATTGGTATCTGATTTTCGGCTCCATCTTCACCACCCTGTACTTGTTCTTCCAGTCATGGAAGCGCTCCTACAAAGTGCAGCGCTTCATGGACAAGGCCCTGTTGCAGGCTCCCATCTTCGGAAGCGTGGTCAGGAAGGCAACCATTGCGCGCTGGACCAGGACATTGGCAACCATGTTCGCCGCTGGCGTACCTCTGGTGGAGTCCCTTGACTCGGTCGGCGGCGCATCAGGCAATGCCGTTTACATGGATGCAACGAAAAAAATCCAGACCGAGGTAAGCACCGGTACAAGCCTAACGGTTGCCATGCAGAACGCGGATGTGTTTCCGAACATGGTGACGCAGATGGTATCGATCGGCGAAGAGTCCGGTGCACTCGATCAAATGCTGAGCAAGGTAGCCGATTTTTATGAGGCCGAAGTGGACGAGGCCGTGGCCTCTCTTTCAAGCCTGATGGAACCGCTGATCATGGCCATTCTGGGTGTGCTGATCGGCGGCTTGGTCATTGCAATGTATCTGCCTATCTTCAAACTCGGCGCTGTTGTGTGATGGGAGACGCGGTACTCTTCGCCCCGCCCGGCATGGTGGTCGCGACCGTGTATGCCGGGATTGTGGGCTTGCTGATAGGAAGTTTCCTCAACGTCGTGATCCACCGCCTGCCACGGATGATGCAGCGCGAATCCGACAACTATGTTGCCCATGAAAGCGGCAAGCCCTTGCCGCATACCGACCGTTATAATCTGATGGTGCCCCGTTCCGCCTGTCCGCATTGCGGCCATCGGATCACTGCGCTCGAGAATGTGCCGGTGATCAGTTATTTGGCCTTGGGCGGCAAATGCAGGCAATGCAAGGCACCAATATCGATCCGCTATCCGGCAATCGAGTTGCTGACAGGAGCGCTATCGGCGTTCGTAATCTGGCGTTTCGGCAGTGGCGTAGTAGGACTTGCGACGCTGTTGTTCATCTATTTCCTGATCGCGATGACATTCATCGATGCGGACACGCAATTATTGCCTGACGATCTGACATTGCCACTCCTCTGGTGCGGTTTGTTATTCAACATGAATGCGTCATTTGTGCCGCTGGACGAGGCAGTGATAGGCGCAGTGGCCGGCTACCTGAGCCTGTGGAGCGTTTATTGGCTGTTCAAGCTCGCGACTGGCAAGGAAGGCATGGGCTACGGCGACTTCAAGCTTCTCGCGGCTCTGGGCGCATGGATGGGATGGAAAATGCTGCCGATCATCATCCTGCTTTCATCGGTCGTTGGTGCGATCGTCGGCATTGCACTGATTGTTCTTACCAAGCGTGGCCGTGACAACCCGATTCCCTTCGGTCCCTATTTGGCGGTGGCGGGCCTCATCGCTTTGTTATACGGAAAATCGCTCACGCAAGCCTATCTCGGCTTTGCAATCTAAATCATGGCTACCCCAGAACATTCACATGCGCGCTTTTCGGTTGGATTGACCGGCGGTATAGGAAGCGGCAAAACGACGGTATCGGATATGTTCGCTGAAAGAGGCGCCGCCATTATCGATACCGACACGATTGCGCATGCGTTGACTGCGCCGGGCGGAATTGCAATTCCTGCCATACACGCGCAGTTTGGCGAAGCGTTTCTCACTGCCGATGGTGCGATGGACAGGACGAAGGTGCGCGAATATGTATTCGCACAACCGGAAGCGAAAGCGCGTCTGGAGGCGATACTCCACCCTTTGATCCGCATCGAAACCGAGCGCGCTGCCGCCGAAGCAGCGGGTGCCTATCTGCTTTTTGTCGTACCTCTGCTGGTTGAATCGGGTTCCTGGAAACAGCGGGTCAATCGTGTCCTGGTCATTGATTGCCCTGAGTCGCTTCAAGTCGCGCGCGTCGTTCGCCGCAGCGGATTAAGCGAATCGCAGGTGTACGCAATCATGGGGGCGCAAACGACTCGTACCGAACGACTTGCTGCGGCTGACGACGTCATCGTCAATGACGACGGGACAGATGCGTTGCGACCCCAGGTGGACAGATTACATGCGCTATATCTGTCGATGAGTTCCGCCCGGTCATAGGGCAGCCATGCATTTGTAATTTTTCATCGCTTCGTTCAGAATCACGTAATTGTCGTTCAGCCGAACTATTAAGGGATGCCACTTTGATCACCTACGAATACCCTTTCAATGAGCGTATTCGCACTTTGTTGCGGCTAGAAGACTTGTATGAAAAATTCGTTTTTTTTCTATACCAGGAACATCCTCAGCAGCACCACATCGCTCTCTCCACCATTTTTGAAATGCTTGAGGTCGCCGGCCGCGCGGACCTGAAGTCGGATCTGCTGCAGGAACTCGAACGGCAGAAGCAGACGCTACTCGGATTCAAAACCAATCCCAATGTCGAAACCGAACGGCTCAATGCCGTGCTGGCCGACGTCGACCGCAGCAGCGCGGCCCTGATGGCGGCACAGGGCAAGACCGGGCAGAACGTGCGTGACAATGAATGGCTGATGAGCATCCGCGGAAGGACGATCATCCCCGGCGGCGCCTGCGAATTCGATCTTCCCTCCTACTATGCCTGGCAGCAGCATTCGGCACAGCAACGCTTCAACGATATATCGAACTGGTTCGCTCCACTGGCGCCGCTCTTCGACGCAATTGGTGTCGTGTTGCGCTTGCTGCGTGAATCGGGACGTTCTTCAAAAACCATAGCGCAGGCAGGCAACTACCAGCAGATGTTGCAGGGCAAGGTCTATCAAATGCTCAGGCTGACGATCGACCAGAATCTTGGCGCCATCCCGGAAATTTCAGCGAACAAATATATGCTCTGGGTCCGATTCACGTCACAGGACGGCGACATGAAGCCGAAGTCGTACGAGAACGACGTACCTTTTGAGCTTACGCTCTGCAATTTCTGAGCTGCGCCTCGTTCCGTCTTTGGATGGCGGCGAGCGCGATTCCTGCAAACCTTTCGTCGACAACTATAATGATCGCCTTAACGAACTGATTGTTTTGGAGGTTTCATGGCAACCATTGTGGATTGTCCGACATGCGGGAAAAAGGTGGAGTGGTCCGAGGCAAGCAAGTTTCGCCCCTTTTGCTCCAATCGATGCAAGCAAATCGATCTCGGCGCGTGGGCCGAGGAAAAGTATGCGATTCCGGCAGTGACGCCGCCGAAGGATTTTGACGACGACAGCATACCGCCGCAGTAATCAATCCTGCGCCGCTGATCCGTAGCGCAATCGATCAAGCCATTCAATAAGGGGAATCGTTGCAGGAAGCAATGGTTCCACACCCACACTTCCCTGCCAGGCGAATGCCTGTCCTTCCAGGCTTTGTGGCTCACCTTGCCACTCGCGGCTGATATAAAAATGCAGGCGTACATGCGCATGCGGATAGACATGCTCCACACAACACCACGGCTCCCCGGAGACAAGGGAGATGCCCAATTCTTCGACGAACTCCCGCTTGAGCGCATCGAAGATGGATTCATCTGCTTCTACTTTTCCGCCGGGGAATTCCCAGTAGCCGGGATAAGGCTTTCCCTCTGGCCGCTGACCGAGTAATACATCGCCGTTCTGCTTCATCAGGATGCCGACCGCGACGTCGATCGGTGCGCTATGGGTCGATACCATCGATTAGCTTGCCGATTCGGCAATCTTGCCGGCATAGTCTCTCGCGAATTGCCAGGCCACCCTTCCCGACCGCGAGCCGCGTTGCAGCGCCCATCGCAGCGCATCGCCCCGCGCCGCTTCCACCTGTTGCGCGTTGCATCCGAAATGCGCCAGCCAGTGCCCAACGATGGCCAGATAATCGTCTTGCTTGAATGAGTAAAACGAGACCCATAATCCGAACCGCTCGGACAGGGAAATTTTTTCTTCGACCGTTTCGCCGGGATGGAGGTCTCCATCTTCAGTATGAGTATAAGTGGCGTTGTCGGACATCCGTTCCGGCATCAAGTGACGGCGATTCGACGTCGCATAGATCAGCACATTGTCCGATTGCGCCGCAATACTGCCGTCAAGTGCAACCTTCAGTGCCTTGTAGCCGCTTTCGCCTTCCTCGAACGACAAATCGTCGCAAAAAATAATGAAGCGCTCCGGCCGGCCCGCGACCAGATCCACGATGTCGGGCAGGTCCGCGAGATCATCCTTGTCCACTTCGATCAGCCTCAAGCCATACTGTGCATACTGGTTCAGACATGCCTTGATCAAGGATGATTTACCGGTACCTCGCGCTCCGGTCAGAAGCACGTTGTTGGCCGGTTTGCCATGTACGAATTGCCGTGTGTTCTGTTCGATCTGCTGCTTCTGCACATCGATGTGATGCAGATCCGACAGCGCAATCGGCGCGATGTGTCCGACCGGTTGCAAGTAACCGCGTGCGTTGCCCGCAGATTTTCGCCAGCGGAATGCCCGCCCGGCGTTCCAGTCGGGCTGTGTCCCCGCCTGCGGCAGAATCGCTTCGATACGCGCCAGCAAGGCTTCGGCGCGGACGAGAAATTGATCGAGCTGCGTCATGGCGATTCCGAATCAGGAGCGGTAATCCGCATTGATACTGACATAGTCATGCGACAGATCGCAGGTCCAGATGGTGGCTGCGGCATCGCCCCGCGCCAGCTTGACCCGGATCGTGATCTCGCTTTGCTTCATCACCCGCTGGCCGTCAGCTTCCTGGTAATCAGGATGACGTCCACCATTACGTGCCACCCACACGTCATCGAGATAGAGATTCAGTTTCGACACATCGAGATCGTCGATACCGGCGTAGCCGATGGCTGCAAGAATCCGTCCCAGGTTCGGGTCGGACGCGAAGAAGGCAGTCTTCACCAGCGGCGAATGCCCGATCGAATAAGCGATCTTGCGGCACTCCTCGACGCTCGCCCCTTCTTCCACCGTGATGGTCATGAATTTGGTCGCGCCTTCGCCATCGCGAATGATGAGCTGGGCGAGTTCCTGCGACAAGCCGATGACGGCCTCCGACAGCGCGGCATATTCCGGTGAATCCATATCATTGACTTCGACATCCGATGCGCCGGTTGCCATCAGAATGAAGGAATCGTTGGTCGACGTGTCGCCATCAATGGTGATGCAGTTGAAAGACTTGTCCGCCGCCGCCTTGACCAGGTGATCCAGAACCGGCTGGGCCACTTTGGCATCCATGGCAACGAACCCCAGCATGGTCGCCATATTGGGCTTGATCATGCCGGCACCCTTGCTGATACCGGTAAGAGTAATGGTTTTGCCATTGATGTCGACCTTGCGCGATGCGGCTTTTGGCAGGGTGTCGGTCGTCATGATGGCTTCGGCCGCGTGATACCAGTTATCCGCTTTCAGGTTGGCGACCGCTTGCGGCAACCCGGCCTTGATGCGGTCGACCGGCAATGGCTCGAGGATCACGCCGGTCGAGAATGGCAGGATCTGCGATGCGCCGCAACCGAGCAATTCCGCCAGGGCCGCACAGGTCGCATTGGCATTTGCCAAGCCTGCTTCGCCGGTGCCGGCATTGGCGTTGCCGGTATTGATGACCAGCGCGCGGATGGGCGCGTTAGAAATACGCATGCCTTCCAGATGCGCCTTGCACACTTGAACCGGTGCCGCACAAAATCGGTTCAGCGTAAAGACGCCCGCGACGGTTGCTGTCGGCGCAAGCGTCATGACCAGCAGGTCCTTGCGGTTTGCCTTGCGTATGCCTGCTTCTGCATACCCAAGTTCTATGCCCGGGACGGGTTTGAGATTGGCAGGTACCGGGACTGGAAAATTGACGGCCATGGCAGTGTTGGAGGTTGGTTGATGAACAGGATGGCTATTGTAGATCACCGGCGAAGGTTGGGCTTGCAGGACGCAGACTACAAAGACTCTTGAAACAGGAAGGGCCGGATTACCCGGCCCTTCCGCTGTCGCTACGATCGCATCGTCTCCGGCATCAGGCGAGCTTGCCGTGGCATTGCTTGTACTTCTTGCCACTGCCGCACGGGCATGGATCATTGCGGCCGACTTTAGGCAGTGCGTTCAACTGCTGCTGGCTGCGTGTATCGCCGACCTCGGCTGCCGGCGCAAGCAACTCTTCCGGCGCCGCGTCCGGGTTGAAGTCCGCATGCTGGAAGTGCAGGTTCTCGACATGAGACTGCGCCAGCTGCTGCTCTGCCGCATCGATCTCTTCCCGAGTCTGGATCCTGACCGTCATCACGATCCGCACAACTTCGTTCTTGATCATGTCCAGCATCTGGCCGAAGAGAGCAAATGCTTCACGCTTGTATTCCTGCTTGGGATTCTTTTGCGCATAGCCCCGCAGGTGAATACCCTGACGCAGATGGTCCAGCGCAGCAAGATGCTCGCGCCAGTGGGTATCGACGCTTTGCAGCATCACGCTGCGTTCGAAACCGGCGAAGGCATCCTTGCCGATGACCTCCACCTTGGCATTGTAGGCGTCCTCGGCCGCTTTCTGCACCCGCTCGAGCAAATCGTCATCGGTGAGATTCGGGTCCGTTTCAAGCATGGCGGCGAGCGGCACGTCGAGCTGCCATTCGTTGGCCAGTGCCGCTTCCAGCGATTTGATATCCCATTGCTCTTCCACCGACTCTTCCGGAACATATTCGCGGAACAGGTCGGAGAAGACGCCCTGGCGCAACGATGCGATCAACTCAGAGACATCCTTCGACTCCAGAAGCTCGTTACGCTGCTGGTAAATCACCTTGCGCTGGTCGTTGGCGACGTCGTCATATTCCAGCAACTGCTTGCGGATATCGAAGTTGCGGGCTTCGACCTTGCGCTGGGCGGACTCGATCGAGCGCGAGACGATGCCGGCTTCGATCGGCTCGCCTTCCGGCATTTTGAGGCGGTCCATGATGGCGCGGACGCGATCGCCGGCGAAGATGCGGAGTAGCGGATCGTCGAGGGACAGATAGAAGCGCGACGATCCAGGATCACCCTGGCGGCCCGACCGGCCACGCAGCTGGTTGTCGACCCGGCGCGACTCATGGCGCTCGGTACCGATGATGTGCAGACCGCCGGCAGACACCACGTGGTCGTGCAGCGACTGCCACTCATCCCGCAACTTTTTCGCCTGTTGCTGCTTGTCTGCATCGCTCAGGTTTTCGTCGGCCTCGATGAGCTGAATCTGCTTCTCGACATTTCCGCCGAGGACGATATCAGTACCTCGCCCCGCCATGTTGGTAGCGATGGTGATCATTTTCGGCCGGCCCGCCTGGGCGACGATTTCCGCCTCGCGCGCATGCTGCTTCGCGTTCAGGACGTTATGCGGCAACGACGCGCCTTTCAGGATGCCTGACAGCAGCTCCGAATTCTCGATCGATGTGGTACCGACAAGCACCGGCTGCCCGCGCTCGTAGCAATCCTTTATGTCGACCAGCATGGCATTGTATTTTTCCTGCGCGGTCTTGTAGACCTGGTCCTGCCTGTCCTTGCGTTGGCTCGGCTTGTTGGGAGGAATGACCACGGTTTCGAGACCGTAAATCTCCTGGAATTCATAGGCTTCGGTATCTGCGGTACCGGTCATGCCGGCAAGCTTGCCGTACATGCGGAAGTAATTCTGGAAGGTAATCGAGGCCAGCGTCTGGTTCTCGTTCTGAATCTTCACGCCTTCCTTGGCTTCCACCGCCTGGTGCAGTCCGTCGGACCAGCGGCGCCCCGTCATCAGGCGTCCGGTGAATTCATCGACGATGATGATTTCATTGTTCTGTACGACGTAGTGCTGGTCCTTATGGAACAGTGTATGCGCACGCAATGCTGCATACAGGTGGTGGATCAGTGTGATATTGGCAGCGTCATAGAGCGAGGCGCCCTCCGGCAGCAGACCCATGCTCGTCAGGATCTGCTCGGCCTTTTCATGTCCGGCTTCAGTGAGCAGTACCTGATGCGCTTTCTCATCCTTTGTGTAGTCGCCGGGCACTTCGATTTTGCCCTTGCCATCCGGCGTTTCCTCGCCAATCTGCAGGGTGAGCAGCTTGGGTACTTCATTGATCTTGAGGTACAGGTCGGTATGATCTTCCGCCTGGCCGGAAATGATCAGGGGTGTGCGTGCTTCGTCAATCAGGATGGAGTCGACCTCGTCGACGATCGCGAAATTGAGACTGCGCTGGACCCGGTCCGCAGCGTCATACACCATGTTGTCGCGCAGATAATCAAAGCCAAATTCGTTGTTGGTGCCGTAGGTGATGTCGGACGCATAAGCCCGTTGCTTGACGTCGTGCTCCATCTGCGACAGGTTGACGCCGGTCGTCAAGCCGAGCCAACCATACAACCTGCCCATCCATTCCGCGTCGCGCTGGGCAAGATAGTCGTTCACAGTGATGACATGGACGCCTTTGCCGGCCAAGGCATTCAGATATACCGCAAGGGTTGCCATCAGGGTCTTGCCTTCGCCTGTGCCCATCTCAGCGATCTTGCCGTAATGCAGCACCATGCCGCCGATCAACTGAACGTCGAAATGCCGCATTTTAAGGACGCGCCGGCTTGCTTCACGGCACACCGCAAAGGCTTCCGGCAAAAGAGCATCAAGGGCTTCACCGTTGGCAATTCGCTGCTTGAACTCCGGCGTCTTCGCCTGCAGCTCGGCGTCGGTCAGCTTTTCCATAGCCGGCTCGAGCCCATTGATTTCACGGACGGTTTTTTGATACTGCTTGATCAGTCGCTGGTTGCGGCTTCCGAAAATCTGGGTCAGTAATGACATGCTTGAATTCTAAAAAATGCGCCGTAAACACCCCGTGCAAGTATTACATCGGTTGCAGGGACGGAGTTTGGTAAATTGCGGATTCTATCATGGGGTCTTCACGCGACTGCCCGTCATGAAATCGCCGGCGCAAAATGCTTGCACAAACGCACATGCCTTGGCCGAATGTGCCGGACGACTTGGTGAAATGTGGGGCTTGATTCACTGGAAACAATATGCGCAAGCGCAATAATTGCCGCGCTTGGTTATTGCGCCAGAATCAGAATCAGAATGCCTGCATCGCGAGTGCGCCCGCTTTCGCCCGGTCTCCGCCTGCGGAGAGAAATTTGTGAGGGTCCTGCTGCACCCCTTTGACCAGCACTTCGAAGTGGAGATGGGCGCCTGTGGAACGGCCTGTGGAGCCGATGTCGGCGATGTGCTGACCACGTTTGACAATGTCGCCGACCTTCTTCAACAACCGGGACGCGTGCGCGTACCGGGTGACGATGTCGTTGCCATGGTCGATCTCAAGCAGGTTGCCGTATTGATGGTGATATTCCGCAGCGATCACGACGCCGCCGGCAGCAGCGACGATCGGCGTGCCGGCCGGGGATGCGAAATCGATACCTTCGTGAAATGCGTTGCGGCCCGTGAAAGGATCCATCCGCCAGCCGAAACCTGAGGCGTTATAGCCGACATTGACCGGCTGTATCGTCGGCAGCAGCTTTGACCGGATTTTGTGGCTCATCAGCGTGGTTTCCACCACATTCATGTAGTCGGCCCGGTTTTCGACATCCCTGGCCATGGCGTCCAGCGCCCGCTGGAATTCGCTCATGCTGAGCGGTTCGACCGGAGGGACGTTTTCAGCCATGCCGCCGCGCCCCGGCGGCTCCCGGAAATTGAACTCTTGCGGCTTCACTCCTGCCAGTCCTTGCACGCGCTCACCAAGCGCATCGAGTCGCATCAATTGAGCCTGCATCTCGCCCAGCTTGATTGCCATCGCCGCGAGATTCTCCCTGATATACCGGTCCTTCCTGTCGCTGTCGTCCTGAGGGGCGGATACCGCCAGGGTCTGCATGAAGGGAAGTTTGAGTCGCGCGGCGTGCTGGATGGTCAGGTAATACAGCAATGATGCCGCCATGACGACCGACAGAATGAATATCACGAATGCCAGCGCGAGATGCCGGCGGGTCAAGGTAACCGTCTTTGTCTTGAACCGCGGGTGCAGCAATATCACTTGCATGTCGCCTCCTCTGACTCGTCTATCACGGATGAGGTGTGATAAGGTTTGAGCATGACTCGCTCAACCTCATTCTCTAATTTTCGGCCGGCGCCAAAGTCTGCTCAATCTTCACGGCAGACGACGAAAGGCGCCTCGGATTTTTTGCGCTCGCACGACAAGATGGCAGTCTTGCTGCCTTCGGTGGCGCGCATGATCGCGTTGCAAAAAGACTGCGCGACGATTCTTCCAACAATATTCGAAAGCTGCAATGTGCTGCAATTCGATTCCGGCCAATTGGTTCTATCCGTACCGAATGCCGCGCTTGCTGCAAAACTCAAACAACAACTGCCAAAGTTGCAAGACAGTCTGATCAAAAAGGGATGGCAGGTTAATGCAATCCGCCTGAAAGTACAAGTCTTCCGTCCTCAGGAAAAGCCGGCGGCCGAGAAGCGCCTCGTGCTGCCGACACGTGCAGTTTCCGCTCTGGACACCTTGAACAATGAACTTGAAGACTCGCCGCGCAATGCGGCGCTGCGGGCCGCCATCGCCGCAATGGTGAAGCGGCACAGACAACCGGAATAGACATCAAATCCCAACCGTTTCTGTGACAGCCGGTCAGAGCAGCGCCCATTCCTGCCCGGCCTGATGTGCATATGCGCGCGGCGCCGTCTCGACGGCATCAAAGGTCACGATCTCATAGGCATCCGGCTGCTCAAGCAGCGCGCGCAGCAGCAGGTTGTTGAGTGTGTGCCCGGATTTATGGGCGGTATAGGACGCGAGCAAGGGGTGTCCTACGAGGTAGAGGTCGCCGATCGCATCGAGGATCTTGTGCCGGACAAATTCATTCTCATAGCGCAGGCCGTCCGGATTCAATATCCGGTATTCGTCCATCACGATCGCATTTTCGAGAGAACCGCCGCGTATCAGTCCCAAGCCGCGCAGGGTCTCGACGTCCTGCATGAATCCGAAGGTACGTGCACGCGAGATTTCGCGCACATACGATTCGACATCGAAATCGATCTCGGCATTCTGTCCCGTCACATCGACTGCGGGATGCTTGAACTCGATGAAGAACTTCAATTTGAATCCGTTATACGGATCGAGCCTTGCCCATTTCACATCATCGCCGCTGCCTTCGCGTACTTCCACCGGCTTCTTGACCCGGATGAATTTCTTGGGCGCGTTCTGCTCCTGCAGGCCGGCCTGCTGGAGCAGGAAAACGAAGGAGGAAGCGGAGCCGTCCATGATCGGAATTTCTTCCGCGGTGACGTCGACGTAGAGATTGTCGATTCCGAGCCCGGCACAGGCGGACATCAGGTGCTCGACGGTGGAGACTTTGGCACCGCCGCGGTTGTCGAGCGTGGAAGCCATGCGGGTATCGCCGACGCCGGTGGCACTGGCGGGCAGATCGACCGGCGGGTTGAAATCGACACGCCGGAAGACGATGCCGGTATCAGGCGCAGCCGGGCGCAAGGTCAGTTCGACCTTGGTACCGGAATGCAGCCCGACGCCGACAGTCCGTACAAGCTGTTTGATTGTGCGTTGTTTTAGCATTGTGGAATTATAACAACCGGGTTACATGCCATTTGTGAGCAGTTGTAATCCTGTTGGACGATCGCCACGCATATTTACCTATTGGGATAATAGGGGCGATCCCGTCAATTCCAAGCAATGCCGTTACTCGGCCCATCCCCTTGAACGTTCTACTGCCCGCCGCCATGTTGCCATGCGGGTATCGCGCTCATCCGCCGACATGGCCGGTTCGAAGCGCCGCTGCACCCGCCATTGCGAGGCGATCTCTTCCCGTGATTGCCAGAAACCTACCGCGAGTCCTGCTAGGTAGGCAGCGCCGAGGGCGGTTGTTTCCGTGACTTCCGGACGCACCACAGGCACGCCGAGGACATCCGCTTGGAATTGCATGAGCAGATCATTCCTGGCCGCACCGCCGTCGACACGCAATTCCGTCAATGCAATCCTGGAATCCTTTTGCATTGCGTCCAGCACATCGGCACTTTGGTAGGCAATGCTGGCCAATGTCGCCCTTGCAATATGCGCCTTGGTCGTGCCACGTGTCATGCCGACGATGGTGCCGCGCGCGTAGGCGTCCCAATACGGCGTGCCGAGACCGGCAAACGCCGGCACGAATACAACGCCGCCGGTATCCGGAACGCTTGCAGCGAGCGCCTCGACATCCGCCGAAGCCTGGATGATGCCCAGACCGTCGCGCAGCCATTGCACCGCAGCCCCTGCCATGAAGACGCTGCCTTCCAGCATGTAATCGGTTTCGCCGCCACGGGTCCAGCCGACCGTGGTGAGCAGATTGTTATGGGACGCCACCGCTTCCTGGCCGGTATGCATCAGCATGAAGCAGCCGGTGCCATACGTATTTTTTGCCATGCCGCTTTGGTGGCATGCCTGTCCGAAAGTCGCCGCCTGCTGGTCGCCCGCTATGCCGGCAATCGGGATCGGCGCTCCGAACAGATCCGCGCGCGCATGTGCAATGACGCCGCTGCTGGGAACGACTTCGGGAAGCATGCTTCGGGGAATATCAAGCAGCGTCAAAAGCTCTTCATCCCATTGCAGGCTATGAATGTTGAACAACAAGGTGCGCGATGCGTTGCTCGTATCGGTGACATGCCGGCCGCTGAGCTGGTAGATGAGCCATGCGTCGATGGTGCCGAATGCCAGTTCACCCCGCTCGGCACGCTCCCGCATACCAGGTACATGATCGAGCAGCCATTTCAGCTTCGTGCCCGAAAAATAAGCATCGATTACTAGTCCGGTTTTCTTCTGGAACAGCGGTGTCCTGCCCTGCGCGCGGAGTGCGTCGCAAATATCCGCCGTGCGGCGATCCTGCCAGACGATCGCATGGGCAACCGGCTGACCGGTTTTCCGGTCCCATATCAGCGTGGTCTCGCGCTGGTTGGTGATGCCGATGGCGGCAACATCGGCGGCATGTACCTTGCAATCGTTCAGAACTTGCCGTGCTACAGCAAGCTGGCTGCGCCAGATCTCGTCCGCGTCATGCTCGACCCAGCCCGGCTGCGGAAAAATCTGCGGAAACTCCTGCTGAGCCATGCCGTGCAAATGGCCTGCATGGTCGAACAGAATGGCCCGCGAACTGGTGGTGCCCTGGTCCAGGGCCAGAATGTATTTGGTCATTGTTGGCAACCGTGACGTGTGAATGGCCGAAGCAGTCCCGCATCAAATTACGCTGCAGGAATGCTTCGAATGGAAAAAAGCGCGGTATGGGCCGCGCTTCCTTCCGTCCTACTGCAGAGTGCCGGCTATTATTTCACGCGGCCTTCTTTCCATGCCTGCAACAGCTTGTCATAGGCAATCGTTTCGCCTTTCGGCTTTTCGTTCGCCAGCTTCTTCCACGGTGCGCCGGTATCGGACAGATACTTGTTCGGGTCACCTTTCGCGTTGAGCTTCGGCGCGCAGTTCTTCATGCCGGCGCGCTGCAGGCGAGACATCACCTGATCCATCTCTTCCGCCAGGTTGTCCATCGCGGCCTGTGGCGTCTTCTCGCCGGTTACCGCGGTGGCAACGTTCTTCCACCAGAGCTGCGCCAGCTTCGGATAGTCAGGCACGTTGGTACCGGTCGGCGTCCAAGCGACCCGGGCCGGGCTGCGGTAGAACTCGATCAGGCCGCCGTACTTCGCCGCATTCTTGGTGAAGTACTCATGACGGATATCCGAGTCGCGCACGAAGGTCACGCCGACGATGGACTTCTTCAGCGACGTGGTTTTCGCATTCACGAACTGCGCGTACAGCCAGGCGGCAGCCTTGCGCTCATCCGGTGTGGACTTGAAGAAAGTCCAGGATCCGACGTCCTGGTAGCCGTTTTGCATGCCTTCCTTCCAGTACGGTCCGTGCGGGCCCGGCGCCATGCGCCATTTCGGTGTGCCGTCCTGGTTGATCACGGCCTGTGCCTTGGTCATCGGCGCGGTAAAGGCGGTGTACCAGAAGATCTGTTGGGCGATTTCACCCTGACCCGGCACCGGACCGGCTTCGGAGAAGGTCATGCCGTTCGCCTGCGGCGGTGCATACTTCTTCATCCAGTCCACGTACTTGGTCAATGCATAGACCGCCGCCGGCGAGTTGGTGGCGCCGCCGCGGGCGACCGAAGCGCCGACCGGCGTGCACTTGTCGTCGGCA
>JAESFT010000290.1_pt1 | contig 40231 bp, 32 predicted proteins | sample 9269451 | NCBI WGS metagenome assembly JAESFT01 (sample SAMN14502557, study PRJNA617106) | algae metagenome | isolation source: Scytonema hyalinum WJT4-NPBG1 and co-occurring heterotrophs from well... | place: USA: Mojave Desert, Joshua Tree National Park, California | collected 2006-05-25
GGCGTCGGCGGCTGCGTCGCGTCGCAGGAAGGCGCGGCAATCGTCAAACGTGCGCCCTATGTGGATGTGGTGTTCGGGCCGCAAACCCTGCACCGACTGCCGGAATTGATTCAGCAGCGGCGTTCGACCGGCCGCTCCCAGGTCGATATCAGCTTTCCGGAAATCGAGAAGTTCGATCATCTGCCGCCAGCCAGGGTCGAGGGCGCGAGTGCATACGTGTCGATCATGGAAGGCTGCAGCAAATACTGCAGCTACTGTGTCGTGCCCTATACCCGCGGCGAGGAAGTGTCGCGCCGCTTCGAGGATGTGCTGGCCGAAGTGGCCGGCCTGGCCGACCAGGGCGTGAAGGAAATCACCCTGCTGGGCCAGAACGTCAATGCCTATCGCGGCGCGATGGAGGACGGCGAGATTGCCGATTTTGCATTGCTGATCGAATACGTCGCTGAAATACCCGGCATTGAACGCATCCGTTTCGTCACCAGCCATCCGAAGGAATTCACGCAGCGTCTGATCGATACCTATGCGAAAGTGCCGAAGCTGGTCGATCACCTCTATCTGCCGGCCCAGCATGGCTCCGATCGTATCCTGATGGCAATGAAGCGCGGCTACACGGTGCTGGAATACAAGTCGGTGATCCGGCGCCTTCGTGAAGTGCGGCCGAACATTGCGGTATCCAGCGACTTCATCGTGGGATTCCCGGGGGAAACCGAGGCGGACTTCGATGCCTTGATGAAGCTGATCAACGACATCGGTTACGACACCAGTTTCAGCTTCGTCTTCAGCCCCCGCCCCGGTACACCGGCCGCCAATCTGCCGGACGATACGCCGTACGAAGTGAAGCTCAAGCGCCTGCAGCATCTGCAGGCAACGGTCGAGGCAAATGCGCGTGGCATCAGCCAGAGCATGGTGGGATCGGTGCAACGCATCCTGGTCGAAGGTCCGGCGAAAAAGGGCGGGGACGACCTGCAAGGCCGGACCGAGAATAACCGCGTTGTCAATTTCGCTGCCGGACCGAACGGAGCGCGACTGATCGGCCAGATGGTCGACGTCAATATCATGCAAGCGTTCCCGTATTCGCTGCGCGGCGAACTTGTTATCAAACAGTGAATCTCACCAGACAACGACTTCTGTTCACACCATTTTGAAAACAAAAACTCCTTCCGAGCCACAACAATTCATTCCGCAACCGGTTGACAACACCCGTCTCGCCCATCTGTGCGGCCCGATGGATGAAAATCTCCGGCAAATTTCCGCGGCGCTCGATGTCACCATCTTCCGCCGCGGTGAAAAATTCGTCGTCGGCGGCGCCAACGCGCCCCAGGCCGTGGAACTGCTCGAACAATTTTATGCGATCGCCGACAAGGTCATCTCCGTTGAAGACATCCAGCTTGCGCTGGTCGAACAACGCGCCGGTGGCAGCCGCAAGGCCGAGCAGGCCAGCAAGGCCGACGACCAATCCGGCGGCGACGATGAACCTGTCGCGGCGGACCCGGTCCTCAAAACACGGCGCAGCGACCTGCGCGGTCGCACGCCGCACCAGAGCCAATACCTGAAGGCAATCCTCGAACACGATGTGACCTTCGGCGTCGGCCCGGCCGGCACGGGTAAAACCTATCTGGCGGTTGCCTGCGCGGTCGATGCGCTGGAGCGCGACGCGGTCAAGCGCATCGTGCTGACTCGTCCGGCGGTCGAAGCCGGCGAGCGCCTCGGCTTCCTGCCCGGCGACCTGGCGCAAAAGGTCGACCCTTACCTGCGGCCCTTGTACGATGCGCTCTACGACCTGCTTGGTTTCGACCGCACGCAGAAAATGTTCGAAAAGCAAGCCATCGAGATCGCGCCATTGGCTTATATGCGCGGCCGCACGCTGAATCATGCCTTCATCATTCTGGACGAAGCCCAGAACACCACCCCGGAACAGATGAAGATGTTCCTCACGCGCATCGGCTTCGGCAGCAAGGCGGTGGTCACCGGCGACGTGACCCAGATCGACCTGCAGCGCACGCAGAAAAGCGGACTGGTGGATGCGCTCAAGATCCTTGCTAATGTCCGCGGCATTGCATTTACGCAATTCACCAGCGCCGATGTGGTACGGCATCCAATGGTGGCGCGGATCGTCGATGCCTATGAAGCGGCATCGCCCCAGACACGCAGCGTTTTGCTCAAACATGCCCTCAAAAAATAAGCTGTCGCTGTCGGTGCAGTATCCTGATCCACGGCTGAAGGATGTTGTTTCCAGAACGCATCTGCGGCGCTGGGCACAGGCAGCGCTGTTTGCCCCGGCGGAATTCACGATACGCTTCGTCGATGCCGGGGAAGGCCGCACGCTGAACCGGGATTACCGGGGCAAGGATTATGCGACCAATGTGCTGACCTTTGCCTACACTGAGGATGAAGACAGCGAAGTGACGCAGGCCGACATCATCCTGTGCACCGATGTACTGCAGCGCGAAGCCGAAGAACTGAAACGGCCCCTGGAAACCCATGTTGCACATCTCGTGGTGCACGGCGTGCTGCATGCACAGGGTTATGACCACGAGCAGGAAGATGAAGCGGTCGAGATGGAACAGCTTGAAATTGAAATATTGGCAACATTGGGCTATGCCAACCCGTATGCAGAGGCTTGATCCCGGGTCAGGAATGCGGTTGATTTTCCGGTTTCGGGGTCCATTTGTTGTATCCTATATTCCTTAGCAACTACGTCGAAAGACGGTTTTCCACCCTATGCAAGATCACCCTAGTGGTGCCAAATTCTCTGACACCAAACCGCAACGGTCACTGTTTGAACGCCTGACCGCTCTCATCTCCCCTGAACCTGAAAACCGCGCCGAGCTGCTCGAGATTTTGCACGACGCGCACGAGCGCAGCCTGATCGATGCCGACGCCCTGTCGATGATCGAAGGCGTATTCCAGGTCGCCGACCTGTCCGCGCGCGACATCATGGTTCCGCGCGCGCAAATGGATGTGATCGACCTGAACAAGCCGATCGGCGAATGGATGCCGCTGGTGCTGAAGACTGCCCACTCGCGCTTTCCGGCGGTCGACGGCGAACGCGACAAGGTGGTCGGCATCCTGCTGGCAAAGGATCTGCTGCGCTACTACGCCGACGAATCCTTCAATCCGCGCGACATGTTGCGCCCGGCGGTCTTCATCCCCGAATCCAAGCGCCTGAATGTGCTGCTGCGCGATTTCCGCGCCAACCGCAACCATATGGCGATCGTGGTGAACGAGTACGGCGGGGTGGCCGGATTGCTGACCATCGAGGACGTGCTGGAGCAGATCGTCGGCGACATCGAAGATGAATACGATCTGGACGATACCGAGGACAATATTCTCTCGATCAAGGATAGCGCCCGCGGCCAGCGCTGGCGGGTCAAGGCGCTGACCGAAATCGAGCAAGTCAACGAGACATTCGGCACCGACTTTCCCAACGACGATGTCGATACCATCGGCGGACTGGTCGCCAATCATCTTGGCCGCGTGCCCCACAAGGGCGATGTATTCGAGATGGGCGGCTTGCGGTTCGAGGTACTGCGCGCCGATGCGCGGCAAGTGCACCTCCTGATGGTCACCAGGATTCCGCCGGCACCGGCTGAAACGCAGTAGTGAGCGCGGCTCGCACCATTGCCGCCATAGGCCTGTCGGTGCGCATGGCGCACCCAGCGACTGCCGGGACGGCTGATTGACCTCCGCCAGCCGATCCCTGTCTTCGACAGGATGCGTCCCCTCTCCTCGTCATTTTGAATTCCACGGACATACCGCGTGACTTCCCGCAACCATCTCGCGTTCAGCCCTCGCTTCACAATGCCGCTCGCACTGGCCGCTGGCGCGGCCAATGTGTTTGCGTTCGCGCCCTTCGGCCTGTGGCCGCTGCAAACCCTGCTGCTGGCGTTTCTGTTCGCGCTGGTACTGCGGCAGGAGTCGGTACGGCGCAGCGCCATGGTCGGCTGGGCCTACGGGTCGGGCTGGCTGATCGCGGGTTTCCATTGGCTGTACATCAGCATGCACGACTATGGCAATCTGCCGGGCTGGATGGCGGCGCTGGCGGTGGTGCTGCTCGGCGTTGCATTGAGCACGTATGCGGCGATCGCGATGGGCGCCGCTGCCTGGTTGCGCCAGCGGTGGTCCGCCGGACCGACGGTTTCGCTGCTGTTGCTGCTGCCGGCGCTCTGGACGCTCAACGAATGGGCGCGCGGCTGGGTGCTCACCGGCTTTCCATGGGTCGGAGGTGGCTACGCGCACAGTGCCGGACCGCTGGCCGGATTTGCGCCGCTCATGGGCGTCTATGGACTGGCCCTGCTGTCGGCACTGATCGCCGGGGCGCTGGTGCTGGCACCGCAGAAAAAATCGGCGGCCGTCATGGCGGCGATCATCCTTCTGGTTGGAACCGGATTGCGCACGGTCGAATGGACGCGCGCCAGCGGCGCACCGATATCGGTGCGTCTGCTGCAAGGGAACGTGCCGCAGGAAATGAAATTCGCGCCGGACCGAATTCATGCCACGCTGTCGATGTACCACGACATGATCAGCGCGGCGCCGGCCGACCTGATCGCCACGCCGGAAACCGCCATTCCGATGCTCTCGCGCCTGCTGCCGCCGGATTATCTGCCGCGCTTGTCGGCATTCTCGCAACAATCCGGCAGCCACCTCGTGCTCGGCGTTCCTCTCAGCGATGGGCCATCTCTCTATGCCAACAGCGCGATCGGCATCGCGCCCGCAGGCAACCCGGCCTCGCCGGCGACATATCGTTACGACAAGCATCATCTGGTACCCTTCGGCGAGTTTGTTCCGACCGGCTTCGGCTGGTTCGTCGACATGATGAAAATTCCACTGGGAAATTTCGTGATCGGCAAATCCATCCAGCCGCCGTTTGCAGTGAAGGACCAGTGGGTGCTGCCCAACATTTGCTATGAGGATTTGTTCGGCGAGGAGATCGCGGCGCAGATCGCCGCCAGTCGCGCCTCCGGGTCGGCCGTTCCGCAGGCGACCATGCTGCTGAACCTGTCCAACATTGCCTGGTTCGGCGATTCGATCGCCCTGCCCCAGCACCTGCAGATTTCCCAGATGCGCTCGCTCGAAACCGGGCGTCCCATGCTGCGCGCCACCAACACCGGCGTCACCGCCGTCATCGACCCAAAAGGCCGGGTGCAGGCACAGCTTGCGCCTTATACACGCGACGCATTGAGCGCCAAGGTGCAGGGGTATCAGGGTTACACGCCATATATCCTGTACGGTAACAAGCCGGCGATCGGATTGGCGCTGCTGATGCTTGCGGCAGGCTATCTTGTGAGCCGCCGACGTCCTGCTAAATCGCATGGGAACGACAAAAACCGCTAGAATTGTCGGTTTTCGTCATTCCCTTCACCAACCCTCGGCCCCGCCCCTGGGAACAAAAAATGCTCACTTTTCAACAAGTCATTCTCAAGCTGCAAGAGTATTGGGATGCGCAAGGTTGCGCGCTGCTGCAACCCTACGACATGGAAGTCGGCGCCGGCACCTCGCATACCGCAACCTTCCTGCGCGCGATCGGGCCAGAGCCCTGGCGCGCGGCCTATGTGCAGCCGTCGCGCCGGCCGAAGGATGGCCGCTACGGCGAGAATCCGAACCGCATGCAGCATTACTACCAATACCAGGTGGTGCTGAAACCGGCGCCGGAAAACATTCTCGATTTGTACCTCGGTTCGCTCGAAGCGCTCGGGCTCGACCTGAAGCAGAACGACGTGCGCTTCGTCGAGGATGACTGGGAAAACCCGACGCTGGGCGCCTGGGGCCTCGGCTGGGAAGTGTGGCTGAACGGCATGGAAGTCACGCAGTTCACCTATTTCCAGCAGGTCGGCGGCCTTGACTGCAAACCGGTGCTGGGCGAAATCACCTACGGCATCGAACGGCTGGCGATGTACCTGCAGGGCGTCGAGAATGTTTATGACCTCGTCTGGACAGAATGGCAGGAACAGGGCGTCACCAAGCGCCTGACCTACGGCGACGTCTTCCATCAAAACGAAGTCGAGCAATCGACCTACAACTTCGAACACTCGAATACCGAATTCCTGTTCTCGCTGTTCGGCAATTACGAGTCCGAGGCAAAGCGTCTGCTGGAAGTGCCGCTCGCGCTGCCGGCCTATGAAATGATCCTGAAAGCCGCGCATACCTTCAACCTGCTCGACGCCCGCGGCGCCATTTCCGTGACCGAACGCGCCGCCTACATCGGCCGCATCCGCAATCTGTCGCGGGCGGTGGCGCAGGCGTACTACGAATCGCGTGAAAAGCTCGGCTTCCCGATGTGCGGTGATGCGCGGCAGGCGGCATGACGCTACTGCACCGAACGCCCGATGGACAAATGAAGCCTTGAAGTCCGCCTCGTTGATGGTCATTACCTGAATCCCGCCCGTGCGGGAGCGACAACAAAAATGAATCAAACACTCTTAGTCGAACTGCTTACCGAAGAACTGCCGCCGAAGGCACTGGCGAAACTGGGCGAGGCATTCGCCGCCGGCATCTCCGCCGGACTGGCGTCGCGCGGTTTCCTCGATACCGATTCCGTTGCAATAAGCTATGCCACGCCGCGACGCCTCGCGGTATCGATATCCAGCGTGCGCGCGATGTCGCCGGATAAATCGATTCGCGAGAAGGTGCTGCCGGTATCCGTCGCATTGAATGCCGAGGGCCAGCCCGCCGCGCCACTGCTGAAAAAACTGGCAGCCCTGGCGCAGACCGCCGGCGTCGGCGAGATCCGGCCGCAGGACCTCGAAAGCGCGCCGGACGGCAAGGCGGAAAGCTTCTTCTACACCTACACCGCACGCGGCTCCGCATTGCAGGGCGGCCTGCAGGCTGCCTTGGAGGATGCGGTCGCCAAGCTGCCGATCCCCAAGGTGATGAGTTACCAGCGACCGGACGGCTCGACAGTACAGTTCGTCCGTCCCGCGCACAAGCTGATCGCGCTCCACGGTGCGGATATCATCCCCGTCACGCTGCTCGGCCTGCAGGCCGGACGCGCCACGCTCGGTCATCGTTTCCTTGCGGCCGGCGAACTGCAGATCGCGAACGCGGACGCGTATGCGGATGTGCTGCAGTCGCAGGGCAAGATCATTCCGGGCGTCGTCTCCCGCAAGGAAAAAATTCGTGCGGCGCTGCTCGAAAAGGCAGGCGGCGACGCGGTGCTGATGCCGGAAGCGCTGCTCGATGAAGTGACCGCGCTGGTGGAGTGGCCGGTGGTGTATGCCTGCAACTTTGAAGAGACGTTTCTCTCGGTACCGCAGGAATGCCTGATCCTGACGATGCAGACCAACCAGAAATACTTTGCGCTGACCGATGCCGGCGGCCGCCTGCGTTCCCGCTTCCTGATCGTATCGAATCTCGACACGACCAATCCGGAACACATCATCGGCGGCAACGAGCGCGTGGTGCGTCCGCGCCTGTCGGATGCGAAGTTCTTCTTCGAGCAGGACAAGAAGAAAAAGCTCGCCGAGCGGGTGCCCGGCCTGGCCAGCGTCGTGTATCACAACAAGCTCGGCACGCAAGGTCAGCGCACAGAGCGCGTCAAGACTCTTGCAAGCAGGATCGCTCAGCTGCTGGGCAACGACACCGCGCTCGCGGAGCGCGGTGCGCTGCTGGCGAAAGCCGACCTGCTGACCGACATGGTCGGCGAATTCCCCGAACTGCAGGGCATCATGGGCACCTACTATGCGCGCCATGACGGCGAACATGAGGAAGTGGCGCAGGCGATCTCCGAGCATTACCAGCCGCGCTTCGCAGGCGACGCATTGCCGGCGACGGCGACCGGCACCGCCGTCGCCCTGGCCGACAAGCTCGAAACCCTGGTCGGCATCTGGGGCATCGGCCTGCAACCGACCGGCGACAAGGACCCGTTCGCGCTGCGTCGCCATGCGCTCGGCATCCTGCGCATGCTGGTGGAGAAACGCCTGCCGCTGTCGATCGACAGCCTGCTGTCCGGGACCGCAAGCCTGTTCGACGGCAATGCGAATTTCAAGAACCAGAAAGCGGACATCACCACCTTCCTGTTCGACCGCCTGCGCGGCCTGCTGCGCGAACGCGGTTTTGCGCAGAATGAAATCGAAGCAGTCGTCGCCCAGAATCCGGACCGCCTCGACAACATCGTCGAGCGTCTCGATGCGGTCAAGGCCTTCGCCGCATTGCCGGAAGCCGAATCGCTCGCCGCCGCCAACAAGCGCATCACCAACATCCTGAAAAAGGCCGAGGGCGCAACCGGCGATGTGCAGCAGAACCTGCTGCAGGAACAGGCGGAACAAGGCTTGTACAGCGCCATCGCGAAACTGAAGCCGCAGGTCGATGCCGCATTCGCCGGCGGAGACTTCACCGGCACGCTGAAGTCGCTCGCGCATTTGCGGGACAACGTCGATGCCTTCTTCAATGACGTGATGGTGATGGCGGACGACGAGCAGTTGCGCAATAACCGCATCGCGTTGTTATCCAACCTGCACGGCATGATGAACCGGGTAGCCGACATCTCCAAGCTGGCGGCATGACACCAGTCGCGCCGACGAAGCTGATCATCCTCGACCGGGACGGCGTGATCAACCACGACTCCGATGAATTCATCAAGTCGCCGAGCGAGTGGATTCCGATACCGGGATCGATGGAAGCGATCGCGCGGCTGAACCAGGCCGGCTACCGGGTGGTGGTGGCGACCAACCAGTCGGGCATTGCCCGCGGCTTTTTCGATATCGTGACGCTGAACGCCATCCACCAGAAGATGCATGCCGCGGCACACATGGCCGGCGCCGACATCGACGCCGTTTTTTTCTGCCCGCATGCGGCCGACGACAATTGCGATTGTCGCAAGCCGAAACCGGGCATGCTGCATGAAATCGCGCACCGCTTCGACGTTAACCTCAAGGGCGTGCCGAACGTCGGCGATTCCCTGCGCGACCTGCAGGCCGGCTTCGTCGCCGGTTGCATCCCCTACCTGGTGCTGACCGGCAAGGGCGAAAAGACGCGTGCCAAGGGAGGACTGCCGCCCGGCACCACGGTGCATGCCGATCTGGCAGCGGTCGTCGACCATTTGCTGAAAACCACCAGCGGTTCCGCGCGCTGAGCGCTGCCATTCATTCCGGAGTTTCGATGTCAACCATCACCCTGTTCATTCGCTCGCTGCTGTTCTCGCTCCTGATGATCGTGGCCACCGTCATCTGGGCGCCGCTGTGCTTCCTGTTTGCGCCCTTGTCCTACAACCGGCGCTATTACATGACGGTCCGCTGGAATGTGTTCATCATCTGGGCCGCGAAAACCATCTGCGGCATCCGCTACCAGGTGAAAGGCATGGAAAACCTGCCTGATGCCCCGGTGGTGTTGCTGTCCAAGCATCAGTCGGCCTGGGAAACGATTTTCTACTGCTTCACGATGCCGCGCCCGCCGGTATTCGTGTTCAAGAAGGAACTCACCTACATTCCCTTTTTCGGCTGGGGCATCGCCCTGATGCGCATGATCCCGATCGATCGCAGCAAGGCCAAGGATGCGTTTGCCCAAGTGGTCGAGCAGGGCAAGAAGCGCCTGGCCGACGGCCAGTGGATCATCATCTTCCCGGAAGGGACGCGCATACCTGTCGGCCAGCGCGGCAGGTACAAGAGCGGCGGCGCGCGACTCGCCATCGAGACCAATACGCTGGCGGTGCCGATCGCGGTGAACTCCGGCGAATGCTGGCCGAAGAATTCCTTCATCAAGAAACCCGGCGTGATCACCGTATCGATCGGCAAGCCGATCTCGCCGCAGGGACGGTCTGCAACAGAGCTCATGCAACAAGTTGAAAATTGGATAGAATCCGAAATGCGGGTGATTTCCTCGCCCGGCATCTACTCCAACGATAAAGTTACCCATACCCTTGAAGCTGCTTCGCCAGACTCCGCCTGATCCACAGCAGCTCGCACTGCAGCTCGATTTTTTTTCACCCGATTGTTCTTCGCAGCCAACGGTCGACAAGCCGGCGCCGAAGCATGAACCGGGGTCGCAATCGAACTCCGCACAATCGCATTCGCCGCCCGCCAGCATGCCGGAACTGTTTCCGGCACCGACCGGGAACGGCGCCGGCGTGTCGCTCACGCCGCGGCGGCGCATGCATATCCTCGATCACATTCTCGAATACCGGCTGCTGCGTTCAAAGCGCCGCACCATCGGCTTTCTGATCGACGATGAAGGCCTGCGCATCACCGCACCGAGATGGGTGACGATTGCGGAGATTGAAAGCGCGATCCGTGAAAAGCAGCGTTGGATTTTCGCCAAGCTCGTCGAACGGCGTGAACGCTCCGCCCGTCGCCTGCAGCCGCAAATGCAATGGCGCGACGGCGCCACCCTGCCCTACCTTGGCGGCGACATCACCCTGCGTATCATCACCGAGCAGGGCGCCGGCATCGCCTTCAATGACGACACCCGGGAACTGACGGTATGCCTGCCGCCGGACGCGGAAGAACAGCAATTGAAGGACCGGGTGCAGGGTTGGCTGCAAACCCAGGCCAAGCGGATTTTCGCCGAGCGGCTGCCGCTGTATGCGGAAAAGCTCAGCGTCAGTTACCAGAAATTTTCACTCTCGTCGGCGACCACGCAATGGGGCTCCTGCACCGCGGATGGACGGATACGGCTCAACTGGCGACTGATCCATTTTTCACTGCCGCTGATCGATTATGTGGTGGCGCATGAACTGGCGCACCTGCGGGAAATGAACCACAGCCCGCGTTTCTGGTCGACCGTACAATCCGTATTTCCGGAATTCCAATCGGCGAAAAGGGCACTGCGCGAGCATGCGCCTGAAACATTGCCAATCTTTTGAATCTTGCAGACGCTATCAGGAATACATCATGCGAATTCTTCATACCATGCTGCGCGTCGGCGACCTGCAGCGCTCCATCGATTTCTACACCAGGGTTCTCGGCATGAAGCTGTTGCGCACCACCGACCGCCCGGAGCAGAAATACACGCTGGCCTTTGTTGGCTACGGGAATAATCCGGATCATGCCGAACTGGAATTGACCTACAACTACGGCACCGACAGCTATGACATCGGCACAGCCTATGGCCATATCGCCATCGCGGTGGAAGACGCTTACAAGACCTGTGAAACGGTCAAGGCAGCAGGAGGCAACGTTACCCGTGAAGCCGGTCCGGTGAAAGGCGGGACGACGGTGATCGCTTTTGTGCAGGACCCGGACGGTTACAAGATCGAGCTGATCGAGCGCAAGGCGGCCTGAGCGGTCACCGCCTGGCGCATATCGGATCGGAACGCCGGCGGGCAACTCATCCGCTTTTTCCGGAGCGCCGGTTCTTCTCCCAGATGGCCAGCAGGATCAACCCGTAGGCGAGCACCCGCAACAAGTAGAAAAAGTATCCCGCGATGCCGGCACTGGCTTCAGCCTGTGCGCCGATCAGCACGCGATTGAATCCTTCAATGAAAAAAGATAGCGCGAAGTAGAGAAAAAAGCGGTCCCGCGTGCTCCGCCAGAAACGGAGGAAAAACAATCCGGCGACAGCTGTGGCACAAGCGGTGGCGCCAACCAGAATCTCATTCATACGGCTTCACTCCTCGTCCCAGATCAGTCCATACAATAAGGGCAGCAGCGCAATCAGCGCAGTCGCCTGCCGCCAGATGAGCAGATCCGTACCGTCTAGCACCACCCGGTCGAGGACCAGCAGCAAATTGTTGACCAGCATGCCGGCAAAGCAAAGGCCACTCCAGAAAAGCAGGCGATGGCGCGTTCTGAAATAACCCCGAAGCAGCAGCGCGCTGCAGGCAAACGCAGTCAATGCACACAATGCATAAACCAACGCAGCCATCTCATCCGTCCTTTCTGAATATAAAAGCGTCCGCGAACTGCTGTGCTTTCTTGCCGACTTTTGAATGAATCAGATTGGCGATTTCGACCAGGTTCTTCGCATAGGCACCGGCCAACCGTGAAATCATGTCATTCAGATCTTCGGATGACGGCTGATATCGATAGCTGACGCACTCCGCATCATCGCCGGCATCGGCGGCAAGTATCCCGGCCTGGTGCAACTCCACCAGCAGTGCAGCAGCCGCCTTTTCGCTCAGGTAAAGTCTTTGCGCCAGCCGCCGGGCGTCGTAGCAATGTCCCGCGCCCGCGTCGCTGCGCAGCAACAGCATCGCTTCCAGGAAGGGGACCGATGGAATACTGGTGAGGATGAAGCGCTGCACGTCGCCGGGGATTTGCTCCCTTCCCATATTCATTGTCCAGATGCTTGCAGGCAGGTCGCCGGAAACAGTGTGAGGGAAATTGTTAGCGGTGATATCCCGCAATCGACGGCCCGGCCATTCGGGCGGACGGACGCTGTCAGCGATTTGCGAACGGATGCACGGATTGGGATGGGCCTGCGCAATGACAGTCGGAACATTCGGAGCGACATGGGATGTTTCTTTCTATCTGGCGATGAGCGGCAGCCTGCGCGAAGCGCCGAACGAAACGCCTCGCGCAACGGAAGGCCCGGCAAGATCTGGCAAAAACCCATTGCTGAAAACCACTGCTGCTTCACCATCGAATTGATGCCGGAGCCCTGCTGCATCGCGCCTGCCGACTGAGGATAGTTTGCAAAAAGAACCCGTCCGCCTTGGGGAATCCGGACGGGCCGAAGAAAGATGTGCTGTGCTGGAAAAGGTGCCGGCGCGTGGCGGGAGAGCCTGCAGCCGTGCGTCCGATCGGCAGAACGGTTGCCATGATGCACGACAAAGCTTAAGGGAAACTTAGCGCAGGCGGCTCGTACGAGCATCCATGCACGACGAGGGGATCAGGCGGCTGCGGCGGAGCTTGTCCTGATGGAAGGTGTGGCGATGGCATCGTCGATGATCGGCCGGAAGGTGATCCGGACCGCAAGTCCGCCGAGAGCCGATTCGCCGAGTTCGATGGTAGCCTGGTGCCGGTCTGCAATCGCCTTGGCGATGGCAAGTCCGAGGCCACTGCCGCTGGCACTGGTACCGGGCACCCGGTAGAAACGGTCGAATACCCGTTCGCGGTCGGATTCCGGAATGCCGCGGCCCGAGTCCTCGATCCGCAACACCGCCGCATCGCCCTCAGTCGCCAATCCGATCCGGATCCGGCCATGTTCCGGGGTGTAGCGCACCGCGTTATCCACCAGGTTACGCATCATCATGCGCAGGCTGTCGAGATCACCGGCGATGATCGCGGACGCCAGGTCATCGTATTCGAGGTGGATGTGCCGCGCCAGCGCCAGCGGCGCGACATCGGTCGCCGCTTGTTCGATGCAGGCGGGCAGCGACACTTCGGTGCGTTCGAAGTCCTTTACGGACGGGTCCTGGCGTGCCAGTGCGAGCAGTTGCTCGACCAGGCGCGATGCCCTGTCGACACCGCCCAGCAGACGGGCGATGCCATGTTCGCGCGCATTGTCATCCTTCGCCCGCGCCAGCGTCTGGACCTGAAGTTTCAATGCGGTCAGCGGCGAACGCAGCTCATGCGCGGCATCCGCCACGAAGCGCTGCTGCGATTCCAGCGATTGCGACATGCGGGCCAGCAGCAGGTTCAGTTCACCGACCAGCAGCGACACCTCCTGCGGCACGCCCTCATCCGATACCGGCGCCAGCGAATCGGCATTGCGGTTGGCAAGGTCGTGGCCGATGCGGTTCAGCGGCGACAGCGCCGTCGTGACCACCCACCAGGCAGCCGCGAACAGCAGGAGCGAAACCGGCAGTACCGGCCACACCGCCGACAGCGCCAGTGCGAACGCACGGTCATGCCTGGCCTGCATTTTCTGCGATACCTGCACCACCCGTGTATCGGTCTGCACCGTATAGACGCGCCAGTCGCCGTTGTCGAGATTGACATTGGAATAGCCGAGCGCGGTGCGCGGCGGCAGCGAACGATAGGTGCGCGATTGATAGACGCGCACGCCGTCATCGGTCCAGATCTGGATCACGAAATCGAATCCGGGATCGTCCGAATCGGACATCTTCGGCCATGCGGCGCTCTCGAAACCGCTGTCCTCCAGCGCGATCGCCATCTGCTGCATGTGGTAGTCGAACAGCTTGTCGGCCTTCTCCGTCGCCACCCGGAAGGACGTGATGAATTGCACCACGGCGGCGATCGTGATCGCCGCGCCGAGCAAGAGCAGGAGCCGGACACGCAGCGAGCGGATCATGTCTTTTCCACCATGTAGCCCACGCCGCGGACATTGATGATGAGCTGCTGGCCGAGTTTCTTGCGCAGGCCGTGGATGTACACCTCGACCGCATTGCTTTCGACATCGCCGGACCAGCCGTACAGGCGTTCCTCCAATTGGGCGCGCGACAGGATCGCGCCGGGCCGCGCAATCAGCGCATCCAGGATGGCCCACTCGCGCGCCGACAGGATGACCTGTCGGCCTTCGGCCATGACTTCCCTGGTGGCGGCATTGACCTCGACGTCGCCGTTGCGATAGACCGGCTCGGTGCGCCCGCGCGCCCTTCTGACAAGGGCATGCAGCCGGGCGATCAGTTCTTCGAGATCGAATGGTTTGACGAGATAGTCGTCGGCGCCGCTATTGAGTCCCCGCACCCGGTCGGGCACGGTGTCGCGTGCAGTGATGACCAGCACCGGCAGTGTTTTGCCGCGGGCACGCAATCCGCGCAGCACCTCGATGCCGTCCTTCTGCGGCAATCCGAGGTCGAGAAGCAGCGCGTCATAGGCCTGTGTACCGACCGCCGCTTCCGCTTCACTGCCGCTGGTCACCCAGTCGACCGCAATGCCTTCGCCGTCAAGGGCGATCTGGATGTTTTCGCCGATCATGAGGTCGTCTTCGACAAGCAGGATTTTCATCGGAATGTGGTGCCTATGCCATGTTTGATGTCGAGGCAATATAATAAGCCCTGCTTTGCCCGGTTTCCGGATGCAGTGTAGCGCAACGGCGCATACGAACGCACGCCGGCTGCTGCAGTACATATTGCAGTACTTTGTCTCACATCCGGCGCCATGGTTCCGCCTCTGCATAAAGTGCAGTGCCGGAACATGCCCGCGATTCAACAGATCAACCTTGTTTTCCCAATCTTCATGCCTATGGCGATACGCATTTCCTTTCGTGGTTCCCCCGCCTGTTTCAGGCGCCTGTCGATGCTCTCTCTGGCCGTGCTGACGGCGTGCGCGGTCCAGCCAACGACACAGCCTCCCGCCCGCGACGCTATGGAAACACCGGCTGCCGCACCGCTTCCCTCTCCCCAGCCAGCCCAGTCCGCCCCTGCGCCGCAACGGCCGCCATCGCCGGAAAAAGCGGCTCTGCTGAGCGGCTGGGTCGACCAGCAAAGCCGTCTGTACCGGGTGGCCGCGCCGCTGCTGATCGAAAATACGGCATTGTGCAAACGGCAAGCACGCAACCTGCTTGGCCTGACTGCCAAGACGCGGTATTCCTACGGCAAGGGGTTCGTGGCTGAAGCGCAGTCTGCATTGGGACTGAATGAACGGTTGAAGGTCATGGACGTGCTGCCGGGAAGCGGCGCCGAACGCAGCGGCATCCGCAAGGGTGATGTCCTGCTGGCGGTCGACGGCAAGCCGCTGTCGCAGGGACCGAACGCGGAGCGGGACGGCGCGGTGCTTGTCAATGCGGCAATGCGCGGCCGCAGCAGCGTGACTCTCAACGTGGAGCGCAACGGCGAACAGTTGAGCATCGCCACGCCGCTGACCAATGCCTGCGCGTTCGGCATCGAACTGGGCGATTCGGACCTGGTGAACAGCTATGCGGACGGTTTCCGCGTGATGATCAACCGGGGCATGCTGAATTTCGTCCGTACCGACGAGGAACTGGCCTATGTGCTTTCCAAGGAAATCGCCCACAATACACTGACACGGTCGGACCGGCCACGCATGAGCAGCACCATCAACAAGCTGCGCGTGTTGCGGGAAGACCGGAGCGCTCCGGCGTCCATGCCGGCGTTACAGCCTTACTCGCCGGTGCTGGATGCCACCGCCGACAAGCTGTCGCTGTACATGCTGACCCGTGCGGGATACGGCACCGCCGGCACGATCGATTTCTGGAAGCGGCTCGCGGCCGGCCATCCGGCGACAATGCCGAACAGCTATACCGCATTGCACCCGTCCACCGCTTACCGCGTGTCGGTAATGAATCAGACGCTGGAAGCGATCAAATGGAAGCGTCATCGCAAGCAGGCGATGGTGCCGTGACTGATAAAGTTCAACCCGTTCTGGAGACACTACCTGTAATTTGCAGTCATTCCCGCGAAGAGGTTCGCAAGCGAGAATCCGGTGGCGCACCGTCCGGCAATCGAGAAAGGTGATGTCCTCCGGGAACGACATGCCGCTACGCGCGCATCGCATTTTGCAACAAGGCCGCTAGCCGGCCCACCCGCCATACATAACGGGATTGTATGAACCACGGCACCCTGCTCGTTCGTCTGCTGCCTTTCCTGAAATGGCCCCGGCCTACCGCCGCTTCGCTGCGGCGCGATGCATGGGCTGGACTCAGCGTGGGGCTGGTGCTCATCCCGCAGGCGGTTGCTTACGCAACGCTGGCCGGCATGCCGCCGCAGACCGGACTGTACGCGGCGCTGCTTCCGGCGCTGATCGGCATCCTGTGGGGCTCTTCCGCCCTGCTGGCCGTCGGGCCGGTCGCATTGACCAGCCTGCTGTCCTTCGGTGCGCTGTCGCCGCTGGCCGCACCGGGCAGCGATACATGGGTCGCGCTCGCGATCTGGCTGGCCATCTATGCAGGCATTTTCCAACTCCTGCTGGGAGCCTTTCGGCTCGGCCGGATCGCCAACCTGGTATCGCAACCGGTCATGGCCGGATTCATCAATGCGGCGGCCATCATCATCATCCTGTCGCAGGTTCCTGCGCTGCTCGGCGCGCCCGATCTTCTTTTCTGGCAATTCCCGCTTTCCCAAATGGCATGGCCGACTACCTTCGGTTGCGTGGCATTGCTGCTCCTGCTCGGCTTCAAGCGCTACCTGCCGCGTGCGCCCGGCATCCTGCTGGTTAGCCTGATCGGCATCGCCGCCAGTATCGCTCTCGACTATGTCGGCCGCGGCGGCGCGGTCATCGGCGCCATCCCGTCGGGGCTGCCGTCGCTGCTGTTGCCGCCGCAGATTTCGCTGACGAGTCACCAGGAGTTGTGGCCGGCCGCACTGGTGCTGGCCTTGATCAGTTTCACCGAGGCGATGTCGAGCTGCCGCATGCTTGCCCGTAAAACCAATGCGCGCTGGGACGAGAACCAGGAGTTGATCGGGCAGGGGCTCGCAAAGATCACCAGCGGCTTCAGCGGCGCATTTCCGGTGAGCGGATCGATTTCGCGGTCGGCGCTGAACCTGTATGCGGGCGCCCAGACCGCGTGGGCGAATTTGTTTGCCGCCTCCTGCGTGCTGTTCAGCCTGCTGTTCCTGACCGATTACCTGTTCTACCTGCCACGCTCGGTGGTGGCGGCGATGATCATCGTGCCGGTGTTCGGCTTGATTGACGTCGGCGCCATCCGGCGGGTATTCGCAGTGTCGCGGATCGATGGCGGCATTGCCGTCGCCACCTTCGTTGCGACGTTGTTCTCCATGCCGCGCTTGCACTGGGGCGTTTTCGTTGGTGTCGGCCTCACCATGGCGGTTTACCTGTACCGGCTGACCGAGCCACGCGTCATCGAAGTCAGCCTGCATCCGGACGGCACCCTGCGCGACCGCAACCGCTTCAACCTTCCGGCACTGGCGCCCGACCTGCTGGCCGTACGACTGGACGCCGCGCTCAACTTCCTGACCGCTGCCGCGCTTGAGCGTTTCATCAATGAGCACTGCCGCACCCATCCCGATGTCCGCCGGGTCCTGATCTGCTCCAGTGCGATCAACGGCATCGATGCCAGCGGCGTCGACATGCTGGAATCCCTGCGGACGAGCCTGCAGGGCGCAGGAATCGACCTGTACTTCTCCGGGATTAAAAAACAGGTGTGGGATGTGATGGAAGGCGCAGGCATGATCGCCGCGCTGCGGCGCGACCGCCTGTTTCCCACCGATCGGCAGGCAGTTCTGGCGCTTGCATCGAACAAGCCGGCGGCGGATTAGCTCAGCGCGCCCGAAGCAGGTTGGCCATCGCGACGAACTGTTCCAACGGGACGGTCTCCGGGCGCGCCTGCGGGTCGGCGCCGGCATCGATCAATTCGTTTTCGGTGAACAGGTCGCCTACGCAGTTGCGCAATACCTTGCGCCGCTGGGTGAATGCCTTGGTGACCACGCGCTCGAGCGTTTCGGCGTCGCATGGCAGCGGCTGCGCAACCGGGATCATGCGCACGATCGCCGAATCGACTTTCGGCGGCGGATCGAAGGCGGCAGGCGGCACGATGAACATCAGCTCCATCTGGTAGCGCCACTGGAGCATCACCGACAGGCGTCCGTAAGTCTTGCTGCCCGGCTCGGCAACCATGCGCTCCACCACTTCCTTCTGCAGCATGAAATGCTGGTCCTGCACCTGCGGCGCGATCTGCGTCAGGTGAAACAGCAGCGGACTGGAGATGTTGTACGGCAGGTTCCCGACGACGCGCAGGCGCTGTCCCGCCGGCACCGGAAGCGATGCGAAATCGAATTGCAGGGCGTCACCGGCATGGATGATCAGCCGGGCCGGATCGAAATTCTTCCGCAGGCGCTCGACAAGGTCGCGATCGAGCTCCACCACATGCAGCTGCCGGAGCGAGTCCAGCAGCAGGCGTGTCATGGCGGCGAGGCCGGGCCCGATTTCAACCATCGCATCGTCCGGCTGCGGGTCGATGACGCGGATGATGTCGTGTAGGACACCCTGGTCGGTCAGAAAGTTTTGACCGAAACGCTTGCGGGGAATGTGGTTCATCGAATCAGGAAGAGAGGGAAGTGGGTGTCGCGGGACAAGGTGATCAGGCCGATTGCGCCATCTGGGCCGCGATGCCGATCGCTTCCATCATGCTGCCGTGGTCGGCGTGACCGATCCCCTTGGCGGCCAGATCGAGCGCGGTGCCGTGATCGACTGAAGTACGGATGATCGGCAGGCCGAGGGTGATGTTGACGCCGCGCCCGAAGCTGGCGTATTTCAACACCGGCAGGCCCTGGTCGTGGTACATCGCCAGCACGCAATCTGCCTGCTGAAGGTATTTCGGCTGGAACAGCGTATCCGCCGGATAGGGACCGGTGGCGTCGATGCCCTTCGCACGCGCGGCATGGATGACGGGCGCAATCACGTCGATCTCTTCGCGTCCGAGATAACCGCCCTCCCCGGCATGCGGGTTCAGCCCGGTGACCAGGATGCGCGGCGATGGCAGGCCGAACTTGGTTTTCAGGTCATGATGAATGATGTCCAGCGTGCGCATCAGGCTGTCGAAGCCGATGGCCGCCGACACATCCTTGAGTGCGAGATGGGTGGTCGCCAGCGCCACCCGCAGCGGCGGCGTGCCGCCGGCGAGCATCATGACCACCTGCGGCGTCGCGGTTTTTTCGGCGAGGTATTCGGTATGGCCGGTGAAAGGCACACCGGCATCGTTGATGGTGCTTTTCTGCAGCGGGGCGGTGACGATCGCCTCCACCCGGCGCTGCACGGCGCATTCGATGGCGATGTCGAGCGTGTCCAGCACCGCGCGGCCGTTGCGCGCGTCGAGCGTCCCGGGCACGACATGCGTGGCGAGCGGACAATCGATCACGGCGATCTGCCCGGCAGGAAAATCCGGCAGGCCACTGTGGCGCACCGCCTGCAGCGATACCGCCGTCAGGCGGATCGATGCATCGATGTCGGCCGCCGTCATCGCCAGGAAGGCGGAGTCGCCGATGAGAACGCCGTTGACCTGGGACCGCAGATCCCAGGCCGCCCGGATGGCGATCTCCGGGCCGATGCCTGCGGGTTCGCCGCAGGTGATGGCGATGGCGGGACGACGGCTCACAGGATTGCGGTCGGCAGATTAGCGTGCATCGACATTGTCGAAGCGGTATTCGACATAGGCACGATCGCGCAACTGGCGCAGCCACTCATTGGTCGCTTCGTCAAGCTTGCGCTCGCGGATCGCCTGGCGGGCGATCAGGCGCTGGCGTTCCTTCGAGACGTCGTCCTTCTTGCGCTCCAGCACCTGGATCAGGTGGAAGCCGAACGGCGATTCGATCGGTTCGCTGATTTCACCGGGCTTCAGCGCATCCATCGCCCGCTCGAATTCGGGAACGGTATCGCCTGGATAGATCCAGCCCAGATCGCCGCCCTTGGACGCCGACAGGTCATTGGAGAACAGCTTGGCCAGGTCTTCGAACTTGGCGGCCTTGTTGTCCAGCCGCTGCTTGATCTCGGCGAGTTTGCGGCGCGCATCGGCCGGCGTGACGACCTGATTGGTCTTGATCAGGATGTGGCGTGCCCGCGTCTGCTGCACCGATGCGGCCGAGCCGGCATTGTCCGCCGCGCTGGCGTTGCGCTTGCCGACGAGTTTCAGGATATGGAAGCCGTTGGCGCTTTTCACGACCGGCGACACATCGCCCTGGTTCAGGCCGGCGATCGTGTCGACAAACAGTTGCGGCAGCCTGTCCTGGTTGCGCCAGCCGAGATCGCCGCCGGTCAGCGCATCGCTGGCATCGGAGTAGGTCGCTGCGATCTTGGCGAAATCGCCGCCCGACCTGACTTGCTGAAGGATTTCATCCGCGCGCTTGCGACGCTCGGCGATCTGCTCCGCCGTCGCATTCTCGGGAATGCGCACCAGGATCTGCGCCAGATTGTATTCCTGCTGGTTTTGCGTGGCGCCCTTGTCGACGGCGAGATAGTTGTCGACTTCCGATTCGGTGATCTGGATCTTGTTGTCGACTTCCCGTTCGCGCAGCCGCTGCATGATGATCTCCTCGCGGATTTCCTCGCGGAAGCGGTTGAATGGTGTGCCTTCGCGTTCGAGGCGGTCGCGGAATTCCTGCAACGACATCTTGTTCTGCTCCGCGATGCGGGAAATCGCCCTGTCGAGCATGAGATCATCGACCCGGATGCCGACTTCCTTTGCCAGCTGCAACTGGGCACGATCGACGATCATACGCTCCAGCAACTGGCGCTGCAGTTCCGCCGGGGGCGGCAGCGAGATACCCTGGTTTCGCATGCGGCGCTCCACCATGCGCGAACGGTCTATCAGTTCCTGCATGGTGATGACTTCATTGTTCACGACGGCAATAATGGCATCCGCCAATTGCACCCGGGGTTTGGCGGCCTGCGCCGGCGCTCCCGCAGGAGGCGTGGACGATGGCGCGGCGGGCGGCGTGAAGCCCGGCGTGGCGGCAGGTGCCGTCAAACCCGGCCCGAGGCCCGGCTTGAACTGGGCCGATGCGGTGGGCACCACGCCTGCCGCCGCAATCAGGAAGATGCCTGCCAGCGAAAGGCCGGACCGTACGGTTCTGGATTGTTGCCTGGAGCGATGAAGTTTCATGGGAAAGTCCGCAATGCGTTGTTAGGGAGTGCTGGGCTGGTTGATCATCTGATAGCCCGGAATGCTGGAGCGCAATGCATCCAGCGGATTGGAACCCAGACGCGTCAAACCATTCAACTCAAGCTGGAAAAACAGCGCCGATGTTGCCTGCCCGGTCGCGGTTGGAGTGCGCTGGGCGACGAGGCGGAAGATCCAGCAGTCCGCCTTATATTCGAAACCGAGCAAGCCTTCCGCAACCTTGCTGTCCGGCAAAGAATAGTTCACCCGTCCGACGCCGTACCAGCGCGCCGCTAGCGGCCATTGAGCGGAAATATCCACCTGCTCCAGCCGGTTCGGCTGGTCGCGGCGGTATTGCAGGTTGAGCACGCGAGCCGGGCCGGGTTGCCAGCGGACACCGTAATTGGCACGGCGCGTGTTGCGCAGGCTTTCGCTGTACTGGACGTTGCCTTCGGCGGTAAGTTCGTTGGATATGCGGCCGGCGGCGGAAATCAGCAGGTCCGAACGGCTTTCATTTCGCGCACCACCGATGGTCACCCGCTGCTCGTCGAAATAGAATCGCTGGCCGACGGCGAAGCGCGCACGTTCGGCGCCGCTCGACTCGATATAACGCGACACCAGCGCGGTGGTCAGCTGGTTGGCATCGCTGATGCGATCGTTGCCGATGAAGCGGTTTTCGCTGAACAACTGTGCGAAGCTGAGATCCGCTTCCGCGGTGTCGAAAATCGGCAGCCTGCTCTGGTCGCGATACGGCGTATGCACATAGAACAGGCGCGGCTCCAGCGTCTGCGTCATGGCCTGGCCGAAGAACTTGGTATCGCGTTCGAAGACCAGTCCGCTGTCCACCGAAAACGTCGGCAGCACCCGGTCCAGATTGCGGCCGGCGGCCGGCGTGCGGTTATCGATGTTGTAGGTACTGGCGTGCAACGACAGTCTCGGCGTGATGAAGTAACCGGGCCGGAGGATCGGATAAGCAATGCGTGGATTGATGAACATGCGGTCGCCGCGCACCAGGTCCGGATGCCAGAAACGCGTCAGCTCCGAATCGACTGTCCAGTCGAAACCGGCCACATCCTGCCGTCCCGCCTGGAAGGTCAGTTGCGGCAGCCGGTCGTACGGGCGGATGATCGGCACTACCGGGTCCTGCAACACCTGGAAGTTCGACAATCGGGCCGACGCGCTCCAGTAAGCGCTGCCGTACACCAGGTTCATGTCCCGCGGCAGCAGCCGCTGCGATGCATTGGTGATCGAACGCGCGAAGTCGCTCGGGTAATTGTCGTCCGACGCGGAATTGAGATTCCACGAGTACGACAGGCCGGGCGCAAGGCTCTGCGTATGGACAGATGAAATCGCATACCGGTCGGTGCCGCTTTGCCGGTCGTTGAACAACGCCTCGACGCTCGTCTGCCCGGCATAGGTTTCACCGAGATAACGGCCCTCGGCGCCGAGCTGCAGGCCGCGCTTGGCGATCAGCCGTGGATAGAGCGTCAGGTCGCGGTTGGGCGCGATGTTCACGTAGTACGGCTGGGTGATTTCCAGGCCGCCGGTGTTGGTGGTGCCGACCGTCGGCGGCAGCAGGCCCGACTTGCGCGCATCCGACAAGGGGAAGGACATCGCCGGTGCTGCCAGGATGGGTACGCCCTTGAAGTACACGACTGTGTTGTAGGCGGTGCCGATGTCGCGGCCGGAGTCTAGGTTGAGCCGCCCGGACTTGAGGTACCAGTCGGGATCGGGACCTTCGCAGGTGCTGTAGGAACCCTCGGTGATCGTGGCGCGGTCGCGCGCTTCGAAATCGATCCGCTCCGCGCTGCCCTGCGCGTTGTTCAATTCCAGCTGATACGTCGGGCGCAGCACATAGCCTTCGCCCGCGTCCATCCTGAACCGCAATTCGTCGCCGGTGTACGTATCGCCGAAGCGGCGCATGCGGATATTGCCGACCGCCTCCACCTCGTCTTCCGCCACGCGGTAGGTTGCCTTATCGGCATTGACGGTGGTGGGACCGCGGATGATCTCGACATCGCCCTCCAGGACCACGTCACGGTCGGGGCGGCCGGTCATTTTTTCCGCACTGACGTTTGCCGGTGCATTTTTTTCTTCGTCGGTGATGCCTTTTGGTGAAGTCTGAGCTGATACGAGCGTCGGCGCCGCTGCCGCCGCAACGACTGCAGTCAGGTAACGAAGCAAACGTTGCGAGGGAGGAAATGCGGGAAACCAGGTCATGAAAAGAAAGGCTGGCAGGCGATTTTTTGAGTTGAATCCCTTATTATATGGGAACTCACTGCCCTCAAACGTATTGTCCATGTCCTCAGAGCACTCCCCCGATCCCCGTCTCATTCAATTAAAGCAATGGCTTTCCGCGCTGCCGGGCAATCCGGTCAAAGTGGACTCAATCCGCCCCGCCTCTTCCGATGCCAGCTTCCGCCGTTATTTCCGCGTCGATGCCGATTCCGCGGCGCAATCCGATACCGATGGCGGCGCCACGCTGATCGTGATGGATGCCCCGCCTCCCCAGGAGGATGTACGCCCTTTCGTACATGTGGCGCAACTGTTCGGCGAAGCAGGCGTGGCGGTGCCGCGCATCCTGGCCCAGGATGTCGATAACGGCTTCCTGCTGCTGTCCGATCTCGGCGCGACGACCTATCTCAACGAACTCAACCACGACACCGCCCATAAGCTGTATCTCGATGCAATCGGCGCGCTGGTGCTGATCCAGGCGCAGAGCAAGCCGGACGTGTTGCCCGAATATGATCGCGCGCTCCTGCTGCGTGAACTGATGCTGTTTCCGGATTGGTATATCGGCAAGCATCTGGGCGTCACGCTGAACGACAAGCAGACCGCCGAGCTGAACAAGGTATTCGACGCCCTGCTGGCCAACAACCTCGCGCAGCCGCAGGTGTACGTGCATCGCGATTATCATTCCCGCAACCTGATGGTGATGCAAAAGGGCAACCCCGGCATCCTCGATTTCCAGGATGCGGTGTACGGCCCGATCACCTACGATCTGGTGTCGCTGCTGCGCGATGCCTACATCCAGTGGGATGAGGAAATGGTGCTCGACTGGGCGATCCGTTACTGGGAACTCGCGAAACGGGCCGGCCTGCCGGTCAACAGCGATATCGACGCCTTCTACAAGGACTTCGAATTCATGGGCGTGCAGCGGCACCTGAAGGTGCTCGGCATCTTCGCCCGCCTGTTCCACCGCGACGGCAAGGACGCCTATCTGAAGGACCTGCCGCTGGTGATGGAATACACCCGCAAGGCTGCCGCCCGCTACAAGGAACTGATGCCGCTGGTGCGGCTGCTGGACCAGCTTGAAGAAAAAGCGCCGCAGGTCGGTTATACCTTCTGATTAAGGCACATCAATGAAAGCCATGATTTTCGCCGCAGGCCGCGGCGAGCGCATGCGTCCGCTCACCGATACCTGTCCGAAGCCCCTGCTGAAGGTGCGCGGGCGTCCCCTGATCGTCTGGCACATTCTCAATCTGGTGCGTGCCGGCATCACCGATATCGTGATCAATCACGCGCATCTCGGCCACATGATCGAGGAAGCGCTTGGTGAAGGCACGCAATTCGGCGCGCGCATCGTCTACTCGGCCGAAGGCACCGCGCTCGAAACCGCCGGCGGCGTCGCGAAAGCGCGCCACCTGCTGGGCGAGGAACCCTTCGTCGCCATCGCCGCCGATGTGTATTGCCCGCATTTCGATTACGAACAGGTCAAGACCGCGCTGCAGGACAACGACATGTGGGGCAACCCGCATCCCGCCGACAAGCGCGATGTGGCCTGGCTCTACCTGGTGAAGAATCCCCCGCATCATCCGAAAGGCGATTTCGCGCTGCACAGTTTCTCGATCGCCAATGACGGCGATCCGCGCCATACATTTTCCGGCATCGGCGTCTACCGGCCGGAAATCTTCGATGCCGTCGAAGCCGGCCAGTCGGCGCAGATCGCGCCCATCCTGCGCGAGTATGCCGCGCGCGGACAGGTGGGCGGAGAACTGTACCGCGGCGACTGGACCGATGTCGGCACGCCGGAGCGCCTGGCGCAATTGAATGCACCCATCGTTGAAAGAATGAAACCATGAAACCCTATGCCGACCGACGCGCAAGACTGCTGGCCCAGATGCATGAAAAAGGCGGCGGCGTGGCCATCATTCCGACCGCGCCCGAAGTGATGCGCAACCGCGATGCCGATTATCCGTATCGCCATGACAGCTACTTCTACTATCTGTCGGGTTTCACCGAGCCGGAAGCGGTCATCGTGCTGGTGGCCGGCAAGACCGACCAGGCCATCCTGTTCTGCCGCGACAAGAATCTGGAGCGCGAGATCTGGGACGGCTATCGTTACGGCCCGCAGGCGGCGCGCGAGAAGTTCGGCTTCGACGCCGCCTTTGCCATCGATGCACTGGACGTGGAAATGCCCAAACTGATGGCCGATGCGCCGGCGCTGTTCTATTCGCTCGGCAGCGACCACAAGCTCGATACCCGCATCCAGCAATGGCTGCAGACGGTGCGCATGCAGGCACGCGCCGGCGTGGCGACCCCGTCGGCGATGCACGATGTGCATGTCCTGCTCGACGAGATGCGATTGTTCAAGGACGCAGACGAAATTGCCATCATGCGGCGCGCAGCCGCGATCTCCGCCGAAGCGCATTGCCGGGCGATGCGCATCTCCCGGCCGGGACTGCGGGAGTATCAGCTCGAAGCCGAACTGCTGCATGAATTCCGCCGCCACGGATCGCAATATCCGGCCTACGGCTCCATCGTCGCCACCGGCGCCAATGCCTGCGTGCTGCACTATCGCGCAGGCGACGCCGAAATCAGGGACGGCGACCTGGTGCTGATCGATGCCGGTTGCGAACTCGACAGCTATGCGTCCGACATCACCCGCACCTTCCCCGGCAACGGCAGGTTCAGCGGCCCGCAGAAGGCGTTGTACGAAATCGTGCTGGCCGCGCAGGCTGCCGCCATCGCAGACACCCGTCCGGGCAAGCACTTCATGTCCGGACATGATGCGGCGGTCAAGGTGCTTGCTCAAGGCATGCTGGATACCGGCCTGCTGGACAAGAACAAGGTTGGCAGCCTGGAAGACGTGATCGAGAAAGGCGTCTACCGGCAGTTCTACATGCACCGCACCGGCCACTGGCTGGGCATGGATGTACATGATGTCGGCGAATACCGCGAAGCCCGCAACGTTGCGCCGGGCGAAGAAAAACCCTGGCGGGCGCTGCAACCCGGCATGGTGCTGACCATTGAGCCGGGGATCTATGTGCGGCCGGCCGACGATGTGCCGGAACAGTTCTGGCATATCGGCATCCGCATCGAGGATGACGCGCTGGTCACTGCCGACGGCTGCGACATCCTCACGAGCGGCGCGCCTAAAAGCGTCGACGACATCGAAGCGTTGATGCGGCACTGATACGCGATGGCGGCGGATTACGACATCGCCATTTGTGGCGGCGGGCCTGTCGGCATGGCACTCGCATTGCTGCTGATAAAACGTGGCGTGCCGGCATCGCGCATCGCGGTGGTCGATGCGAAACTGGTCGAGCAGGCAGCACAGGATCCGCGCTCGATCGCCCTCTCCTTCGGCAGCCGCCAGATCCTCGAACAGATCGGCGCATGGCCGCTTGCCGTCGACGAGATTCACGAAATCCATGTTTCGCGGCGCGGCCACTTTGGCCGCACACTCATCACCAGCAAAGAACACGAGGTCCCGGCTCTCGGCTATGTCACGCGTTACGGCACGCTGGTCACCGCACTTGCAAAGGAGTTGCAGCATACCCCGGTTGCCTCGCTGCGCCCGGCGCAGGTGACGCAGTTGATCGAACGGGCGGATGAAGTCGAACTCCAGTTCGCAGAGCGTACGCCGGTTACTGCCCGGATCGCGGTGCAGGCGGAGGGCGGCGCGTTTTCGGAACAGGCGGAAAAAGCAATACGGCGGGACTATCAGCAGACCGCCGTCATTGCACAGGTCACTGCCGGCGCGCCCATTGCCCGACGCGCATTCGAGCGGTTTACCGCCGAAGGCCCGCTGGCATTGTTACCGCAGGACGGAGGCTATGCGCTGGTCTGGTGTGTTCGTCCCGATACCGCATCGCGGCTGCTTGCCTTGTCTGATAGCGACTTCCTTGCCGAACTGGGAAGCGCGTTCGGCACGCGCGTCGGCCGCTTCACGTCGGCAACGCCCCGCGTCAGCTATCCGCTTGGCCTCAACGCGCAAGGCATGGTTTCGGCACGAACGGTTGCCATCGGCAATGCGGCGCAAACATTGCATCCCGTAGCCGGCCAGGGCCTGAACCTGGGTATGCGCGATGCCGTCGTCCTGTCGCAAATCCTCTCCAGGGAAATTTCGTCCAGTGCGCTTCAACGCTTCGCGACCCAGCGCCACAGCGACCGCAGCCTGACGATCCGCATCACCGACACCATGGCGCAGATTTTCGCGAGCGCCCCGGATGGCGCGCCGACACAGACGATGCTGGGTCTATCGCTCGGACTTATTGACGCGATCAAGCCGGCCAAGCGCCTTCTGGCGGAACAAATGATGTTCGGCAAGCGGTAAATTGCCGCAGGGCGCTTTTACAGCGCACGCAACCAGCATAGACCTCTACAGCAACCTGCACGGCATCGCAGGCATCGCATGCATGGCCATATGAAGCCGTGCAAAAACACCTTGCAAGCTCCGTTGCGCTTCATAGACTATTTTCATTCACATCGCATTTCCGCCTACCGGTCCTACCCTACCGGCTTTTATCGACAGATTGATTGTGGTAACGATCTCGAGTCCGAGGCGCGCCGTGCGGTTGTTCGGTCAGGAACAAATGAACCTCTTTGCTTTGGTTTCATTCGCCGGCGTCATCGTTGGCCAGCGCGGAGGAGCCCGGAAAGAGCATGCTTTCCTTCAGCACCGGCAATCGTCGAAAGATCCGGTGGCCAAGGCGATCGAGAAACATGATACCGATGCGTGCAGGGAGAAAGGGGTCAAGCTTTTGAGGAGGCAATCATGACCAGCGAGGAAAACAAGCAGTTGGCGAAGCAAGCCTATGCGTCATTCATGGCCGGCGACATTGCGAAATTGATGGAAATCTATGCGGATGATATCGAATGGATCAGTCTGGAGTCGGAATATGTTCCATTTTCGGGCACCTATCACGGCAAGGCCGAGGTTGCGCAATTCTTCCAGAAACTAAGCGATTCGCAGGATGCCGAGCGGTTTGAACCAATCGAATATCTGGCCGATGGCGACAAGGTGGTTGTGTACGGCAATTCAACGTGGCGCGTCAAGTCGACTGGCCGGACCTATGACACGCCGTGGGTGCACATCAGCACCATGAGAGACGGCAAGGTAATCCGCTTTCAGGATTACACCAACTCCGCCGCTGTCGAAGCCGCGTTCATGCCCACGGACTCTGTGAGCCCGCAAAAGGGTGCCGTCACCCACCACTAAATTATTGATGACAATCGAACAGCCCCGCAGCCCGCTGAGGGTTCGGGGCTGCGGGGCTGCGGATCTCGTCGGGCTCGGAACTGGCGAGCAGTTGAACAACGCGACGGGCGGAAGGCGTCCGCCGGTTTCTCCGGCCGTCGCTTCACGACATGAAACCGGAGAGCCCGAAACCCACAGCCATAGGATGCAAGCCGTACAGGCAAATCCAGAGCATGGCACATTTCATCAGTGCATCAGCGATAGCCTGTCGACCGGCAAAAAGCGAGCTCCAAAGTAATATTGTCAGCATGTTTTCGGCCAGCGCCGAGTAGACGAATCATGGCGCAGAACACACTGCTCACGAACCGGATTGACATCATTATCGATATGCATGACTGCCCTTTATTGCGCATTAGCGCCATGGATCGGCCATGGTAATATCAGATCGCTTCAGGCACCTTTTAGCAACTTGGACAAGCAACTGCCTGAAGAGCGCAATCTTTAGTCCGATACGTTGCAGGGACCCGAAAAAGAACAGAGACGTTGCCGTAACCGACACCACCCTCAACGCAGAAAAGTCTGATGACGATGGGCAACTATCAGGTTATTCAGCAGATAGGCCTGACAGCCGGTGGAACCCTTTACGTCGCCCGCCATGAGCAAGACGGCACCACTGCTCTTCTGAAGCTCCCTCCACGCGAATGCGCTGTGAATAGCTTGCGGCACGAGTATGCCTTGCTGCAATCTCTTGATGCCCCCGAGATCCTTAAGCCGATTGCCCTGCAGGAGGACAGCATACACCCCGCCTTGGTCCTGGAATTCTTTCCGGGCGAGAGTCTGGATGTGGTGCTGGCACGCCAGCCGCGCCTGGACCTGCGGACAGCGCTCGACATTGCTCTTCAATCGGTTCGCGCCTTGGCCGCGCTCCATGCGGCCGGCTTCGTACATCACGACATCCGTCCCGCCAACTTCCTGCTTGCGCATGCACCCCATGGGATCCAGGTGAAATTAGCGGATGCATCTAGGGCTACTGCGCGTGAGAGTGCGACGTCTTCCCGGCCGGCTGCCGGCAGCGATTGGGCGTATGTTTCACCTGAGCAGACCGGGCGCATGAAGCGCCAGGCCGATTACCGCACCGATTTCTATTCACTTGGCATCCTGCTGTACCGCCTGCTGACCGGGCAGTTGCCGTTCCAGGCCAACGATGCGCTGGAATGGGTGCATTGCCATCTGGCCCGCATGCCCGTTCCGCCGCATTATCTGGTGCCTGACCTGCCGCATGCCGTGTCGCACCTCGTGCTCAAGCTGCTGGCAAAGGTGCCGGAGGACCGCTACCAGAGCGCCTCCGGCCTCCTGGCCGACCTGGCGCATTGTCTGGACCAATGGCAGGCCACTGGAGCGATTGCACCATTTCCGCTCGGCACACGGGACGTGTCCGACCGCTTCCATGTGCCGCACAAGCTGTATGGGCGCGAGCAGGAAAGAGCTGCACTGCTGAATGCATTCGAGAGGATCGCAACGGCGGGGGGGCGGCTGCTGGTCACGGTGGCCGGCTACTCGGGCGTGGGGAAATCCGCGTTGGTCCATGACCTGCAACAGCCCATCATGGCAAGGCATGGCTACTTCGTCGCAGGCAAGTTCGACCAGTACAAGCGCGACATTCCCTACGCTACCCTGGCCCAGGCCCTGGACCAGCTTGTGCGCCAAATTCTGGGTGAAGACGACGCCAGCATCGCCCGCTGGCGGCAGGCCCTGTGCGAGGCACTGAGTCCGGTTGGACAGCTCATGGTCAATCTGATCCCCCAGCTCGAACTCATCATCGGTCCGCAGCCCCCCGTACCGGTCCTGCCGCCACAGGAAGCGCAAGGCCGCTTTCAACTGGTATTCCGCCGCTTTCTCGGCGTATTCGCCCGGCAAGAGCATCCTTTGGTGCTGTTCCTCGACGATTTGCAGTGGGCGGACGCGGGAACGCTCGCCGTGCTGGCCGACCTTGTGACCCATCCGGACATGCATTCCCTGTTGCTGATCGGCGCCTATCGGGACAACGAAGTCGGCGACAGCCCCCCATTGAGGCAGCGCCTGGAAGCGATCCGCCAAGCCGGAGGCCGCCTGCAACGCATCGTGCTCGCCTCGCTGTCACTGGACGAACTGGCGCAGCTGGTGGCCGAATCCATGCATTGCCGGCCTGACGAGGCACAACCACTGGCGCAATTACTTTTGGACAAGACCGGCGGCAACCCCTTCTTCACCAAACAGTTCCTGGCTACCCTGGCCGACGAGAAACTGCTGTCCTTCGATGATCGCGCCGGCACTTGGCGCTGGAACATGTCCCGTATCCACGCAATGGGCTATACGGACAATGTCGTGGAATTGATCGTGGGCAAGCTTGGCCGCCTTCCGAACGATACCCGGGATGCCTTGGCAAGGTTTGCCTTCCTCGGTAATGCCGCGGACACCGCCACGCTCGCCATCGTACTCGGGCAACCCGCGGAGGCCATTCACGCCCTGTTCCGGGAGGCGGCATGCATGGGCCCGGTGTTCAGGCAGGCGGATACCTACCTGTTCCTCCACGACGGTGTGCAAGAAGCGGCCTACTCGATGATCCCCGAGACATTGCGGGCCGTGATGCACCTGCACATCGGCCGCATGCTGGCATCCAGCCTGGCGCCCGAGGCGCTGGCGAACAGGATCTTCGAGCTTGTCAGCCAATTCAATCGCGGCAGCAGCCTGGTCGAGTCGCGGGAAGAAAAGGAACGGATTGCCGAACTCAACTTGTTGGCCGGGAAGCGCGCCAGGGCGGCGACGGCATTTGCGTCTGCGCTGGCTTTCGTGACTGCCGGCACGGCATTGCTGACGGAGGATTGCTGGGAGCGGCGGCATGAGCTGATCTTCGAGCTCGAACTGATTCGGGCCGAATGCGAGTTCCTGACCAGCGCCCTGGCCGCCGCCGAGGAACGGCTGGCGCTGCTGTCGATGTGCACGGCAACTGCGGTGGAACGCGCGTCCGTGGCTTGCCTGCGCGCTGACCTGTACACGCATATGGACCGCAGCGATCGTGCGGTCGAGGTCGGCCTCGACTGCCTGCGCCACATCGGCATCGACCTGTCGCCGCAGCCGACGCAAGAGCAGGTGCGCGGCGAGTATGACCAAACCATGTCCAGGCTTGGCGAGCGGCCGATCGACGAGCTCATCGACCTGCCCTTGATGACCGATCCGGCGTCCCTCGCGACGCTCGATGTGCTGACCAAGATCGGCATGCCCGCCATGTTTACGGACGCGAACCTGTATTCGCTGCTCTCCTGCAAGGCAGTCAGTTTCAGTCTCACGCATGGCAACAGCGCCGCCTCGTGCTTCGCCTACGGCAGGCTGGGCATGATCGCCGGTTCCATGTTCGGCGACTACCATGCCGCCTATCGCCTGGCGCGGCTCGGCTGCCTGCTGGTGGAGCGGCGCGGGCTGACGCGTTTCGAGAGCGAGGTCTATTTCACCTTTGCCGCGCGCGCCCTGCTCTGGGCCCAGCATATCCGGGCCGGACACGACCTGCTGCTCCGCGCCTTCGAGGCAGGAAACAGGAACGGCAACATCATCTTTGCGTCGGTCAGCTGCACGAACATCATCAGCAACCTCCTGGCCACCGGCGCACCGCTCAGCGAGGTGCAGCGCGAGGCCGAGCATCGCCTCGCCTTTGTACAGAAAGCGCGCTTCGGCATGGTCGTCGGCACGATCAATTCGCAGCTCGCGCTCGCGCGAACGCTACTTGGATTGACGCCGATTTTCGGTACCCTTGACGATGCGCAGTTCAACGAGGATGAGGAGGAACGCCGGTACGCCGACAACCCGCGCCTGGCGATCGGCGCGTGCTGGTACTGGATCCGCAAGCTGCAGGTGCGCTTTCTGGCGGGCGATTTTTCCGCCGCCCTTGCAGCCGCCATGCGGGCAAAGCCGCTTTTATGGACGTCGTGGGGTTTCTTTGAAACGGTGGAATATCACTACTACGGCGCGCTTGCATGCGCCGCACTCTGCGATTCGGTTGACGCCGGTGAACGGGCACCGCACATGGAGGCATTGCGCGCCCACCATAGGGAGCTCGATGCCTACGCAAAGGCCTGCCCGGAGAACTTCGCGAACCGGGCCGCGCTGCTCGGCGCAGAGATCGCGCGCCTTGAAGACCGGAAGTTCGACGCCGAACTGCTGTACGAGCAGGCCATCCGCTCGGCCCGCGACAACGGCTTCGTGCACAACGAGGGAATCGCCAGCGAACTCGCCGCCCGCTTCTATCTCGCATACGGCCTGTCGACCGCCGGCAACGCCCACCTGGAACGGGCGCGTGACTGTTATGCGGAGTGGGAGGAATCAGGCAAGGTCCGGCAGCTCGAAGAACGCTATCCGCAATTGCGCGCACATGCCTTGAGCGCTTCCGCCTCGGACCGCCTGCCCGACGGTGCGTCCCGTTTGGACATGCTGTCGGCTGCCAAGGCGTCGCAAGCCATTTCCGGCCGCATCGTACTGGACGAACTGATTGATGCCCTCATGCGCGTAGTGCTTGAAAATGCCGGCGCACAGACTGGCTGCCTGCTGTTGGTTAAAAAAGATGAACTGACGCTGGCAGCCGAAGCCGAAGTCGAGCAGCAGGCGGTGCAGGTGCGTCGTCAAGCCGGACGGCCTCGGCAACAGACACACTTGCCCATGACCATCCTCCAATATGTCCGGCGCAGTCGCGAATCCGTGCTGCTGATGGATGCCGCCGAATCGCACCCGTTCTCCAACGATCCGTACTTTGCCCGACAGCGGCCTCAATCCGTGCTGTGCCTGCCGATCCTGCGCCAATCGACCTTGGTGGGCGTGCTCTATCTGGAAAACAATCTGACCACCCACGCCTTTACGCCGGACCGCGTCCAGGTGCTGGAACTGCTGGCCTGCCAGGCCGCCATCTCGCTCGACAATGCCCGGCTGTATGCCGACGTGCGCGACAGCCATGCCCGCATCCGCCGCCTGGTCGAGTCCAGCATCATCGGCATTGTGTTCTGGAATTTAAGCGGGGGCATCACTGACGCCAACGAAGCATTCCTGCAGATGGTCGGCTACTCCCGGCAAGACTTGGCGGACGGGAAAGTGAACTGGGAATCCATGACGCTGCCGGAATACAAGGCGCTCGACGAGCAAAAATTGACGGAAGTGCGTGCTACCAGAACGAGCACTCCCTATGAGAAGGAGTTTTTGCACAAGGACGGCAGCCGCATCCCGGTACTGCTCGGCGCCGTTCTTTTCGACGATTCGCCGGATCACGGCGTAGCCTTCGTGCTGGACTTGACCGAACGCAAGCGGGCCGAAGCGGAACGGGAGGCACGCCATGCCGCCGAGGCGGCCAACCGCGCCAAAAGTGCCTTCCTGGCCACCATGAGCCATGAGCTGCGCACGCCGTTGAACAGCATTCTCGGCTATGCCCAGATCCTCGAGCGTGATCAGGTTCTTGGCGAACGTCAGCTTGCCGGCGTGAATGTGATCAGGAAAAGCGGCGAGCATCTCCTGACCCTCATCAATGACATTTTGGACCTGGCCAAGATCGAAGCCGGCAGGATGGAACTCGTCCCGGTCGACATCCCGCTTGCCCGCTTCGTGCAGAACATCATCGAAATCGTTGCGATGAAGGCGGCACAGAAGGAGCTGGAGTTTGTCCGGGATTTTTCTCCCAGTCTGCCGCAGTGGATCCGGGCCGACGAGAAGCGTCTGCGCCAGGTGTTGCTGAACCTCCTATCCAATGCGATCAAATTCACCGACCGTGGCCGGGTCGTGCTGCGGGTGCGCTTTACGCCGCCGGACCGACTCTGCTTTGAGGTGCAGGACACCGGTATCGGCATTGCCGCAGACCGGTTAAAAGCCATTTTCGAACCGTTCGAACAGGCCTGCGACATGCAGCGGCGAGTGGTCGGCACGGGCCTGGGCTTGACCATCAGCCAGCAATATGTGCACCTGATGGGTGGCCGGATAGAGGCCGAGAGCAGGTTGGGTCAGGGCAGCACCTTCCGCTTCGAGGTGGAGGCGCATCCGGTACAGAGAGCCATGGCAGCAACATCGTCCAGGATAGTGACCGGCTATGCGGGGCCGCGCAGGAGGGTACTGGTGGTCGACGATATTGCCGAAAATCGGATGGTGGCGGTCGACTTGCTGACGCCGCTCGGGTTCGAGGTGGCCGAGGCGTCCAAGGGCCGCGAAGGGGTGGAGATGGCGCAGCGCTTGCAGCCCGATCTGATCCTGATGGATCTCGTCATGCCGGAGATGGACGGGCTGGAGGCCATGCGTCTTTTATGCCGACAGGCAGTCTTTCGGGATTTGCCGATCATCGTGATGTCAGCCAGCGTGTCGGCCAGCGACAGCGAGCAAAGCCTGGCGGCCGGGGCGCATGTCTTTCTGCCCAAACCGCTTGAGACGGACAAGCTGCTCGCGCAGATAGCCAGGCTGCTGCGATTGGAGTGGACCTACGACGCAGCGCAAGCGGCATCGCCGCCAGAAGAGGAGGCCATCGTCGCGCCACCGGCGGATGAGATGGAAGTGCTGTATCGGTTGGCCAGGCTGGGCAACATGCACGAGATCGCGGTGCAGGCCGACCGGCTGGACGAACTCGACGAGTGCTATCGCCCCTTTGCGAGCCGATTGCGTTCGCTCGCCATCAACTACCAGTCCCAGGCTGTGCTGCTCCTGGTGGAGAAGTATCGGCAAAGCAGCATGGCCTCATAGACCAGCCGGTAAGTGCAGGCGAAAAGCTTATCCGGAGCGCAAGCAAGCTGGAGCGACTGATCGTTGTACCGCAAACACGGGTGGACAGCATCATCACGGATGAAGCATTGGCACCATTGCATAACTTGGGGAAAGACCAAGCGGAACCCCGCTTATCACATCCCGCCCTCGTCGTCGGAGGCCAGGCAAGGATATCGGGTGAGCTGTATATCAATCATGAAACCCGCAAAGTTGTTTTCAATGACCGTTCAGGTCGATACTCCAAATATGGCGAACGAAGTGCCGCCCATCTGGAGCATGCCGCGGCGATTATGGAAAAAATCTGGCGCAATACGGGATGAGCGTTCAGATATCGAAACACGAGTACAAGAGGAATAGGCAATATGGGCAGCACTAGAAGCGGCGCCGGGAATATCAACCGGCATCTCGCCGGATGCCCAGGTATGTCTGCATCAGAATGCAATACAGCAGCGCCGCAATCGCAAACCACTGCACTCCTTTCACGATTCCCCTGAATGTCATTCGTTCCAGAGCAGCGCCCGGCACGCTCATCGCGCCAATCAACAATCCGAGCGATCCTGCGATCAACAGCACGAGCACAACCGCCATGCGCATCTTCGGGCTCAATTGGTTACCGGGAATGTGCAAGGGCGGCGTTGCGTTGAACCATCTTCGCAATGCAGCCGCCAGAATCCACAATCCGAGTACGGTGCTGCTGTGCTGCAGTAACTTGTACAGGGGAATCCGGGGGCCGCTGTCCGGGCCGATCGCCGACCTGAGCCAACTGAAGTAGGTCACAACGGCCGTGTTCGCATGCGTGAAGCTATCCCAGGCCACATGCGTAGCTGCGCCCAGTGCAGCCGAAGCACTGATCACCGCCCATGATTTGGGCGATGTCGGAAGCCAGTCGGGCGATTCTATATCGAGCCGACTCCGGAGGCGATCGGGCAAGAGCAGCCAGAATGGCCGCTTGATCAGGAGATGAAAAATCAGGTAGGCAACCAGGCTGGCGGGCACACAGAACGTGATGATTCCTGCCAGGCTGTGACTCAGCGCGCCGGAAATTGCGATCCTGAGAAAGTAGACGAAGTCAGGCGCCATGCTGCCGATGACCAGGGCGGAAAGGCTCGCGCCTTTCCAGTATCGCTGGATGGGAACAATGGCTGCAGGATGGGAAAGCGTGAACGGCATGCTATCGAGACGATTCAAAAGGTCTCGAATCACCGGTTCTGCGGATTTCCAGTGCCGTCCGGATCCGCCGCCTTCGTCGCGCGCCGCTATTCAACAATATATTCCGCACGACCTCGTCATTCATGGCATCCCTGCTCCGACCGCCTGCCGAACCGGAATACCTTCGGGATCGACGTTGTGCAAGCAAAAGATGTTGATGCCGAGATTGTCCGGTGTAACACGCTTGCGGTGAAACGGATAGATGCCGCATACCTTGCAGAAAAAGTGCCGCGCCGTCCTGGTGTGGAACTGGTATTCGGTGAGTGATTCCTCGCCCGCCAGCAGACGGAACCTGCTCTCATGGACCTTGATCATGAGAGCATTCCTGCGGCGGCATAGCGAACAGTCGCACATCGTGAGTTCGGGAAAATCTGTCTCAATCTCGAAGCGAACTGCGCCACAGTGACAGCTGCCTTGATATGTCTGCATTGGACGGCTCATATACTTCTCATCCCCTGAGGAAGGTATTTTTGTACATTGCGAAAGGCAAGATTAGCATGGTGCTTTATCTTCGACATGATGCCTGCCGATTGGATGAATCGCATGCTCAAGCGGCAACCATTGCTTTTGATCTCCAGCATGAATCTCCTCAACCTGGCAGCGGCGCATCTAGGTGCCTTCGGGGCGCGCAAACGGTTCGACCGTGTCCTGTTCCGATGGGTCGTTGCGTGCGACGATTGCACGCGCCGGTTCGGTAGCGCTTAAGTTGATTGCCTCATGCGGTACACCGGGCGGGATGAAAAGAAAGTCGCCGGCTTCGCTCACAACCTCATGTTCAAGCGATGCGCCCCATCGCGTGCAAACCCGTCCTTCGAGAACATAGATGCCTGTCTCGTAGCCTATGTGCTTGTGCGGCTCGGCGCGCCCGCCCGGCGGGATGAGCACCATGTGCATCGACAGGCCTTGTGCACCAACCGTATTCCCGGAAATTCCGATGTAGTACGGGAGGCGTTGTTTTGTCATTACTTCGGCATCGGGTCGAACGGCCTGTACCTTGCGATGATCGGCATCCATGAGAACCTCGTGCATGTCATTGAAGAGCATTCGTCGGCAGTCGCGGATTTACCCGCCTGCTATTCATTGCACATGCAAGATTAACAGGTTAAGCATGGCGGTTCGATTGCCTTCTCCCTGAGAAGCTTCGTGGAAAAACTGTCATTGCAAGCAGGATCGAGATGCATGCGTGGCCAAGTCGATAGGCACAGGACTGACTCATGTTTCAACAAGGAAAAAAGCCGCGCAGGGCGCGGCTTTTCGTGCTTCGGGCGCGCTGAAAATCAGGCCGCCTTCAATGCGCCCAGTACTTCGTCCAGCATCTTCTTCGCATCGCCGAACAGCATCCGGTTGTTATCCTTGTAGAACAGCGGATTGTCCACGCCCGCATAGCCGGAAGCCATGCTGCGCTTCATGACGATGGAGGTCTTCGCTTTCCAGACTTCAAGCACCGGCATGCCGGCGATCGGGCTGCTCGGGTCGTCCTGGGCCGCCGGGTTGACGATGTCGTTGGCGCCGATCACGATGGCGACGTCGGTGTCCGGAAAGTCGTCGTTCAGCTCGTCCATTTCCATCACGATGTCGTAAGGCACTTTCGCTTCCGCCAGCAGAACGTTCATGTGGCCCGGCATCCTTCCCGCGACCGGATGAATGCCGAAGCGGACATTCACGCCCTTTTCGCGCAAGGTCTTCGTGATTTCATACACGGTATGCTGCGCCTGTGCGACCGCCATGCCGTAACCCGGCACGATGATCACATTTTTTGCGTCGCGCAGCATTTCGGCGGTCTCGGCGGCGGTCACCGGCGACACTTCGCCTTCCGGTTGCGCGGCGTCGCCCGCTGCCTTCGGCTTGGGAGCATCGCCGCCGAAGCCGCCCGCGATCACGCTGAGGAAGTTGCGGTTCATTGCGCGGCACATGATGTAGGAGAGAATGGCACCACTCGAACCCACCAGCGCGCCGGTGACGATCAACAGGTCGTTGGACAGCATGAAGCCGGTTGCCGCCGCCGCCCATCCCGAGTAGCTGTTGAGCATCGACACCACCACCGGCATGTCTGCGCCACCGATCGCCATCACCATGTGGATGCCGAACAGGAGCGCAATCACCGTCATCACGATCAGCGGTGTCATGCCGGCATCGATGCTTTGCGCCTGCAGGAACAGGTAGCCGAAATAGATCACGACGAGCAGGCCGATGAGGTTGAGCAGGTGGCGGCCGGGCAGCAGCAAGGGCTTGCCGCCGATACGGCCGGACAGCTTGCCGAAGGCGATGATCGATCCGGAGAAGGTCACCGCGCCGATCAGGATGCCGATGTAAATTTCCACTTCGTGGATAATCTTTTCGGCGCCGGTGAAGTTGGCGGAGGCGGCAGGATCGATGTAGCTTGCGAAACCGACCAGCGTGGCGGCGAGACCTACCAGGCTGTGCATCAATGCCACCAGTTCCGGCATCTGCGTCATCTGCACGGTGCGGGCGGCATACAGGCCGATGGCCGCACCGACCAGCATCGCGCCGATGATCCACGGCAGGCCGGCGGCCGTGACGGACGGGCCGAACACGGTCGCCAGCACGGCGATCGTCATGCCGATCATGCCGTACAGGTTGCCGCGGCGGGAGGTCTCCGGATTGGACAGGCCGCCCAGGCTCAGGATGAAGAGGATGGTTGCGCCCAGATAGGCGACTGCTGTAAGACTTTGAGACATGGAGCGCTCCCTTATTTGCGGAACATCGCCAGCATGCGGCGAGTCACGGCGAATCCGCCGAACATGTTAATCGTGGTGAGCACAATGCCGATCACCGCCAGCCAGCGTATCCAGTCGCCCGGTCGTTCTGCGCCCGCCGCGAGCGGAGGCGCGATCTGCACCAGCGCGCCGATGGCGATGATGCTGGAGATGGCATTGGTGACGCTCATCAGCGGCGTGTGCAGTGCCGGCGTGACATTCCACACCACCATGTAGCCGACAAAGCAGCCGAGGACGAACACCGTGAAGTGGCCGAGGAAGGCCGGCGGCGCAAACGCGCCGATGAACCAGAACAATGCCGCCGCGACGCCGAACATTACGGCGATGCGTGTGCCGGATGCCGGTTCGCTCGGTGCGCCATGGCCATGCCCCTTCGCCTGCACCGCTGCCGGCTTGGCAGCGGGTTTTGCGGGGGCTGCAGGCAGTTTCGGCGGCGGCGCCGGCCAGGTGATGTTGCCGTCCTTGATGACCGTCAGGCCGCGTATGGCATCATCTTCCATATTGACGTTGATGATGCCGTCCTTGGTCTTGCAAAGCTCTTCGGTCAGGCGGAACAGATTGGTGGCATATAACGTGGAGGACTGCTTCGCCAGGCGGCTGACCAGGTCGGTGTAACCGACGATGGTTACGCCATGCCTGACTACCGCTTGTCCGGGTTCGGTCAGTTCGCAGTTACCGCCCTGCTCGGCCGCCATGTCGACGATCACGCTGCCCGGCTTCATGCTCTTTACCATGTCTGCGGATCAGCCTGGGCGCG
>JAESFT010000291.1_pt1 | contig 40167 bp, 38 predicted proteins | sample 9269451 | NCBI WGS metagenome assembly JAESFT01 (sample SAMN14502557, study PRJNA617106) | algae metagenome | isolation source: Scytonema hyalinum WJT4-NPBG1 and co-occurring heterotrophs from well... | place: USA: Mojave Desert, Joshua Tree National Park, California | collected 2006-05-25
TTTACGAGACCCTCACCGGCAGCGCCTGCCTCATTCCGGACCCGCTCAGCCTCGACCCGGGCCTGCGAGAATTCGTGACCTGAGCCCTGCGCTGAAGTCCGCTATCCAACCATCAAGGTTGGCCGCAAGGTCTGATGATGGCCTAAAGCGGAATGTCGGCTCTGCAGGGGGTGGGGATCGGAAGCTGCCGTTTCCTCGGAGCCGGTCGGATTGTGCCAGAAGCTGCCGTTTCGGAACTAGGTGGGGCAGTCCAACAAACAACCGTTTGTTGGACGTCAGCATGATTGATTGGACTCAGCAGAAGGCAAGGACTTCCGAATATCGTAATAGCAGGAGACAGGCTGGCAGCATGTGAGGGTCAGGTGTATCGTCTATCAGAGCGGGCCAGCAGAATGAGCGAATGACTCGCCAGGGCAATTGCGCAATGCTTCCTTACCACACGGCTTCGTGGCTGTTTGTGCATGCACAACGGGTGAAGGCGAGGTGCAGCGTCGCGATTCAGAACAGACGTATTGGAAGCGATACCTACCACTTGCAATGGCTTAAACCAGCAGCGGCTCTGGCTGTGCTGGCTGTTTGTGCCGTTGCAGCTCCTACGGTGGCTTTGGCTATATCCACTACCAGACAAAAACTTCCCTACAAGGCAGCTCAATTGCGATTTTTTATTGGTATTACCGAATACAGCCTCAGAGACAACGAGATCTTTCCGATGAGCATGAAAGATTCATCGAGCAAGCTTGATCCATATGCTCGCCATCAACTTGATGCTGGTCTGCCCCCTGAGGGGTTCGATGTAGCAGTTCGCGTAACGAAAGACCGAGCTAATACCGCTTCAAGTGAGTTGAGCCAAGCAGGTTTGCAAATTTACAGTAGCATAGGCGACGTTTTTGCAGGTCGAATCTCAGACAAGGCAACTCTTAACCGTGTCCTATCTCTGCCGTTTGTACGAGAAGTGCAGGTATCTCGACCATTACATAATCAAGCGCGTTAAATTCAACTTGGGACAGGGGAGCAGTTGTGGGGTCAGATTCAAAGTTAGATCCACGTCTGCGCGTGGTGCTTGCCGAGCTTGCCGAGGCGGCACAGGGGGTCGGCGAGGTAGCCGAAAGGTTGCGATTGGTCCACGACGAACGTGCTCCCAAGAATACCGTTGAGGTTCTTATTCGCTGCCGAAGGCAGCGTGGCACCCAAACGGCCCGGTCTGTCACCCGCAAGTTGACCAATTTGAAAGTAGATGTTCGATCGGTCGTCGAAGGGCCAGAAATCATCGTTGCTGGTGCTGTAAATGCCAACGACCTTCTCACCTTGGCTGCCGAGAACTGGATAGCGGAGGTGGAAGCGGCACGGCACCTCTTCCCGGAGCTCGACCTCTCCATTATCGACGCCCGGGTTCGTCCGGTGCATTTGCTGCCAGGCCCACTTCGGGGCCAGGGTGTGTTAGTTGGCATCATCGATAGTGGCATCGACTTCACTCACGACGACTTTCGTCATGTCGATGGTACCTCACGCATCCTTCTCCTCTGGGATCAGAACGCTCCTCAGGTCGCGGGAGGGCGTGTGGCATTCGGTCGAGAGTACACCAAGGCCGATCTGGATGCGGCTCTGCGGACCAATCCACTCCCCGTGCCGGTGTCGCATCGGGACGTGGTTGGCCACGGAACCCACGTCGCCGGAATAGCGGCCGGGAACGGCCGGGCCTCGGCCGGAACATTTCTCGGCGTTGCGCCAGATGCAGACCTAGTCATTGTCGCCACACGTAGTGACGGTCCGACCTTAGGACAATCCAACGCTGCAATAGCCGCATACCAGTACGTGGTGGATCGTGCCCGAGAGCTGCAACGTGCGGTCGCCATTAATCAAAGCCAAGGCATGAACGGCGGAGGGCACTCTGGGGAGGCCCTTTTGGAAGTGGCTATGGATACCTTGGCTCGGCGGCCAGGCGTCGCAATTGTCAAGTCTGCTGGCAATGAACAGGAGTGGCGCATCCATGCCGGTGGGCAGCTCGCCCAGGCCGCCACGGCCGTCCTGGAGTTCGAGTCGGGTGGCTCCAATGTGTTAGACGATGTTCTGGAGCTTTGGCACGACGGAGCTGATCAGATCGCCGTTGCGGTCCAAGCTCCTGGAGGACCCGCCCCAATCGCGAATGATTTTGTCGGTCCGGGCACTCAGCCACCGCCATTTCAGACAACAGCCGGGAACAGGGTTCGGATCGACTCGATCCAGGACGCCAGCGATACAGGCGACGTACGCACAGTCATCTTTATCAGTCGATCGGTAGCACCCCGCATCCAGCCTGGCACATGGCGGCTGCACCTTCGAGGGGACCAGATCACAACAGGACGGTATGACGTCTGGATCGAGCGCAGCCCCCCGCTGCGCGATCGTGAACAGGCGCGCTTCAGGCCGGCATCTAGCGACCCGACTGTGACGATCAGCATTCCCGGGACGGCCCGGCGCATCATCACGACTGGCGCATACGTGACGCGAGCGCAAGGAGCCGCATCGCCGGTCGGTCAGCTCTCGTCGTTCAGCAGCCATGGCCCAACGCGTTATGGCCTGGCGAAGCCGGAACTCGCTGCTCCCGGAGAGGAGATTGCCGCTCCTCTATCATCCGCAAGCGGTGATCCTGTCTTTCAACCGGGATACACGCTCATGCCAGGCACCAGTATGGCGGCTCCTCACGTCGCCGGAGCCGCAGCGTTACTCTTTGAGGTCAATGCCGGGCTTACCTGTGAACAAATAAAGCAGATCCTCGTGCGCGCGGCCCGGAGGGACGGATTCGCGTCCTCTGCGCCGGATCATGGCTGGGGCAGCGGCAAGCTGGACGTGCAGCGTGCCATCGAGATTGCCCGGACGCTACGCTTTCCGGCAATCTCGAATGTTACAGTCCAGGGCACGAGCATTGCTTGGCAGACCGATATTCCGACCACAGGGGCAGTGCGGTACAATACTCATGCACGCCGTCTTTTGCTGGGACGCGCATCTGGAAGCCGGGCTGACCTTTCTTTAGGAGCGCAACATGCTCTTGATCTCGCCGGCTTGCCTGCCGGAACTTACTTATGTGAGATCCTATCCTTCTCCGCGGACGATTGGTGGACCCTGGACGATGATGGCGGTGAACACTATGAGGTAGTCGTCCCCTGATCGTTGCCGCCTGAATTCTGAAAGCTGCAATCCAGGATATGTCGAGCCCTCGGCTCGTAATAATGACCCTTCCCGGCGTGAGTGGAACCCACTCGTCGCGCTCGCGGCGCTTGGAGGGGTCAAGGCGCTCGCGACCTCGATCGGTGAGGAGCCGGCCCATGTCTGAGCGCATCCTCGTCATCGGCGGCACCGGCACCACCGGGAGCCGCGTCGCCCGACGTTTGGCGGAACGAGATATTCCGGTTGCCGTCGCTACGCGCCGACCCTCCGCGGACCATCAGGTGCGGTTCGATTGGGCCGATCCTGCGTCGGCCGCCGCGTTCGAGAATACGCGCGCTGCCTATCTCGTCGCGCCTACGGACCGCACGGATCACCTGTCGCTGATGCAGCCAATCCTCGAGCAGGCGATGGCGCTCGGCACGCGGCGCTTCGTGCTGCTCAGTTCGTCGCAGTTCGTGCCCGGCGATCCCATGATGGGCGAGGTTCATGCCTGGCTCGCCACCAACGCGCCCGAATGGGCGGTGCTGCGGCCGTCGTGGTTCATGCAGAATTTCTCGGAAGGCCCGCACGGCCGGACCATCCGCGAGGAGAGCGCCATCTACAGCGCGACCGACACCGGCCGCGTCGGCTTCATCAGCGCCGACGACATCGCCGAGGTGGGCATGACCTGACCGGGCTTTTGGACCGGACTGATTGGAAGGTTAGTGCATGGCAGCGTCCCTGGACAGGGGGCGATGGATATCAGCCACAGTCACGGGTGCGGGCGGTCGATAGCCCAAGGATGAATGCGGTCGCACCCGATTGTAATGGTTGCGCCAGGCTCCAATCACCACCTGAGCCTCTCTGAGACTGTAGAAGATCTCGCGCTGCAGGCACTCGTCCTGGAGTTCTGTTCGGAGATGCCAGCCTCTTTGCAGGCCAGCGCCAGGCTCATGCCTTGGGCCAGCTGCACCTCAATTTGGCGCAGCATCACAACAATCTGCTCCGGGCTCACCTTCCGACCTCTGGGCATCCTGGAATCCTCTGGTTCGAGCTGATCCTCTCAATCAGCCCGGCCCAAAAACAGCCAGTCAGGTCAGTCGTTCAGGTCCGGCCGGAATGTGCCAGGAGCGGACTATCTGGAGCTGATTGTCCACGCTCTAGGAACTAGGCGGTGCGCCGCCCTGAGTTCACGCACCCGGACCGAAAGCGAGCACCTATCTGGGACAGACCGCGACTGCAGTGGCCGCAGGGCTGAAGCGTCAGTTACTGATTCTTTGGCCTTGACCTGAGGCGCCAACCCGCACGAGCTTTCAACTCAGCCACAGTACGACAACCCGGCAACGTGGTGCAGAGGGAGGATCTGGGTGAAGATCAGCAAGGTCGAGACATTCCAGATGGAGTGGGGCGAGCCAGGAAAAGGCGGCTCGCGGGCTGCATTCGTCCGCATCGAGACGGAGGACGGACTGTTCGGTCTCGGCGAGGCCTCGCCTATGGAGGGGGGACTGGCCTCTCTGGTGATCGTTGCCAAGCACATGGCCCCTTCCCTGATCGGGAAGGACGCACTCGATCACGCGATCCTGCTCGACACCCTGTTCCACAAATGCGTCAAGCTCGGCCCTGAAGGAGCCGTCACGGCAGCACTCGCGGCTCTCGACATCGCCTTCTGGGACCTCAAGGGCAAGCTCTTCAGCCAGCCGGTCCACAAGCTCCTCGGTGGTGCCTGGCGCACCAGCCTCACGTGCTACGCCTCGATCGGCGGCAATGCCTGGCGGACCGTGGACGAGGTCGTGAAAGTCGTCGAGCGCCGCGTCGCGAAGGAGGAGCCGGCCGCGGTGAAGATCCGCTGGGACGGCGACCGCACCAAGCACGACGTCGACATCCCGGGCGACATCGCCAAGGCGAAGGCGGTCCGGAAGGCGCTGGGTGACGATTTCGTGCTCGGATTCGATGCCAACAATGGCTACTCGGTGGGCGGTGCCATCCGGGTCGGGCGGGCCCTCGAGGATCTCGGCTACACCTGGTTCGAGGAGCCGGTGCAGCACTACCACGTCTCGGCCATGGGCGAGGTTGCGCAGCGGCTCGACATCACGGTCTCGGCCGGCGAGCAAACCTACACCCTCCAAGGCCTCAAGGACCTGATTAACGCAGGCGTGCGCATGGTGCAACCCGACATCATCAAGATGGGCGGCATCACGGGGCTTATGCAATGCGCCGCCATCGCCCACGCCCACGGGGTCGAGCTCGTGCCGCACCAGACCCAGCCCTCAGTCGGCCATCTCGCCAACCTGCACGTGCTCTCCACGATCATGCACCTGAGCAAACCCGTAGAGCTCGCCGACAACTGGGAGCGCGCTAGCTCCGTCTTCAAGAACCCGTCCGAGCCGATCGACGGTTGCTTCACTCTGCCAATGGCGCCGGGGCTCGGCACAGAGTTCGACGAGGCGGAGATGAAACGCCGCAGCATTACAGTGTAATCGATGCCTCCCGGTGCCGGACGTGAGCGTTGGCTCCGGGCGATCCCGTCCTAGTGGCCGGCGGTAGACAGACCTCCGTTCAAGGACTAACCACTTGATCCAACAATCGGACCGACGCCACTCCGGTCCAACAACGACACTGGGGCGGAGCGCAGGCCCGACTCCGTAAAGACGCCACGGGAGGAGACGCCATGACAATTTCCAGACGCCGCTTTCTGGCTCAGAGCTCCGCAATCGGCGCGGCCGCATCGCTGAATCTGCCCTTGGCCGGGCCGGCCAGCGCCCAAGGCGCTGGCCCGATCACGATAGCGCTAGCGGCCCGCTCACCCACGGGCCTCAACCCGCAGCAGACGGCGCTCACCGGGGGCGATTCCTGGGCGATTCGGCAGATCTTTGACACGCTCGTCAAGGCCGAGGACGGGACCTTCGGAGTGCGGCCCGAGGACTTCAAGGCGAACCTCGCCGAGAGCTGGGAGAGCTCCGCCGACGCCAAGACCTGGACCTACCGCCTGCGGCGGGGCGTCCAGTTCCACAAAGGCTACGGCGAGATGACCTCGGACGACGTGGTCTTCACCTACCGGCGCCACCTCGACGCGAAGATCGTCACGAACCAGAAGGCGCTGTTCTCGATTATCGACTCGGTCGACGCGCCAGACCGCCATACGGTCCGCTTCACGCTCAAGCGCCCGGATCCGATCTTCAACGGCAGCGTGGTAACCACGCTGGCGGCCAACATCCTCTGCCGCAAGGCCTTCGAGGAGAAGGGCGCCGGGTTCAACATGGATCCGATCGGCACCGGATCTTATCAGGTCGACAGCGTGAGCCCGACCGAGGGCGTCTCGCTCTCGGCCTTCCAGGAGCATTTCGCCGGACCGCCCGCCTCGAAGAACCTGCGAGTGTCGTTCATCGCCGACACGACCGCCCGCACGCTCGCCTTTGCGTCAGGCCAGGTCGACATGATTGAGGGCGTGCGCTCGCCGGGCTGGATCCCGACCATGCGCCAGCGCTCGCCGCAGACGATCTTCGACGCCACGGCGCCGGGCAGCTTCAACACACTCCACATCAACCTGACCCGCCCGCCGCTGAACGACCTCCGGGTCCGCCAGGCGATCCGCTACGCCATCAACAACGAGCAGATCGCGGCCGCATTCGCGGGCCTCGCGGTCCCGATGGTCGGAATCATCGCGCCGCAATTCGCCGGTTCGGTCAAGAAGGCGGAACTGCCGCCGGAGCTGCGCTACGATCACAACATCCAGAAAGCGAAGGCGCTCCTCGCCGAAGCCGGCCACCCGAACGGTCTCACGATCCCGTGCTTCACGAGCCAGCGCGAGGATTACGCCGCCATCATGCTGATCATCCAGGAGCAGCTGCGCGCGGCTGGGATCAACCTCGACCTCAAGATCATCGACCATGCCACGATGCATTCGGAGAACCGCAAGGACCGCAACACGCTGGCGCTGTATTCGTCGAGCTATCCGCCGGTGCCCACTCAGCCCTTCCTACAATGGCTCTCGGCTCAGGCCGAGGTGAAACCGGACGGCTCGGGTGGCGAGAACTACAGCCATTACGGCGCCGCCATGCCGGGAATCGACGCGCTGATCGAGAACGCCCAGGACGAGCCCGGCTTCGACCGGCGCACAGCCCTGATTCAAGAGGCCGAAAAGCAGGTCCTTCGCGACCTGCCGCTGCTCGGCATTGTGACGCTCTCCTACGTGATCGCCCGCAATCCGCGCGTCGATATCGGCTACCCGGTAAAGTCGGGCTACGCCTATTGGCCGCTAAACCGAGCTAAGAAAGCCTGAGGAAGCGAGCGCGATGCGGTCTAAGCAGACCACGGAGGCGTAAGGCGCGATGCTGCGGGTCATCGGGTCGCGTCTCGTTGATGCTGTGCCGACGATTCTTCTGGTGCTGACGCTCGTGTTCATCACGCTGCGCGTGCTCCCCGGCGACCCAGCTCTCGTGGCGCTCGGCGACTATGCTACTGCGGAACAGCTCGCCCTGTTCCGCCGCCAGATGGGCCTCGATATCCCGATCTGGCAGCAATATTTCGTCTTCATCTGGGACATGCTGACTCTCGATTTCGGCCAATCCCTGATCAACCGCACACCGGTCGTGCAGCTCATCGGGGAGAACCTGCCTTACACGATTGAGCTCACGCTCGTCGCGACCGGTATGGGCCTCGTGACCGGGATCCCGCTCGGGGTAATGGCCGCAGTCTGGCGCAACCGCTTGCCCGATACGGGCGTGCGCCTGTTCTCGCTCGTCGGCTATGCGATTCCCGACTTCTATCTCGGCGCGCTGCTCCTCATTGTGTTTGCGCTGAATCTCGGCTGGTTCCCAATCAACGGCGGCGGGACCGGCTTCCTCGATCGCATGTACCACATTTTTCTACCGGCGCTGACGCTCGCGATGGTGAAATCCGCCTTCATCGGGCGCCTGACGCGGACCTCTCTCCTAGAGGTGCTTGGCAGGGACTATGTGCGCACCGCCCGCGCCAAGGGCGCCCGTGAGCCGCGCGTGATCTTCCGGCATGGTCTGCGCAACGCGCTGCTCCCGATTACCACGGGGCTGGGCCTTAGCCTCCTCGCCACCCTCTCGGGCTCGGTTGCGATCGAACTCGTGTTCAACCGTCCCGGCATCGGCGAAGTGCTCATCAGCGCCATCGCGAAGCGCGACTATCCTGTCATTCAGGCCGGCGTCGTGGTGTTCGCCTTCTTCGTTGTCCTGGTGAACCTCCTGGTCGACCTTGCCTATTCGGTGATCGACCCCCGGATCCGGGTGAGGTGAAGATGGGAATGGCGTTCAGCATCAGGGTCCGGAGGGCGTAATGGCGGTCGACCGCGAGCCCGTGGATTTTGCCCTCCCCGAAGAGCCGCGCTTTGCCGCGCTCCACCGCCTGTTCGCCGGCCGCCCTGCCACGATCCTGGCGGTGGTCGTAGTGGTGCTTTTCGTCGCCGTCGCGCTCCTGGCGCCCTGGATCGCACCATACGACCCGCTGGCGCAAAGCTATCTGCGCATCAATGCCTATCCGTCCGCGGAGCATTGGCTCGGCACCGATCAGTTCGGCCGCGACGTGCTCTCGCGCCTCCTCTACGGCGCGCGCAACTCGCTCATCTTCGGGCTCATCTCGCCGGTGCTCGCAGCCATTGTCGGCACAGCGCTCGGCGTGACGGCCGGTTATTTCGGCGGAATCGTGGACCGAGCCGCAACCCGTGTGATCGACCTCCTGCTGGCCTTTCCCGAACTGCTACTCGCTATCATGATTGCGGCGGCCCTCGGTGGCGGGTTCTGGAACGTGGTCTTCGTGATCGCAGTTGCCTTCGTGCCAGGCTTCGCCCGCGTCGCCCGCGCTTCGACACTCGCGGTCAAGCAGGAGCCTTATATCGAGGCTTCCGTGGCGGTCGGGCTCTCGACACGCCGAATCATATGGCGCCACGTGCTGCCTAACATCTCGGCGCCAGTCGTGGTCCTCATGACGCTTTGGGTCGCCTCCGCGATCCGGCTCGAGGCTTCCTTGAGTTTCCTCGGCATCGGCACGCAGCCGCCGCAGCCGAGCTGGGGAAACATCATCCGCGACGGTCTCGGCAACATCTTTGGCTCCCCCTGGCCGATCATCGGCGCGGGCTTCGCGATCACGGTGGTGGTCCTGGCCTTCAACGTCCTCGGGGACGCGGTGCGCGACCTGCTCGATCCGGAGACGGCTTGATGGCGAGCCGTCCACTCGCCAACGCCGGACGGGAGGCGCGGCCTGCCGACGGCAGGACAGCCGCGCCTCTCCTGAAGGTGGCGGACCTCACGGTTGAATTCGGCCGGGGTCTGAGCCCATTCCGCGCCGTCAACGGTGTGAGCTTCGAGATCCCGGCTGGCGGCTCGGTCGGCATCGTCGGCGAATCGGGTTCGGGCAAATCCGTGACCTCTCTCTCGATCCTTCGCCTCGTGCCAGAACCGCCCGGGCGCATAGTCGGCGGGCGCATCGAGTTCGAGGGCGTCAATCTGCTTGACCTCCCTCGCTCCCGGATGCCCGACATCCGTGGCCGCGACATCGCGATGATCTTCCAGGAGCCAATGAGCTCGCTCAACCCCGTCATGACGATCGGGGACCAGATCGGCGAGGCGATTCTCCTGCACGAACCCCTGAGCCGCGAGAAGCGCCATCGGCGAGTGATCGATCTCCTCAACCGGGTCGGAATCCCGGATGCGGCTGGACGTGCCGATGCCTATCCGCACCAATTCTCAGGCGGCATGCGCCAGCGGGTGATGATCGCCATTGCGCTCGCCTGCTCCCCAAAGCTGCTCATCGCCGACGAGCCCACCACGGCGCTCGACGTGACAATCCAAGCGCAGGTGCTCGAACTCATGAAGGAGATCCGCGCCACCACCAACACGGCGCTGCTCCTAATCTCGCATGATCTCGGCATCATCGCCGATGTCTGCGAGCGGGTAATCGTGATGTATGCCGGCCGGGTCGTGGAGGACGGCGACGTGCGCTCGATCTTCCACCGCCCCGCCCATCCCTACACGCGCGGGCTGCTGCAATCGATCCCGCGCCTTCGGGATGACCGCAGGCGCCTATACCAGATTCCAGGCTCCGTGCCGCTTCCCGGCACCGTCGGCGAGGGCTGCCCCTTCACGTCGCGCTGCCCCTTGCGGGTGGAGCGCTGCGCGCGCGAGATGCCGCCCATGTTCCGCTTCGGCGACCAGCAGACCGCCGCGTGCTGGGTCACCGCGGGCGTAGAGGCGAGTCCCGCCGAAGTGCGTCCGCCCGAGGACCTCGCGGATGCCGCATCCCCAGGGCCCATGCCATGAGTGCTCCCCTTATGACGGCCGCCCCCCTGGTGCGCGCCGAAAACCTCGGCAAGACCTTCGGGGGCCGATCCGGCTTCCCCTTCAGGGTTCCGAAGCCGGGTGTGCGCGCCGTCGATGGCGTATCGTTCGAGGTAGCCCGCGGCGAGACGCTCGCGGTGGTGGGTGAATCCGGATGCGGAAAATCGACCCTCGGCCGCCTGCTCCTGCGCCTCATTGAGGTCTCCGAGGGCCGCGTGTACTTCGAAGACACTGAGGTCACCGCGCTATCGCGCAGCGACCTGCGAGCGCTGCGCCGCAAGGCCCAGATCGTGTTCCAAGACCCGTATGGCTCCCTGAGCCCCCGCCGCAGCGTCGCCGAGATCGTCGCGGAGCCCCTCGAGGTGTTCGGCCTCGCCCGTAGCCGCCGGGAGCGCCGCGAGCGCGTCGCAGATCTCCTGACCCAGGTTGGGTTGTCGCCGAGTTACATGGACCGCTACCCGCGCCAGTTCTCCGGCGGCCAGCGCCAGCGCATCGGCATCGCCCGGGCAATCGCGGCCGGTCCCAGCTTCATCGTCGCGGATGAGCCAGTCTCGGCTCTCGACGTGTCGATCCAGGCCCAGATCGTCAACCTGCTCCAGGACCTTCAGGAGGAGCGGGGCTTCTCCTACCTCTTCATTGCTCACGACCTCGCCGTGGTCCGGCACATCGCGGAGCGCGTGATGGTGATGTATCTCGGCCGCGTCGTGGAAATCGGGCCGAAGAGCTTGATCTACACGGCGCCGCAGCACCCCTACACCCAGGCGCTGCTCTCCGCGGCGCCCGAGCCCGACCCGGACGTAAAGCCGAAGCGGATCATCCTGCGGGGGGACGTGCCGAGCCCCACGCGAATCCCGCCCGGCTGCAGCTTCCACACCCGCTGCCCGCTCGTGCAGGACGTCTGCCGGATTGAGCGACCGCACCTCCGTGCGGTCGCACCGGGCCAAAGCGCGGCCTGCCATTTCGCGAAGCCCAATCCGATCGATGTCCGGCTCTGAGGTGCAGCAAGGTGTGATGACCTGATCCACTTGCCGGGAGCCGAATGAGCCATCAGGGCCGGGACGTGCCAAGAGGAGACAGTGGGGCGTGGTGAGTTCCCGAGGCCCGGCGCCTCTCGTCGGGTTGGCTACCTCGACTAGGTGCAAAGGCTTTCCGGCTCCCATGATCGACATCCTCATTCTTGCAGACGACCTGTCTGGAGCGGCTGACTGTGCGAGTTCGTGCCTTCGTAGCGGCAGGAAACCGATTGTGCTGCTCGACCGGTGGGCTGATCCTGGAGACGCCGCGGTTGTCGCTGTCGACATAAACTCCCGGGCAAAGTCCCCGCAGGAAGCCGGCGCCGCCATGGCGGCGCAAGTGGAACGCCTCCTGAGCCACCACACCCGCATTCTCTACCAGAAGATGGACTCGACCCTACGAGGCAACTGGGCTCAGGAAACAGCATGCGTGCTCAAGGCCATGGCCACGATCTACGGGCGTCGGCCGCTCGCCATCGTGGCTCCTTCCTTTCCAGCGGCAGGCCGTACCGTCGTTGGTGGCCGCAGTCTCCTGAAGGGGGTCACACTCGAAGCGACGGAGATTTGGGCGCGGGAGAGGCTCATGCGGCCTGCCGCGCCGGCCGCTTGGCTTGCTGCTGAGGGGCTTCGTGTCGCACAGGCCTCGCTCGACGATGTCCGCCGCGGCCCAGACCGGCTGTCCTTCGTCTTTGCCCGCGGGAACGCAGACCAAACCGACGCCATCGTGTGCGATGCGCAGACTGATGACGATCTGGCCGCGATCGCTAGGGCGGCTCTCACGCTCATGCCGATGCCGCTCTGCGTTGGATCGGCCGGATTGATGCGGGCCCTCGCGGGCGGGGAGGGCGGCGCGACTGCCGAGCAGGTATGCGATACCACCGCTCTCAGGCCCGTGATGGTAGCCGTCGGCAGCGCTTCACAGGTGTCTCAGGGGCAGGTTCAAACCCTCGTGGCAGAAAGAGCGATGAGAGCGGTCATGATCACGCCTGCAGCTCTGCGCGCCGGCAGAACGTCGGGCCCCGTCCGCCTCGTCAGCAATCAGATCAGCGAAGCACTCGCCTCCGGCAGTGACCTCATTGTTGTGATCGACGGGAGCGAAGGAGTCGATTTGCGGGAGGGCCCACAGCTCGCAGCCGCCTTGGCCGACCTCGTCGGGCCACAGCTGGCCTGCATCGGCGGTCTCATAGCGACTGGAGGCGAAACGGCCCGGGCTATCCTGACCCGTTCCGGGGTCTCAGGGCTGAGGGTGCGTGGCGAGGTCGAACCTGGGATCCCCCTTTCGTCCGCATTGGGCCTGTCCGGGTTGTCCGTCGTTACGAAGGCGGGGGCGTTCGGCGATCCTACAACTTTGATCAGGTGTGTCGACGCCATCCGCGGCCGTAGCGTTGGCTTCTGAGCGGCAATAAGCATCAGGGTGTTTTGAGCAGGAGGGAGGTGCCCATGGAAAGGCCGGTTATTGCGATCACGATGGGAGATGCGGCCGGCGTGGGCCCTGAGGTCATCATGAAGGCTCTGTCCCATCGCACGGTCTATGAGCGTAGCCGCCCGCTGGTTGTCGGCGACGCGGAGAGACTGCGAGCAGCTGGCCGGATCACCGGGGTGTCGCTTCAGGTGGAAGCGATCCTGGAGCCCGGTCTCGGAACGTTCCGTCACGGGATTGTCGATTGCATCGACCTTGCCCTGATCCCCGGCGACCTGCCGTGGGGCCACCTGTCTCCTCTCGCGGGGGATGCCGCATTTCGATACATCGAGCGGGCAGTGACACTTGCTCTAGGCGGCGCTGCGGACGCCATCTGCACGGCTCCCCTCAACAAAGAGGCTCTTCACGCCGGAGGGCATGTCTATCCCGGCCATACCGAGATTCTGGCGGCGCTGACGGGAACCCCCGAGGTCTCAATGATGCTGATGACGCCGAAGCTGCGCGTGATCCACGTCACGACGCATATCGGCCTTATCGATGCGATCGCCCGGATCGAACCTGGCCTAGTCGAGCGCACGATCCTGCGGGGGCACGAGGCGCTGGTGCGGTCCGGTCTGCCGCGGCCGCGGATTGGCGTGTGCGGCATCAATCCACACGCGGGCGAGCACGGCTTGTTCGGTCGCGGGGAGGAGGAGGAGAAGATCGAGCCGGCCATCCGCATCTTGCGTGCGCGTGAGATCGATGTGGAGGGGCCACTGCCGGCTGATACCCTGTTCTTTCGCGCACAGCGCGGCGACTTCGATCTTGTAGTAGCGATGTACCACGATCAGGGGCACGGGCCTGTCAAGGTCCTCGGCATTGAGGAGGGGGTCAACGTCACAGTGGGGCTTCCTGTGGTCCGGACTTCGGTTGATCACGGCACCGCGTTTGACATAGCTGGCACAGGCAGGGCGGATGAACGCAGCATGCTGGAAGCTCTGGGCCAAGCCAGCATCCTGTCACCCCGGAGCCGAACCAATAACGACTGAGGTAAGCGCGTGATGCTCTCGCCGAGGAGCGACATCCGCGGATTCGCGTCCCGTCCGCTCTGGGTCACAACACGACCTGTCCCCTTTCCCATGATGGCACCCGCGCCCGTCGGATCACACCGAACGGCAGTCTGAACGCATGTCCGGTATTGGGAGCGGTATCAAGTATGCAGAACAGCTAAGATGGGCGCGATTCAGACATTGCTCCCGTCGCAGAGCAGTCTCAGCACAATTCGCTCGCTTGACCCCCGGGCTGGCCGTCCCGAACTGTGGCCCTGACTGCTCAGAGTTCGGGCCCGGGTCGGCCCGCACTCCGGACCGGCTAACACCCGAAGGTCACGGCCGTTTTCGTTCTTCGGGAGCAACGTGCGCACTAGGTCCGAGAAGCGCCGAAGCTAGCTTCTCCGAGACGTGTAACCCCGCGCCCAGGGCTCAGCCGCACCACGCGACGCCTTCGGCTATGGCGGCAACACCCACGCCCAGTTCGTCACCTTCTACGAGTCCATCACTGATAGCGCCTGCCCGCTTGCCGACCCCCTCAGTCTCGATCCGGACCTGCGGGAGTTCGTGACCTGAGCCTTGCACTCAAGTCCGCTATCTAACGATCAAGGTTGGCCGTAAGGTCTGGTGATGGCTGGAAGCAGTTCGACAGCTTTCAGCCTCTTCGCAGCTAACGCAGACGCTCGGCCTTTCAGACAGAAGGTCCCGAACTGACCCAAAGGGTCACTCATCAAAGCGGCAACCTAAATCGAGGCCTTGTAGACCGGCGGAGTCTCATGTTGCGGATCAATTTTCAAAAAGACATGCAATAATGAAGGGGCAAAGCCCTGGCTTCTTTGAAATAGGTCAACGATGACGGACGACGGAGTCGAAGAATTCGAAGTGCCCGAGGAGCCGGCGGAGGCTCCGTGGCCACCACAGGCCATCGTTAGGCCGGCAGACTTTCGCAGCGTGGACTTTAATCTCATCGTGCGTGACTTGAAGTCAGTATACGACGGCCGCCTAGAAACTGAGTTCATGAAGGTGACGCGGGAGAACCGGGACAACGAGCCGGCATTCAGCGTCTATCGTTTACTGGCGTCCGCATGTGGGATGCATTTTCGCCTGCACGACAGGGCAGGCGCATTCGGCGCGAGGATGAGGTTAGGCAATGGCCGCACGCCCATACCCGATGACTGGCTCGGGGAGCAGACCGACTATTTGTTCGAGATCCTGGATGATGTTGAGCACCCAGCACTGCGCGCTCGGCTCGCCGACATCGTGTGGACCAACGACCGTAAGAAGGGAAGGGCCGCCGCAATTGCCGTGATGGCGTACTGCGACTGCGTCGAAGGTCTGATGAGCGGAACCTACGAAGACCGCTTCCCGACCGAAACCGAGGTCTCCCTGGAAGAGGTCGATTTAATAGAGCGCGCGTCGCAGATTCATTCGATGTCGAACAAGCGCATCGCGCCGATGAACGGCCGCGTTGTGGAAATCATCCGAGCGCTATACGCCCGCGCACTGAGTCACACCGATGTCGTTCCATTGTATCGGCTAGCGACGCTGCTTTTGCGCTACTCACTGATAACGATGGATCAGCTCGCTGCCGATATGGAAGCGACCGCTGCCGCCGCGGAACAGAAGCCCAATCCGTACCCACTCGCCATCAAGGAGCTATGGGATCTGGCAGCCTTCGCTCACAAAGAGGCGAACCGACCCGATGAGCAGCGGCGCTGTCAATTAGCGGGTGTTGAGCAGACGCTGAAGATGGCGCCTCAAACCGGCTCATCTTCCGCTGCAGCGCACTGGTATCGCCAAGCCATTGGAGAGCTGCGTCAGGTACCCGGCACCGAGGCACGCCGTGAAGAACTCCGCAGGGAAATGCGTATCTTGCAGGAGAAATCGCTAGAAGAGATGGGCTCGTTTGAGATGCCTCTCGATTTGTCCGACGTGGTTAGCGGCACGATCGACGTATTCGAGAAGCTTACCCTGCCAGAAGGCCTCAAGCAGTTCGCTCTGCTGGTTCGCCCCGGGAATGCAGCGAAGATGAGAAAGGAGGCTGCAGAGGCGGAGACTGGCATCGCCGGCATGTTCGCCGCCACTCACCTGGACAGCGAGGGCAAGATCATCGCAGAGGTCGAGGGAGCCCCGTTGGACGGCTCGCCGCCGAGCGAGGACTGGATCAAGAGCAAGATGATCCAGCACCTGCAGGTCAGGATGGAAATTGCTGTGAAAGGACAGCTGGAACCTGCCCGCCGGTTCCTCGCCGGAGCGTTTCCTATTTCTGAGCGACACTTCTCCTTTATCGTGCTGCAAAGCCCCTTCGTGCCGCGCCATCACGCTGCAACGTTTGCACTTGGTTTCGCACGCCTGATGCAAGGCGATATGCTATCGGCAGCACCGATCCTGATCCCTCAGTTGGAACACTGCCTGCGACACGTGCTGATCAACAGCAGCACCGACACCTCGAAAATGCGGAACGATCTCACACAGGAGGACCGCTCCCTCTCCACGCTGATCGAGGCCTATCGCCAAGAGCTGGTTGCAATTTTCGGAGAAGACATATTGTTGCACATTGAGCTGATCTTCAATCATCGTCCGGGTCCGGCGCTTCGGCACGAGTTCGCTCATGGCAAGGTTGGCGATCGAAGTTATGGGGACCCGGCGATCTATTACGGCTGCTGCCTCATCTATCTGCTAGTGTGCATTCCTCTGGTACCAAGTTGGAATAAGCACGTAGCGCCGGCGATCGAAGCTGGTTCCTTCTAACGGCACGCGGCCATGAGATTCGCAATCTCATATCGCGCGTCTTGGACCTACAGCGTGGACTTGTTGATGTCTGCTTCCGGTGACCGGTAAGACCGGCTTAAGTGACCGACTTGGGCGGATTGTGTTGAAAAAGTCGTTGTTGAGTGCACACGGTCGTCCCCGATGCTGTGGTTTACGCGTGCCCCCCGGGCCAGCATATGAGCTGGCCCGGGGGCATCTGTACGGGATATGCGCCCCTGTCGCTGGCTTTCCTCAGATCTCGATCGTGCGGAGCGGCGCCGCTGTGTCCACGACCTCACATTTGCGGAGCGCCTCGACTAGTACCTTCGGATCGGCGTCTTTCAACAGCCGCTCCAACGTAGCGCGGTCCTCCCCGAGCTTCTCCAGGATGAAGTTCGCTGCCTGCTGCGCCGCTATCCCACCCGGCCTTCTTACGAAGGTCAGCAACGGCTGCGTTAGATCCGGGTTGGCCCGCAAAATCGCCCTCCCCCGTTCCGCCTTCCGCGCGTCTGCCACTTTCGTCTGCACCTCCCGCAGGCTGGGCTTCTCTCCCGCTTCCACCCGCGCCACGATCTCGGTGCGGACCGCGTCCGGCGTCGACTTCGCTGACAGCGCGTAAATCGCAGTGGCCTCTAGAACTGACACCGTGTCGGTTTTATCCCCGAACACCTCGACCGCCTGCATGTAGCGTTGCGCGGTGCGCTCGCTCCAACCGAACTCCGCCTGTAGCCACGCTCTAAAGTGGCCATGCTGGAGGTGCACCTTGGCCGCAGCCAGCTCCCGCCCGATCAGGAACACCCGCTCCGTCACGTCTCGGTGCGCTGCCCGGATGCGCTCCGCGCAGCCTCTCAGGGTCTCCAGCTCCTTCGTCGTCAGCCCCCCGTAGGACCGCAGGCCCCCGGCAATGCTGCGCCCGCCCTCGGCTCCGCCGGTCTCGTCATGGTTTATGTGCGACATGGATCACTCCTTCGGGAGCGCCGCACCACGCGGGCCCCTATAGGTGTCGCATGACCATGTCCGTAACACTTCGGCAGAACGCCCGGAGCGTTTCAGCCCTGCCCCCACGGCCGCGCTTGGCGCCTGAACTGCTTTGGCCTCGTCGCGAAGCTCTCCTTGACCGTACCATCGCGGTCGCCAGGACCGCTTGCCATGTCAAACCACCTTGTTCCCGTCCGACCCGCCGACCTGCCTCGCCCCGGGCTGCTCGCCACTGTTCCCTGGGACTTGTTTGACCCCACAGGCTTAGGCCCCAGACCGGCCGTGCCGCTCATCCCTGGAGCCATCCGCCGCCGGCACCACGTGTTCGTCGAGACCGACACCCACTTTCGTCAGGCCGCGCGCTTTCTCCAACACCTCTGGCACGTCGATCGGGGCCTCTACGGACTGCAACAATAAGGCCCGCAAGCTCAGCTCACGCATTCGCGTTCGACGTGGCTGCGTCCGAAGCGGCAGGCCGGTCCGTTCCGAATGCGCACCCCGCCAACCCAATCCTGAGATTCCGCTTAATGGTTCTGTGTAGCCCGGATCCCGGATGGCAGCTACGCTTACACAGGATTATACCGTGACCCTACCGAATCTAAACATGACGTGCCCCTCTCGCCTGCCTCGCCAGATCGGCGATATGGTCTACTTCTGGACGGGTCGAGGCTCGCACGGCTACGCCACCATCCGGGGCTTCAAGGATGGCCGGGTTCTTCTCGATCATGAGCCCGATGCCGTCAAAGGTTCCGACTACCGGCTTCGCGAGAAGCTTGGTCGTGATTGGTGGCTCCCTCGAGACCGGGGGCTACCCCTTGAACACCTCGACACCCCGCCGAACTTTTGGTGGAAGAACTTCTAGCGATTGAATGTGCTGGTCCCTTCATGTCCCAGCACCTCGCCCTTGCAGCCCGTCTCGGACCACGCCGACCTATCCGCCCCAACCCTGCCGATTTCACCATGCCTCTGGAGTGTAGGTCTCGCCCACCAGCAGGCCCCGACGACTTGCGCGTCCCCGCAGCTGCCAAGGGAGCGTTGGCTTCATTCCACCGCCGATCATCTTCTCGGACTGGCCTCGCCGCCGCTGAACGCTACGACGTTTACGGCGACGGGTGTCGCCAACGAAGACGAGGTCCAAACAAATCGTGGCTCCGACCGAATCCAGCAAAGGCCGCCATTCCGGCTGCCACAAAGCAAGGATCCGGTTCATGTCCGACACCGCGCACCCAGCCATTCCCGCGACTTCCGCTCTCACGCTCGCTCCGCGACCCACCTCGTCCGAGCGGCTAACCACTGCCCCACCGCCGATCCCGCCACTGCCGCTGACGCACGTGCCGTTCCTTGGAGAGGCTACTCGCCGGCGCCATCAAGCCATCATCTCCTCCGACACTCGCTTTGCTGCCGCTTGCCGCCTGCTTGCCGCCCTCTGGCGCGCGGACCGCGACCTCCCCGCCGGCAGCCACCTCGAAACGAATGGCAAGGGCAAGACCCGCCGCGTCACTGCTGGCTGGCGTCTTCATCGCGATGCTGCTCAAGCCGGCGCAACCTTCCTCGCCCCTGCTATTCGTTCCTATGCCCGTGAGGCACTCCTGTTCCGTGAACCCGGCGCCGTGTGGAACGAGGACCGCCTCTGGGGCAATCTCCTCTCCTCCCAGGCGCTAACGCTAAACCTCCTAGCGCCGCTCGCTCTCGACCTCTCCCTTGCCACCCCTGTCTGGCAGCGCCTCCTCCCCGGCTTCGTCCACCAGGTCAAGCGCATTCGCTTCGAGCACTCCCCCGGCCGGTTCGACGGTCACTACTTCGGCGACGGCACTGCTTTCGACGCGCTCATCGAGGGCGTCACGCTCGACGGCGAGCCGGCGATTGTGTCAATCGAGGTGAAGTTTATCGAGGACATGGTCGGCCCTGCCGCCACCCACCGCGCCCGATATGACGAGACGGCGGTCTAGAGCGGTCTCTTCGTCGACCCACTTCGGCCTATCCTCCGCCGCCCCGGCTTCGAGCAGCTCAGGCGCGAGCACACGATGACGGATCTGATGATCCGGCACGGGCTCGCCTCCCGCGGCAAGTTCGTCCTCATCGCGCCTGCTCTCAACCGGCGGGCTCAGGCTGTCGCAAAGCTCTACGCCGCCGAACTCCTTGACCCCGCCGGCGATACGGCCTCGGACCACGTCGGCTTCGTCTCTCTCACGCTTGAGCAGGTGGTCGCCGCCATCGCGAGTGCCGGCGGGTCGAGCATCGCTCGCCCCTTTTACGAGCGCTACTGCGACCTTCATCGTGTCGCTCATTGTGCTCTGGAAGACAGCAGCCCGTCGCCGACACCTCCCGCTGCCGCAGGCGCCTCCCCAGGCCAGCCTGCGGCAGAACCCGACACGTCGGCCGTGCAACCGCTCCGGCAGCGACGCGCCGCTCGTGCCAAGGGCACGGCTCACCCGCGATCACCCGCACGCCAGCGTTCTGCTGCTGCTTCGGCTCGCACCAGTGGGGAAGCGCACTGATGGCGCCTTCTCCGTTCTTCACCGTTGTGCAACACGCCCAGCTCCTCGCCAACGGCCTTCGTTCTGCTGAAGGCGAGACCATCGACCCATGCCCTGTCGTGAAGCTGTTCACACCGGATGCCAACGCCGTCTGGCTCCTCACCGAGCTTGACCCCCGGTTCCCGGACCAGGCCTTTGGCTTGTGCGACTTGGGTCTGGGCTCTCCGGAACTGGGCTGGGTTTCTCTGCCAGAACTCGCGAAAGTCCGCGGCCGCTTCGGCTTGCGAGTGGAGCGTGACTATTTCTTCCGCGCGGAGCGCCCGCTCTCAGCCTATGCCGAGGAGGCGCAGAAGGCTGGTCGGATTGCTGCATGACCACGGCCGGCATGATCCTCAACGCTCCGGCCGATCGGCCGGAGCTCCCTTGAGCCGCGAGTACTTAGTTGCCACCCACCCGGACGGCTTGCACATCGAAGAGCTTCAGGACACCAGTGTTGGTGAGGCCGTTCTCCTCGCGGAGCAGGCTTGGCTCTTTGCAGTGACAATCTTAGCACCCGAGCCGAGACATGCCTCAGTCGTCAAGTGCCATCGGGGCAATTTTCACAAGCTCACGGTGAAGTGCCGCTGCCTCGAACTCACCGTACCTGTCCGCCACTGATCGCCGCGAATGCCCAACAAGGGCATCGACGATGTCAGGCGCTAACCCGTGTCGCCGCCCCAACGTCCGCATCCGATGCCGCCAGCCATGGTTCGGCTGAACACGATCGTCATCAATGCCGAGGGATCGTACCCAACGCCCAAGCTGCTTCGTGCCTGTGCCGCCGCGATTCCCAAACTTATCTGGTCGTAAGCCCGTGAAGAGAGGTCCGGCCCTCACGGTCTCCACGAACGTCAGGAAGCCCTCAGCGACCAGGGCCGGATGCAAGGGAACCGTCCGCTCCGCGCTCGCCGTCTTCAGCGAGCCAGCCTCAGCGACCAAGCGCATGCACCAGACCTCGTCAATGCAGACGATATCCTCTCTCCGAAGCTGACAGACTTCCGACAAACGAGCGCCAGAGTAGGCACAGATCCAGGGCACCCAGCGGCGAGTCGGGTTTGTCTCAAGCCGCGCCGCCTTCAACACAATGGCGGCTTCCTGATCGCTGAAACTCCGCTTTTTCGTTCCTGCGGCAGTCTTGACATCGACTGTGATACGTTCCGCTGGGTTTGATTCAAGTCGCCGGTTGTCGACCGCCCAGCGCAGGATTGCACGGACAGGCGCAATCTTGCTGTCACGGATGGTCTTACCGTGCAGGCCTGCCTCAATCATCTGCGCCTTCCAGGCGATCAGGTCATCCGCAGTCAGCCGGCTGGCGTCATTATGACCAATGAATTTAGCAAGCTGCCCAAGAACGCGCCGCCACTCGTACAGTGTTTTTGGTGCCGGCTTGTTCTCGGCAGCCCACCCCACCACCAGATCCTCAAGCGAGACGCCCTTGGTGCTCGTCTCCTGCTGAGGCCGAACGAGCCCCGCCGCGGGCTGGTGCGGCTGATCGTCGAACTCACCTTTAGCGTACTGGGTTAGCTTGACGCTGGCCCGCTGGATGGCTGCCGCAATTGCCTTCGCCAGACTCTGCTGCCCCGCCTTGTCGACAAGCAGCCCACGTGTAGTCAGCACCTCCTGGGCACCCTGTGCGCACCAGTTCTCCATTTCCCGCATCTTGAGGCGGTCTGCGACCTCGGGATCCAGAGTCCACTCGCGAAGGGAGTTGTCCGGTTTCAGCGGAGGTGGTGGAGCCCAAAGCCGATCCCCCAAATCGATCCGCCAAGCCGTTTGCTGGCTCGGATTGTCACGGTAGGTGAGCAACCAGCGCTCATAGAACTCGGCGGCGATCCCGTGGGCCTCTCGCTCGCTCAGCGCCTTAGGTCCACCCCTGAGAATGGCCCATTGCGCCTCAAGCTCCATCAGTACGTCGCGATGGCGGCGCTTCGCTTCGTTCGCGTCTTTGGTTTGGAGACTACGCCGGATCTCGCGCTTGCCAATTAACGGCTGGATAGCGTCGGGCACCCGCTTTCGAAGCCAGTAGATGCCGGTGTCCGGGTGTTTGTAGGGACGGGGCATTGGAAGGGCCATGTGGACCACCCGTGTGGACTAGTCGGGTGGAGCAAACCCTTTGATATTGCTGGATTTCCTCGAAAATCAACCACTTAGCGAGTGGTTGGTGCCCAGGAGAGGACTCGAACCTCCACGGCTTTCACCACTGGTACCTGAAACCAGCGCGTCTACCAATTCCGCCACCTGGGCATGCCCTTGCAGGCCCGGATCGTTTAAGGCCCGCGGGCGGGCTCGTCAATGCGGAACAGCGGTGGGACGGGCGGCGGACGTTGCCGTTTCGCCGCAGCGCCGGGAAAATCCCATGCGCGCTTGAACCGACCACCCGGCGGCGGCGTATCCTGTGGGAGGATGCGAGCCGGAGGCAGGGTGTGCGGGGAACAAGCGATCGGGTTTGGATCGGGCATCTCCTGGTGAACGGGGCGCTCGGCGCAGGCTTCGGTGTTCTCCTCGCCACCGCCTTCGTGGCCGCTGACCTCGCGGGGCTCGGCAGCCTCATGGGGCGCTCCATCGGGGTCCTGCCGGGTTTCGTTCTGCTCGCCAGCCTCTTCGGCGTGGCCTTTGCCTTCATGGCGGCGGGCACGGCGGTGATGCTGGTCGGCCCGGAGCGCGACGACGATCATCCGACCCCGGCCCTTGTTCCTGTGCCGGTGCGTGCCCGGCGGTCCGGCCGCTGAAGCGCGCGCTCATCGAACAGGCGGCACGACGGGAGCGACCGCGCCCCTTCACAGGGCGGGGGGGCTCGACTAAGGAACCCGCACAGATTTTGCCAGGAGGCTCCCCGATGATCGGCGCGCTGCGTACGCCGGCCCAGCAACTCGTCACGGTGTTCGGCGGCTCAGGTTTCCTGGGCCGCTTCGTGGTGCGCGCGCTCGCCAAGCGCGGTTACCGCGTGCTCGTCGCCGTGCGCCGGCCGGAGCTCGCAGGCCATCTCCAGCCCTTAGGGATGGTGGGCCAGATTCATGTGGTACAGGCGAATCTGCGCTACCCCGAGTCGGTGGCGCATGCGGTCGCCAAGGCCGACCACGTGATCAATCTCGTCGGCATCCTGCAGGAGAGCGGCGCTCAAGGCTTCGGCGCCCTGCAGGCCGAGGGTCCGGGGCTCATCGCCCGCGCCGCGGCGCCGGATGCCCGTGTGATCCACGTGTCGGCCATCGGCGCCGATGCCGCGTCCGAGTCGCTCTATGCCCGCTCCAAGGCGGAAGGCGAGGCCGGGCTGTTTGCGGCCAGGCCCGATGCCACCGTGTTTCGCCCCTCCGTGCTGTTCGGGCCGGGCGACGGTTTCTTTACCCGCTTTGCAGGCCTCGCCCGCACTCTTCCCGTGATGCCGCTCGCCGGCGCCGACACCCGCTTCCAGGCGGTCTATGCAGGCGACGTCGCGGAGGCGATCGCGCGCGCCGTGGACGGGTCGATCCCGGGCGGGCGGGTGTACGAACTCGGCGGGCCCGAGGTGAAAACCTTGCGCGAGCTCGTGGAATACGTGCTCGCCACCACGGAGCGGCGCCGCCCGATCCTGCCGCTGCCCTGGTCCGTCGCCCGGGTGCAGGGCACGGTGCTCGGCACCCTCGATCGCTTCAGCCTCGGCCTCATGCCGCGGGATTTCGTGATCACCCGCGATCAGGTCACGCTCCTGGAGAGCGACAACGTGGTCTCGGAGGAGGCACGCCGGGAGGGCCGCACCCTGGAGGGGATCGGCATCACCCCAACGGCGCCGGAGGCCATCGTGCCGTCCTATCTCGTGCGCTTCCGCAAGTCCGGGCAGTTCGACCTGCGCCGGGCGGCGGTTCCCTCCGCGGCCCCGGACGATCTCGCGCCCCGCTCCCATGGCGACGAGTCCAACTTCCAGCCCGGGCGCGCCTCGGGCCCGGCGATCGGCCAGCAGGCGAGCGGCGGCCCGCGCTGAGGCGCAGGCTATAGGATAAGCGGATCGCCCGCCTTTAGCGCGCGCCGGTGATCAGCGGGTCCTTGCGCGTGCCGATGGCGCGGGCGCTGAGGCGCTTGTGCAGGTGAACCATGAGGGCGACGCCGAACAGCGGCGTGAGCAGGTTCAGGAACGGCACCAGCACGAGCCCTGCGAGAAGCGCGCCGCCGGCCAGCACCGTAGGGCGGTTCTCCATCCGCAGCCGCGTCACCTCCGGCATGGGCAGGAAGCGCCCAGCGGCGAGTTCGAAATACTCGCGCCCCAGCAGATAGGAATTCGCCGCGAAGAACACGGCGATGTTCACGACCGGCACGAAGAACAGGATCAAGGCCGCGAGATTGACGAGGAGCGACAGCCCGGCGAAGCGCAGGCCATAGAGGAGCGCACGCCCGAGCGCGAGGGGCTGCCCCGGCGCCTCGCCCGGAAAGTCCGTGCGCTCCACCACCTCGGCGGCGTCGTCCAGGAAATAGCCCGCCACCAGCACCGATACCGCCGGGAGAAGATAGGCCAGCGCCACGAAGAGGCCCGCGCCCGCGAGGAAGAACGCGAAGGCGTCGAGGATCGGGTAATCCGCGCTGATCGAATGTCCTTCGAGATAGGTGCTGAAGAGCTTCGTCAGCGCAAACCAGATGAAGGCGAGGAGCGCGAGGGTGAGCGCGAGCGACTTCACCAGGATGCCGCGCAGCGCCGGCGAGAACACCTGACGCCACGCGGCCAGGGCGGAGCGGATCACCATCGCGGTTGGGCCTTAGATATTGCAGCCGGGAGCCGGTGCGGGCGCATGGGCGGTTCGCCTTCTTGGTTCTTGGCGGGAGCGGAGCCCCTCCGAAAGGGTGGCGCGGACTTTACTTGAGGAGGGAGGCGCCGCAAGCCCGTGGGGGACCGCGCGCCTGATCCCCTTGCCCCCGGAGCGAACCCCTTTCCCATGATGCCCGTCAGCGTGCCAACTCTCGCCGATCTGCCATGAAGCCCGCGAGCGTCCCGCCTCTCGCCGATCTGCCCGCGAACCCCGATGTGGTAGTGATCGGCGCCGGCGCCGCCGGCATCGGTGCTGCGCGGCGTCTGAGCGCCCACGGCTTGGGCGTCGCCGTGCTGGAAGCGCGCGATCGCGTCGGCGGTCGGGCCGTCACCGTGGCCATGCGCGGGCATCCCGTCGATCTCGGCGCCCACTGGCTCCATGCCGGTCCCGTGAATCCGCTGGTGCAACTCGGCTACGCCCGCGGCGAGCCCCTGCGTCGGGCGCCGGTGGAAGGGCATCTGGTGGTCGGGCGCCGATGGGGGACCAAGCAGGAAAACCGCCTCATGGACCGCGCCTTCGCAGCGGCCGACAACGCCATGACGCGGGCGGCGCGCAGCCCCGCCGACCGGCCGGCCGCGGCGGCGCTCGGGCCCATGGGGCCCTGGGGGAGGCGGGTCGCCCTGGTGCATGGGCTCGTTTCCGGGCGTCCCCTCGACGAGGTGAGCCTGCACGATTTCCCGAGCATGGAATATGCCGACAACCGCTTCATCGCGGGCGGGCTCGGCGCCTATCTCGCGCGGCTGGCCCGCGGGCTGCCGATCCGGCTCGGGGTGGCGGTCGAGCGGGTGGACTGGTCCGGCACCGGGGTGCGGGTCGAGACCGCCGCCGGCGCCTTGCAGGCGCGGGCCGTCGTCATCACGGCTCCGGTCGCGGTGCTGCAGCAGGAGATCCTGCGGTTTACGCCGGCGCTTCCGGCCGCGCATGCACAGGCGATCCACGGCTTCACCCGCGGGGTCTACGAGCATGTGGTGCTGCATTGGCCCACGGCGCCGTTTCAGGGGGCCGACCGGCTCGCCAACCTCGTGGGTGGGCGCCACAACCCGCCCGGCCTGCTGACCCGGATCGACGGGACGCCGTTTCACTTCTTCGAACTCGACCTGCCTACGGCGGAGCGCCTCGACGGGCGCGATCCGCACGCCGCCGCGCGCTTGGCCCGCCTGGTCTTGGCAGAGCATTTCGGAGCCCGGGCTCTGCATAGCTTGAGCATCCCGCACGCGACCGGATGGCGGAGCGATCCGTGGTCGCGCGCGTCCTGGGCCGTGGTCCCGCCGGGCTTCGCCCCGGTGCGCGAGCGCCTGAAGGTGCCCCTGGGCGAACGGATCTGGTTTGCCGGCGAAGCGCTCTCGCGGGAGCAATGGGGTACGGTGGGCGGCGCCTGGGGGGAAGGTGAGCGCGCCGCGGATGAGATCGCGGCCACCCTGCGGTGATCCCTCCCCGCCAGGGGAGGGTGGGCGCAGGGCGGGTGGGGTGGAAGCATCCACCTCCCCAATTTGAGCTCTCATCCCACCCGACCTCGCTCACGCGAGGCCACCCTCCCTCAGGCTGGGGAGGGATGGTGCTCACAGCATGCTGGGCAGAACCCGGTCCGGCGGGCGGTGGCCGTCCATGAAGGTTTTGATGTTCACGATCACCTTCTCGCCCATGTCGACGCGGCCCTCATGCGTCGCCGAGCCCATATGGGGCAGGAGCACCACCTTGCCCTGGCGGGCGAGCTTGATGAGACGCGGGCTCACCGCGGGCTCGTGCTCGAACACGTCGAGGCCCGCGCCCGCGAGGTCGCCGGCTTCAAGGAGGCGGGCGAGGGCGGTCTCGTCGATTACTTCCCCGCGGGCGGTGTTCACGAGGATGGCGCTGGGCTTGAGGAGCTTGAGGCGGCGCGCCGAGAGGAGGTGATAGGTCGCCGGCGTGTGGGGGCAGTTCACCGACACCACGTCCATGCGGGCGAGCATCTGGTCGAGGCTCTCCCAATAGGTGGCCTCCAGCTCCTCCTCGATGCGCTGGGGCACCCGGCGGCGGTTGTGGTAATGGATCTGAAGGCCGAAGGCGCGGGCGCGGCGGGCGAGCGCCTGGCCGATGCGGCCCATGCCGACGATGCCGAGTCGCTTGCCGGTGATGCGCGAGCCCAGCATCCAGGTGGGCGACCAGCCGCTCCACTCGTCGTCCGGGATCACGCGGGCGCCGGCCGGGATGCGCCGGGCCACCGCCATGATGAGGGCCATGGTGAGATCGGCCGTGTCGTCCGTGAGCACGCCCGGCGTGTTGGTGACGGTGATGCCCCGCGAGAGCGCGGCCTGAACGTCGATGTTGTCCACGCCGTTGCCGAAATTGGCGATGAGCTTCAGGTTCGGCCCGGCCTGGGCCAACACGGAGGAGTCGATCTCGTCGGTAACGGTGGGAACGAGCACGTCGGCGGTTTTCACCGCCTCCACGAGGTCCGCGGACGAGAGCGGTTTGTCCTCGAGGTTGAGCCTCGTCTCGAAGAGCTCCCGCATGCGCGTCTCGACAACGTCCGGGAGGCGGCGGGTGACGACAACGACAGGTCTCTTCTTCATCGGCTCTTCACAGGGTCCCAGGCGGGTTTCGGGCACGGGCCGGGATTGACGTCCCGGGGACGGGTTTCGGGCACGGAGCGGGTCCGGCTTTACGGCCCCTTAACCCTGCCTCGGCGATGGAAAGGCGACGAGCCGCCGCGTGGCAGGGCTCGCCCGGCCTCTCTACCAGAGGCAACCGTCAAGACAATCCGATGCGAGGGAGCCATGCGCAAGACCGTTCTCGCCATCGTCCGGGGTCAGGGGGGCCACGTCGCGGTCCGGGCGGGGCTCGTCGCGGGCCTCCTCGTAGGCCTCCTCGCGGGCCTCCTGGCCGGCTTCGCCGCCCTGCCGGCCGCCGCTCAGGCGCCGGCGCCGGGTGGGCGTTTGGGCACCGGGCTCCCCGTGCCCCGCTATGTGAGCCTCAAGACCGACCGGGTGAATCTTCGCGAAGGCCCCTCCAAGGACCACCGCACCGCCTGGGTGTTCCAGCGCGCGGGGCTGCCGGTGGAGATCGTCGCCGAATACGAAACCTGGCGCCGCATCCGCGATGCGGAGGGCACGGAGGGCTGGGTGCTCCACTCGCTCCTGTCCGGCCGCCGCACGGCCCTCGTCATGCCCTGGGCCAAGGGCGAGGTGCCGCCGATTCCTCTCCTCGACGAGGCGGACGAGCGCAGCGCCGTGGTCGCCCGCCTGCAGCCAGGCGTCATCGCCAACGTGAAGCAGTGCAGCGGCACCTGGTGCCGGGTCGCGATCCTGATGGAGGGCGCACGGGACCTCGACGGCTTCATCCGCCAGGACCGCCTCTGGGGCGTCTATCCGAACGAGAAGGTGGAATAGCCCACCGGTCGGGATCGCCTCTGGGGCGTCACCCCGAACGGGACAAGGGAGAGGGACGCTTGCTCCTGAAGCTTGAAGGAGCGGAGGGAGCCGGAGCCCTTTAGGTATCCTTGCGCTTCAGACGCACGATCACCTCGACGCCTGCGATCTCCATGCCCGGCGGCGGCTCGGGGAGGTCCGCGACCGTGATGCCCTCGGAGGGCATGTCCATGAGCGCGCCCTCGTCTTCGAGGAAGAAGTGGTGGTGCTCGGTGGGGTTCGTGTCGAAGTAGGATTTGGTCCCGTCCACCGCGAGCTGGCGCAGGAGCCCGGCATCCGTGAACTGGTGCAGGGTGTTGTAGACGGTCGCGAGCGACACCGGCACGCGGGCCCGAGAGGCCTCGTCGAACAGCATCTCGGCCGTGATGTGCCGGTCGCCCTTGGCGAAGAGCAGCCAGCCTAAGGACACCCGCTGACGCGTGGGGCGCAGACCCACTCGGCGCAGCTTGTCGCGCAGATCCGACAGGGGGCAGCCGGGTCGACCCGTGGGGGCCGACGGGCGCCCCGAGCGGGCGGCAAGAGACGAGGCTTCGGTCATGGCTGGAACGGAACGCACGGCTGCGTCTTTCATGAAAGCTACTCTATAGGCAGGAGCACGAAAGCCCGCAACCAGCCCCGCCCCGCCAACACCCCCGCATTCACGCGACAAAGGTGCCGTTTTCGCGGCAACGCTCCCTTTGATGCACCGCGCGGCTGTGCTAGTGGCCCTGGCCCGAGCCCATGGCCACGCTGGGGCTTGCGGCGGAACGCTGGGCTCGTGAAGCCTTCGCCCGCTCCTGTGACGTTTTGATGAAAGGACCGCCCACCCGCATGGCCCGGCAGTCGAGCTACACTTACGAGGAACTCCTGGCCTGCGGGCGGGGAGAGCTGTTCGGTCCCGGCAACGCGCAATTGCCGCTGCCCCCGATGCTGATGTTCGACCGCATCACCTCCATCGGCGAGGACGGCGGGGCCAACGGCAAAGGGCATGTGGTGGCCGAACTCGATATCCGGCCGGACCTCTGGTTCTTTCCCTGCCACTTCAAGGGCGATCCGGTGATGCCGGGCTGCCTCGGCGTGGACGCGCTCTGGCAGCTCGTGGGCTTCCATCTCGGCTGGCTCGGCTCCCCGGGCCGGGGCCGGGCGCTCGGCGTCGGCCAAGTGAAGTTCGCCGATCAGGTGCTCCCGAGCCACAAAAAGGTGGTCTACGGCATCGACTTCAAGCGGGTGTTCCGCTCCAAGCTCGTGCTCGGCATCGCCGACGGCTGGCTCGAAGCCGACGGACGCCGCATCTACGAGGCTAAGGACCTGCGCGTCGGCCTGTTCCAGGCCGACCAGCCCGCCGCCGGGGGCTAAAACCTCTCGAAACCGCCGAAACCCATCCGGTTTTGGCACCCACCGTTGAGAACGAACGGGCGCGGCCTTACGTCTGTGGCGTGGGCTAAAGCCCCATGAGCGCGAACCACAAGCGCGAACAGGAGTGCGCAATGAGGCGGGTCGTCGTCACCGGGATGGGGATCGTCTCGTCCATCGGCAACAACACGCAGGAGGTCCTGGCCTCCTTGCGCGAGGCGAAGTCCGGCATCTCCAAGGCCGCGGATTACGAGCGGCTCGGGTTCCGCTGCCAGGTCCATGGCGCCCCGACCCTCAATGCCGAGGAGGCGGTCGACCGCCGCGCCATGCGCTTCCATGGCGGGGGCACAGCCTGGAACCACGTGGCCATGGATCAGGCCATCCGCGATGCGGGGCTCGAGGACGGCGACGTCTCGAACGAGCGCACCGGCATCATCATGGGCTCCGGCGGTCCTTCGACCCGCGCCATCGTCGAAGCCGCGGACGTGACCCGGGCCAAGGGCCCGAAGCGCGTCGGGCCCTTCGCGGTCCCGAAGGCCATGGCCTCCACGGCCTCGGCGACGCTCGCGACCTGGTTCAAGATCCGCGGCGTGAACTATTCCATCTCCTCGGCCTGCGCGACCTCGAACCACTGTATCGGCAACGCCTACGAGATGATCCAGTACGGCAAGCAGGACGTGATGTTCGCCGGCGGCTCCGAGGAGCTCGACTGGACCCTCTCGGTGCTGTTCGACGCCATGGGCGCCATGTCGACGAAATACAACGACACGCCCGCCACCGCCTCGCGGGCCTACGACGTGAACCGGGACGGGTTCGTGATCGCGGGCGGCGCCGGCGTCGTGGTCCTGGAGGAGCTGGAGCACGCCAAGGCCCGCGGCGCCCGCATCTACGGCGAGGTGGTGGGCTACGGCGCCACCTCCGACGGCTACGACATGGTGGCGCCGTCGGGCGAGGGCGCGGTGCGCTGCATGCGCATGGCGCTCTCCACCGTCAAAGACCCGATCGACTACATCAACCCGCATGCTACCGCGACGCCGGTGGGCGATCTGAAGGAGATCGAGGCGATCCGCGAGGTGTTCGGCTCGGGCGAGAAATGCCCGCCGATCGCCGCCACGAAGTCCCTCACGGGCCATTCGCTCGGCGCCACGGGCGTCCAGGAGGCGATCTACTCGCTCCTGATGATGAAGAACCGCTTCATCTGCGAGAGCGCCCATATCGAGGAGATCGACCCGGCCGTCGCCGACATGAACATCGTGCGCGAGCGCGTCGACAACGCCAAGATCGACACGGTGCTCTCCAACTCCTTCGGCTTCGGCGGCACCAACGCCACCCTGGTCCTGAAGCGCTACGACGCCTGATAACGCCTTGGCTCTCGCCTGCCGCGCTCTCATGATCGAGGGGGCCGAACCGGCCCCTCGATCCCGCCATCCCAGACGAAACCAGAACCCGGCCCTGCGGCGGTAGGACGCTAAAGGAGGGCCGGGCGTGGCGGCCCGGGGGAGAACCCGTTAAGGGTTAGCCGTCACATCTTAGAAATGGGCGCGTGCGACAAGCCCCGGATCACAAGGGGCGCCCGCATGGACATGCTCAACGATACGGCCATCGTGGCCCGCGACGCTGCGCCTGACGCCAAGGTAGCGCGCCCGACGGAGCCGGAGCACAAGGGGGATCGAGTGACCGGTCTGATGCAGGGGAAGCGCGGCCTCATCATGGGCGTCGCGAACGACCACTCGATTGCCTGGGGCATCGCCAAGATCTTGGCCGAACACGGGGCCGAGCTTGCTTTCACCTACCAGGGCGAGGCCCTGGGCAAGCGCGTGGCGCCGCTCGCCAAGTCGATCGGCTCCGATCTCGTGGTGCCCTGCGACGTGGAGGACATCGCCTCCGTCGATGCCGCCTTCGCGGCCCTCGATGCCCGCTGGGACAGCCTCGATTTCGTGGTCCATGCCATCGGCTTCTCGGACAAGGCGCAGCTGAAGGGCCGCTACGTGGACGTGACCACGCGGGACAATTTCAGCCGCACCATGGTGATCTCCGCCTTCTCGTTCACGGAAGTGGCGCAGCGGGCCGCAAAGCGCATGCGCCACGGCGGCTCGCTGCTCACCCTCACCTATGGCGGCTCCACCCGCGTGATGCCGAACTACAACGTGATGGGCGTCGCCAAGGCCGCGCTGGAAGCCAGCGTGCGCTATCTCGCCTCCGACCTCGGCCCCGACGGGATCCGCGTCAACGCGATCTCGGCCGGTCCCGTGCGGACGCTGGCGGGTGCCGGCATCGCGGATGCGCGGCTCATGTACACCCACCAGAAGGCCCATGCTCCCCTGCGCCGGACGGTCACGACGGAGGAGATCGGCGGATCGGCCCTCTACCTGCTCTCGAACCTCTCGGGCGGCGTCACGGGCGAGATCCATTTCGTGGATTCGGGCTACAACATCATCTCGATGCCCAGGCCCGACGTGCTCAAGGCCCAGGATGCGGCCGGCGTGACCGGCGAGGAATAGCATCCCTCCCCGCTCAGGGGAGGGTGGACGCGCAGCGGCCGGGTGGGGTGAACCACCCACTTCCCAGCATTGAGCTCTCATCCCACCCGACCTCGCTCACGCGAGGCCACCCTCCTTTGGCAGGGAGGGATGAGCCCTGCCCCTTGCGCCTGGGAGTGCGGGCTTGCATAAGGCCGGCCTCTCCGATCAGGGCTTCTAGATCACGATGGCGACCTTCCAGCAGCGGGTTTTCTCGGGCGTCCAACCCACGGGAAATCTCCACCTCGGCAATTACCTCGGCGCCATCAAGCGCTTCGTCGACATGCAGGCGACCCACGACTGCATCTATTGCGTCGTGGACATGCACGCGCTCACCGTGCCCCAGGACGCCAAGGAACTGACGCGGCAGATCCGCGAGGTCACTGCGGCCTTCCTCGCGGCCGGCATCGACCCGAAGAAGCACATCGTCTTCAACCAGAGCCAGGTCTCCGAGCACGCGGAACTGGCCTGGATCTTCAACTGCGTCGCCCGCATGGGCTGGGCGAATCGCATGACGCAGTTCAAGGAGAAGGCCGGCAAGGACCGCGAAAATGCGTCGGTCGGCCTCTTCGCCTATCCGATGCTCATGGCGGCGGACATTCTCGTCTACCGCGCGACGCATGTGCCGGTGGGCGAGGACCAGAAGCAGCATCTCGAACTCACCCGCGACATCGCCCAGAAGTTCAACAACGACTGGGCCGAGCCGATCGCGGAGCACGGCTTCGGCGACGCCTTCTTCCCCCTCACCGAGCCCCTGATCCAGGGGCCGGCGACGCGGATCATGAGCCTGCGCGACGGTACCAAGAAGATGTCGAAGTCGGACCCGTCCGACTACTCGCGCATCAACCTCACGGACGATGCCGACACCATCGCCCAGAAGGTCCGCAAGGCGAAAACCGACCCGGAGCCCTTGCCCACCGACAAGGAGGGCTTCGCGGGCCGCTCCGAGGCCGAGAACCTGGTCGCGATCTACGCGGCGCTCACCGAATCGACCGTGGACGACGTGCTCCGCGAGCATGGCGGCTCGCAGTTCTCCGCCTTCAAGGCGGCGCTCGTCGACGTGTCCGTGCAGCGCCTCGCTCCCATCGCGGGCGAGATGCGCCGGCTCATGGACGATCTCGGCTACATCGACGGCGTGCTGATCGAGGGCGCGAATCGGGCCCGCGTGATCGCCCGCGAGACCATGGACGCGGTGAAGGACATCGTCGGCTTCGTGCGGCCGCGCTGAACGGGCGCCGGGCTTGCCCCTGGGGCAGGTTTGGGGGACCATCGAACCGGTGCCAGAGGAGCGGCTCTTTGAGCGGCACACAGCGGCGATCCACAGCAGCGGCGGCCGAAGGGGGAGCGACGTGAGCGGTGTACAGCCACGAGCCACAGCCTCGATCGGTACGGGGACATCCTTTTGAGCGGCACACAGCGGCGATCCATGGCAGCAACGGCCGAAGGGGCCCCAGCGTGAGCGGCACACAACGGCGATCCTACGAGAGCGGCCACCGGCCGAAATTCATGGTGGTGGTGGACGACACGCCGGAATGCGCCCGCGCGGTCCACTTCGCGGCCCGGCGCGCCAGCCGCACCGGCGCCAGCATGGTGATGCTGGCCGTGGTCGATCCGCCCGACAATTTCGAGTGGATCGGCGTCGGCGAGGCCATGATCGCGGAGGCCCAGGAAGAGGCCGAGAAGCGGCTCGAAGAGGCCGCCAAGGAAGCCCGCGCCGCCGCCGGCCTCGACCCCGAGCAGGTGATCCGCGTCGGAGAGAAGTCCGCCTCCATCACCAAGCTGATCGAGGAGGATGAGGACATCTCCTTCCTCGTGCTCGCCGCCGGCACCGGCAAGGAGGGGCCGGGGCCGCTGGTGTCCTCCATTGCGGGCAAGGCCGCGTCGACCTTTCCCATTCCGATCGTCATCGTGCCCGGGAGTCTCTCCGACGACGAGATCGACGCGCTGGCGGGTTAGGCTCCAGGGACGCTCGACGTCTGATGCCTCACCAGTGGGCCGCGTTGGCACGCGCCTGACGACGAGATCGACGCCTTGGCGGGTTAGTCTCCCGCTTGGAATCCGGCTTCCGCGATTCCACATGAAGCCTGAGATCTGTTAGAACCATTCTAAGCCCCTCGGCCGGCCTTGAACCGGCGCGGAGACCTGACGCGATGTTCATCCAAACCGAAGCGACGCCGAACCCGGCGACCCTCAAATTTCTGCCCGGCCGCGTGGTGATGCCGGAGGGCACCTACGACGCCCGCGACGCCGCGAGCGCCACCCGCTCGCCCCTGGCCCAGCGCCTGTTCGAGATCCCCGGCGTTGCTGGCGTGTTCTTCGGCCACGACTTCGTGACGGTCACCAAGACCGACGGCGAATGGCAGCACCTGAAGCCCGCGATCCTCGGCGCCATCATGGAAACCTTCATGAGCGGCACGCCGGTCCTGCTCGACCAGGGCTCACATGTGAGCGACGAGGGCGAGGAGTTCTTCGAGCCCGCCGATGCCGAGACGGTCGAGACCATCAAGGAGCTGCTCGAAACCCGCATCCGCCCGGCGGTGGCGGGCGACGGCGGCGACATCACCTTCCGGGGCTTCAAGGACGGGATCGTCTACCTCGCCATGAAGGGCGCGTGCTCGGGCTGCCCCTCCTCGACCGCGACCCTGAAGCACGGCATCCAGAACCTGCTGCGCCACTTCCTCCCCGACGTGCGCGAGGTTCAGGCGATCTGACGACCGGCTTGAGGCACAGGAGGCCGGTCCTTTGTCCGTGACTTGACCGGATGCTCAGGCTACACGGCCGATCGCAAGGATCGGCCGTGTTTTCGTTTCTCGACACCCTCTCCACGGGCAGCCTCGCCTTCCTTCTGGTCTCGGCGCTGGTGGCGGGCCTCGCCCGCGGGTTCTCAGGCTTCGGCGGCGCGCTGATCTTCGTGCCGCTCGCGAGCACCGTGGTGGGCCCGCAGATGGCCGCGCCGCTCCTGCTGCTCATCGACGGCGTCGGAGCCCTCGGGCTCGTCCCGAGGGCCTGGCGCGGGGCCGACAAGCGCGATGTCGCCACCATGGCGGCAGGCGCCATGCTCGGCGTGCCGCTGGGCACCTGGCTTCTCACCCATTCCGATCCGGTGGCCCTGCGCTGGGGCATTGCGCTGCTCACCTTGAGCCTTCTCGTGCTCCTGGTGTCGGGCTGGCGCTACCGCGGCCGCCCGGCGCTGCCGCTCGCGGTGGGCGTCGGCAGTATCGCCGGGGTGCTCGGCGGGGCCGCGCAGGTGGGCGGGCCGCCCGTGGTGGCCTATTGGCTCGGCGGCGCGATCCCCGCCACCACCGTGCGGTTCAACATCGTCCTCTACTTCTTCATCTCGACCTTTCTCGGTGCCGCCGCCTATCTCTACAGCGGCCTTCTCACCCTCTCGGTCTTGGGCCTCGCCCTCCTCGTCGGACCCGCATATGCGGGTGGGCTCGCGGTCGGCTCGCGCCTGTTCTGGCTCGCCGACGAGGTGGTGTTCCGCCGCGTCTGTTACGCCCTCATCGCCGGCGCCGCCCTCGTGAGCCTGCCCCTCCTCGACGGGTGGCTTCGCTAGCGGGCGAAAGTGGCTTCGCGGCCCTTGGCTGCGCTGAAGGGTGAGCTTCGCTTTTTAACCCTTTTGCGCCATGGTCCGCCGGATGCGACGCCCAAGGAGCGCTGAGAGTTGCGGATTCTGGCCATCGATACCGCCCTGCAGGCCTGCTCGGCCTGCGTGATCCAATCGGGCGAGGTGGAGCCGCTCGCGCTCGAGCAGATCCCCATGGAGCGCGGCCATGCGGAGGCGCTGCTGCCGCTCGTCGACCGGGTGGTGGCCGGGGTCGAGGGCGGGTTCGCGTCCCTCGACCGGATCGCGGTCACGGTGGGCCCGGGCAGCTATACGGGCCTGCGCGTCGGCATTGCCGCCGCCCGCGCCATCGGGCTCGCCGCAGGCGTCCCGGTTGTCGGCGTCACCACCCTCTCGGCGCATCTCGCGGCCCTCATGGGCGAACCGCGCCACCTCATGGCCGCCACCATCGATGCCCGGCACGGGCAGGTGTACTTCCAGGCCGTGGCGCCGGGCGGGCGCATCGTCGTGCCCCCGACCCTCACGGCCATCCGCGACGCGGTGCGCATGATGGGCACCGGCCCCGTGACGCTGACGGGCTCGGCTGCCCGCGCGGTGGCCGCGGAAGCCGGCATCCAGGGCATCGAGGCCCATGCGGCGGGAGCCGCGCCGGCGCCCGAGATTGCCCTCGTGGCCCGCCTCGGGCTGATCGCCGATCCGGCGCACGCGCTCCCGAAACCCCTCTATCTGCGCGGCCCCGACGCCAAGCCGCAGGACGCGGCCCGCCTGCCGCGCCAGAGCGCCTGACGGTTACCTGACGATGACACCGCACCCCCGACACCAGCGCCCCGCTTGCTCGGCAGGGAGCGGAGCATGACGCCGCTCTCCTGGCCCCTCAATCTCTTCGGCCTCTGGGAGGCGTGGCTGCGGCCCTGGCTCCAGCCGGAGCCGGCGCTCATGCCGATCACCCCCTTGGGCAGCGAGCACGCGGGTGCCCTCGCCGACATCCACGCCGCTGCCTTCGGGCGCGCCTGGGGCTCATTCGAATTCGAGCGGCTGCTCGCTGACCGCAACGTGGTGGCGGACGGCATCTTCCTGCCCCGCGCCCGCGATCCCTTCGGCTTCGCGCTCTCGCGCCGGGTGCTGGACGAGGCCGAGATTCTCACCATTGCGATCCGGCCCGATTGCCGCGGACGGGGCCATGCGCGCCCGCTCCTGCAGCATCATCTCGACGAGCTGGCGCGCGCGGGTGTCCGCACGGTGCATCTGGAGGTCGAGGAGGGCAACGCGCCGGCGCTTGCGCTCTACCGCCGCCTGCGCTTCGAGACCGTGGGGCGCCGGGCCGGCTACTACGCGAAGCCCGACGGGTCCAAGGCCGCGGCGCTCACCATGAGCCTCAAACTTTAAGGATCGTCCCTCTGCCGCGGGACGATCCCTCTTATTGGTGACACGTTGTCTTCACGCGAGCCGGCATCCACCTCGCTCGAAAACGCTTCCGCTACTCGGCCGCCAGCGGCAGCTCGCCCGTCTGCGGGTCGGCCTGCGCCAGATCGCGGACGCGGGCGAGGTCGCCCAGGAACTCCTCGTAGGCCCGCCGCTTCGTCTCCTCGTCGGGGAGCCGCAGAAGATAGGACGGGTGCACGGTGACGTAGCCGGCGTAAGGCCCGAATTCCGCCCGGCCGCGGGCGCGGGTGACCGGCGTCGGCTTGCCCGTCAGCGCCAGCACCGCGGTGGCCCCGAGAGCCACCACGAGCTTCGGGCGCACGAGCTCCAGCTCCTTCAGCAGCCAGGGCCGGTAATGCTTCACCTCGCCCGTCGTGGGCTTCTGGTGGATGCGCCGCTTGCCCTTCAGCTCGAATTTGAAGTGCTTCACGGCGTTCGTCAGATAGGCGCGGCTGCGGTCGATGCCGACCTCGCCCATGGCGCGGGCGAGAAGCTGGCCCGCGGGACCAACGAACGGCCGGCCCTGCAGATCCTCCTGATCGCCCGGCTGCTCGCCCACGAACACCACATCGGCATGGGCCGGGCCCTCGCCAAACACGGCCTGCGTGGCGCCCGGCACCAGCGGGCCTGCCTTAGCGATGATCGCGTTGAGCTCGTCCAGGGTTTTCGGCTCCTGGTCCCACATCGCCTCGACGGCGCGGTCCGGATTGCGCTTTGCCGGCATGGTGGCCTCCTGCTCGATCATGCGGGTAACGCGCTGGGGCGCGGTTTGGACGAGGCGGGGGATCGACGCGGCCTCGGGCAGGTTCCGCCAATACTTCTTCGGCATCTCGGCCCGCATGGCGGTCGGGTTCACCCGCGCCGGGTTGAAGGTGCTCTCGTAATAGCCGCGCCAGCCCTCCTCGAAGGCATCGTCCTCCGGCGCATCCTCACGCCGCGCGGGCGGGCCGAAGGTGAGCGCCTGCCGGTCCCAGTGGGCGGAGCCCCGGGGCGTCAGGATCGACCAATGAAGCGAGCCGAAGCGCTCCACGAAGAAGGGCGCGGCGGCCTCCAGAATATGATGGTCGGGCTCGAACCAGGCCACGAAGCGCTCGCCTCCTTGCGTCTCCACCTGCCGGAACCGCACGAAGGCGTGCATCTTGTGCAGATCGCGCCGGATCGCGCGGGCCATCAGCGTGAGCCGGTGCACGAGTGGATCGCTCGCGATGTCGAGGAGCTCCCGCTCCCCGTTCAGCACCCGCCAGACGAGCTGGTAGAGGAGCGCATAGCGCTCGGGATCGGAATGGCAGACCACACCTTCCACGAGTTCGCCGACGCGGCGCGGCAGGGAGACGGGCGGGGCTTCGCGCGCCGCCTCGCCGCCGAACAGATCCGGGCTGTCGCTGAGCGCGAACACCACATGCTGCGGCGCCAGTTCCTCGGCCGCGAGCATTCGGACCGCCCGGCGAAACCCTGAGAGATCCGCGCCATCTTTCAGCGTGATGCGGCGCAAGCTCATAACCGCTCCATTGTCCCCGTCCGCGAGGGGGAGGGCAGGCCATCGCGGCATCCGAAACGAGAGCGGCCATCATGCGAACAGGCTCAACTGCTCGGGCTTCTCGACGAGCCGTTCGCGCAGGCGCGCTTCGTCGAGGCTCGATCCCGGCGTGTGGTCGGCCGCGACGAGGAACGGACGGGCGCGCTTCAGCCCGTTGGTGAGCCGCGCGAGGTCGTCCATGCGCAGGGTCGTGTGCCGGCGCGCCGCGACGATCTTGTCCACGGCCCGCGCCCCGAGGCCCGGGACGCGCAGCAGCATCTCGCGCTCGGCGCGGTTCACGTCGACGGGGAAGCGGTGGCGGTTTTTCAGCGCCCAAGCGAGCTTCGGATCGACGGCCAAGTCGAGCATGCCGTTCTCGCCGCCGGCCGCGATCTCGTCGACGCCGAAACCGTAATGCCGCAGCAGCCAATCGGCCTGGTAGAGCCGGTTCTCCCGCTGCAGCGGCGGCGGCTTCAGGGGCAGAATCGCGGCGGAATCCGGGATCGGGCTGAAGGCCGAGTAATAGACGCGCTTCAAGTCATAGCGATGGTAGAGGTTCGCGGTCGTGCCGAGGATATCGGCATCGGTGGTGGCGTCGGCGCCGACGATCACCTGTGTGGACTGGCCCGCCGGCGAGAAGCGGCGGCGCTCGTCGCGGGCCTCCTCGATGCGCTCGTGCATCTGCGCCATGGCACCCTGAATGGAGGCCCCGTCCTTTTCGGGCGCCAACTGCTCCAGGCTGCGTTCGGTGGGGAGTTCGAGGTTGATCGAGAGCCGGTCGGCCCACAGCCCCGCCTCCTCGATGAGCCAGGGGCTCGCCTCGGGGATCGTCTTGAGGTGGATGTAGCCGCGAAAGGCGTGGTCGCGGCGCAGCTTCTTCGACGAGCAGCATCTGCTCCATGGTGTAGTCCGGCGAGCGGATGATGCCCGACGACAGGAACAGGCCTTCGATGTAGTTGCGCTTGTAGAACTCCACCGTCAGCGTCACGACCTCGTCGACGGAAAACTTGGCGCGGCGCACATTGGACGAGCGCCGGTTCACGCAATAGGCGCAGTCGAACAGGCAATAGTTGGTGAGCAGGATCTTCAGCAGCGAAACGCAGCGCCCGTCCGGCGTATATGCGTGGCAAATGCCGGCGCCGGTGGTCGAGCCGAGCCCGCCCGCTTCGGTCTTGCGCTTGGCGCCCGACGACGCGCAAGAGGCGTCGTATTTCGCCGCATCGGCCAAGATCCTGAGCTTTTTCGCAAGCTTCTCGTCCACGCCGCCGCCTCGCTTGTTCGATGTTTGTTCTAGCGGAAAATGGGGTTTGCGGGGAGTCTTGGCGAGGCGGGCGCAGGGTCGCAGGAGAAGCGCCTATACCCTCGCCACCTGTTGGTGCGAGGCATGGCCTTGTGTGTGCCTGGTGCCCTGGTGGGGGCACGGGGCGCATGCAGCCCCGGCAAGCCGGCGGCGTGAGAAACAGGGAGGGAGGGCACCGGACGAGCGGTGCCGCACGCGCCC
>JAESFT010000292.1_pt1 | contig 40165 bp, 41 predicted proteins | sample 9269451 | NCBI WGS metagenome assembly JAESFT01 (sample SAMN14502557, study PRJNA617106) | algae metagenome | isolation source: Scytonema hyalinum WJT4-NPBG1 and co-occurring heterotrophs from well... | place: USA: Mojave Desert, Joshua Tree National Park, California | collected 2006-05-25
CTTCATTGGAACTAACTCTGAGTGACGGTTGCGCTCTGCGCAACCGCTAAATTGGCATTGGCGATCGCATTAATCTCAGACTGCGAAGCGCTCGAACTCAGATAACCCGCAACTTGGGTTAATAGAACTCTTGCAAAAGTATCTTTTTTATATATAACCACAGACAACACAGATGCACACGGATGAATTATCTGTGTTTATCTGTGGTTTATTTTTAACCCACATTCCGCATATAAATGAAGAAATTGATGGTATTTTTAACTTATGACACCATCAGTATCACAAATAAGAGTACAAGATATTGACTACTGTGGGATCGTGGCAGGCATCATTGACCAAATGTGTTTGGTAGAACAAATCAACCAAATACTAGGAACACATCATTAAGAATTAGCAATGCTATCACTTCTTCTACACTCGGCTCTAAAGTAGCACCTAATGGGGAGGGATAATTCTTGGTTAATAAAGTAGCTCAGAACATTTTTACTAGAATTTCTCAGATTGTAACCACAGGTGCAATAGTTTCTGTTACTGCCGTGTTTAACACTCCAAAAACAGAAGCTGCAACATTAACTCCACAACTCATTCAAGAGGATTTGTTTTTTGGACGTAATATTGCTGGTGGTGGAGAGGTATCTGATGAGCAATTTCAAGTCTTTGTAAACAATGTGATTACTCCCCGTTTTCCAGCAGAGTTAACAATTTTTGATGCATCAGGACAGTTTTTAGATAGCACAGAAACTCTTATTAAAGAAAAGTCTAAAGATGTTCTTCTCTTTACTGAAGACACTTCCCAAAACCAAATAGCCATTAATGATATTGCTCAGGCTTATATCCAATCATTCAATCAAGAAGCTGTTTTACGAGTTGCAAATAAAGATAATTTGAAAGTAAGCTTTGGGTTAGAAGAAGATTTATTTAATAATTCACCAGAACCAAAGTTTATTAAAGTAGATTTATTTTTTGGACGCAACATTCCTGGTAATGGAGAAGTTTCCCAAGAGCAGTTTCAAGGGTTTATTAACGATGTCATTACCCCGCGCTTTCCAGCAGGATTAACAGTGTTTGATGCATTTGGTCAGTTTCAAAACAGCACGGGTATGATTGCTAGGGAAAACACCAAAACTGTTAGCCTTCTTCTAGAAGACACGCTCTCAAATGAATCCTCTATCAATGAAATCGTCGGGGCATATGTTAAACAGTTTAATCAAGAAAGTGTCCTGCAAGCTATCAATGAAGGTACCAGAGTTAGTTTTGGTTTAGAAGAAGACTTGTTTAATAATTCCCCAGAGCCAAAGTTGATTAGAGTAGATTTATTTTTTGGACGCAACATTCCTAGTGGTGGGGAAGTTTCCCAAGAGCAGTTCCAAGAGTTTATTAACGATTTTATTACCCCGCGCTTTCCAGAAGGATTAACAGTTTTTGATGCATCTGGGCAATTCCAAAACAGTGCGGGTACGATTGTTAACGAACAGACCAAAACTGTTACCCTCCTTTTAGAGGATACCCTAGAAAATGAACTGTTTATCAACGAGATTGTTAGAGCCTACGTCCAACAGTTTAATCAAGAAAGCGTGTTGCAAGTTGTAGATGAAGATGTAGAAGTCACTTTCATCAGTGCCACTAAACCGATTTCTGTTCCCGAACCAAGTGCTGCTTTAAGTTTAATTACCGTAGGTCTTATAGCTGCTTCAGGAGTTTTAAAAACAGAGCTACAAACAAGGAAAAAGAAGTTGAATCAACCTGTAATCCTTCCATCTTTTAGATTTAAAGCTCAAGTCAACACGGAAAGCAAGAAATCGTACCAAGTTATGTTTTGATACTGCGGAATGTGGGGTCTAATCAAGAGGCTGAGGAAAATGAGGGGGATCTTTTCTCCCCTTTGTTCACTTCTTTCCTTGGGAAAGGAACTACTGAGGGGTTGATTGGATTTGAGCGGGTTTCAAATTTTTAGCTTTGTAAAAAGTTTCTAAGCTATCGCGATCGCCTACAAAACGCCAGTGCCAAGGTTCATAACTCACCCCTTGAACATTATCGCGAGGAAACGACATCTCAAAGCCGAAACGTGCTGCGTTTGCCTGTAACCATTGATAAGCCTTAGTTTTCTCAAAGTTTGGATTCAGATCGGTTGCTCGTGCTGCTGCATCCCCAATATCCACAGCATAACCTGTATGATGTTCACTGTGACCGGGGGGAGCGCTGACAGCCGCCCGTTGCGCTGGTGTCTGATTCCGCTGGGCACCGACAGTAAAAAATAACTGTTCTTGGTCTTTTATAGAGCGAAAACCGGAAATAGGCACCAAAACGGCTCCCGCACTCCGCGCTGCTGCTGCCATTTCTAGAAACTTCTGCGCTGCGGCTTTTCGCATTTTGATGCGCCTATCATTAGAAATTGGCTGTAGTTCTGACTCAGAGGCTTCTGTGTAGGAAAAATGCCCCAAAACTATATTTTCCTTTGATGTGGCTGAATTACCTGCTTTTGATGGAGTTGCAGGAGTTGAACTAAGAGGCGAAGGCTGAGAATCTTTTGCTTTTTTGGGTGCGACTACGAAAAACAAAAAACCACTGACGACGGCTATCAAGGCAACTCCCACAACTCCCCCAATGATCAAAATCAACGGGCGAATGCTTACTTTAGGGGCTGCATCAGGAGTATCGCGTAAAGCTTCTGGAATATCTTCACCAGAAGTAGATGGTGTATCTTGCGGTTTTTCAGAAAACCCAGCATTATCCAAGAGTCAGCTCCTGCGTTTGTTCAATATCCATAACAGATTGTAAACTGGAGAAAAAGAAACGCAATAGGTAAAATTTTGCATCTACATACCTAGGTTTCATTTTGACAAACCTCCTAGAACTCTACGTCAAGTTAGTGTTCCTAGTCCTAGTAGGATACACTTTGGGACGCAAACTACCTGCTATAGTTCCTACCCGTTTAGGGCAGTTCTTATTCTGGGTAGGAGTACCGATAAGCATTGTAGCTTTTTTACGCAAAGCTGACTTATCAGGACAAATTTGGATGGCAGCAGCGATCGCCCACTTAGCCATTTTACTAGGCGCAGTTTTCGCTTGGCTAGGAATAAAAGCGCAGGCTCATCTGACAAACACTGTACCCCACAAATCGACTCAGGGGAGTTTTATCTTAGCGGCAATGGTGGGCAACACAGGTTATATTGGTTATCCCGTTACTCTGTCAATAGTTGGTACACAATACTTTGCCTGGGCGCTATTTTATGATTTACTCGGGACAACACTGGGGGCTTACGGACTAGGTGCTGCTCTAGCGGCTCGTTATGGCGGTGGTATTCATACTCATTTACAGGTTGTTAAGGCAATTATCATCAATCCTACTTTATGGAGTTTCGGGTTTGGGTTACTATTTCGACAGGTAAAAATCCCCGCACCCGTTGAATTTTGGCTAGAGCAAATTGCTTGGAGTGGGGTAGCCTTATCTCTGGTGTTGATTGGGATGCGACTGAGCAAACTCACTTCATGGCATAGCTTACCAAGGGCAAGCGTTAGCATAGGCATCAAAATGCTACTCGTACCCCTGATTCTAGGCAGCATTATACCACTTTTTGGTTTAACTGGGACAACAGCACGGGCGATCGTACTGCAAATGGCTATGCCTCCAGCTTTTGCCACACTGGTTCTTGCGGAAACCTTCAATCTTGATCGCGACCTTGCAGTGACTGCATTGGCTGTGGGGTCGATGTTGTTGCTGGTGACTCTGCCGATTTGGTTGTGGCTGTTTTGATTTTAGGGAATTGCTGCTTGTTGAAAAATTGACGCAGGTGTGAGTTGAAGCCCTTCAAAAAGCGGATCGGCTAGACTCGCCTCTTCTCTTTTTGTCTGCGGTGGAGCATCAGGATAAAAAATAGTGATAGTTTTGGCTTTACTATCAATTACCCAGACCCTCATTACACCTGCATTAAGGTAAGGAATTCTTCTAGCGTCAGTTGAGTCTTGACTGGAACCATTTGCCTTATTTTCCCATTGCTATTTACAAGAGCGCTTAGTTGCGTGCAGAATGACAAATCCCATCAGCACAACTGACTCACCTTTGCCACAAGATCCTCAGGACTCATAAATTCATAAGGTTCAAAAGGCTGATGTATCCAGGGATTGTCAAGCAAATAATCAACGTAGTAATCAGGTGCTATAACCGAACAAGCTTTGTACCAGATAACAGCAGTACGAATTTCCTCAACAGGAGAATCACTGTATTCTTTTAGCCAAGGGAGAGTTTCCTTGAGTGTAACCCCAGAGTCTACTAAGTCATCCACCAAAAGAATGTGCGAACCTAAATTTTCAGTGGTCATTGTCGGGTGACGAGAAAATGTTAAACTGCCTCGTTCTTGCTTGCCAGAACCACTGTATGATGATGTTGCCAAAATCGCCAAAGGCTGCTTATAAATACGTGAGAGGATATCTCCCACTCGCAGCCCCCCTCTAGCAAGACAAACAATCTGGTTGAATTTCCAGCCGGATTCATAAATTTGAGCAGCCAGTTGTTCAATTTTTTGGTGATAATCTGACCAAGAAACGTAAAGGTCTGGCATAAAGAACTTAATTTATTGCTAAGAATGTATGACAAATTCCTTTGATTTTAATATGAGCGCAAGATATTATGAGCGATTCTGCTTCTGATGGCTCTTCCCAACAGACTCCTGAAAGTGAAAAACTGGATTTAAGTACTAAACTTGCTTTCGGTGCTGGGGATTTGGGCACGGCGATCACTGCTATGATTGGGATTTCTTATTTGTCGCCCTTCCTTACAGATGTAGCTGGTTTAAATCCCAATTTAGCAGGGCAAACCCAGCTCGTCGGTAAAGTGTGGGATGCGGTGAACGATCCAATGGTGGGGGTGTTGAGCGATCGCACCCAAAGTCAGCAGGGAAGGCGCTATCCCTGGATGATCTGGGGAGCAATTCCCTTTGGAATTTTCTTTTTTTTGCAGTGGATTGTGCCCCACTTCAGTAATAACGATCAGACGAATCAGTGGGGCTTGTTTTGGTATTACACTGCAATTTCGATTTTGTTTAATACTTTTTATACAATTGTCAATTTACCATACACTGCTCTGACAGCAGAACTCACCCAAGACTACGACGAACGCACCAGTCTTAACAGTTTTCGCTTTACCTTTTCTATTGGCGGTAGCATTCTTGCGCTGGTTATAGCTTTAGTCATCTTCCTCGTGATTCCTAGTAACCACAGCCAACAGTATTTATTACTAGGAGCCATCTGTGCCATTATCTCTGTTTTCCCCGTGTATTGGTGTGTTTGGGGAACCAAAAAACGCGCCCAAGCTGTAGCAACGTTACACCCCCAAACCGAGCAAATTTCTATTCCCTTATTGCAGCAACTTAAAATTGCTTTTACCAATCGCCCTTTCTTATTTGTGGTGGGCATTTATCTGTGTTCTTGGTTAGCAGTGCAGCTAACGGCTGGTATTATTCCATACTTTGTTACCAGCTGGATGCGTCTTCCGCAATGGCACATTAGCTTAGTGCTTTTGGCGGTGCAAGGAACTGCTATGTCTATGCTATTTGTTTGGAGTGCCATCAGTCGGCGCTACGGCAAACAAGCCGTCTACTTCATGGGAATGAGTGTGTGGATGATCGCCCAGAGTGGACTGTTTTTCGTACAACCAGGTCAAGTTGTGTTGATGTACGTTTTAGCAGTCTTAGCAGGTTTTGGAGTATCTACGGCTTATCTTGTTCCCTGGTCGATGTTACCTGATGTGATTGAACTCGATGAATTAAACACAGGTCAGCGACGAGAAGGCATTTTTTATAGTTTTATAGTGTTTGTGCAAAAAATCTGCTTGGGGATTGCAGTTAACGTTGTTTTACAACAATTGGGTAGCGCTGGTTATATTAAACCCACAAACGAAATCCCGATACCAATTCAACCAGATTCGGTGTTACAAGTGATTCGCTTTTCTATTGGTCCCATACCAGCGATCGCTTTGATTTGTGGCTTAGTTTTAACGTATTTTTACCCACTTACCCGCGAGATGCATGCACAAATTGTGCTGAAACTCAAGGAACGTCAAAACAATTAGGGTGCGTTGTGGCTTATGCCCAACGCACCTTGTACTCAATTCATTGTCAAGGGAACACAGAATATTTTTCTAGGTTGAACATCACATAGTCGAGATGTCATTACCTTTCATCTCAAGCAGAGACTACAGTTTCACGCCAGCAGGAAGAATCACTTTATCAATCACATGAATCACGCCATTAGTAGCTTTGATATCTGCTTTGGTCACTTTTGCCTTATCCACCATTACACTACCGTTATTAACCTTAACGTTAACTGCGGTACCTTCAACTGTCTTGACTTGACCAGACTTGATAGTTTTGGAATCAACTGCGCCAGGCACAACATGGTAGGTCAAAATCTTTTGCAAGGTTGCCTTGTTTTCTGGCTTGAGCAGTTTTTGCAAGGTTCCCTTTGGTAGAGCTGCAAATGCAGCATCTGTGGGTGCAAATACAGTAAATGGACCACTACCAGACAGGGTGTCTACAAGATCTCCTGCCTTCAAAGCTGCTACCAAGGTTTTGAAAGAAGGATTGGCGCTGGCAATATCGACAATTGTACCTGTAGCAGTTGCTTGAGAAACCGATGTAGCAGGCTTGCTTGATGAAGCTGGGTGAGAACCAGCGAACGTTGGAACGCTCACCAGAAGACTAGCTGTAGCGATTGCAATACCAACTGTTTTACCAAATAAGCGTTGAGATTGTTGGACTTTCATGGGTGTTAGCTTGACACTATGTAAATATATGACTATCTTTATTAAGATTTGTTTCCGTAATCGACAAATATTTTAACAAAATTTCTCAAGCCCCAGAACTAGGAGGTTATCAGGCAGTTGTCTAGAAAAACACTCAGAAGTTAACTTTTATCTAGCGAACGGGGTTGAAAAAAAGCAAAACTTGGTTGGCATCACTGGTATAAGCTTGACGACAGGTTTTATAGTTGTATCTTTGGACAAACTTGGTACGGATATGCGCACCGCTCTATTTAGCTAAGTTGTCTGAGAATTTATAATAATACTTAATATAAAGATGAATGGAAAAAAGGCTTTAGACTAAATGGCAGCCCCAAGCTTACAAGAAATTTCCACTCGGTTAGAAAGTTTAAATTCGGGCGATCGCATGGTAGCCCTTGCTTCCTTGAGGAATATTCCCGCAGAGGATGCAGTTCCTTTAATTAAAAAGGTATTGGATGACGAATCACTGCAAATCAGATCAATGGCAATTTTTGCCTTGGGAATCAAGCAAACACCAGAGTCTTACCCAATTTTGGTGCGGATTCTGGAAACTGACCCAGATTATGGTATCCGTGCCGACGCTGCAGGCGCTTTAGGATACTTAGAAGATGTCCGAGCCGTTGAACCGCTGATGCGGATATTCTATGAAGATACAGACTGGCTAGTACGCTTTAGTGCAGCAGTTTCGCTTGGTAACCTTAAAGACCTGCGTGCTCGTGAAATCCTCATTAAGGCATTGGATAGCGAGGAAGTTATCTTACACCAAGCAGCGATCGCCGCACTAGGAGAAATCAAAGACATCGAGTCAGTAGATAAAATTCTGCGCTTTGCCCAATCAGATGATTGGTTAGTGCGCCAGCGTCTTGCAGAAGCCTTAGGTCATCTCCCCAGTCCCAAGAGTGTTTCGGCTTTAAAATACCTGGAAAAAGATAGCCATAAACACGTTGCTGAGGCGGCGAGGATTTCCCTTAAACGGTTGGAAGAAGCAGGAAATCAAGCTTAAAGGTGTGTACACAATCTTTGTGCCGGGAGTACGGTCGAAATGACTCCCTCATCTTCCTCATTTTCCTCATCCCTGGGACCTCCCTCCTGCTACCTTGGAATAAGTGAGAGAAAAGGATTTTGAAGCAAGGTAATTTCATTGATGAATATAGAAGAGTTTTTTCAACTGAGCGTTGGTAAATGGTTTTCCCATCGTACCAGTCACCATTTAGCTTTTAAGCAATCAGAAGACGGCAAATCAGACATTATGATAGAGACGCTGCCTGCTGATCATCCAGAAGTGGTCAAACTCTGTCAACAGTACGATATTGACCCGAAAGGCGCTTCCTGTGGTGCTAGAGTCACTTGGAATGGCACCATGGAATGGGATGAAGAAAAGCACACAGGTTCTACAGTGTTGGTTGCCGTTCCAGACGAAGATAATTCCAATGAAGGCAAGTTGCTGCGGGAAATGGGCTATGCCGAGAAAGCCCCGGTCGCCGGACGCTACAAGATGGGCAGTGATGAGGCGTTGACTCTAACAACAGAGTATGAAACTATGTGGTCTGAGGAACGCTTGTGGTTTGCCAGTCCCAATTTACGCATGCGCGTGAGTGTGCTGAAACGTTTTGGTGGCTTTAGTATGGCTTCGTTCACTTCTGAGATTCGCATGGGTGGAAGTCAGCCCACAGCAAAAGCTTCTGAGGCGACGAACTCAGCATTAAGTTAGTTTTGCTTATTGACACTCCCCACAGCTATGAAACTATCGCGATCGCGTAAGTTAACAAAAAGCTGGGGGATTCTTTAACGTTGTTCAACTTTGTCTAGACTTGTCCAAGTGTTGTAGAGCGGCTGTGGTATAATTGATTGAATACCGTGGGGCACACGGAAATTAACGCTTGAGGAGGCATGTGCAACGGTGCGATATGAGAATGTAAGACGCAACTAGGCGCAAGCTAAAAGCGCGCTCTCAGCCCAAGAATCCCATCGCTTTTTAGTTGTGGGGATGTCAAGATAGTTAAAGTTTTAAATGAAATGGCCCCCGTTAGCGGGGGCTATTTCATTGATAAAGTTTTAAGAAAAACTTTTCACTATACTTTTTGAGTAAAAAATATATCAATATTACAGTAAAAGCACCGTAATTTGTGTAAACTTTTGCAAAATAAGATGTGCTTTTACGGTATAATCTCCTTAAAATCACACTTAAATTAATATTGTGCTGATTTTTCATTCCAGACAAAGTAAAATAAAGTGCAAGCAGGAGTGCTTACCAAAAAATAGCCAGGGTCGTTTTAATCTCCCATACACGAGCTAGGGGAGTAAGTAACACAACAACAGAGAAAACTACCGAAAGCACTCTATTCAATATTGGTGCAAATATCTGCCATAACTAAACCAAATTAACTTTGACGTTCCACTGACATGGGAGAGTGGTTTGTATTCGTCTGCGTGAAGAAATTTATCTTTGCACAATTGGATCAACCAATGTGCTACCGACTCAAGAGAGAAACTGTTTGAAATGTGGCTCAAAAAGCAGGGATAAACAATTAACTTCTGTTGTGACCTTATCAGCCCATACCCCCTTCTTAATCCAGGTGCAGAGATGGGGAACTTCAAGTTCCCATGGAGCGAGCGCGTTCCGAACAGTGCTCTTGGTAGGGTTTCCCAACAAGCGGGAACTGGCGTAAGCCCCTCACCGTAGGCAGGCAAGAGCGGCGTTAGCGCAGCTCCTCCCGAATCAGGCACGGGCACACTGAACGTGTTAGCGCGTAAGCTCCTCGCTTTGCTAGGCACGCGTAGCGTCTCCGGAGGAGATACCCAAAGGGCGAAAGGGATTAAAAGTAGTGGGATGAAAGTCAAAAGTCTGAGACTTTTGGCTGATGACTCATGACTAAGGACAAATAGCTAATCCAAAACCGCATGACTTATACCGCTTCTATACAAGAGTTCATCTCTGAATTATTCCCCTTCAATCAACTGCCAACATCAGAACTGGCAAAATTAATTCCAAAGTTTGAGATGTTGCGTTACCGCATGGGTCAAAACGTTTTGGTGCGGGACCAAATGCCTGCTCAAATATCAATCATTTATGAAGGACAGGCTCGCTTGCTGAGTTATGACCCTAATACTCAGATGCCTGAAACACTGCAATTAGTTAAAAACGGAGAAATCTTGGGTTGGACTAGTTTGCTAAGGGGGATTCCATGCGAAACAGTCATAGCCTCTACAGAAACTGTTTGTCTGACTCTAAACGCCACAGAGTTTTTAGCGTTGCTCAGAAATTCTCCTGCCGTTGGTATTTGCTTTGAGAATCGCTGTAGTGCTGTTGAAGTTTTTGAGCTACTGAGTGCTGAATTAGGACCGCGAGCCGATAGTGAAGCTGTGCTGGTTTCATATGGTGTAACGGATATCAAAGAATTGACTTTGAAAGTTTTAGACGAAGCCGTTGTCTGCACGTTCCTAGAGGAAATGATACCTTTGGAGCAGCTAGACCCTGAACTGGTATGGTTTGTCAGTGGCGGGATGCTAAAAGATTTTCCTGTGGGAAGTCGCTTAGAACTAGAAGATGTCGTAACCTATCTAGAAGTAGAGAGTTTTGGTTATGTTCGCTTGGTAGGTTTGCCTCAGGCAACCCTTTCTGCGTCTGCGTCTGCAATCAGAGATTCCTCAACGATAAACCCCTTGCTGGAGCAAATACCTTATGCACCTGAGCATCCTCGCCAGCCAGAAAAACCATCAAATAGTCAATCACAGCCAAAATATCCTCATGTTCATGGCAGAGGTCCTCTAAACGCGACTTTGGCTTGCTTCCAAATGCTGAGCCAGCATTTAAATATGCCCTTTCGCCGGGATGTGATTCATCAAGTCCTGACCAACCAGGTTGAGCGTACTCAAACCCTTTCACTACAGCTTTGCGGTGCGGTTGCTGAACTCATCGGGTTAAATACTCAATTTATAACCGTGTCAGCCAGAGCAATCACAAAACTGCAACCTCCTGCCATGATTCGCTGGCAAGATACTTTCGCGATCATTTATGAAATTAGCGAAAAGAAGCTGGTGCTAGGTGTACCAGAAGTTGGCATTATCCAGCAAGAGCCTGACCATTTTGTTGAGAATTGGGGTGAAGAAGGTCAGGTATTGCTGCTCAAGGTTGCCAAATATACCCCTAAACAGCGGTTTAGCTTACGTTGGTTTATCCCTTCGCTGCTGCAATACCGCAAAGTTCTACTCGAAGTTCTGATTGCTTCCTTTTTTGTCCAAGTCTTTGGTCTGGCTAATCCCTTAGTCATCCAGATAATTATCGACAAAGTGATTATTCAAAATAGCTTTGGAACCCTGAATGTGTTGGGTGTTTTGCTATTTATTATGGCTGTTTTTGAAGGACTTTTAACCAGCGTCCGCACTTATTTATTTGTCGATACGACTAACCGGATTGACCTGACTTTAGGCTCAGAAATTATTGACCGTCTGTTCCGTTTACCCTTACGCTATTTTGAACGGCGTCCTGTAGGGGAACTAGCGACTCGCGCTAATGAGCTGGAAAATATCCGCTCTTTTATGACAGGAACTGCTTTAACAGTGGTGTTGGACGCAGTCTTTGGTGCAATCTACATCGTGGTGATGATGGTCTACAGTTGGCTGTTGACTCTTGTTGCTTTGGCGACTGTACCCGTCTTTGCTGTGATGACGATGTTTTTTTCCTCCATCGTGCGCCGACAGCTGCGTTTCAAAGCTGAGCGTTATTCCCAAACACAATCTTATTTAGTAGAAGCGCTGTCAGGGATTCAAACAGTGAAAGCGCAAAATATTGAGTTGCGATCGCGCTGGCAGTGGCAAGAATACTATAGTAATTACGTGGCTGCTGGTTTCCAAACTGTTGTCACTTCCACTGCTGCCAGTGTCACTAGCAATTTTCTTAACCAAGTTTCTTCGCTGTTTGTGTTATGGGTGGGAGCCTACCTAGTACTTAAAGGAGAACTTACCCTCGGACAACTTATTGCCTTCCGCATTATCGCTGGCTACGTCACCGCTCCTTTACTACGATTAACCCAATTGTGGCAAAACTTTCAAGAAACCGCTCTCTCTTTGGAACGCCTGGCTGATATCTTGGATACTCCGTCAGAAACTGACGAAGAAGACCGCAAAAATATTCCAATACCCCCGATTAAAGGCGCTGTTAAGTATGAAAACGTTTCGTTTCGCTTCGCACCTAATGGTCCACTTCAGTTGAATAATATTAACCTCGATTTTCCCAGTGGAAAATTTGTTGGCATTGTGGGACAAAGTGGTTCTGGGAAAAGCACTTTGACGAAGCTTTTACCACGACTATATGACTTGGAGTCTGGCAGAATTCTCGTCGATGGCTACGACATCGCCAAAATAGAACTCTATTCCCTGCGCCGTCAGATTGGCATGGTACTTCAAGACTCACTTTTGTTTGACGGTACTATACAGGAAAATATTGCGCTGACAAATCCCGATGCTACAACTGAAGAAATTATCGCAGCAGCCAAAGTTGCTGTAGCTCATGACTTTATTATGTCTCTGCCCAATGGTTATAACACCAGAGTCGGGGAGAGAGGTTCAGCTTTATCTGGAGGACAGCGCCAGCGTATTGCGATCGCTCGTACAGTTTTGCAAAACCCCCGCTTGCTGATTCTCGATGAAGCAACCAGTGCTTTAGATTACCAGTCTGAACGCCAAGTTTGTCAGAATTTGGCAGTTGCCTTTCGGGGTAGAACAGTGTTTTTTATTACGCATCGTTTAAGTACAATAAAGAATGCTGATATCATTCTGTTATTAGATCAAGGGTTAGTTGTAGAACAGGGAACCCACGATGAACTAATGGCGCAAAAAGAACGTTACTACTGCCTTTATCAACAACAGGAATCACAACTCTAAAGAGACGGGAAGAGGGGAGCAGGGGAGCAGGGAAGCAGGAAAACAGGGGAGCAGGGAAGCAGGAAAACAGGGGACAAGAATAATTTTTGACTCTTGATTCTTGGCTAATCTACAGACGCATTGAATGAAAGCGTTTCTAATGTACAGACGCGCTGAATGAAAGCGTCTTTATAACTCTTGACTCTTAACTGGTAACTATGGCTATGAGTGAACTAAACGGAACCAAACTTGAGCAAAAACTTGTACTTTCTCAAAAAGTACTAGAGAGTGAAATCAAAGTACCCGTAAAATCTTCTAGGGAGAATAACGAATCTACACCATCTGTTGTTTTAAGACAGTCGCCTTTTTGGTCACGAGCTATTCTTTGGGGACTGATAGGAATGACAACTTTGGTGCTGATCTGGGCGAATTTAGCCAAAATTGAGGAAGCGATTCCAGCTCAAGGAAAGCTAGAACCACAAGATACCGTCAAGGAATTACAGACACCTGTAAACGGGGTTGTTAAAGCTGTTTATGTTAAGGACGGACAAAAAGTACGCCGTGGCGATTTACTGTTGAGGCTAGATCCAACAGCAGCAAAATCTCAACTAATTTCTCTACAGAAAGTTCGCAATACATTGAGGCAAGAAATTCAGTTTTACCGCACTCAACTTGTTGCGAAAAATGCTTTATCAAACCCACAGCTATCCATCTCACAAACCAATCTAGCACCAGAGCTAGCTTCTCTGACAAAAAACCGAATGGCACTGGTAGCAGAAAATCGGTTGTATCGCGCGCAGTTGAGTGGAGTTCAAAATACGCAGTTAGCCCCAGAAGAAGAAGCACGTCTAGAATTTAGCAAAGTTGAATTAAACTCTCGACTTGCAGATGTTGAATTGGAAACAGAAAAATTACAAAGACAACTAAGTCAGACTCAAATTCAGCTATCCTCTGCTCAAGAAGTTAAGAGTGTTAGTCAGACCATTCTTAATAATATTGAGACGCTTGCCAAAGAAGGAGGAATTTCTCGTATGCAATACCTCAAGCAAAAACAGGAAGTCAGCCAGCAACAAGCTGAGGTAGAACAGTTAGTTCAGGAGCAAGAGCGTTTAAAATTTGCGATCGCCCAATCAAAAGAAAAGATCCGCAATACGATGGCTGGTGCAAAAAAGGAAATCTCCACGAAAATTGCTGACAATGAAAAACAAATTGCTAACCTCGATAGCGAGTTGAACAAGACAATCATAGAAGATGAGAAGCGGATTGCTGAAATTGACAGTCAAATCAGCCAAGCTCAAGTAACTTTACAATATCAAGAATTGCGTTCTCCCGCAGATGGCATTGTTTTCGATTTGCAAGCTAAGGCTCCAGGATTTGTTGCTAATTCTAGTCAACCAGTTGTCAAAATTGTACCGGATGAAGCTCTCACAGCTAAAGTTTTTATCACTAATAAAGACATCGGTTTTGTGAAAAAGGGAATGAAAGTTAATGTTAGAATTGATTCTTATCCCTTTACTGAGTTTGGTGAGCTTAAAGGTGAATTAGTTTGGGTTGGTTCTGATGCTCTACCACCTGAACAAATTCGTCCTTACGACAGTTTCCCTGCCAAAATTCGCTTGGATCGACAATCTCTGGTTGTGAATAATCAGCAATTACCTCTGCAATCAGGGATGTCAGTCACTGTCAATATTAAAGTACGCGATCGCACTGTCATGAGCATTTTCAGTGATTTGTTTACAAAGCAAATTGATAGCTTGAAGACTGCAAGATAATCATAATATCTGTATTCGGCAAAAATGTGTAGCTACCAAGTATCTTGCAAAAGTCCTAGAACTGTATTTAGAAGTACAGATTGGCACAGATGCACACAAATTAATTATCTGTGTGCATCTTGTGTTACAGCAATTTTCGCTCTGATTAAACCACAAATCCTAAGGTGTTTCTTGCCCCTTGAAGTTAAATCCGTAACAAGCCAGCAAGTGCTTGCGGTAGTGGCAGCACAATCATGACTAACAAAGCTATTGCTAGCAACCCCCCAATGTCACGTTTATTATCAAGTTCGGTGACATCATTCAAAGCAGGTTCATCTACCAATGGCAGGAATAATAAGATAATCGCCCAGGGGAAAAATTCTGGTTGTATCAAAGAAAGTAGGAGCAGCAACAAGCGAGAAATTTGACCAATCACAACTGCTGTTCTTTGCCCGAATATCGCATGGATAATGTGACCTCCATCCAATTGTCCTACCGGCATTAAATTCAGTGCCGTTACAATCAGCCCTAAAAACCCAGCAACTGCGACTGGATGCATATCAATGGCTGATGCTGGGGTTAGCTGACTTCCTAAAGCTAGCTTTGAAAGCAGCGCTAGCAGGATTGAATATTGGGGATTGAGTGCATCTGGGTTTAAAATTCCTGTTTTTTCAGTTTGGGGAACAACCTCAGAATGAGCCAAACCCCATAACAGAAGTGGCAAAGTCGCTATAAAGCCAGCTATTGGCCCGGCGATACTTACGTCAAATAAAGCTTTGCGGTTGGGAATTGGGCTACGCATTTGAATAAATGCACCAAAGGTTCCCAAAAAGAAAGGCATCGGGATAAAGTAAGGCAGCGTCGAGCGAATTTTGTAGTACCGCGCCGTTAAATAGTGACCAATTTCGTGGATGCCCAGAATCGTTAACAGTGCCAGAGCATAGGGCAATCCCTTCAGAAGTTCCCCAGGGTTGGATGTCAGTATCGTAGGATTTAAACCAGCAACTTTCACACCCACGAAGGTACTTGTTACGAATGTTACTGCTAGTAGGATAAGGGCTAATCCTGGTCGCGTTATCTTCTGCTCCCCGCGAGTATTAGTTTTTGCTGCTTGGGTATTGGGAACAAGCACAAAGAAAGGTTTATCACTCAAACCTTCTTGAAAGATAATTAAAAAGCGATCGCCAAATTGCGCTTCAATATTTGCCTTAATCCGCTCGTAAGCGTTAGTTGCTGTAGTTCTCAACTGACCTCGACAGATCACTGCCTGGGGTCGATACTCAATGTTTTGAAGGTAGTATACAGACCAGGGAAAACAATTTCGTAGCTGGGTTTCTTCCTGGGGTTCTATGGGACGCACTGCTACTGGTTCTGCAGTATTATGTATATCCAGATTATGTCTATCGAGTTGTGATTCGAGTGCTTTTTGCGGTTCAGTATGAGTCTGCTTGAGTGAGCGGCGACCCCACTGAAACAACAGCCAGTATAACAAAGGACAAATGATTAATGGCCAAATCATCAACGCTCTTGGCGGAGGTTGTTTTGCCCCGTATATCATTGTCCAAGTCGTCCATAGCAGTGCTGGTATCATGAGTACCAGCCACAGTAGCCACACAGGTGTTTTGGTGATTTGAGCAACACTGCGCTGCACCATTAAATAAGTTAGGAGTCCCAGTAGAAGAAGAAACCAGAAATTCATGTTATCTTGAGTTGTTTTGATATGTTAAATCTTGCTTGTAGTCCAGAGCTTTGCAGCACTTCCTACAAGCATATGCCCCCAAAAGTTAACTTTTATTACAACGGTCAACGGTACTGGTCTTTCAAGTTTCCACTGAAAAGTCCAAGACTGTGACCCGATTTTTACAACTCCTCATAAGAACGCGGTTTTTCTCATGTGTCCCTTGCCTCAAGACTCTAGTTATACAGCCAAGCTACCACGGGCAGTTTTCTGTGACGAAGTCCCGAGCGAAGGAAACCTCCAATCAGACTGGGGGGGAAATCCAATTTTTGCATTTCCACCAAATAGGGACACATTAGGGGGGACTGCTTATTTTATTGTAGGAAACAAAGGCAATATCCTGATAGATTCTCCTGCTTGGGATCAAATTAATCAAGATTTTTTGCGATCGCATGGAGGCGTGCGTTACTTATTTCTCACTCATCGCGGCGCTATTGGCAAAACAGCAGAAATTCAGCAAGCCTTGAGTTGTGAGGTTGTGATTCAAGAGCAAGAAGCTTACTTATTACCCGGACTAGCCCTAACGACCTTTGGTATAGATTTTACCTTAAATTCAACAGCACAATTGATTTGGACACCTGGTCATTCTCCTGGCTCGTCTTGCCTTTACTATCATGACCAAGGAGGTGTACTGTTTTCTGGGCGTCATCTTCTCCCCAACCAACAAGGTGAACCTGTACCCCTACGAACAACCAAAACCTTTCACTGGTTCCGACAAATCAACAGTGTCAAGTTACTACTAGAACGCTTCACACCAAAAACACTCCAATACATTTGCCCCGGTGGAAATACAGGCTTTCTCCGGGGCAAGCGAGTCATAGATAATGCTTATGAGCGCCTCGCCTCTTTTAAAGAGTGAAGAAAGAAGAAACAACACTCAAGAAAGAAAAATTTTATGCTTCGTTCTTCGTTCTTCGTTCTTCATTCTTTTTTCACGCTGCTCCCGCCACTACAGAGTTTTTCGCCAAAAGTTCTAAGGCTGCTTGATATTGAACATCTGCTTGGGTACCAATTTGTTCACGGGTGATTGGTTCAGAGGAAATGACTTTATCTGGCTTTATACCTTGTTTGTTGATATCGCGGTGGCTGGGAGTTTCATACTTAGCAATGGTGACAGCTAAGCCGGAACCATCGGACAATTCAAATAAGGATTGAATCAAACCCTTACCGAAGGTGGTTTCTCCTACCAAAACGGCACGACCGTTATCCTGCAATGCACCAGCAAGAATCTCGCTAGCGCTGGCGGTTCCTTGATTAACCAAAACAACCAAGGGGTCACGAGTTATGGCTGAACCAAAAGCTTCAAAGCTCCCCTGAATGCCTTGACGATTCACGGTGTAGACAATGGTACCAGACTCTAACCACAAGCGGGCAATTTCAATTCCTGCTTGTAACAATCCGCCTGGGTTATTTCGCAAATCGAGAATGTAGGCATCAGCCCCTTTTTTTTCTAGACTGGAAATAGCGTGTGCCAATTCCATTGGAGCGTTGGCATTAAATTGTGTGAGGCGAATGTAGCCGATAGATGTTTTTTCAGGGGAAGAGCGTAATTCAGCGACAACTGGGTTGAGCGCAATGCGATCGCGCACCAGTTTAATTTCCAATTCGTCCTCTCCCTCTCGTTGAATGAACAGGGTAACAGCACTACCAATCGGTCCGCGCATCTTGGTTGCGGCTTCGTCTAGGGTAAGTTTTTCTGTAGAGATACCCTCAATTTTCAAGATGCGATCGCGCGGTCTAATTCCAGCTTTTTCTGCTGGTGAACCCGCTATGGGAGCCACAACCTCCAATTTACCATCGGGGTTGAGGGCGATTTGCAACCCCACTCCCGTGAGTTCCCCAGAAGTATTGACCTGCAAACTGCGGTACTGTTCTGGGTTTAAAAAGCGGGTAAAAGGATCGTCAAGGCTCTTGAGCATATTTTGAATCGCAGAATAAGCCGCTTGATGGTCTTGGAATGGCTTTTCCAGAGCCTTTTGCCGTAACGATGCCCAGTTTTGATGATTAAATGTTTCATCCAGATAAGTCCGATTAACAATTCTCCACACTTCTGCTACCAGCTTTTGTTCGTCGCTCAAAGCCAAGGCAGGTTGGCAAAAGCTGCCAAAAAACACCCAAAATGCTAATAACAGTGACAGTCCCGCCCGAAAAACCTTTTTGTGCATGAACCCCATTTTCACTTCCACGTTCAACCCAAATTGCCATTTGCCCAGCTAGCTAGCTTTTTGATGAAATCTATCTCTCGACTATGTTACTTTTTTTATAGAAGTGGTGCATTGCTCTCATCAAGTTGTTCAGTCAACAGATCAAAGCGCATTCCACTTCTAAAGAGATAAAATCTACTTTGTATCCACATCTCGTGTGTTTGGATGCTAGGAGAGCGCAATAAATACCCTCTTTTCAGAGTGTAAAGTTTTATTTAAACTATGAACACTCTGATTGCTCAAAAGCTGCGCGAGCAAATTCTTTTTTGCTAAAATCCCAAAACTGCTGATTGGGAAGTTTATCAACCGCGAATCGATTTCTAGGAACTTGAGATTGTATGGCTAACGTTTACGACTGGTTTGAGGAGCGCTTGGAGATTCAAGCGCTGGCTGAAGATGTCACCAGCAAGTACGTCCCCCCCCACGTCAACATCTTCTACTGTTTGGGTGGAATTACTTTAACGTGCTTTCTCATCCAGTTTGCCACTGGATTTGCCATGACATTCTACTACAGACCAACGGTCGCCGAAGCGTATACGTCGGTGCAGCACATCATGAATGAAGTGAACTTCGGCTGGCTGATTCGCTCGATTCACCGCTGGTCTGCCAGCATGATGGTGCTGATGATGATTTTGCACACCTTCCGGGTTTACCTGACGGGTGGTTTCAAAAAGCCCCGCGAACTGACTTGGGTCACTGGTGTCATCCTAGCGGTGATTACCGTTTCCTTTGGCGTGACTGGCTACTCGCTGCCTTGGGATCAAGTTGGCTACTGGGCTGTGAAAATCGTCAGCGGTGTACCAGAAGCTATTCCCGTGGTCGGTACGCTGATAGCTGATTTGTTGCGCGGCGGTTCTAGTGTCGGTCAAGCAACGCTGACTCGCTACTACAGTGCACACACCTTTGTGCTGCCTTGGCTGATTGCCGTCTTCATGCTGTTGCACTTCTTGATGATTCGCAAGCAAGGCATTTCTGGTCCATTGTAATTACAAGTCGTGAGCGAGCGGGCATGATCTGATAGTTTCAATCCGCGAGTCGTTTGTTTTAAACTTATGAAGAATCAAACAGAAACATAAGAAACAAAAAAACAAACCCCCGCATTTTAAGCTAAAAGCTAATGCTCGCGCTTCTGATGGCTTTAACAAAAGCTTTAAATCAACTTAAGCAGGAGAGCACATTCAAAAATGGCGACACTGAAAAAACCTGATCTGAGCGATCCAAACTTAAGAGCCAAACTGGCGAAAGGCATGGGTCACAACTATTACGGCGAACCAGCTTGGCCCAATGACCTGCTGTACGTCTTCCCTGTTGTGATTATGGGGTCTTTCGCTTGTATCGTGGCTCTATCTGTGTTAGACCCCGCCTTAACCGGGGAACCAGCGAATCCCTTCGCTACACCGCTGGAAATTTTACCGGAGTGGTACCTCTATCCGGTATTTCAGATTTTGCGTTCAGTTCCTAACAAACTCTTAGGAGTGGTATTGATGGGTTCCGTACCCCTAGGGCTGATTCTTGTTCCGTTTATTGAGAACGTGAATAAGTTCCAAAACCCCTTCCGCCGCCCAGTAGCGACTACAATGTTCTTACTTGGCACTTTGATTACTCTGTGGCTGGGAATTGGTGCTACTTTCCCAATAGATAAGTCCTTCACCTTTGGGCTTTTCTAAATTACTCCCCACAAAGCGCTTTGACGCCTGTGAGTTTCTCGGCAAGTGCAGATGTGCTTTTTTGGAGAAATCAACAGGCGTCAATTTTAATCATCCAGGTTGCATATTAGATTTTAATTTTGTATACAGATGTCATTTCAGAATCTTAAGTCTGTAATATACAAAAGGTACAAACTTTCACTTACTTAAATTCAAGTCAAGGTCAATGCTAAGCATAGTGCAGCAAGACCATCTGACGGTGAAGAGCGAACTAAAGCTTCTAAACCAGGTGCAACAATGGTTTGAACAATTTTGTCTGCAACACTTGCCTCAACTTGGTTGGTCAGAAAGCCAACTCTATCGCCTCAATTTAGCATTAGCAGAAGGCTTTACCAATGCTGTGCGTCATGCTCATCACGCCTTACCACCGGAAACAACCATAGAAATTGATGTTTCTTTGTGGATTGATCGCTTAGAGGTTAGAATCTGGGATTATGGAAAACCTTTTAATCCCGATGCGATCACAGAGCCAGAACCAGGTACTCTCCAAGTTGGGGGCTATGGATGGTTTCTCCTGCGGCGCTTGGCTGACCACGTTGTCTACGAACGTGGTGCAGATGGAAGAAATTGCCTGCTCATCGTCAAGTATGGTTTACAAGGGTAGCAGTAAGAATAAAAAAAACAAGCAAGGGCAAATGCAGGGTGTTTGAAGCTTTGGGAAAGCGGGGAGTGTTGGAGGAAAATGCTCCCTGGCTTTGCCTGTAAAGTCATTTATTGAGTAAATAAAAATAATCTTATCTGAACCGTATTGTTTTATAGTGTAGATCCAGAATTGGAGCTACAGCCTGTGCTTTGCTAGGATTTGGCAGCATGGTCAAATCAGACGTGGGGCGATTATAAATCATGACATTTCACGTATTGTATATAAAAACATAGCAATTCTATTAATTGGTAAACATTGAAACGCTCAGATTCCCGACAACTTTGGCGAAGTCGGGAATTTTGTTGTTCACGTAGCCGAAGACAGACCGTAGAGCTTATGATTTAGGATTGCTATATAACAATGAAAATACCAATCACTCAAGTGGGAGAACACATAGATATTAGTCAAGATTTAAAAACAAAAGTTCATCATATTTTCGTATTCATACAAGTTTTTGAACGAGAAGGCGGAATTCAATCATATGTAAAGGATATTTTTCGAGCTTATTTAGCATTGAACGAACCTTTCTATGCAGAAGTATTTTTACTTAGGGATAGTCCTAGCTACTTTAATCCTTTTGAATCACAGAGTTTAAAATTTCATTACTTCAAATCCCAGTCTCCCCAGCTGGAACGAGTCAGAATGGCTATGGCGTTACTCTTCCATCTGTTGCGCCAGCGACCGCAGCACGTCTTTTGCGGTCATGTGAACCTTGCGCCATTAGTTGGTCTGTTGTGTCAACCTTTGGGAATTCCTTACACTGTCATGACTCATGGTAAAGAGGTTTGGCAACCGTTACCAACTTCCATAAAATCCAGCCTGCAAAAAGCCGCGCAAATTTGGACAGTTAGCCGTTACACTCGTCAAGTTGCCTGTGCGGTTAATCACCTAGACCTTAATCAAGTAAAATTATTACCTTGTGCTGTAAATGGTAATGACTTTACTCCAGGAACAAAATCAACAGCGTTATTAGAGCGGTATGGTTTGACAAAAGCAAAGGTACTGATGACCGTAGCGCGACTGTGGTCAGGTGATATTTATAAAGGTGTGGATGTCACAATTCAGGCGTTACGACAAATAGCTGATGTTTTCCCTGATGTAAAATACTTGGTCATTGGTCGTGGGGATGACCAACCTCGATTAGCAAAGCTAGCTGAAGATTTGGGCGTAGGCGATCGCGTTATCTTTGCTGGGTTCGTTCCCACAGAACAATTGGTAGAACATTACCGTCTTGCTGATGCCTACGTGATGCCTTCCCAAGAAGGCTTTGGTATTGTGTACCTAGAGGCAATGGCTTGTGGTGTGCCTGTGCTGTCTGGTGATGCAGATGGATCAGCCGATCCGTTACAGGATGGTAAACTGGGATGGCGAGTCCCACACCGTGATCCAAATGCTGTGGCGGCGGCTTGTATAGAAATACTCAAAGGAGATGACCGACGTTGTGATCAGCAATGGCTGCGAGAACAGGCGATCGCCCTATTTGGTATCGATGCTTTCCAGAACCGGTTGAAAGAGCAGCTTTTGTCCTTAGTCAACAATCCATAGTCAAAATTCGATTGACCATTAACGATTGACTATTGACTTCCTAGTAAAATCGCTATCCTAGAGGGAGAGCAGGACGACATTTAAAAAATGAGCCTTAAAACGTTTCAGTTTAATTTGTCTAATTTACGCCCTTGGCTCACCTTGCTAGCAATTACATGGTTGCTTGGGTCATTAGGCTTGGGCTGGTTGGTTAACTCCTTAGTGATTATTGTTGGGCTATTGTTGTTGACACCCATTCTCGTGTATTTTGGGTTTCGCTGGTGGCTGCAATACAACTTGGCGAGTGATCAGTGTCCCGTTTGTCGATATGAATTTACAGGTTTAAATAACACTCAATTGCAATGTCCTAACTGTGGGGAGCAGTTATTGGTGCAACAGGGACATTTTCAGCGCTTTACACCTGAAGGCACAATAGATGTAACAGCAGTTGAAGTGTCTAGCAAAGTACTTGATGATTAGTCATCACTCATGAGTCAAAAAGTTGATCTAAACTGAATTCTCAAGCTTTAGGGTGCGTTAACGCTCCCTGATCATTTTTATCAGTCATTAAGCTTCTTGCAAAAGTCAAGAGTTATGAAAATGAAACCACAGATGGATACAAATAAATTATCTGTCCCTTCGCTTCGCTCGAGGGCAAGGTTAATCTGTGTGCATCTGTGGTTCTAATTCTCTTACTCAAATTTACTGCTATTGAGTTGCATATAACTTAACAACCAGTTTGCCGCTGTTGCCCTCCGCGTTTGCCGAGGTCCAAATTCACCAATTTTGTAACCTTTGAAACCCAGTTTTTCTTTCAAGAGCTGTTTGTTCTCTGAAGGAATCGAACGAGTCAACTTAACTGTTGCAGGGCGAGAGTCGATAAAATCCGGTGGTTCTGAGTACTCATCCCGCCATTCTGGTGCGACTTCCTGAGTATCCCACTGTTCGGTTGAGGAGTTGTAGCGATACCCCAAGCAGTGCCATACCAATTGGTTGACTGTAGCATCATCAATTTCCTCATTGAGAATTGCCCAAATAGTTTCTGTCTTGAGTGGTGGCAAGTTTGACATAAACAAATTAGTTGGAATTAAGAATTCTCTGGTGCATAATAAACAGGGTAGGCTGGAAATAGTAAAGACTTGACCAGTTAATGCAGAATACCACACCGCACTCCAAGCAAGTCCGCGCTCATGTCATCATTTCTGGGAGAGTTCAAGGGGTAGGCTATCGCTACGCCACTGTGGATACAGCTACCCAGCTGGGATTAACAGGTTGGGTGCGCAACCTCCCTGATTATCGAGTGGAAGCAGTATTTGAAGGTAAGCAAGCGGTTGTAGAACAGATGATTCGCTGGTGTTACCAAGGACCTCCCGCCGCAATGGTTAAAGATGTATTCGTAGAATACGAGGAACCGGAAGGATTACAGGGATTTCAAGTCAGGCGTTTTGAGTAGGTAAGCATTTATGCTAACTTGCTTTACCCGTCCAAAGGTAAAGACCCATCTTGCAGTACTCGTGAAATCCGATCTGGGTGTACACGTTCACCCCCATTTCCGAAGCTTGCAGTGTTCCCACACAGTATTTTAGGGCACGGGCTTTCCGCAGGGCAGCCAACACCAGTGATGTTGCAAACCTTTGTCGTCGTGCTTCTGGGAGTGTGGCGACATAGTAGACACCAGCCACCCCTGCATCTAAATATAAAGCTGACGTTGCCACTGGCAAACCTTTCCACCAGCCAAGAAAACGTATATACTGCTGCTTGGAATTAATTCCCAGGCTAAGTTCCAACTCAAATAGGTCGTTGAATATGTCATCGGGAATCTCGAAGCCGACCATTGCTATCCGTACCCAATGCTTGAGGCTTTCGATATCGTTAACCAAAGTGATCTCCAGATTTGCTGGCAAAGACTCCTCTTGTGGTAAAGCCGATAAATCAATCGCCATAACAGGCAATTCACCCTTAGAAATTAATCCGTGGGCTTCCAAGTGAATTGCCAGATCGGGCGGTTGGGTGGCTGGTCCGGTCCACCAAAACATCGGTATCTGCCGTGCGCTGTAGTAGTTGACAGTTTCCGTAATGATTGTATCGATTGACTCAGAGTTGAGTTGAGCACGGAAAACTCCGTTGAAAAAGGGAAAGGAAATGCCAGTGGTAAACCGGATCAGGTCAGATCCTTCATAGAGTTCTCGATGTGGCGCACGACCAAAGTTCATCAAGAATGCGAACATATTGGTTTCGAGTGCTGTCACTAAGTTGGGTGTCGATAAATCGTGCAAAACCTGATTCATCTATTTAGCCCTGCATTGAGAAATTGAACATCCAAAATATAAATCTTTAGTCAATTACCAACACGGCTGACCCTTCAATTTTGCCACAACGAATCGCCTCCAAAGCCTCATTTGCTTGACTTAGTGGAAAGAGATTCACCTCTGTACGGATGGGAACTTTCGGTGCTAATGCCAGAAACTCTTCTCCATCTTGGCGCGTAAGATTTGCTACAGAGCGCAACATCCTTTCTTCCCAAAGAATTTCATAGGGGAAAGATGGAATATCGCTCATGTGGATACCAGCACAAACTACAATACCGCCTTTAGCAACCGCACGCAAAGCAGCTGGCACAAGTTTCCCTATCGGAGCAAAAATAATCGCTGCATCCAAAGGTTCCGGGGGTAATGCGTCTGAGTCACCAGCCCAAGTTGCCCCCAACTGACGGGCAAACTCTTGTCCCTGAGTATCACCACAACGGGTAAAAGCAAAAACTTGACGCCCTTGATAACGAGCAAGTTGAATTAAAATATGTGCTGCTGAACCAAAGCCATAAAAACCTATTTTTTCAGCATCGCCAGTCATTCTGTAAGCACGATAGCCAATTAACCCTCCACATAACAATGGTGCAGCTTGTAAGTCAGGATAGTCGCCAGGAATGGAAAAGCAAAAACTTTCATCAGCAACGGTATACTCTGCATAGCCGCCATCAAGGTTGTAGCCTGTGAACTGGGCATAATCACAAAGGTTTTCACGCCCAGAGAGACAGTAGCGACAGCGATCGCCTTTATGCGGGGCTGAGTCCAGAGGACACGCACTCGCGTTCGCCCATCGCAAGTATGACCTAACCAAGGAACACCGACGCGATCGCCTACACTAAATTTTTCCACACGTTCCCCAATTGCCTCCACCGTACCGACAATTTGATGCCCAGGTACCAGAGGGAGTTTTGGCTGCGTCAATTCCCCATCCACAATGTGCAAATCTGTACGACAAACTGCGCACGCATGAATGTGAATTAATACTTGTTGTGGATTAGGTTTTGGTATTGGCAAGTTAGCTAACCGCAGGGGTTGACGCGGTGTCTCCAAAATCATCGCACGCATAAGCCATTTAGTCGTTCATTTCTTTCAATGTAGCTAATGCTGAAGGAGACAACCGACTGAGATAGCGGAATATCCAGTATTTAGAAATCGTATCTAAAATCACAGGGAAAGTGGCAATAAAAAGAGATATCACACTTTGATTGGCTGCAAGTCCCACATGTTCTGCGAATCCTTCAAGAATCACCTCCCAACCATGTGGTGAGTGGAATCCGACAAATATATCGGTGAACAGAATAATTATGAAAGCCTTCGCACTGTCGCTGAGACCATAGATAAGATCATCCATAAAAGATTTTACAATCGCAATTTCTCTTTTGCTTGTAACAATGACTAATGCAAAAGCTATAAGCGACATCACATCAGCAAAAACATTGCTAATAGCCTCATTACTTTTCCCTCGAAATTCCTCAGCAATTTCACGAACTTTATGTTTGACTTTTTCTTCTATTACTTCAGCAGAGATTGGCGGAGCTTGGCGAACTAAGCTCTCAAATTTTAGTTTCTTTTCAAAACTTTTTAATTCGCTAAGAGCTTCTTCCTCCATTTCATTATTAAGGAAAATTTGAGTGAAATTTTCACCTCTAATCCGCTCTACTATTGGATTAATTAAAAAATCCTTAGAAAAATGCTGAGTTAAAAGAGGCACAATAACTAGCATTGCCAAAAATCTTATAGCAGTTCTTGTTCTCTTTCTAGAAATTTGAAAATTTCTCACATAATTTTCTTCTGCTTGTGGAGAAAAATCCCCCTTAATTTTATTAAGTGTTCTCCCAATTGACCTAGGAAAGGCACCTGTTTTTGAGAAAACAGGAGCAACTTTCATATTGTTGATACCAGAAGAATCTGAGCGCTTATTAACCTCATCCCTGTTAATTTGTAATGGTTGAGATACTATTATTATTTCGTCTTCACTATTTTTTTCTTGTGTAATATTAATATCTTGTGTAATATATTTAGAGGTTACCTCATCAATAAACTTTAGTTTCTCCAAAAAAACGGGATTTGAGATATTGACAAGAGAATAACTAAATCGAAACTCTGCCAATTTTACTTTAATAATAGTTAAGTTTTTCTCAAGGGATACCTGCCAATAAGCCATGACATTTTCAGTATACTTCCTTGAATCAGGAGATATTTTTTTACCATCAAACTGTTCTATTTCAATATTTTTAATTATATGAGCAGCTTCGTAGGCTTCTGATAGCGCTCTTTGTGGTGTCCCCAAGAACCATTGCTGACTACGTTGTAAGTATTCTTTAATTTTTTGGCGGAGAAACCCTGTATTTTTCTTGAAAAATGAAGCTTTCATACCAGATATTGATGGACTATGTATTTAGCTGTTTTTTTGGGAATTAAAAAATTGAGAATGGCTAATAAGTAATATTCTTTTGATGACTCATAAGCCTTTATTGGTTAAAGAGATAGCTTGTTCTAAGTGTACACTCATAAAAAGATTTGGTGCAGGCAAGGTGCAGGCAAGGGGAAGCGATCGCCCGTTCGCGTAGCGTGTCCGTAAGGACTCAGGGCAGTGCGCTTTGCGCAATCGCCTTCGCTTCCCCTCACTCCGCCCAATTTTTACACAGCGACTCCGCTTGTTCCAGCACCGTCACCATAGCCCTCTCCTGCTTTTCTGGCGGATAGCCAGCCGTATTTCCACAACAAGCGCGATTCCTAACCGTCGTAGGTTCGCTTTCACACTTTCTTTCTGTGTCCAGTCCATGGTAACGTTGCGGCGGACTGTCTCTACAAGTTCGTTTCTGCTGCCGCAGTTAAGGCGTTAGAGTTTACAGATAATATTAATATTGAAGCGATTTGCTTGGGGTTAGCAGGTGTAGGTCGTCCCGAAGATATCGAAGTTGTAAAAGGTATAGTGCAAAATTTACAAAATAGCACCTTGCTTCCTATAACTTGGGAATTACCAGCATCTAATATCGTCATTTGTAATGATGCTTTGATTGCTTTGGTTGGCGGAGTTGGTTATCCTGTTGGAATTGTGGTTGCAGCAGGTACTGGTTCTATAGTTTTTGGGCGAAATCATCATGGAGATACCAAGCGAGTTGGCGGTTGGGGCTATATTTTAGGAGATGAAGGAAGCGCCTATAAAATTGCTGTTGCTGGTATGCAAGCAGCATTAAAAGCTTATGATGGACGGGAGATGCCAACAACTCTTGTAGAGGAATTCAAACAGCATCTCGGTCTTATAACTATAGAAAATTTAATAGAAGTTATATATCGGCGAGCATGGGGTGTCAAAGAGATTGCCGCTTTGGCTCCTATTGTTGATAACGCCGCTGCTTGTGGAGATGAAGTCGCTCATAGAATCATCCATGATGCTGTGAAAGAGTTAATCAAAGCTACTTCTACAGTTATTGAGGCAATTTTTAGCAATAGCGAACGTTTCAAAGTCGTCACCACTGGAAGTGTGTGGCAAGGAAAATCGAGGATTCGTGAGACGTTTGCCACATCTATTTTCACGCTATTTCCTTCAGCAAAAGTGATTTTTCCTGAAAATGAACCTGCTTATGGTGCTGGGTTGTTGGCTTTGCAGAGGTTGGCGAGGAAGGGGAGTTTAACGAACCGCAGAGGCACAGAGGACGCAGAGGGGAGTTAAGAGAGTAAACATCTTGCAAAATTCGATAAACGCCCTCAGACTGGAAGTCTGAGGCTACACATACAAAGCCTGCCTACGCAGGCTAAATACACACTTAGTCCCTGTCTTGTGGACTTAGTTTGTATAGCAGCGACTTCTATTCGTCAAGTACTTTTGCAAGAATCTTAATCTTTTAGTCAAGGAGGTATAAAAAATTGACAGAAGAAGTATATCTGAAAAAAGAAGTAATTAACAATAAATCCCCACATTTGCCAACCGTAATAGAACTATGGCGTCGTAATCGTGCAACCCTTGGTTTTTTACCTAAAGGCGCTTTTGAGGAACGTGCTGCAAAAGGCGAGATACTTGGAGCTATTGATCGTGAAAAGGGGTGTATTGGCTATCTGTTGTATCGGTGTTCCTATGATCGGATTACCATTGTTCATCTTTGCGTCGATTCATCATATCGAGGTAAGGGGGTGGCGAAACTACTGGTTGATTACCTTAAACAAAGAACCCAAGAAAAATATAGTGGGATTGGCTTAAGCTGTCGCCGTGATTATGGGTTAGAAAAAATGTGGTCTAGTTTAGGTTTTGTTCCCCAATATGATGAACCGGGAAGGAGCAAGGATGGAAAGCTGCTTACGTTTTGGTGGTTTGATCATGGTCATCCAAACCTATTTTCTGCTGCTCATATGCAGAAACTTGAGTCAAAACTTTGTGCGGTTATTGATGTTAATATCTTCTTTGATTTATATGCAGATGAAGGTATTAATAGTGAAGAACCAAAATTCTTGTTAGCTGATTGGCTAGTTCCGGAATTAGAGTTATGCATAACTGATGAAATATTTAACCACATAAATATTATTAGTGATGACTCTGAAAGAAAACGTCAACGCGAATTTGCAAATACTTTTACCTGCTTGCGCCGCCCAAGTCAAACGTTAGATAAGCTATTGGAATCGTTAGGAAAATTTTTGCATACAAAAACTATATTGATGCCTGAACATGAGTTGCGTTATCTAGCGAGAGGCATTGCCTCAGATTCTCACGTCTTCGTAACTAGAGAACAGCGATTATTAAATATAGCAGATGAAATTTATGAAAATTTTAGAATGTTAATTATTCGTTCTAGTGACCTGCTTATTCAACTAGAGGAGCTTCGCCGAAAACCTGACTATCAGCCTGTAAGATTGGCTGGTACTCGACTGGAGCAAGTACGAGTTCAAAGGGGAGAGGAATATTTATTAAAAAATGATTTTCATAGTGTAGAACAGGGTGAAACTAAAGCTGAATTTCAGCAGCAGTTGCAGCGGTTTCTTGCTGAACCAGAAAAATTTGAGTGTTATATCATTCTTGAGAAAGAAAATATAGCTCTTGCTTTAGTGGTGTATGGTAAACATAAAAGCTATGAGCTAGAAATTCCGATACTAAGGATTGAAGACAATCCTCTATCACCCACACTTGCACGCCACCTGATTTTTAAATCAATATTACATTCTGCTCGTGAACGTCGGCAATTTACAAGAATCACTGACTCTTACTTAGAAGAAACCGTTATTAAGGCTATTCAAGAAGATGCTTTTGTCCGAGGAAATAATGGATGGCTGAAAGTAAACTTAGCAATTGCTGAAACTGCATCTCAGCTATCAACACGTCTTACTAGTCTAGCCTCTATGGGATCAGAATACAAATTTTGCCAGCAAGTCGCCGCTAGTCTTAATACAGAAACTTTAATCACAGATGTTCAAGCATCAGCAGATATTGAACACTTTCTTTTCCCAGCCAAAATTATTGATGCTGAAATTCCTACGTTTATCATTCCCATTCAAGCTAGATGGGCAAAGGATTTATTCGATGAAGAATTAGCTAACCAAACGCTATTTGGAGCCAAACCTGAACTTGCTTTCAACCGTGAAGCTGTCTATTATAGGTCAGTTAAAAACTCCAGAGGATTAAAAGCCCCATGCCGAATTTTATGGTATGTCAGTGGAACACAAACGGAAGGTAAAGGTAAAGGATTCAGCGGAGTCGAAGCAATTCGAGCCTGTTCTCGTCTTGATGAAGTCATAATTGGTAAACCTAAGGAGCTTTATCAACTATCACTATGAAGTCAGGACAACCAAGAATTCTTGAACTGACTGAATATGCAACACAGTCATTTGATTCTGACCAGATACCCGAAGCAGTAGGAATAGAGTTATTTAAAAAATATAAAAACCAAATAAATATAGATTTTCCTACTTATAAAACAGGTAATAAATGGCTACTCAAACCCAATGGATGGGTAGGTTACATTCCTTTAAGCACTGAATTTGGTTTAAAACTCAATCCCAAACTGCCTATCAAAAACTTTTTTGGAATGCTGGAATATGCATACACTCTAAAGAGTTTCCGGTTTTTGGAAGGGGTGATGGATTGCGAATTTCTAGAGGAATTTTACAGCCATCTGGCTTATGTCTTAGCCCAGCGAATTCTAGAGCGTTATCGAAAAGGATTATATCGTACATACTTACCTAAAACAGAGCAACTAAGCTATGTACGGGGAAGGTTAGATGTACGACAGGCTCTTCAAAACCCCTGGAATATTAAACTTAAATGCCACTATGAAGAACATACGGCTGATATTAAAGAAAACCAAATTCTAGCCTGGACACTTTTTATTATTGGTCGCAGTGGTTTGTGTTCAGAAAGAGTATCTCCAACGGTACGGAAAGCTTATCACGCTTTACAAGGATTAGTAACCCTGCAACCGTGTAGTTCACAAGATTGTATCCGGCGACAGTACAACCGCTTGAATGAAGATTATCGATTATTACATAATCTCTGCCGATTTTTCTTAGACAACACTGCACCAAGTTATGAAAGGGGCGATCGCACAATGCTACCCTTTCTCGTCAATATGGCAAAGCTGTATGAAAGTTTCGTTGCAGAATGGCTGAAGCAAAACGCGCCAAAAGGCTATTTTTTCAAGCAGCAACATCAGGTAGAAATAGGTCAGAATCGACGGTTTTCTATCGATCTACTACTGTGCGATGCTGCTACTCGCGAAACATTAGCAGTGTTAGATACCAAGTATAAAGCTCCCGATAAAGCGGCAGATGCTGACATTCATCAAATGGTAAGCTATGCCACAGCTACAAAGTGTAACCAAGGCATTTTAATATACCCAAAACAGCTGACACAGCCTTTGGATGTTAAAAGTGACGACATCCAAATCCGCAGCCTCATCTTTTCCCTAAATGATAACCTTGATAGCGCAGGTCAGACTTTCTTAAAAAACCTCCTCCTCCTGTGTTAAACTTCTCTTTCCTCTGTGTCAACGGACACTTTCCTCAACGGGGGGAACCCCCGCACGGAAGTGTCCTCCTCTGCGCCTCTGCGGTTCATTAAACACCGAAAATCACTCAAACAGGTGAATCAACAAGGCGAAGCGCACACTCAATAACAAATCGTACCCTGCATACTCGCCGTGATATTTTTTAGGCAAAGACACCAAGTTAATCTTTACGTCTTTGCGCGAAATTATCCGAAATCGTAGTCAGGGAACTGTAGTTAATGCTAAAGAGATTGCGCTATCATCTCTATGTACTACAATAGTAATATAAAATTACCACAAACAAAGAGAGGCAAAAAATGAACCATCGGGACTTCTAAAACCGGGCTTGACGAACCCGGCTAATGGCATTCATGCTATAAATCTTATCGTCTACAAAATAGCCGAGTCACTTCAAGCTTCCGGATATCCAGAACCAACAATTTGGCGTTCTTCGCCTATCACCACAGTCGCAAACAACTTCGACAAACTTTATTTCCCTTCAGACAGTTTGTCGCGATCGCCAAAATACACCCGCTACCTCAGCGACGGTAAACTACTCAGAACTCACACCACCGCTATCATGCCAGATTTACTCCCTAAGTTGCAGGGAGAACAACTGATCGTCCACCCCGGTATTTGCTATCGCCGGGATGTGGTGGATAAACGCCATGTAGGTGAACCCCACCAAATGGACATATGGCTGATGAGCGAACATCAGCATCTGGGTAGAGAAGCTTTAGTTAAATTCATTGAAACGATCATCGATGCAATTCTTCCTGGTGTATCCTATCGCCTGAATGAAACCTCACACCCTTATACCTGCAACGGTTTAGAAATTGAGGTTTTAGTGGATGGCAAATGGATTGAAGTGGGAGAATGTGGCGAAGCTCATCCTGGTTTATTAAAACCAGGTTACACGGGTTTGGCATCTGGTTGGGGATTAGACCGTTTGGTGATGCTAGTTAAGAGAATTGATGATATTCGCTTGCTGCGAAGCACCAATCCCAAAATTGCGGCGCAGATGACTCATCTAGAACCGTACATTCCAGTCTCAAATCAACCCAGCATCAGCCGGGATATGTCGATTGTCACTGGAATAAATACCGAGTTAGAGGATATCTGTGAACAAATAGTAGAAGTGTTAGGAGATGACGCTGAACTACTAGAGTCAGTAGATATCCTAAGCGAAAGCCAATATCATCAACTTCCACAACAGGCGATTCAACGCTTAGGTATCCAACCCCATCAAAAGAATCTGCTAGTGCGGATGACTCTGCAAAGTCTACACTCATCCATTACAAATCAAAAAGCCAATATCCTGCGGGATTTGGTTTATCAAAAGATTCATCAGGGAGATTAGCGACAAACAGACAAGGGGAAAAGTAGAGTCATTCTTCTTTCTCTCCTCTCTAATCCTACTCCTCTGTGTCCTCTGCGCCTCTGCGGTTCAATTCTCCTACCCCTCTCATCGCCAACAACGCCGTCCCATACGCCGCTTCCATGTTCACAGGACGCACTACAGGAACCTGCAAATACCGCCCTCTAATCTCACTCCAACTGTCATTCACCGCACCACCACCAGCACTGTAGACGCGTGTTAATCGGTCGGCTCCAAATTGCTGTAACAATTCATACCCTCGTGCTTCTATCCGAGCAATGCTTTCCAGCAACCCATGCAAAAATTCCACGTCATTATTCGGACGCGGTTGCAATCGCGGCGCTAGATTTGAGTCATTAATCGGAAAGCGTTCCCCAGGCTTCAACAACGGATAATAATCCAACTCGCTGACTTTTGACCCATCAATCTCACGACTCAAGCTTTCTAACTCAGCATGAGTGAAAAATTGCCCTAGCACAGCACCCCCAGTATTGGAAGCACCCCCAGTCAACCATAAATCCCCCAAGCGATGGCTGTAAATCCCGTATTTCGCATCTTCCACACGGGTGCGACTCAACAGTTTCAGCACCAGCGTTGAACCAAGGGAAGTCACTGCTTCACCAGGGAATTGCGCACCACTGGCGAGAAAAGCTGCAATACTATCAGTTGTTCCAGCACATACATAGCAATCTCGATGCAAACCGAACTGAGACGCAATCTCAGGGCGTAATTCAGCAATAAAAGTTCCAGGGGTTACTACTTTAGGTAGATGAATTCTTACTTGCATCTTTTCTAACCACTCTGGGTATGTTAATTTTTCTACGTCATAACCCAGCTTTAAAGCATTGTGGTAATCACTAATACCTAATTGTCCATGTAGGAGAAATGCCAGCCAGTCAGCTTGATGCAGAAAATATCGGGCTTCAGCAAAAGATGGTAATTGCGACATCCACAGAAGTTTGGCAAGGCTAGAAGTTGCGCTTAATACTGTATGATTTGGAGGCGCTATGCTTCTCAACTGCTCTATCACCGCCGCTCCCCGTGCATCGTTGTACAGCAGTGGTACATCCACAGGTTTACCAGCATCATCGCACAGTAAGACTGTGGAAGACGTGCCGTTGATTGCGATCGCCCTCATTTCGCCCCGCAATTGTTGAGGAATTTGCTCAAGCAGGCTAAACAAAGCTGTTTTCCAACAACTTGCTAAGTCCGAAACTTCTGACATTTCAAAGGGATAACGCGCTTGGGCTTGAATACAAGCTTGCTCGTCAATCACCACAGCCCTTGCACCTGACGTGCCAAAGTCAATTCCCAAATAAGAATCCATATTTTTATAAATTTTTCTAATAACTCATAACTTATGATGAGCGATTGTTGCATCTTGTAACAACCTATTCCCCAATCTTGGCAAAACAAGGAAAAGTAGTAAACGAGCTATTCAAAATCTCGTGATATTGGGAGGTTTCAAATCATGTCTATGTTAGATACTCTGTACCTCGCTCAGGTGACAACTTCGATCTCAGATACTCAAGTGTACATCGCTCTTGTTGTGGCGCTGGTTCCAGGCGTTCTTGCTTGGCGGTTGGCAACAGCGCTTTACAATTCGTAACACCTCGGAGAGCTAATAAACCTGGCAGTCCGGGGTGCAGTTCAAAAGACAGTTGCGGCTTAGTGTCGTAATTTGTTGTAAACCGCACACGTAGTTATGCCAGGTTTATTTTTTAACAAATAATCTCAGTGTACCAAGTGCGAAAAAATGAAGTAATATGACAGCTAAATAAAACCGCAATTAGTGCAGCTACGCTTTTTGTGGTGCGTCCGCTCATTCAGCGAGGTTCTTTTTATCACTATGAACGCCTTTCAACCCTCTAGACCCCCGCTACAACCTATACAAAAGCGTCGAGCCACCCCTCGACCAAAGCGGCGTCTTCGCCAACGCTCTTATCAAGTGATGGCAGTGGAAACTACGGCAAAAATAGCGGTTAATCTTGTCATTTCAACAGCAGCAATATCCGCTCTGATACAACTTTTGCCTGAGCATTGGTCACAGCAAGATAAGTTACGAGCGATCACCATTGATGTCAAGCAAATGGAAGAACGTGTGTATAAGTTGCAGGCGGAGTTTAGCCGTAGCTTCGATCCGCGCCAAGCTAAAATAATTATGCAAGAACAGGGCTATCGATTTGACCCTAACCAGCGTCAGATCGTGTTCCCAAAGGATGCCACAGAAGTTGAACAAGGACAATAAAACTCATTCCTCATTGTGTCGTTATTACCCCATAAATAAATTGGGGAGATGGCAACTAAGATAATAGCTAATAGTGAATAGCTAGTAGCTCAGTATTTAGGAGCTATGTAGTTATCATCTATTAGCCATTGATGGTTATCAGGATGTTTATGATTTTGCATTTCATGGATACACCATGCATATGGCAATGAGTGCAAAATCTACCAGTTAAGATGCTGTGGATGCAGCAATTCATCTAACCAATTCTCAACTTGTAAACGCAAGCGCAAACCTGGATCTTCGCTGTTAAAGCCAACAGAAGGCAGTTGAGTTAAGGCGCGACGATAATCAGCGATCGCGCAATTCCAATCGCCCCAAATATGATAAGTTCTACCTCGTTCTGCTATAATGTGCCCTTCTAATTGACCAAAAAGCAGAGCCACCTCAAAATTCTCAATTGCCTCTTCGTATTGCCCCAAGTCGCGTAAGGTAATGCCTCGATTCATCCATGCCCTAACGTGGCTGGGATTCAAATCTAACGCTCGATCATAATCAGCGATCGCTGCTACCAATTCTCCAATCGCTGCATAGTAGTTCGCTCGATTGTTATAGGCACTGGCTAATTTCGGATTTAGTTCCAACGCTGTATTATAATCACAAAAGGCTTTTTGGGTTTCGCCACTTTGAAAATAAATCAGCCCTCGATTGTTGTAATCAATAGCATTGTGGGGATGACGATGAATTAATTGACTCAATAACGCGATCGCCTCAATGTAGTTTCCTTGCTGAGCCTTTGTTAGAGCACGAGAGCGCAAGTAGCTGTCTCCCAAAGCAGGTTTGCTGGTACCGTTAGCCTCTTGCTGTTGTAGTACGCTTGTATTGTTCAAGGCAAATGGGTTGCGGTGATTCTGCTTGTCACCAAAGGGTAAAAATGAGTGACTGTTCATATATTCCTACCTGAGCTGCTTGCTCTGTGAGATCAACTTATAGGGTTCCCCGTTCTTGTGGTTTTCTAACTGTGTCACTTGTTAAGGTGGCTATGAGTAGTTAGGCATAAGCATTGCAGCTAAATGCAACCAAACGTAATTTGTGATCTATACCTACAAGAGCCATATCACACTTTTAGTTCCACCAGATGAAGGCACACTATACCCAATAGATGCTTCAATCTAATAATTGATACGTCTTCCCCAAGTCGAATTCCAGAAATAGCAAATATCAATCTCATAGAGTATTCAAGTAGTGTGAGCGACAACTTGATAAAATGCCAAAAAGCCCTTGTTCGCAAAGAACTCAGAATTCAGGTGTCAGAACACAGAAAAATAAAGATATTGTGAAGACTGAGTTCGGAATTCTGAATTCTATTTTTTTGAAGTTTTGAGAAATTTTTCTTATGGCAAGTGTCACTTCTTATCCCAATGCTCCTGATTTAGCAGCCGAGGACTACATCGTCATCGGTTTAGCGACTTGCTTTGTCAAAGACGACGGAGAAGTTCATCAAGTCGAAGTTATAGAACCTATTCCCTCTGCGTCTTTGGAAACGCTCGTTAAAGGCATTTCTACCTCCTTTAAGTTTGCTTGTGCCACAACTTTGGGATCTGTGCTGGAGGAAGACAAACTTCAAATTCCGGCTGGTTTTCCGCAAACGGCTCAGTTTTGTGATGATTTTGTGGAACGGGCGATCGCCGCTGCTCGCACCTACAAGCGTCGTGAAGCTGCTAAATCTCTGATTCCTCTGGGCGCAACTTATACTGAGTTTAAATATTCTATCGAACGCAAGCGAGTGCTAAATGTTTCACGAGTTGTCACAAAGGAAGACAACGTTAAACAGCATTCCCATACTCATAAAGTTCTTTAATCGGTGATCACTCATCAGTTCTCAGTTATCATTTATATGTCTTAAAACATACCATATATATGCCATATAATTGCTGGTAACTGAAAACTGTTCATGAACACTGATTTAGCCAGTATGTTGAAACTTTACGGTGGTGTACGTAGTCGTGCATCAATTGCCCAGTGGTATTTAGAAGAACTCGCAGTTCCCTACGAATTTGTGAAGCTAGATATGCAGGCGGGCGAACACCGTCTGCCTGCATATCTAGCAATTAACCCGATCGGGAAAGTTCCAGCAATCGTTGATGGAGATTTCCAGCTTTGGGAATCTGGGGCAATATTGCTATATTTAGCCGACAAGTATGGCAAAGTTACGTCCTCCCCAGAGAAACGGGCTGAATTAGCTCAATGGGTGTTGTTTGCCAATGCAACCCTCGGACCAGGAATTTTTGCAGAAGCAAACCGGGAGCGAGAAATGCCCCTCTTGATGACTGCTTTAAATGAAATTTTTGAGCGTCAACCTTTCTTACTGGGTAATGAATTCACAGTTGCTGACGTAGCTGTAGGTTCTATTTTATCTTACATTCCCGTGTTGCTCAAGCTAGACCTAAGCTCCTACCCAGGGGTATTGAACTACATGAAGCAGGTGTCTGAGCGTCCAGCTTTCCAAAAGAGTATCGGATCACGTGGTTAATTGACTAGAAAGCATTACTCACTATTTGGCTAATGCTGTATTTGTTTTGTTATGAAGTAGGGCTAGCAATATGCCAGCCCCACAAATTTCACTAATTTCAAACCAATAGTCATTAGTCATTTGTCCTAGAGGATGACTAATGACTAACGATAATTTGTAAATTGCAAAGCAACAGGCAAATCTTCTTGCTTCAGGCGTTGAATAACAGCTTGCAAGTCATCCTTATTTTTAGCGGTAACACGCACTGCGTCCCCTTGTATTGAAGCTTGCACCTTCTTGAATTCGTCACGAATCAACTTGGAAATTTCCTTGGCAATTTCCTGACTGATGCCTTTTTGAAGTTTTATTTCTTGACGAACCCGGTTACCACTAGAGGATTCTACTTTGCCAAAATCAAAGATTTTTTGGGAGAGACTGCGCTTCGCAGCTTTTTCGCGCAATATATTGTGTACAGATTCTAAAGTGAACTCGCTGTCAGTGTTCACGGTAATACTTTGTTCACCTAACTCAACAGTTGTTTGAGTATCTTTGAGGTCGTAGCGACTTTTAATATCTCGCACAGTTTGGTCAACAGCGTTGACCAATTCTTGTCTATCAAAGTCGCTTACAATGTCAAAGGAATAGGTAGAAGCCATAAAGCATTTCGGATTTTAAATTTTGGATTTTGGATTGGTAATTAGTAATGACTAGTAGTTAGTGGTTATTGAATTTTTTATTAACCAATAAACTACTAACCACTAATTAGTCCTCACTTTCCAATTACCTAGTTGCTTGAATAATACTGAGGACAATGAGTACGGCATACCCAAGGGAGCCGATAGCAAACATGAGCGAGCGTAAAACGGGTATATTCAAAATATAAAAAATCGAGTATAGCAACCTAGCCACAAGAAAAGCGATGACTGCCCCAATAGCTAGGGGAGAATTCACACCCGTTACATATGCCATCAATGCTGCTGCGGCAAAAATCATAAACGCTTCAAACGAGTTTTGGTGTGCCCAAGTAGCTCGTTGAGCGTATGGTGGTAGTTTATCAAACATGGCACGGGGAGCAGACATATCATACCCAACACGGGCACGAGCATAACCTACCACCAGAAACGGCAGGTAAATCAGTACGACAGCAGCAGCAATAGAGTACAAAAAAATAATCATTAGTCACTAGTCAAACATAAAGGACAAATGATTAATCAAAGTAGAATAACGTCACCACCTTTCTTTGTTCTTCTGCATCTTTACAAGTTTTCAGGAGAATGCCACTTTCGTGAAACGCAAAGCATATCAGTTGCTGACAGCGCGAGACAATCTCCTGATTGCACAAGTAACTAGCTTCAGCAAGGGACAGATGGTCATTATTAGGATTTTCCACCAGATGCATTACCTGTTCTAGTTGCTGGCGCGATTCATGAGGCTGGCGTTCTAAGCTTTGAGGTAGAATCACCGTCAACAAATTCGCATCAGCCCGCATTGCTCCCTTAATGGCAGCTGAATTCGTACCCGTAGCGCCAGAGGTGATGAGCCGATTGCCTGATAAAACCAGGGCATAGGTCATCATCTCGATGAGATTCTGATGGGTAATCGGTACATGACGTGAACCCAGCAACGCGATTCGCTTGGAACCCGTTTGCTGGATTGTCGCCAGTTCTTGCGCTAATGAATCGACGTTAATAAGGTCTGTTGACTGGCTCAAAGACGGACAAAATCAGATTAAACAACCTAGCTATTGTAACAGACAAAGGGGGAGTTCCCTGTAAGCTATTTGTCATTGAGTAGAGATGCAATTGTGCTATTTTATTAACTCAATAGCTGGATTGCTTGCTCACACCAAGCAATCCAATGTGTTTCATAACTTATACCATTCAGCAGAGCCAGGTACTGAAACTTGGCTTGTTGTGCCAGTTGTTGAGGATTCTGAAAGTATCGTCGCTCCAAAGCTTTGTATGTAGACAATTTTTCTTGGTGCGTCTGACGATGACGCTCTAGCTCTTCCAAGATTGTCTGGGTTTGAGCAACATAACCACCAAAAATTTTAACCAGTAAATCGTCTTTTATCGGCATGGGTTCACACGGCTGTGCAATCCACTCTAAAAGCTGCTGGTTTCCTTGTTCTGTAACCTGGTAAAGCTTCTTATCTGGGCGTCCTTCTTGAGGAATTGTCTCGGAAGCAATCCAGCCTTGGGCTTCGAGTTTAGACAACTCGCGGTAAATCTGCTGATGGCTGGCTGACCAGAAAAAGCCGACAGAACCGTCAAATTCCTTAGCTAAATCATACCCACTACAGGGACGCTCAACAAGAGATGCCAATATCGCGTGAGCTAAAGCCATAAAAATCCTTCTTGACTTATGCAACTTTTTGAATATACTAAATTTATATGCAATTAATTGCATAGTAAAAAGTTGCATATTGAAGAGCGCTGATACCAATTTAATGTGAAGCTGCATATAATAGAGAAGTTGCAAATTGCATAAGTTTAAGTACTCATGGGCCGCTCATTCAAGGTTGAGATAACAGAAAGCGAAGAGGAATTGAAAAAACGGCTACAG
>JAESFT010000293.1_pt1 | contig 39905 bp, 41 predicted proteins | sample 9269451 | NCBI WGS metagenome assembly JAESFT01 (sample SAMN14502557, study PRJNA617106) | algae metagenome | isolation source: Scytonema hyalinum WJT4-NPBG1 and co-occurring heterotrophs from well... | place: USA: Mojave Desert, Joshua Tree National Park, California | collected 2006-05-25
GGCTGGCGGGGGCGACGCCCAGACGGGCTCTCCGAGGACAAGCTTTCCCCCAGGAATTAGGTGGTCTGCGGCAAATGCGAGTGCGCCGGACAAGCCGCCGAGAGCTTGGCTCGCCCCGATCACTGCGCTGTGACCGCCACATGGAGTATGAATGGTTCTTCGCCAGAACTATCATCGAGGAGCCAATTACCTAAGCGCTGCAAACCGCTGGTCGCCACGAGGCAAGTTCCCGTCTCACAAGACCCGAGCGCTCCGCGTCAGATGATTGCCCCCAGCGCGGGCAGCGGCTTGTGCCCGTTGATTGGAAAGAGGAGCTCATGATGGGCTCACCGCTTCAAGGCGAGCTATCAATCTTACTGGCCGAGCACAGCACGCTCACGTATTGAGCTGCATCCTCTCTCCGTTCAGCCACGCCACACGTGTGGATGCCATCCGGCAAATCGCCCGTGCTGCTCATGACCGTCCAGAACCAGCGGCCCGCATTGGCAGTATGTTGGATCTGGAATACACGCCCGACCACAACATCATCTTCAACGGCGAGGAAGTCAGGAGCAGGTTTGCAATGCGCGTACACCTCGTGCCGAGCTCGCCAGGAGATCGCCATTGGCTGTCCTTGAACAGGCGTGACGCCTGCTGGGTAGAGAATTGATAGTGGAACTGAAACAGCAAGGCGCTCACGGCGCAAGCCAAGAAGCTGGGCCATTTTCCTGGGGGTGAACCTACGCTTTCCACTTGGCGATTATATACTTCACGAACCAGATGGCGGGGATGCGGACAAAGGCCGTGCGGGTGGCGGGGCTTTAAGCTAGAGTGTGGGTGCCCTTCACAGGAGGACACTATGAAGCTTGTTGCCTCTCTTGTGCTTGCGTTCCTGACCCTCGCGGCCCCTGCCATTGCCCAGATCGCCCCCGAGAAGCTAATCGTGCCGGGCAAGGGCATCGGCCCCTACTCCCTAGACATGACGGTGGATGACCTCGTGAAAGCCACGGGAGGTATGCAGGCAGTCGGCCCGCCTGACGGGCAAACTACTTTCTTTGCTCCCAGCAGCTTGAACCTGCGGGACGGTCAAGACCTCTGGGCTCACCGTTTCGACCACAAGGGCTTTCGTGTCACAACGAAGCAGAAGGACGACCAGCGCATAGTCGTGATGAACGCGCCCCAATCGTCTGTGGGGTACACGACGAAGGAAGGTATCACACTGGGTTCAACCCGTGATGCGGTCGAGGCGGCGTTCGGCAAGCCAGATCACGTGACCCTTCCGAACGAGAGCCACGCCCACCTAATTTACGACAAGCTCGGCATTGGTGTACGGGTTCGCAACACCACGGGACAGGTGGACAACATCATCGTGTTCCGACCAGGTGAGGCCAAGGAACGCTGGAAGCTCTAAGCGGCTTGCTACTTCTTGCGGGCTGGTGGGGCCTGTTCAACGGCAGGCTCCGCTTCTTTCGGCTTGTGCTTCACGACCTTACGCAGAGCCGCGTCAAACCGTTCCTCGGACTCGTCGCAGCCGAGTTCGCGGGCGGCTTCTTCAAAACGACGGCGCTGATCATCTGCTGACGTGATCAGCGCCGCCTTCCGATCTGCCATGGCTCTCATCCCTCGTTGGATTGCTTTACCTCAATCACAACGATCTTATCGCCCTCAACCTCGCACACAAAATCGAGGTTTTGCGAGAGTGCTCGTAGCCACTTTGCCTTACCTTCGGGGGTCCACTTTTGGCCCGCCTTTGGAAGACGCCGCAGCAAGCCCCGCACAAGCTCGTCCAGCTCAAGTGAGATGTCGTCTTCGACGGGGCATGAGGACGCAACGACACTCGACACCGCTTGCGGGGCCGGCGGCTCCGGCGCCCTTTCCACGGGTTGACGATCCAACGTTCCGTTCGCTCCGATCACGGGCTCAATGAGCCGATCAGGATCAACACTTGAGAAGCTGGACTGTTTGGCCGACCGCTCAAACACCTGCCGCGCGACCTGTCGAGACTTCGTGGGGACGCCGAACTGCACGAATGCAGCCTCCAAGCCATGTGGACGAGGAGGTAGTGTCTTGCCTCTGAACTCGTCATAAGCGCGACGAAAAAGCGGAACGTTTAGGAAGGCTTCAGCCCGCGCAGCCTTCGCCGCAGCTTCGTCACTCGAAAGAATGTCAAAGCCTAGGCGCGTAAGCTGGTATCTGCCTTGAGACCCGTCGATCAAGCCAAACATCTTGGCTGTACTCGTCTTGAGGCTGAAGTTACCCCCCGATGGTGCGATGTTCATCGCACCGGCTAACTGCTCTCGCGAGAGTGGAAGCCCGCCTTTGTCGAGTATGACGCGAGCAACACCAACTGCTGTATCCAGATCATACCAGGGGAAGCCTACCTGAGCCCTTTCACGGGTGACGGGAGCCTTGGGCGTACTAGCAGCCTCCGCGCCACTCTCATCAACGCTGGGAGTCTCAGCGATAGCACCTGGAGTAAGGCTCTCAGCCTTCTCCAATTCCTCCGTCTTGATATTCATGTCCATTTCGCGCTCCAACACGGTTTCGAGTTCCCTCCGTTTGGAATTGCTCACTTGCCAGTGGTGCCCGGGAACAAGCCCGGGCACCGTTAGCAGGAGCGCAGCTTGCGCCCGTCAGAGACGGAGCGGGAAGCCGCGAGGTTTGGGGAAGCAGATGCGGGAGGGCGGGGCTTTGCGCACACTAGGTCGCTTCTGCCGCCGCCGATTCGTCGCCATCGGCGCCCTCCTCTACGGAGGGGTAGTGGGTCAGTTTGAAATCGCCCGCTGTGGACAGCCAAGCTAGGCGCGCCTCAAGAATGCTTGAGCGGTCTAGAAGACAGCATGACACTATGTCATGCTGTCAACATGGCAGGGAAACCCAAAAGACCACGAGACCCGAACCAGCTTGCTAAGCTGATCGTGGACATGGCTTCGGGAGAGGTCAATGAGCCCGTTCTGACTGAGGACGGGCGCGACGCCGTTGCTGTGGCGCTCGGAAGGCGCGGCGGGCTGAAAGGCGGCAAGGCAAGAGCTGCCGCGTTAAACCCGGAGCAGCGACGTGAGATTGCCCAGAGGGCGGCAGCAGCGCGGTGGGGTAAGAAGTGACCACCGAAATTGCAATCATCAATCGCCTGGGCGTCGCGTTAGCGACCGACAGCGCCGTCACCATTAGCGGCGGCGGTCGCACGAAGGTTTTCAACACCGCAGATAAGCTGTTCGAATTGAGTGAGCATCATCCCGTCGGAATAATGATCAACGGGAATATGGACTGCCTGAGCGTGCCTTGGGAAATCCTAATAAAGGCATTTCGTGAGCGCGAGGGAAGTAGGCATCGCAACTCCATTGATCAATGGCTTACTGACTTTATGAAATTCGTGGAAGGGCATGATACGCTATCAGATCAGGCCACAATTTTGCATGTGGAGCAAGTGACTCAGTTTGAGCTGAATGCTTTAAGTTTTACAATGTTTAAAGCATTTAGAGAGTTTCTAGGATCGGTTAAGCCAAGCAAGCGTCGCGGTGCGCCGGACTTTGATTTTGGCAGCGTGCTATTTGAGAAAGTGTCAGAAAGGATCAAGAGAATTTCGCTAGTGCGGAGAGCAGAAAGTCTTGAAGGCATTTCTGAAGAACAGATCAAGGACGCCTACGGTGATCTGTTTACGCGAGTGGCAAAGGAAACTTTTGCTGGTCGTGAACTCAGCCCAGAGGAATGTTTGGCGATATCCGATCTGATGGCAGCACTCCTTCTTTCAACAGAGGGGTCTGAACTTGCGACCGGCATCGTTGTCGCTGGTTACGGCCATGATGATCCCTTTCCGTCCGTTCACGCTGTAGAGGTGGACGGGAAGGTACTAGGTAGGCTCAAGTTCACACAAGTTGAGCGTGAGAGCATCCAAGAGTCAGAGGATAAGGGGCGTGTGATCCCATTCGCTCAAACAGACGTTATCCAGCGTCTCCTAGGAGCCGCGGACCCCCGTTTCGTATCACAAACTGCTGACTTCATTGAACAAGCGGTTCTCAAGGTTGGACAGCAAGTAGAGAAGTCTCTGCGGCCCCGTAGGGCAAAGAAGCAGGCAATCGACCGTCGTGAGAAGATGGTTGCTGAAATAGCTGAACTGGTTGCGAATGAGTATGAGAATGAGGCTGCGGAGAAACTGCGACGTGAGTTCGAGCGCGAGTTCGATAGAATGGTCGCCTTAATGCCAAAACAGGAGCTTATCGAACTAGCCGAAGCATTAGTCTCCATTACAGGCGCGGAGAGAAAGGCGACGAAGGATGAAGGCACGGTCGGGGGTCCAATCGACGTAGCCATGATCACAAAGCACGAGGGTTTCGTTTGGATTAAACGCAAGCACTACTTCAATAAGGACCTTAACCCACGGTTCATGTGGCGTAAGTATGGGCGGCTACAGCGCGAGGTGACACTATGAGGTTCAAGACCCAGCCATCCCGAGAGCGGCGTCGCGAGAAGCAAGATGCCTCTCCAGACAGAGAGGATTTTGACCGCGATCTGCGAAAGATCGTTGAGCAGTCTGTTTCGTCCCTTGGGGAGAAGGTTGAGACTCTGCTTAAGAGAAGAACCAAAACCGCAAAAGAGCACGACGTTTCTGCTTGACGCTCAAGCATAAGGGTCATTATAAAAGAGGGCATGAACAAGCTCTCTGCTGCTGATCGCGCTAAGATCATCCACCTTCTCTGTGAGGGTAACAGCATCAGGGCTGTTACCCGTCTCACAGGGGCTAGCAAAAACACTGTTATCAAGCTCCTGACCGATGTTGGTCGGGTGTGCCACGCCTATCAGGATGAGGTTCTACGCAACCTCTCCTGCCAGCGTGTGCAGGTGGATGAAATCTGGAGCTTCACCTACGCCAAACAGAAGAACGTTCCGACAGCCAAAGCGGCCCCAAGCGACGCCGGCGACACTTGGACGTGGACGGCGATCTGCGCTGATACAAAGCTTATCATCTCATGGCTCGTCGGTGGTCGCGACAGCGAGTATGCGAGCATGTTCATCGCTGACCTAAAGGACCGACTCGCTAACCGCGTCCAGCTTACTAGTGACGGACACAAGGCGTACCTTGGTGCTGTCGAAGATGCGTTCGGCGCTGATGTGGATTTCGCGCAGCTTGTGAAGCTCTACGGTCCCGCTCCCGATGCCTTCAAGGGCCGCTACAGCCCCGCCGAATGCACAGGCATCATCAAGACGCGCATTGAGGGCAATCCTGATCCTAAGCACGTCAGCACGTCTTATGCCGAGCGTCAGAACCTCACGATGCGGATGCACATGCGCCGTTTCACGCGACTGACGAATGCGTTCTCAAAGAAGATTGAGAACCACGCTTACGCCGTGGCGCTTCATACGATGTACTACAACTTCGTTCGCATCCACACGAAGCTGCTCGTCACTCCTGCGATGGCCGCTGGTGTCACCGAGCGGCTTTGGGAGGTCTCTGACATCGTGGCGTTGGTAGAGACGAGTGAAGCAGCGAGAGCGCCTAAGGTGCGAGGCCCCTATAGGAAGAAGATCACTCACCCTGAGTGATCTTCGAATTGCCTGCGCGTGAGCGCGATTATCGACAGGCGAAAAGGCACTGTTCCCGCCGATTGCGGCATTGCTCAATGCACTGACTTCTCTGCGATGCTTGCCCCCGATAGCAAATCTCAATGCAGCCTTGGTCCTGCCGTTGGCATTGGGCTAATTGGTCTTGGCTACATGCTGCTCGTTGTAGGAGGGGATTGGTCAATGGAGAGTCACTAGCTGAAGCCACCGAAAACATAAACACTGGCGCTACTGTCGCGATCAAAACTCGATGGAGTCTCATGTGTTTCCTCCCTAGGAGGGAGAGCGAGTATACACCCAGCGCTCGACACTACAAGTTGTCCGGGATAACAGTCGATGCCCGTCCGCCTAAATTCAAACTGACCCACTACCAAAGCCACGCCGGAGATTTCTCGGCGTGTGGATTGCTGCGTCTTGTTGGAACCAGTTTGTCAGTCTGGAGTTGCGGTCGCCTATCGGATTCTTCCGCCAGCCTTCAATCGGATGCCCATAAGTCGCTGTTATTGTGACGAATTAATTCGTCAATTCGTTGAACGAAAATTGAAAAGGCGGCATTGAATCGCAAGTTCAGGGGCGCCTCCGGTAGCGTTTCTGCCCCTGAGGCGCGGCAATCAGGCTATCGGTACGTAAGTCGCTTGCCCCTAATGCCTGGAAGGGCGCGGTGGGACCGCTCCACATCCTCGCAGCCGAGGGCCGAGCGGTTGTTGTATCGGAAGTCGAACTCCGCAAGGTAGCGGTGCAGGTGCTTCTTGGCGCAGTGCTGATAGGTGCCCTTCATGCCCCGCTTGAACACCGAGAAGTAGCCCTCGATAGTGTTCGTATGGACGGTTGGATCGTCCTTAGACACGTACTCATCCTGACCGTGACGAACCACGCCATGATCCGCGAACGACGCCCCAAGGTGGTGGTAGTGACCGGCCTCGTCGGCCATCACACGAGCTTCTGCGGCGATGTTATCCTTGCGGATCGGGACGACCGTCGCGGGCTTGCGATCGTCAACGACAACCGACCGCGCCTGACCCGTAGCGCGATCAACGAGGCTAAGCACCTTCATCTTATGGTGATAGGCGCGCTTCTTCGGCTTACCGGGTTCGCGGCCAATGAACGTCTCGTCGGCCTCGACAATGCCACCGCCGCCGCCCATCGGGGCAAGCGTGCCGTCGCGCATGGCCTCACGGATGCGGTGCGCGAGGAACCACGCGCTCTTGTAGGTGATGCCGAGAACGCGGTGGAGCTGGTTGGCACTGATGCCCTTCTTGGAAGAGCAGATCAGGTGCATGGCTTGAAGCCAGATGTTCAGCGGAACGTGGCTGCTCTCAAAGACGGTGCCGACCTTCACGGTGAAAGGCTTGCGGCACTGGTAGCACTTGTAGGTGCCAAGCCGGGTGCTCTTGCCGCCCATCTTGGAGATGCGCTCGAAGCCGCCGCAGTGAGGGCAGACAGGGCCTTCGGGCCACAGGAGGCTCTCAAGATGCGCGAAGGCTTCGGCCTCATCATGGAAATAGGGTTTGACAGCACGGACATAGGCTTAGCTCCAATAGAGCCAACCTAAGCCGTCATCCGTGGTTCGTTAAGTATATAATCGCCTTCCACTTAGGGTTCCGCCAGGGGCTACGACAATCGTCGCCCTATTCAAAGATGTGTGACGAGACCTGTCGAGCCCGCAGCTTCCAAATCCCTAGTTCAGCCTGTGTCCTGTGTCCTTGTGGAAGAGGTGGACCTTTGTGGGGTCTGGGGAGAGGGAGAGGGTTTCGCCGGGTCTGGTGTGGACGCGCTCGCGGAACACGGCCGTGAGGTTCTGGCCGGCGAGCCTCGCCACCACCTGGGTCTCGGAGCCTGTGGGCTCCACGACCACGACCTCGGCCGGGATGCCATGCTCTGCACCCAAGCTGAGGCCACTCCCTCCGCCCAAGCTGAAGTGCTCGGGGCGGATGCCGTAGAGAGCCGGCTGCCCTTGTGAGCCTGCCGGAGCGGAGGAGAGCGGCAGGGTGAGCCCGCTCGTGGTCACGAACCCCTCTCCTGTGATCTGCCCCTCGATCAGGTTCATGGCCGGCGAGCCGATGAAGGTGGCGACAAACAGGTTCGCTGGCCTGTCGTAGAGCTCCAAGGGCGCTCCCACCTGCTCGACCCGCCCGTCCTGCATCACCACGATGCGGTCCGCCATGGTCATGGCCTCCACCTGGTCGTGGGTCACATACACGGTCGTGGTGGACAGCCGTTGGTGCAGCGCCTTGATCTCGCTCCTCATCTGCACACGAAGCTTGGCGTCGAGGTTGGAGAGCGGCTCGTCGAAGAGGAACACCTGCGGGTCGCGCACGATGGCGCGCCCCATGGCAACCCGCTGGCGCTGGCCGCCGGAGAGCTGGCGGGGGTAGCGCTCGAGGAGCGGGGTGAGACCGAGGATCTCGGCGGCGCGGTTCACCTTGGCTGTGATCTCAGGCTTAGGCGCTCCCTTGAGCTTGAGGGAGAAGGCCATGTTCTCCAGAACGGTCATGTGGGGGTAGAGGGCATAGTTCTGGAACACCATGGCGATGTCCCGCTCTTTGGGGGGCACGTGGTTGACCACCCTGGATCCGATGCGGATCTCGCCGCCCGTGATGGTCTCGAGCCCCGCGATCATGCGCAGCAACGTGGACTTGCCGCAGCCAGAGGGGCCCACCAGGATCACGAACTCCCCGTCCGCAATGTCCACAGACACCCCATGCAGAACAGCCGCAGACCCATAGCTCTTGCGAGCCTCAATCACACTCACCGATGCCATCGACCAATCTCCCAAGCGGGGCTGCGGCCCCTCAAGCGGCCGCTCTCAAGGGCCGGTAGCGTGGCAACATCAGGGCCTCGAGATCCGCCATGATGTCGTCGAGTTCGGCCATCGCGAGGGGATCGAGCACCCGGCCCCCGGTTTGACGGAAGGCCGGAGAGCTGATGACGCCACGGCGGAACAGCACCTCCTTGTAGACCGCGGGGCCGTAGCCGACCTCAAAGGTGAGGAGCGGCAGGATTAGGCGGTAGATTTCCTTCGCGCGGGTCATCTCGCCCGCCTCGAGCGCCTGCCAGAGCGCGACATGGATGTCGGAGACCTCGCACGCGGGCATCGTACCGCACGCGCCGCGGCGGTATTCGTCGAGGAGCTTCAAACCCGCCTTGCCGCCCATGACACCCGCCAGATCCCCGCCGGCGACCGCCTGGATCTCGCTCATGAGCACGCTCGAGAACTCGGTCTCCTCCTTGACGTACCGCACGCTCGGGATCTCGCGCAGGAGATCGGCCATCAGCCGCGGCGACATCGCGGTGCCTCCCGGCCCGCCGTAGTTCTGGAGCATGATCGGTAACGCGCTTGCGTCCGCGATCGCCCGATAATAGGCGCGGATCTCGCCCTCGCTCGGGCGCTGGAAGGTCGGCGGCATGGCCATCAGCCCGTCGGCCCCTATGCTCTCCGCGTGCCGCGCATGATCGCCGGCGATGGGCGCGCAGGTCGACGAGATTCCGACGATGGCCTTCGTTTTGCCCTGCGCTTCCTCGACGACCACCTCCGCAACGAGCCGCCGCTCGGCGTCGGTGAGATACGAGACCTCGCTCGCATTCGCCGTGGAGACCACGCCCTGCACGCCACAATCGACGCAGAAGCGCACGGTCTGGCGAAGGCTCTCGACATCGAGCGCGAGATTGCGGTCGAACGGCGTCGTTACGATGACGAAGACGCCACGCCATTGTTGATCAGTCATGAATATCGTCCTTGCTGGGGGTTTTGCTCAATAGGGAGGCTCAACGCGGTCGGCGCTGCCGCTGAGAAAGTCGAGAGACGCGCCGTCGCTCGCGGAGCCGACGTGTCGGGCGTATAGGGCGGGCCAGCCGCGGCTGTGGGGACTGACTGGAGGCACCCATATGGTGCGTCGGCGCGCGAGCTCGGCCTCGTCGACGAGGAGATTGAGCTGACGCGCCTCAACGTCGAGCTCGACCCAGTCGCCGTCCTGCACGAGGGCGAGCGGACCACCCTCAGCCGATTCCGGCGTCACGTGCAGCACGACCGTTCCATAATGCGTGCCGCTCATCCGCGCATCCGAGATGCGCACCATATCGCGCACACCCTGCTCGACCAGGCGCTGCGGCATTGGCAGCATGCCCCATTCCGGCATCCCAGGCACACCCTTCGGGCCAGAGTTCTGCATCACGAGTACGCTGTCCGCATCGATGGGCAGCAACGGGTCGTCGATGCGGGCCTTGACGTCGGCACGGTCCTTGAACACCACCGCGCGGCCACGATGCTTAAGAAGTCGTGGATCAGCCGCGGATCGCTTGAGCACCGCGCCGCCTGGCGCGAGATTGCCGCGCAGCACCACGAGGCCGCCGGCGCCGAGCAGGGGCCGGTCGAGCGGACGGATGACGTCGTCGTTGAAGCACTCCGCATCGGCGATGTTCTCGCCCAGCACTCGACCGTTCACTGTCATTGCGTCGAGATGCAAGCTATCTCGAATGCGCAAGAGTAGCGCCCTCAGGCCGCCGGCGTAGTAGAAGTCTTCCATCAGATACTGGCCTGATGGCTTGATATCAGCGAGCACTGGCACAGCCTCCGACAGCCGGTCGAAGTCATCAATCGAGAGTTTGACACCTGCGCGATCGGCGAGCGCAACGAGATGAATGATGGCATTCGTCGAGCCACCGAGCGCCATGAGCGCCAACACCGCATTCTCGAACGAGCGGCGGTCGAGGACGTCACGCGGCTTTCGGTCCGCCCACACCATCTCGACGGCGGTGCGCCCAACCTCAGCGGCCATGACGCGATGGCGCGAATCGGGAGCCGGGATTGAGGCTGCGCCTGGCAGAGTCATGCCGAGCGTCTCGGCGATGGACGTCATCGTCGAGGCGGTGCCCATGGTCATGCAGTGGCCAGCGGAGCGGGCGCCGGCCGACTCCATGTCCGTGTACTGCTCGCGCGTGATGTGTCCGGCTTGGAGATCTTCGTAGCCGCGGCTCACGTCGGTGCCGCTGCCGAGGGTGCGCCCGCGCCAACGGCCGGTGAGCATCGGACCGGCAGGTAGGAAGATGGCGGGGAGGTTCGCCGCAATTGCGCCCATGATCATCGCCGGTGTTGTCTTGTCGCAGCCGCCCATGATTACGGCGCCGTCGATCGGATGGCAGCGGAGAACCTCCTCTACCTCAATCGAGAGCAGATCCCGATAAATCATAGTGGTCGGCCGCATGAACGGCTCGCCGAGTGACATGACCGGCACCTCAACCGGGAAGCCGCCCGCCTGCCACACGCCGCGCTTCACGTCCTCGGCACGTTCTCGGAAATGGATGTGGCAGGGATTGAGCTCGCTCCAAGTCGAGAGGACGCCGATGACGGGCTTGCCCTTGAAGTCCTTGTCGCCAAAGCCGCCCTGGCGGATGCGCTCGCGGTGGGTATGGCCGTGCTTGTCCGGCGGTGTGAACCAAGTCGCGCTGCGCAGGTCTTCGTATCGCTTTGTCATGGCCCCTTTGCTCTTGATGTGCGGCGTTCAGTTCGCGAGCGCGCCCTTCGTCATGCCGCTGACGAGGAAGGGCTCCAGGATGAGGAAGAGAATGATCACAGGGATGAGCGAGACGGCACCGGCCGCCATCAACGTCGCCCATTGCACCTCGTATTCGCCGACGAAGGACTGCAGCCCGACAGTGAGAAGCTGCTTGCCGTCGCTCGTGATCAGAGTTCGCGCGAAGATGAACTCCGACCAGCTCACGATGAGGAGATACACACTGCAGGCCGCGAGTCCCGGCCGGCTCAGCGGCAGAATGACATACCGCAGGGCTTGTATCCGCGAGCAGCCGTCGATCATCGCGGCCTGCTCTAGCTCCTGCGGGATGCGATCGAAGAAGCCCTTCATGAGCCAAGTCGCGAGCGGAATGCCCACGGACATGTTGGCGATCACAAGACCGACATACGAGTCAATCAGGCCCGTGACGTTGAACAAGATGAAAAGCGGGATGATAATCAGACTTGTTGGTATCAGCTTGCTCAACAGCAAGCCGGCGCCGGTAATCTGCTGGCCACGAAAGCGCCAGCGCGAGAGGGAGTAGCCCGCGAGCATCGCAACGAAGAGGCTGAGGAGCGTGGAGATCGCGCTGACAGTCAGGCTGTTTAGCATCCAGCGCAGGAACGGCCGGCGCTCGAACACCTCCGCGAAGGCCGTGAACGACACGAGGCCGAGATCCGGCAGGAGCCGCGGGTTGCGCGAGAGGATCTCACCCGTCGGCATGATCGCCGTCATCGCCATCCAGTAGATCGGAAAAAGGAGGACGAGGGCGATCGCAAGCCCCGTTGCCATGACCGCCGCCTGCTTCAATGGGGTTGAGACGAGGCCGCGCATCAGAACCGGTCCCGGCGCAGGAGGCCGATTGCCAGGAGGGCGCTGACGAAGGCGGTAGCGACCATGATTGTGCCGACGGCCGAGGCCGTCCCCATTCGGAAAAACTGGAAGGCCTCATTGTAGGTATAGAGCGACAGCGTCTCGGTCGCCCGCGCTGGGCCGCCTCGGGTTGCCGCGAAGATGATGTCGATGTCCCGGAAGATCCACAGCGCGCTGATAAGGACCGCTAGGATGGCCGTTCCCTGGATTCCTGGCCAAGTGATGTAGGCAAAGCGCTGCCAGGTGCTCGTGCCATCGATGGAACCCGCCTCATAGAGCTCGTTGGGGATCGACTGCAAGGCGGCCAGCAGTGTCAGCGTGATGAGCGGATAGGCCTTCCAGACAGTCGGAAGCATCACAGCGGGTAGTGCGGTGCGCCCATCGACGAACCAAGCGATGTCGGCCGAGATCACGCCAGTGTTGCGCAGCATCGCATTCACGACGCCAAAAGACCCGTCGAGCAGCCACATGAAGACGATGGAGACGATCACCCCCGGCACGGCCCAGGGCAAGAGGATCGCAGTGCGCAGATAGCGCCGCCCCGGAAAGTTCTGGTTCAGGAGGAGTGCCGTCCCCAACCCGATGAGAAAGGCGAGAATAACACTCCCAAGGACATATAGCGCGGAAACCGTAACGCTGTTCCAGAACGCCGGGTCCGAGAGGACCCGGCGGTAATTCGCAAGCCCCAGCGGCAGGTCGCTGATGCGGGCGAAGTTCATCGTCCGGCCTTGGCGGAAGCTCAGCTCGACGACCCGCGCCAGTGGGTAGACGACAAGGAGAGCGACGGCCGCAAACGCTGGGGCGAGGAGACCGTAAGCGTAGGCTCGCTCGCTGAGGGTGTACCCGCCCCAGGCACCAGCCTGGGGCGGGTCGGTGGCCAGTCGGCTTGGCAGCGCCGTTGGAACGGAGTCCATAGGGCGACTAGTTGAGCGGGATCGCCCGATCGAGTTCCGCCTGAGCGTCCTTCAGGATCGCCGCAACCGGCTCCTTTGTGGAGAGCACACGCAAGGCCGCGCGCTGCGTGATGGCGAAGAACTCGTTCGAGTTGGCGCGGATGGACTTGATGTTTGGGATGATGGGTTCGGCGCCAATAACCGCCTCGTTTATGAGCTTGAGGTGCGGCTTCTCGGCTGCAACCTCCGGCGTCACGGCGCCCTTGAGACCAGGCGGAGCAGCGGTGAGCTGCGTGTAGCGCAACTGCCATTCCGGTTGCGTGATGAAGCGTATGAAGGACCAAGCCTCATCCTTCGCCTTCGCGTCAAGGGCAGCAGGAATATGGATGCTGTTCGAAGCGCCTCCGAGGGTCGGCGTGAAGGGCGCTTTCACCATCTTCAAGACGGCACGCATCTCGGGCTTTGCCTGCTCGATGCGAGCATACATCCACGGTCCATCGATGAGGAAGGCGGCCTTGCCGTCGACGAAGAGCTGTCGCGCGATCGTGGAGTTGTTGCCGAGGGGAGCATGGCCACCCACCGTCTCTCGGTAGTTCTCGATCGCCTTCACGACGGCGGGATCGGCGAGGTTGTACTTGCCGTCCTTCACTAGATCAGCGCCCTGCCATTCGATGAAGCGCACGAAATCGAGCGTCACGGTCGGATGCTCGGTGGTAACGGCCGCAAGCCCGAAAATGCCCTTGTCACGGTTCGTGATCTTCGCGACCGCCTGACGGAACTCCTCGAATGAGGCCGGCGGTTTCACGCCGGCCTCATTCAGGAGCTGCTCATTGTAGAAGAGCATGAAGCCATAGCCCATGAGCAGCACGCCCTGGGTCTTACCATCCCAGACTAGATCCGACTGCAGGCTGGACCAATTGGTTGCAATCGGTGTCGCCTTTGCGCGATCGTCCAAAGGGGTGAGCCAACCCTGATCGGCGAAGACGCCGAAGCCGTCTGTCGGCATAGTGATGATGTGCGGCGGCCGGTTCGAGGCGAAGCGCACGGTAAGCTGGTTGACGTAGTCCTTGTATTGGATCTGTTGAACATTGACCGACTTGCCGGGATTGGCCTTTGCGTAGGCGGCGATGACCTCTTTCCACCAATCGCCAAAGCCTGGCTCCTCGAGCTGCCAAGTCGTCATATCGAGGGATTGAGCGGAGGCGGCGAGCGGCGATACGAGGAGCGGCATGGAAGCCGCAAGCGCGCGAAGCAAGCGTGCGAGGCGCATGTCTGAATCTCCCTAAGCCGGGCTCGATGTTGGCCCTTACATGGAAGCTAGCGAAGCGTGCAGTCGTCGTCAACCAATCGGGGCTAGGAGCTTGAATTGGTCCCCATTTGGTCTACCGAGTCAGTAAGGGCTATCGGTGCATACGAACTAGGTGGGCCCACGTGCCGGTTCAGAACTGAATCGGGCTTGATGCGGGAGGATGCGCTGCATAACAGCGCGACGAAGCCTGGACAAAGGCCATGCTGCTCAACCGAGCGTGTCGACGGCCTGGGGGATGCGCGGTAACCCTGTAGTCAGCACCCACGAGGGTTCACCTTTGCCAGATTGTGGCATCGGCTCTGAGTATCGGCCAGCTAGAGGCGTTCCGTGCAATGATCTTGGCGGGCACCGCCGATGCGCTCAACAAGGTCTTTAGCCACGTCGTGAGCGCGCTCGGCTGGGCCATGCACCGGCTAGCTCCGTCTCCTTCAAGGCAGCCACTTAATCCACCGTCGTCACGCTCCTGCCGTTGCTGACGGGCGAGGGGCGCGCATCACAGCACGGGTCCTGCGCGAGGCGATGCTGCTCCCCCAGGAGGCTCGGCTTCGGCCGAACCTCGACTGGGAGATCGACATCCTTGATGTGGCGAACGAAGCGCATGCAGCCGCCCAAGCCAGGACGGCAAGTGGCACCGTCGTGGTCCAGGCGCTGCCGCCTGAGCTTCCAATTCGCGGAACACACGGCGATCGGACGCCGCGCTACAGACGGGCCCTGAGCCGCGGCGCGGTCCAATCAAGGAAGGCGCGCACCTTGAGGGGCAGGAGGCCAGCTTCGGGATAGACAAGGCTGACCGGCATCGGATCGGGCGCGGCGTCCTCGAGGATAGCGACGAGGGCGCCCGAGCGCAGCTCCTCCGCGATCTGGTAGGAGAGCAGCCGCACGATACCCAGGCCTGAGACAGCCGCGGCGACCGCAGCCTCCGTGGAGTTGACCGCCAAGCGCGTGCGCGGCTCGGCACTCCAAGCCGGGCCGTCGCCTCTGTAGCGCCACTCGGGCGCGCTGGCGAAACCGTTGAAGGTGATGCCGTCATGTGCCGGGAGGTCGTCAGGCGTCATTGGCGCACCACGCCGGGCGAGGTAGACGGGGCTTGCGCAGGCGATCCGCCGCACGCTGCCCACCCGCATCGCCCGCAGACCGCTGTCGACGAGATGGCCGATCCGCACCGCGACGTCGATGTGCTCCTCCGCCATGTTCACCTGACGATCGTTGAGGAGGAGCCGCAGATCGATCTCCCGCTGCTCCTGCAGGAACTCGATCGCGACCGGCAGAACGTGCGTGCGCCCGAACATGGTAGGTGCCGTGACGTGGAGCTCGCCCCGGGGTGCGCTGTACTCGCCGGCGGCGTGTCGCTCCGCCTCATCCACCTGCTCCAGGATGCGCTTGGCCGAGGCCACGTAGGCCCGCCCCGCGTCGGTCAGGGCGACGCGTCGGCTGGTGCGCACGAGGAGCTGCGTGCGCAGGTGCCGCTCGAGGTCCGCCACCTTGCGGCTGACCGTGGCGAGCGGCGCCCGTAGCCGCCGTGAAGCGGCGGAGAGGCTGCCCTCCTCCACAACGGCGAGCAGCACGGCCATAGCGTCGAAGCGGTCCATCCGAGCCTTTCAGAAACTGAGAGGAAGCATCCCGAATGTACACGCTACTGCGCGGAAAAGGGAGGGACTAGTTTCCAGCCATGCCAGAGCGCCGGCGCTGATCAGGCTCAGCTGCCCCGGTCCACCCACATCCGGAGATCGTCCATGTCCCTCTCGCTGTCCCGTCGAGCCCTCGCTTTCGGTTTGCCCACGGCTATGCTGAGCACCGGCGCCTTACCGCTTGTTGCCGCCATGTCGGCGTCAGCGTCCTCCGCGGCGCTCACGCCGCTGGCCCAGATCAAGATCGGTCGCTTCACTCTGACCGCACTCTCCGACGGCTTTGCGGATTTGCCGTATGGCTCCTTCCCGGGCCGCACCGCCGATCAGGTCGAGGCCGCCGCCAAGGCGCAGTTTGCAGCCCAGCCCATGGGCGTGCGCTTCGCGTTCAACCAGTATCTCGTTGAGGACGGCTCGCAGCGCATCCTGATCGACGCGGGGGCCGCTGGGTCCCTCGGCCAGACCGGACGTCTGCCGCAGGCGCTCGCTGCTCGGGGTGTGTCCCCTGAGCAGGTCGATGCGGTGATCGTCACCCATATGCACCAGGACCACCTTGGCGGTCTCGTCGCCGGCGGACGGCGCAACTTCCCGAACGCCGAGGTATACGTCGACCGCCGCGACGTTGCCCACTGGACCGATCCAGCCAGGCAAGCGAGCGCGCCCGATTACCTCCAGACCAGCTTCCGCCTCTCAGCTGAACTGGTGCGGCTCTATCCCAAGCTCCAGGCCACGCAGGGTGATCACCCGGTCACGCGTGGCGTTTCCCTCGTGGATCTGGCTGGCCACACGCCCGGCCACATCGGGGTACGGATCGAGGACGGGGCTGAGAGCCTGATCATGGTCTCTGACATGCTTTTCCCGGTTGTCCACCCGGCGCTGGGCGCAGACGTGAATTTTCTCTTCGAGCAGGACCGGCCGGCGGCGCAGGCCATGCGGGCCCGCTTCTTCCCTCGCGCTGCTGAGGAGGGCGCTTTGATTGCCGCCACCCACATGCCCTTCCCGGGCCTCGGCCGCATCGTCGCCGATCGCGGCCAGCTGCGCTGGTTGCCAGCCGATTGGGCCTAGGCCGCGAAAGGGAGACCCACCCATGCTTCACAGATGGCTTGAGATTGCGTCCACCCCGGCCGTGAAGGCGGCGCGCGAGCGCTACGGCAGCGCAGGCCAGTACGCGCGCCTCGACGGTACGCACGGCGCGGAGGGGCCAGTCCGCAACGACCGGTTGGGCGATGCGGAAGGCCTCTTTATTGCAGGGCGCGATGGGTTTTACCTTGCCTCCGTCTCCGAGACCGGCTGGCCCTACGTGCAGTACCGAGGCGGCCCGGCGGGCTTCCTCCAGGTGCTGGACGAGCGGATGCTGGGCTTCGCGGATTTCCGCGGCAACCGGCAATATGTGACGACAGGCAACGTCGCGAGCAACGACCGCGTGTCCCTGTTCCTGATGGATTATGCCCATCAGCGCCGCCTCAAGATCTTCGGGAGCCTGCGAATGGTGGACGCCCACGAAGACCTGGAGCTTGCGGCGCGGCTCGCTGTGCCAGGCTACGCGGGCCGGGTAGAGCGGGCGGCTCTGATCCAGGTCGAGGCCTTCGACTGGAATTGTCCGCAGCACATCACCCTGCGCTTTACGCAGGAAGAACTGAATGAGGCAATCGCGCCTGTTCGCGAGGAACTCGCGGCTCTACGCGCGGAAAACGAGCGTCTCCATCGTGTGATCGGCGAAAGGTCCGACGCCGTCGAGCACAGCTGACACACAGGAGCGAGAATGCTCAGGAGCATTCTAATAGCCCTGAACCTTCCCTCGTCACGAAACCGACGCCGGTGACGATCGCCGCGCCCGCTGATGGCGAGCACGTTTTGGTGAGTTTCCGAGCTGCAGTTGTCACTAGGCACTTTGGAATGAGAATTAGCCGTTTGAAGCGACGCTTAGCATGACAAGTGAGTCCGTAACCTCTTCAAGTTATCATTTATACTGTCAATGCGAGACAACGTAATCGCATGCGAACCGCTACCACCACCCAAATATCATACCGGAGCTGGCCGGAAGCAGAATGGCGGCTTTGAAGGCAGCCGGATCGAGAACTGCTGGTCCCCCAATGCTAAGAGCCCATCCGGGAAGTTTGGATTCGTGATCAGCGGTTTGTGCTGAGCCGCCTGAGCATGAGGCGGATCATGGCAAGTCGCACGAAGGCCGCTGCTTTGCGAGTGTGTCGCTCATAGTCGCGAGCGAGCCTCCGGTTCCTGCTGATCCTCCTTCGACAAGCTCAGGATGAGGGCCAGCGTCCTCTCCAAGATCCAGCGCTTCGGCAGCACGACAAAGCGATGGCGGTCGCAGCGGCGCACGATCTGGATTGCCTAGGTGCCAGTCCGAGCAATCGCGGCTTCCATCTTGCGCCCGAGGTCACCTGCATCGCCGATGACACGCTCGATGAAGGGGAAGGCGTGCCGTGCCTCCTGAAGGAGCGCCTCGGCTCCATCTCGGTCCTGCACGCTGGCAGGGTGGACGTTGATGGCTAGAAGCAGGCCCAGCGTGTCGGTCAGGACGTGGCGCTTGCGGCCTGTGGTCTTCTTGCCCGCGTCGTAGCCTGACGGATCGAGCGAAGCCCCCCTTTGAGGGCTCCCTTAGCGGTCTGGCTGTCGATGATGGCAGTGGTCGGGCTTGCCTCTCGGCCCGTCTGCTCCCGCGTCTCGACGTACAAGGCGTGATGGATGCGGTTAAGCGTGCCGTCCCACCCCCACAGGTCGAGGTACTCCCACACCGTGCTGCGCGGTGGGAGATCCTTCGGCAGCGCCTTCCACTGACACCCGGTCCACAGCACTGAGACGACCGCGTTCAGCACCTCACGGACGTTCACGCTCCGAGGCCGATCCCCGCGCTTGGCAGGGTGGATCAGCGGCTCGACCAGCGCCCATTCGCCATCCGTCGGGTCGCTGTCGTAGCGCAGTATTTGCGCGAACGACGAGTCCTGGAGCCAGGTTGCAAACTCGATCATCCTCGCACCCGCCCGCGATCACGAGCGCTCGGGATAGAGGTCGAACGTTCGCCCGTTCACGCCCAACCGTTCCGTCTTCATCTCGCGACGGTTCGGGTCGAGGTGGCGGTGCCCTTAAGCCGTGACCGAGGCGCCCTTGAGCGCAAGTTGCTCCGTCAGGCCGGCGCGTCGCTGGTTCGAGGGGGGACCGAGCACGACATCCCAGACGCCGCCCGCGGCACGGACCTTCAACAGACCATGCGGGTTCCCGAGCGTCGCCGCCTCGATGGTGCCCGAGAGGGTGAAGTCTTCGTTCCCGTATCCGGTCCAGCCGTGATGCGCGAGAACAGGGAGGCTGAACGCCACCGCGGTGAAAGCGAGTCCTGCGAGAAGGTGCCGTTTGGTGACCTGTAGCGTTGTCATAGCCTTGTCTCCAGTCGGAAAAGGTTGGGACAGACGTGAGTTCAGCGCCCGGTTCGCACGACCAAGTAAGGCGGCGTGCTGCGATCCTGACCGCCATTCAGGCCTGCCAGAAGGTGAAACTGCGCGACCGTGACGAGCATGCCGCCGTCGGCCGGAAAGCTCATCCCGTCCGGCCATCTGAGAACGGGCGACTGCACCACGATCTCGGGCTGGTCGCCGGGCTTGGCCCGCGAGATCGCGTTGCGCTCAATGTCGCTGTAGTAGACGGCGCCGTCGGGCCCGACCTCGATGCCATCCGACACCACGGCAGGTCCGGCGTCACTCAGGCGTCCAGCCAGCTCGGCCGGGGCGAGCGCTTCGTCGCGGAGATCCCGCGTGGCGATCCGGTACAGTCGGCGACTACCCGCGAAGGGTCGGTATGTGACGTAGAGCGTCTCGCCATCGGGTGTGAGCGCAAGACCGTCTGTTGCAAGCGACATCGGCCCTCCGTCCGCCCCTGCCATGCGAACGCCCTCCACCACCGGGACCTTGCGTTCCTCAGCCACGACGGCCGGCGGATGTGGGTCGGCGAGCGTCATGCGGGCCGATCCGGTCTTCAGGTCCACGACGAGGATGCCGCCGTGCACCGAGTCCGTGACGTAGGCGACCTGCCGCGAGGCGTCGACGCGGACATCGTTGAGGTAGCTGTCCGTCCTGGTCAACGCTGGGGAGCTGATGGGAACGGTTTGGACGACGCCGTCCGACGCGGGATCGATCTTCACGAGCTTGGCTCCGCCCGGGACTACGCCGACGCGCTTCGGGTTGCCGGTGTCGAGCGCCCATAGGAAGCCTTCGGCGTCGATCGTGAGGCTTTGGACGTTCAGGAAGTGTCCGCCCGGGGCGAGCCCTGACCCTTTCTGATTCCAGGCCACATCGGGATAAGGCCGAACCGCTCCGTCCCCGAGGACCTCGACCACTGTCGCCGCGTGGCGCTCGTCCGAGAAGGGACCGAAGGGCAGGCTGACGAAAGTGCGGCCATCACGGGAGGTGACGACGGCGGTGGGACGGTCGTGAGGAAATACCGCAACGACCGTCATCCCATCCACCACCGACCCTGGTCTGAGATCGCGGGCCTGGACCGGCGACGCCGCGATCGCAACCAGCAGTCCAGCAATGAATATAGAGCAATTCATTGATGTCTCTCCTCAGGTTCAGATAAGGGCGTTGATGGCGCGAAGGTCGCGGAGCGCAGCTTCCTCCCCCTCTCGGCCTGGGCGGGACATTCGATGCTCGAGCTCGACAAGGCCGCGGTAGCCCACCGCGTTGAGGCGGCGCAGGATATTGGCCCAGTTCAGCTCGCCCGAGCCAAGTTCGGCCCGCCCCGGATTGTCCGCCACCTGCACGAGACCGACTTCGTCGGCCATCGTCTCCAGGTGGTGGATGACGTCCCCGTCCTGGATCTGGATGTGGTGGATGTCGAAGACGAGCTTCACCGCCGGGCTGCCTACCGCCTTGACCACTGCGTAGGCGTCCGTGACGTGGTTGACGAGCATGCCCGGAAAGCCGCGGTCGTTCAGGGTCTCGATGCCGAGCACCACGCCTGCCCGCTCGGCCTCAGGCGCGAGACGCTTCAGGTTCTCGGTCATGGCGGCTAGCTGCAGGGCGCGCGGCACGCGCGGATCGAGGCCGGTGATGGTGGTGGCGTATTGCCCGTTCACCCACTTGGCGGCCTCGATCGTGGAGGCGAGGTCCCGGCGCAGCTGGTCTCGCTCCTCCGGCGCGTTCGATCCCCAGAGGGGCTTGTTCCAACCCTCGATGTTGCCGACGAAGGCACCCATCGCCAAGCCGGTGTCGGCGAGCGCGCGCCCGATCCGCTCCTGGTCGGCGGCAGGCCGCAGCTTCAGGAAGTTGTCCTCGACGCCGGCAAAGCCCTGCTCGGCCGCGAAGCGGATGTGGGCGACGGGATCAAGGCTGCCGACCGTTTCCTTGAACAGAGGCGTGTCGAGCGAGGTCAGGCCGAGATGGGTAGCGAAGCGCACCCGCCACGCCTGCCCCGCGGCCTGAGCCGCGGCACCGCCGGCGGAGAGGCCGATGGCAGCGGTCGCAGCAGCGCCCTTGAAAAGATCGCGACGGTTCATGGTTGTTCTCCTTGACGGGTCCCAGGCCAGGTCAGGCCTGCAGGTTCTCTTCCAGGTGCGCGACGGAGGTCGTGCCCGGGATGACGACGATGTTGGGCGAGCGGTCGAGGAGCCACCGCAGGGCCGAGGCCGCCGGCGAGAGGCCGGGCTCGGCCCCAGCGCCCCCTTGGGCGAGCGGGGCACCGGGTTGCATGGGATGGGCGCCCAGCGGGCCATAGGGGATGTAGGCGATGCCGTTCGCAGCCGTGTAGTCGACGAGAGCATCGCCCTCGCGCTCTGTCCGGTTGTAGCGGTTCTGGACAGAAGCAATGGGGGCGATGGCGAGCGCCCGGTCGAGTCCGTCGCGGTCGACGTTCGAGAGCCCGATCAGCCTGATCTTGCCAGCGCGGCGCAGCGCGTCGAGCGCCTCGACCGAGATCTCGATGGGCGTCTTCGGATCGACCCGGTGCAGCTGGAACAGATCAATCCGCTCGACCCTCAAGCGCCGCAGGGCATCATCGACCTGGGCGCGCAGAGCCTGAGGCGACCCGTCGGTGACGATCTCGCTCGCCGAGCGCTTGTCGACGCCGCCCTTGGTGGCGATCACCACGCCCGGAGCGTAGGGGTGGAGCGCCTCGGCGATCAGCTCCTCGTTCCAGCCAGGCCCGTAGGCCCGGGCCGTGTCGAAGAGGGTGACGCCGAGATCCACGGCCCGGCGCAGAAGGGCCTTGCCGCCCTCCCAGTCGGCGTAGGGGCCGAAGTTGCCGGGCTGGCCCGTGAGGCGCATGGCGCCATAGCCGAGCCGGTTAACGGTGAGTTCGCCGCCGAGGGCAAAGGTGCGGGAGGAGGTCATGACGGAGATCCTGTCGAGAGGGAAGGGCGTACCGGCTCGGCAGTGAGGGCATCAACGAGGCGGCGGACCTGCGGGGCGAGCAGGGTCACCAGAGGAAAGGCCATGACCCAGGCGAGCCCGTAGGCCCAGAGCCAGCGCACCAGGAAGCCGGCGCCGGCGCCTGTGTTCACGAGCGTGATCGCAGCCGACATCAGCCCAGACAGGAGTGTTGACATGATGAGCGCGAACAACACCGGGGCGAGCCGACGGCTGACGGGCGCGGGGTGGGAAGGGGCTGTCATGGGCCGTTCTCCTTGGTGCTGACACACGAAGAGAATGGGCCACTCACTGACTATTCAGAATGGTTGTTCGACTGATAGGAGTGTTAAGTGAAACTTGAAAGTGAGACGTGACCGACCTACGCCTGATCGGCACCTTTCTTCAGGCCGCGCGTCACGAGAGCTTCTCGGCGGCGGCGAAGGCGCTCGGCATCTCCCCCGCGGCAGTGAGCCAGAACATCAAGAGCTTGGAGGACCAACTCGGCGCGCGGCTGTTCCAGCGGACCACGCGGCAGGTGAAGCTCACGCCCGAGGGCCAGCGCTACCTCGCACGCTGCGCGCCTGCGGTGGAGGCGCTCGGCGAAGCCGCCGAAGCGCTCAAGTCCGACCGCGACAGCTTCCGCGGCCACCTGCGGGTGACGTCGACGACCTCGTTCGGGCGGCGCCACATCCTACCCGCCATAGCCGACTTCCAGGCCCTGCACCCTGACCTGCGGGTCGAACTCACGCTGTCGGACGGCTTCGTGGACCTGGTGGCGGAGGGCTTCGACCTCGCGATCCGAGGCGGCCTTCTGCCGGAGAACGAGTACGTGGCGCGGCTTCTGCTGCCTGTCACGATGCTGGTCTGCGGAGCCCCGGACTATCTCGCCCGGCACGGCATTCCGACGACGCTAGCGGACCTCGCCCGGCATCGGTTGGTCGGCCAGCGCTCGAACCCGAGCCAGAAGGTGTTCGCCTGGGAGTTCGGAGCGGCGCAGGGGAGCGGGGTGGAGAGGGTGGAGATCGAACCTGTCCTCGTCGTGAACGACCCGGAGGGCGCGGCGCTCGCGGCCGCCAGTGGGCTTGGGCTGGCGCAGGCGGGTAGCAACATCGTGCTGCCGCTCGTGCGAAAGGGCCGGCTCGCCATCGTCCTGGAGAGGAGGGCCGTGAGGCTGCGCGGCTTCTACGCCGTCTATCCGTCGCGCCGGTTCGCGCCGGTTCGCGCCGGTTCGCGCCGGTTCGCGCCGCGCAGGCTGACAGCCTTCGTCCAGTTCCTGGCCGACCGCTTCGCCGATCGGTCCGATCTCGTGTTTTCGGCCTGACTGTTGGGTAAGTTGAGCTGAGTTTTGCCGCAGCCATCCAGAGTTGGTCGCGGATATGTCGCGCGGCGGATGCGGTGTTGGCGCGGTCCGATACTGTCGAATGTTCGCGGGTGCAGCGGTCACACGAACGCTATCAAGGACTTGCAAAAGAAACATCACCTAAACGAACCACTTAGCTCCATGCGCTCTGCATTCGTCCTGCGAACTACGAATCTGGGGGGCAGCAGACAGGCCAACGAGCGCGTTGGGGGTTCCTCGATCGACCCGGCCACAAAACGCTCTACCCGTGCTGCCTCGTTGGCATCGGTTCGGCTTCAGAACCGCTGGTCAGCGGGCTAAATCTACGCAGATCCCCTAAAAGGCGGCAACGCAACACCGAGCCCCGCCCGAGGCCGGGGCCACCCCAACGAGCGCCGGCCCAATGCCCCCGCGCCCTCGTCGGTTGATGCCAACCTCAACGACTACCGCGATGTGCTGGATGCTGGCTGACCAAGGGCAGTCCCGCACAGCTCGGATGCCAGCCTGCCACTGCAGTCAGCGCGCGTGACGTAGTCGTGCGGAAGTTGCTGGAGCCATTCTACTCATACAGCCGGCAATCAATGCGGAGGACACGCAGGTGCGGGTGCTACTCGAGAGCATTACATCAGAACGTTGGCTAAGCTGAATCCACGTGTTTGGGCTGCGCGCTACTCCTCACTGCATGAGCAGCATGCTCATTGCCTTGGGACGCGACGGTGTTGCGAACTGAACTGCGTACAACCAAGTGGCACGGGATGGTGCGCATCTGCGGATGTTGAACACGCCCATCAATGGCAGACAAGAGAATGTCGATGGCTTCTGTCGCCATCAGGTTTATGTTTTGGTCAATAGTCGTGAGGTTATAATGCGCCAAACCGGCGAACGGGCTATTGTCAAATCCGACTACAGACAGATCCTTCGGGATTGTGAGGCCTCTTTCCATTGCAGAGTCAATAAACCCGATAGCCATCAGGTCATTCGCGCAAAAAGCGGCATCTATCGAGTAGTTGCTAGACAGAAGTTTGGTAGCCGCGTCTCTGCCACCTATGTAGGAATATTCACCGGACGCCCGCGCTGTTATTGTCATACCATACCGCGCTAGCCCCTCTTTAAACCCACGCTCCCGGTCGACGCTGCTAGACGTGTCCTCAGTACCGGCAACGAAGGCGATGCGCTCGTGGCCAGCATCGGCTAGAGCTTGCGCCGCCATCATGCCACCCGCGAAGTTGTCGCTCTGAACCGTGCTCGCCCCCTCAAACGCTGTGTAGCGGTTGAATTGCACGAGCGGCAGTCCAGCCGCGAGACAGTACTCTGTGACGATGGATGAATAGGTCGCTGATGCAACCACGATGCCGTCTATCTGGTACGAGAGCAGGCGGGGGACGAGTTCGTCAACAAATTTCGATCTTTCCGCGACCAGCAACAACATAGTATAGCCATGCATCTGCAAGCCTGAAGACAGGCACGATATTGCTTTTGCGTAGAATGGATTATCGAGATCGGCAGCAATAACCGCCATCATGTTTGATCGCCGGGTGGTCAAGGTGCGAGCTATCGCATTTGGATGATAGCCAAGTTGTTTCGCAGCTCGGATCACCTTTTCCCGGGTCGCTTCAGACACACTGCCACCAGGCGTGAACGTCCGCGACACAGCCGATCGGGACACGCCCGCCAGCCTTGCCACGTCAAATGAACTGGCGCGTAACTGCGTTGCGGGTAGAGGCTTTGAGATCGGCATACAATTACTTTAAGCTTGAAATTTATCTTGACGGCGGCTCGACCGGACACGGATACTCAACGGTGCACACGCGTGCAAGGCACACCCAACATGTTCGCGTGGGCCAAGTCTTCGGACACATGCAGTAGAGAAGCCAGGGTCAACTAGGGGCACGAGTCCGACCATCACGCTGCCGGGAGGTAATAGGCATGAAAGTCCTCAAGGTTTTGGCTGCGGCCGCAGCACTCGTCGCCTTTGGAACCGTCGCTCCTATGGCGCAGCAAAAAGACACCCTTACCGTGGGCGTGGCAGTAGAACCGCCGCACCTTGACCCGTCATCCCATGTGGCGGGCTCTATCCGGGAGGTGGTCTACGCCAATGTATTCCAAGGACTGATGCTCATCGATGGGACAGGCAAGGAGTATCCAGCTCTAGCCGAGTCTATCGATGTCTCAAGTGACCAACTCACCTATACGTTCAAGCTGCGCAAGGGCGTTACGTTTCACGACGGGTCGCCGTTCGACTCTTCGACCGTGAAATTCTCGCTCGACCGCGCCCGCGGTCCGCAATCCGTCAATGCCGGCAAGCGCATTTTTGAGCCAATCGAAACCATTGAAACTCCCGATGCGCATACCGTCGTGATCAAGCTCAGCCGGCCTATAGGAAGCTTCCTCTACGATCTGGGATCGGGCGACGCGATCATGGTATCGCCGGCGAGTGCCGCGAACAATGTTCAACATCCGATTGGCACCGGTCCATTCAAATTCGATCGTTGGGCAAAGGGCGACCGGATCGAACTGTCTCGCTATAACGGCTATTGGGGCGAACCCGCCAAGCTTTCGAAGGTGACCTTCCGCATCATCAATGATGCGCAGGCTCAAGTTGCTGCCCTTCAGACCGGCGAGGTGGATGCCTTTCCGCTTATGGGTGCACCCGAAACCCTCGCGAGATTCAAGGGTGATCCACGCTTCAAGGTAGTCATCGGCCAGACCCAAGCTGAGGTCTACATGCCGCTGAATCACCGCCGCAAGCCTTTTGACGACGTAAGGGTGCGTCGTGCGATGACACATGCCATCGATCGTAAAGCAGTAAGCGAGGGCGCGGTCGCAGGTTTTGGCACGCTTATTGGCAGCCACTTCCCCCCGAGCGACCCCGATTACCTCGATCTAACCGGCGCGTACCCCTACGATCCGGCTAAGGCGCGCAAGCTTCTGGCCGAGGCTGGGTATCCAAACGGCTTCCAGGCCAAATTCATTCTGCCCCCCTTCCCCTACACCCGACGTGCTGGCGAGATCATCCAAGCCTACCTGATGGAGGTAGGTATTCAAACTAACATCGAGGTCTATCAAGGACCTCAATGGCTCAGCCAGGTTTTCCGCGAGGCGCAGTTTGATATTACAATTATCGGTCAAACTGAACCTCGCGACATCGGCACCTATGCCCGCGACGACTGGTATATGGGTTGGAAGAATGCAGAATTCCGCAAGCTGGTGGGTGAGCTTGAGGCTGCGACTGCGCCGGCTGAGCGGACACGTATCAACCACCGGCTCCAGACCATCATCTCCGAGGAAGCCTCTGCGATTTATCTCTTCCAGTTGCCGAAAACGGGAGTTTGGGCTGCCAAGTTAGAAGGCCTTTGGAAGGACTCACCTGTTCAGGCGAATGATGTCACGAAAGCTCGTTGGGTGAACTGAACCCGACCTTTGCGCTCCGTCCACGTCCAGCGGCGTGGACGGAGAGTTCTTCGATAGATTGCTCCTATCGGTCTCAGTCTTGCTGCTCTTCATTCTCAAACGTCTGACAACATTGGTCGCCACGCTGTTCATTACAGCATTGATGGCGTTCTTCCTGCTTGAGGTCATCCCAGGCGACCCAGCCCTCGACATGCTAGGCACGGAAGCGCGTGAGGACACGCTTGCCGCGCTCCGCCAGCAACTAGGCCTCGACACGCCCTTGTGGCTTCGTTTTCTCCAATGGATCGCAGGTTTCATGACCGGTGATCTCGGTATGTCCTACCGCTATCGGGTACCAGTCGCAGAACTCATCCGGGAGCCAATGCTCATCACATTTCCGCTTGGCCTCCTTGCTATCGTGATCACCGTGATCATCGCAGTACCAATGGGCGCCTTGGCTGCGCGCTATCGAGGTCGAGCGCCCGACCTTCTGGTCACCTTCCTCACCCAGCTCGGACTAGCCATCCCCAATTTCTGGTTTGCGGTCCTGCTCATCCTGATCTTCTCGGTGACGCTGGGCTGGTTTGCGGCGGGAGGGTTCCCTGGCTGGTCAGCCGGCCCGTTCGAGGCGTTTAAGGCACTGGTGCTTCCCGCGTTGGCACTCGCGCTGCCGCAGGCCGCGATCATCGCGCGCGTCACACGCTCGTCCGTGCTCGAAGTGCTCGATCAAGATTTCGTACGCACTGCGCGTGCGAAGGGCCTGACGCGCAGCTCGACTCTGTGGAAGCACGTGCTTCGCAATGCGATGGTGCCGGTGGTGACTGTTATGGGCACCCAATTCACCTTCTTGCTGGCCGGTTCGATTATCGTGGAGAACGTTTTCTACCTGCCTGGACTTGGCCGGCTGATCTTTCAGGCCATTACTCAACGCGATCTCGTTGTGATTAAAAACGTGGTCATGCTCATTGCTGCACTGATAATCATCATGAACTTCCTGGTGGACATCTCCTACGCGATCCTGAATCCACGCCTGAGGCAAAGATGACGGCCACGGCGCTTCTGGTCGCACGGCGTAACCCGAACCTCGTGATTGGCTTTGTCTTGGTAGCCATCGTCGTGGCGATGGCACTCGTTTCGCTGTTCTGGACACCCCACCCACCCAGGAGAATGGCGATGGCGATGCGGCTGCAGGGGCCATCGTTAAAGCACCTAATGGGTACGGATCAGTTTGGCCGCGACGTGTTCTCTCAGATCATGGTGGGAGCCCAGAATGCTCTCTCCGTTTCCGTCGTTGCGGTTGCGATCGGGGCGACCGCAGGCAGCGCACTCGGGTTAGCCGCTGCTGCCGCACGCGGGTGGGTCGAAGAGCTCTTTATGCGCTTTTGCGATTTCGCCTATGCCTTCCCGGCCGTGCTGCTGGCGATCGTTATTTCCGCCATGATAGGCGTCGGTGCGACCCCCACCATTCTAGCAATTGCTATCTTCACAATCCCGGTCTTCGGCCGCCTTTCGCGCGGAGCCGCTATCGAAATCTGGAGCCGAAGCTTCATCGCCGCAGCACGTACCAACGGCCGCGGTCCACTCTATATCTCTCTGCGCCATATTCTTCCCAACATCGGGGGTCTCCTGACCGTCCAAATCAGTACGCAAATCGCCCTCGCGATAATCGTCGAGGCTGGACTGTCTTATTTGGGAATCGGATTGCAGCCGCCCTCCATAAGTTGGGGTAAGATGCTGGCGGACGCCCAAACCAACATGGCCCTGTCGCCGACACTAGCAATCTTCCCAGGCTTGATGATCGCAGTCGCTGTACTCGGATTCAACCTGCTCGGTGATGGCGTGCGCGACGTACTCGACCCACGCTTGAGGCGTTCCCGATGACCCAATCCGTGCTCTCCGTGGAGGGTCTTTCGGTGTCGCTACCGACGGATAGCGGGCTTGCGCCGATTGTGCGCGATCTCTCCTTCAAGCTACCCAAAGGTGCGACGCTTGGCATTGTGGGTGAGTCTGGCTGCGGGAAATCAATGACGGCGTTAGCCATCATGCGGCTGTTACCAGACTGGGCTGTCACGTCCGGCCGTGTCACGCTGGACGGGGTTGACCTTCAGTCTCTCTCGGAGAGCGAGATGTGCTCGGTGCGTGGGGCTCGCATCGGCATGGTGTTCCAGGAGCCGATGACAGCACTCAATCCCGCTCATCCGGTCGGGCATCAGGTTGCAGAGGGGCTGCGGCTGCATCGTGGCCTTAGTGTCCGTGCAGCGATGGAAGAAGCCGCCCGCCTGCTAGACCTTGTTGGCATTCCAAAAGCCCGTGCACGGTTCGGCGACTACCCGCACCAGTTCTCCGGTGGACAGCGTCAGCGCGTAGTGATCGCCATCGCCCTCGCCTGCCGGCCAGACCTGTTGATCGCGGACGAGCCGACGACGGCGCTCGATGCTACCGTACAGCTACAAATCCTCGAACTTCTTGAGCGCCTAGTTGCCGATCTTGGGATGTCACTCATCGTGATAAGTCACGACCTCGGCGTGATCGGGCGGCTGTGTGACCAAGTGATGGTCATGTATGCCGGACAAGCTGTAGAGCTAGGCACAGCGGCCGCCGTGTTTGACGCTCCATCACACCCATATACGCGCGGCCTCTTTGGTGCCTTACCGGAAGCCCACCTCGATGCGGGAGGGCACCTCTACAGCATTCCAGGCATCGTTCCGTCGCCGCTGGCGTTGCCCGCAGGGTGCAAGTTCTCCGCTCGATGCGATTTGGCCGTTCCCGCCTGTCGAGTGGCAGAACCGCCGCTGCTCGCCGGGCGTCTGGGCCAGCAGGCGCGCTGCATTAGGGTCGAGGAGTTCGCCGCATGAGCGCTCCCGTCCTAGAAGTGAAGAACCTCGTCTGTGAGTATAAACTCAAGCGGACGAGCCTCTTCGGACCAGCCCCAGTGTTGAGGGCGGTCGACGGTGTCAGCCTGAGCATCATGCCAGGCAGGAGCTTTGCCATTGTCGGGGAAAGCGGCAGCGGAAAGACCACCCTCGCGCGAACTGTGATGGCGCTGGAGACGCCCCGGTCCGGTACTGTGAGACTCAATGGCAAAGACATCTTCTCGATGTCGGCCGCAGACCTGCGGCAGGCCCGCCGCAATATCAAGATGGTCTTCCAGGATCCCTACGAATCACTGGACCCGCGCCTGAAGGTTGGTGAGTCGATCGCCGACCCGCTCGATGCACTTGGCCGGACTCGGAACCGACAAGAGCGGAAACAGAGGGTGAGTGAGGCGCTTGAGGCAGTTGGACTTCGCGCTACGGACGCGGACAAGTTCCCGCACGAGTTCTCGGGTGGGCAACGCCAGCGCATCGCGATCGCACGCGCCTTGATCACAAGGCCAGCTCTGATTGTCGCAGACGAGCCAGTTTCAGCATTGGACCTCTCGGTTCAGGCCCAAGTCCTCAACCTCATGCGAGATCTGCGCGAGCGATACAACGTCGCGTACCTCTTCATCAGCCACAACCTTGCCGTTGTCCGGCATATCGCTGACGAGGTCGCGGTGATGCACAAGGGCACCTTTGTAGAACAGGGCCCTGTCGCTGAAATATTTGCTCGCCCCCAGCACACTTACACCAAGCTGCTGCTCTCAGCGGTGCTCAAACCTGAGGCCAGGCGTCGTCCTATGGCCCTGCCGTCCTATCCTTAAGTGAGACACCAGAACGAACAATGCGTGAGAAGATTATCATCGACACTGATCCGGGACAGGACGACGCCATCGCCTTACTTCTCGCTCTTGCTGCGCACGAGCGCATCGAAACACTCGGTGTCTGCGCTGTCGCTGGCAACGTACCGGTGGCACAGACGGCGGCGAACGTGCTGCGGGTGATGGATGTCGCCGGTCGACGTACGCCGGTGTACAAGGGCGCTGAGGGTCCGCTAGTCTTCGAGCTGGAGACTGCGGAGTTCGTGTGTGGTCCAGATGGCTTGGACGGCTCGGGTCTGCCGGCCCCGGCTACCGCGGTAGAGGCGGATCATGCCGTCGATTTCATCATCCGCGCCTTGCGGGCAGCCGATGATGGGACGGTCACTCTTTGCCCCCTCGGTCCGCTGACCAACGTCGCACTGGCCTTTCGCATCGCTCCTGACGTCAAAGCCAAGGTGAGCCGGATCGTGCTGATGGGCGGCTCAATGAACCTCGGAAACATCACGCCTGCCGCCGAGTTTAATTTCTACGTTGATCCGCACGCGGCTGCCGTTGTCTTTGCTTCTGGTCTGCCGATCGTCATGATGGGGCTCAACGTCACGCTGCGGGCGATCTGCACGAACGATCAGATCGAGCGGTTTAAGTCGGTCGGGACCAGGTCCGGCCGTGCTGTCCATGGTATGCTGACACGGCCACGCCCGAGCAGCCTCGGCAGTGTCGGTCATCCGGTCCATGATGTCTGCGTGATTGCATATCTGCTGTGGCCTGAGCATTTCGCTGGCCGGGCATGCAATGTCCACATCGATACATCAGATGGCCCGCTGCGCGGCCGCTCGACAGTCGACTGGAACAATCGGTTGAAGCGGCCACCAAATGCCCTCGTGATCGACTCGATTAACGCTGGACCACTTTTGGATCTAGTGATCGAAGAGATATCCAGATTGCCCTGACAGGAGGCCGCCTTGTCCCATTTCGTCGAGGAACTCCAGCTGCAAGCAGCTGAAGCGATGGCTGCCATGCGAGAGGCGGCACTTACCGCACGGCATATTCAGGCGCGTGCCGAATTAATGCGGCACATGCGCACTACTGCAGCCAAGTCGAAGGACAAGCCAAAGGCAGAGGCGGTTGATGCTGTACTCACGGAGTGGCTGGAGGCATGGCACGTGCCGCGCCACGATTGGCCACACATTGCCGATGAGATGGAGAAATTCACGGCAACTTTCTACGATTACGCTAATGATCCGAGCGACGCAAATGATAGGCGCATGCGTGTGGCGACGGAGGCTCTAGACCAGGCGTTAGCCGCGGAGGGAACTACCATCTCCGATCAGATGGCCTTCCGTTCGATGTGTGCCCATGGCTGGTGGGAGGCAGTAGTGCCAACGCCCGCGGATCTGTCGGGCCGGAAGGTACGCCCGACAGTGCCTCCTCTGCCCAAAGATCAGCCCTTCTGGGAAGCGGCCTGTGCCGAGCAGTGTCGCTGACGACAGCATGCCTACGGGGCCAGTAATCCACGGGTTGGAGGGCGCGCGCGTGCTCGTGACCGGGGCCAGCGGAGGCATCGGTGCAGGGATCGCCGAGGCGTTTGGGCGCTGTCATGCATCTGTCGGCGTACACTACAACACTAATCGTGAAGCGGCGTACTCGGTCGTCACAACAATTAAGGCGGTCGGGGGGGAGAGCTGGCCGCTTCAGGCTGATCTACGCCAGACGGACAGCGCGACCGCACTGGTTGAGGCTTTCGTTGAGGCGGCCGGCGGGCTCGACGTACTCGTCAATAATGCTGGCGGTCCCGAGCTTCTTAGGCCTGTCGCCGACCTCTCCGACGAAGAGTTCGATCAGATCTTTGATCTCAATGCGCGCAGTGTCTTCGCAGCGTGCCGTGCGGCAATCCCTCATTTGCGCCGCAATCCTGGCAGGGCCTCGATCATCAACGTGACATCGCTCAGCGCGCGCCTAGGTAGCGGTCCTGGCGCGTCGATCTATGGTGCTTCTAAGGCGTTCATAAGCGCGATGTCGAAGACACTTGCACGGGAGCTTGCTCCCGATGGCGTCCGCGTGAATGCCCTTTCGCCTGGCTTTGTCGCAACACCGCTGCACGATAAGGTTTCGAGTCCGCAACTCGTCGCCAATTGGCTGAACCAGATACCGATGGGCCGCGGCGGCGAGCCGGCGGACTGCGCCGGTGTCGCATTATTCCTGGCAAGCCCTGGGCACGCTGGGTTCCTCACCGGACAGGTAATTGAAGTGAATGGCGGCCAGTATATGGGCGGCTGAGGACGCAATAGCCGCCTGTTGAACTCTAGTTGTGGGTCGGTGCTAGCTGGAGACTATGGCAGACAGCTATCCGAGAACAGTTCACACACTGGGTTGCACTCAGGACGGATCGTCGCTCATCACATCACGTTGAGGCGGTCCGTGACCCCGCGTCCGACACACTGGAGCAGGCCCGTTACATCCTCGCCGTTCATGCCGCAAGGCTCGGCTTGCTCTCGGGCCTCAGGCCACCCGTGCCAGTGTCTCTGCAAGAGCGTGCTCCAACTCCTTGCGCCGGTAGGGCTTGCGGAGCAGGATCGTGTCATCATTGAGCCCACCGTGTTGCTGAAACACCTCTTCTGGGTAGCCAGACGTGAGCAACACTTTGAGCTCAGGGCGGATCGCGGAGGCACGTCGCGCTACCTCCACGCCATTGAGCCCCTTCGGCAGGACGACATCTGTAAAGAGCACGTCGAAGCAGTGACCCTGTTCGAGCAGATCCAGTGCCTCGTGTCCGTTCGAGACAGCTGTGACCTTGTAGCCAAGGCTCGTCAGCTGCGTGGACACAAACTGGAGCACCTGCGGCTCATCCTCCACGAGCAACACGCTTGTCCTCATCGGATGTGCGGCTGGCGTCGCGGTCTCCTCGTGAGCCACCGTTGGATTGTCTGCTGTGACAGCCGGCAGCACGATCGTGACCGTGGTACCCTCCCCCACCTTGCTTTCGATGCTGACGTGCCCTGCCGACTGCTGAGCAAAGCCGAACACCATCGAGAGGCCAAGTCCTGAGCCCTTGCCAGCGTCCTTCGTCGTGAAGAAGGGCTCGAACACGCGCTCCAGCACCTCAGGAGCGATGCCGGTCCCGGTGTCCGACACGCTCACGACGATAACAGGCTGGCCGATCGGCAGGGGCCCGTCGCCTCGGCGAGCCAGTCGCTCCCCGGTCGTGATCGTCAGTGTCCCGCCTCCAGGCATTGCGTCTCGCGCGTTCACGGCCAGATTGAGGATTGCGCTCTCCAGCAGCGTCCGGTCCGTCAACGCACAGTAGGATGTTGCCTCCAACTTGGTTCTCAGCTCGACCTGCTCGCCTAGCGTGCGGTACAGGAGAGGCACCATGTCCTTCACAACGGTCTCTGCCTTCACTCTCTCAGGCTTGAGAGACTGGCGTCGCCCGAAGGCGAGTAGCTTCTGGTTCAGATCTGCGCCCCGCTCCGCCGTCTCCAGGATCTGCTTGGCTAGAGCATAGGTGAGTGCGGGATCAGAAGGGTCGTCAGTGAGCAGCTCTGCATTGCCCAGAATGACAGTCAGCAGATTGTTGAAGTCGTGCGCAATACCGCCTGTGAGCTGTCCCAGTGCTTCCATCTTCTGCGATTGGCGAAGCTGCTCCTCAAGGAGCAAGCGTTGCGTCACATCACGCCCGACGCTGACAAACTCGACCGGCTTACCATCAGCATCCCTCACAAGCTTGCGTCGGGACTCAAGCCAGACCCAACGGCCATCCTTGTGCTGGAGCCGGTAGGTGACTGTCTGCTCGCGTTCAGGATGCGCGAGAAGCTCAGCAATACTCGACACAGCCAACGCCTGGTCATCGGGATGGATGATGCCCGTCAGCTCGGAACCGATCAACTCCGCGGGCTCGTAACCCAGGAGTTCGCGTGATGCTGGGGAGAGGTAGAGGCGCACTCCATTGAGATCCGTTCGAGCGATCAAGTCAGTGGAGTTCTCGGCCAAGAGCCGGTAGCGGGCCTCGCTGTCTTTGAGCTCGGCCTCTGCTTTCCGGCGAGCAGTGACATCCGTGTAGGTGCGGACTGCCCCGCCCGCAGGCAGCGGAACCGTGCGGATTTCAAGTATGGAGCCGTCGGGGCGCTCGCGTTCGTAAGTATGCCGTGTCCCGTTGATGCCATCGGCGTACCGGCGGACCGCCTCGTCGCCTCTCACGAACTCCTCTGTCTGGACCTGATAGGCAACCAGCTGTCGGAAGGTCGGGCGCTGCGCGAGCAGTTCCTTTGGCATTCCGAGCAGCTCCGCCGCCCGATCATTGTAGACCTGAATGATTTCCGAGGCGTCGAACATCATCAGCCCCTGGTCCATGTTGTCCAGGGTAGCTGCGAGCAGAGCTGCCTTCTCGGCCGCGAGGAGCTCTGCTTCTTTGCGCGCTGTGATGTCGGCTGTTACGCCGCGGTACCCAACAAACCGGCCGTCAGGATCGAACAGGGGCTTGCCGCTACTGGACAGGTGGTACGTGTGGCCGTTCAGCACGGCTGTGTACTCGAAGTGGTGGAATGGTTGGTGGGCATGGACGCACCGGATGTGCTCCGCCCATTCTGGGCTTTTCGGGTCCGCACCCATCCTCTCCCACCGGGTCTTGCCGAGGAACGGCACGACAGTGGGTCTTCCCGCCACTGAAGTGTAGCGGTGATCCGCGTCTGTCTCCCAGAACCAGTCGGAGCCAATCTCGGTGAAGTCCCGGAAGCGCTCCTCACTCTTGGCGAGTTCCTCCCGGGCAATGGTATGCTCGTGTACGTCGGTGACGGTGCCGACCCATTCGCGAATGGTTCCGTCCGGGTTCTTCACCGGAGCGCCGCGGGAGAGCATCCAGCGGTATTCTCCGTCTGCACGGCGAGCTCTGTAGCGGTTTTCGCCCGGCTCACCGGAGGCAACGATCTCCCGCCACCGTGCAACCACACGAGCCTGGTCGTCCGGGTGAATGGCCGACAACCAGCCATGGCCTCTCGCGTCCACGGGGTACTGGCCCGTGAAGTCCTCCCATCCGTCCCCACCGACGATGGAGCCGTCTGGCGCAGCGCGCCACACCATCGAAGCGCTGGCTTTCACGAGGGCACGGTAGCGCTCCTCGCTCGCTCGTAGCTCCTGCTCTACCCTATGACGCGCTGAGATGTCCGTGTAGGTGCGAACGGCCCCACCCTCAGGAGTGGCAACGGTTCGAACTTCGAGAGCGGTTCCGTTGGGGCGAACCCTTTCGTAAACCTGAGGACCTGAGGTGAAGCCCTCCCTTCTAACGAGGTCCATGACCTCGTCAGGTGCATACTCGAACTCGCCTGACCTGGCCTGATAGCGTCGTACGTCCTCGAAGAGCGGCCTCCCCCGCATAAGATCATCAGGAAGGCCGAGTAGCTCGACTGCACGCCGGTTGGACACTGCCACGCGATGCTCACCGTCCATGACGAGAAGGCCCTGGTCCATGTGCTCCAGGGTCGCCTCGAGCAAATCCGTCTTGGCCTGCAGCTCCGCCTTAGTCTCACAGAGCGTCAGATGAGCAACGACGACCGAAGCGAGGTCCTTGAGGGTCTGACGCTCCTCATCCGACAGGTTACGTGGCTTCGCATCGACGATGCACAGAGTTCCCACGCAGACGCCCGGTCGAAGTACGAGTGGTGCGCCAGCATAGAAGCGCACGCCGGCATCACCGGTGACGAATGGGTTGTGGCACACCCGATCGTCCTGAGTTGCATCCGGGATGACCAGGATGTCTTCGCTCATGATGGTGTGGGTGCAAAAGGATAGACCACGAAGCGTCTCGGGCAGCTCCATACCGCAGCGGGCTTTGAACCACTGCCGCTCTGCATCGATGAATGAGATCAGGGCAATCGGAACGTCGAAGGACTTCGCCGCAAGTCGAACTACGGCGTCAAAGCGCTCCTCGGGTGGAGTGTCCATGATCTGGAGAGCAGTAAGCGCGCTCAAGCGCTGAACTTCATTCGGGTGGACAGGAAAGTTCATGACGCAAGCACGCGGGTGGTTAACTTTGCTGTTCGTCCAGAAGTACACAGCTATCATGTATTGGGGGGCGATCTCTATTCAGCTTGCAGCTTAGGTCAACTGGCTGCATCTAACGAGTGACATGGTGCATCAGGTCTCTGATAGCCGGGCAGCATCTGCTACGTCAGCAGCTCATCCTCTGGCACCGGCTTGAACCGCCCAGACGGTGCGGGGAGTGGCTATCAGCCGACCATCCCGGCGCACATGGCAGCCTGCGGCGTTGCCTGCGTCCCAGAGCCGGACCTTCCGATCGTCGGCGCCAATCGGGATCTCTACAGCCGACCCCGCCTCATCGTCTCAGCGCTGTCTCGCGGAAGTGCCGAAGTTGCAGCGGTGAGCACACGTGATTGCGGGTAGCCCTTTACCCCCGCCGACGCGCCCGTGAACACAACTGCTCCCCGCCCCCTCGGCAGCATGCGCCGGACGGCTTGCTGTGCAACGAGGAAGGCCCCGAAGGCTGTCACCTGGAGCGCCTGCGCCACCCGCTCAGGATCAAGCTCGACGAGCGGCCCGCGCACCCGGGCGCTCGGGTTGTAGACCACTACGTCCGGCGGCGCCCCGCGCTCATCGAGCTCGGCAAAGAGGTGGGCCACCGCCTCAGGGCGCGCTGCATCGCAGGCGAGCGCGAGAGCACCGGTCTCCTCAGCAAGAGCCGAGAGCTTGCTGGTGTTGCGCGCGGCCAGTACCACCGCAAGACCTTGTCCCGCGAAGAGGCGGGCGAGCGACGCACTCAGCCCCTCCCCTGCCCCGACAATCAAGGCGCGTTCGTAGGAGCGGGTCATCGTCGATCCTTTGCATTCACGGTAGCGAAACCAGACCTCCGCGATCCCTCATCGGACAGGCTGTGGCGGAGTGATCCAGCGATCCAAGCTCTTCGGCCGGGGCTCCTTACGGCGGAGCCCCGGCCTAGCTCAGGCAGCTTGCTCGCCGAGGTGTCGGAACATGTGCCGTCGCGCCTCTTCGTCGAACTCAGCTTTGAACGCGTGTCTGTCCTTCAAGGCACCCGCGGCCTGAGCCGCAGGTCGGGCCGAGATCTCATCGAAGTGCCGCTTGAGGTGCGGCAGCACGCTCCAAGCCTCTTCACCCAAGATGAACGGCACCGCACGGGCCCAACCCCACACCGCCATGTCGACGATGGTGTAGACATCACCCAACATGTAGCGACGCCCCGCCAGGCGATCGTTGACGATACCCCAGTGACGCCGGGCCTCATAAAGGTAGCGGTCCACCGCATACTCCTTCGGCTGAGGCGCAAAGTGCTTGAAGTGCACCGCTTGGCCGGAATACGGCCCGATGCCCGTGGCAACGAACATGAGCCAGGACAGAAGCTCGCCGCGCGCCTGCGGCGTGTTCTCAGGCAGGAACTGGCCTGTCTTCTCGGCGAGGTAAAGGAGAATGGCGTTAGAGTCGAAGACCGTGACGTCACCATCCACCAAGGCCGGCGTCTTAGCGTTCGGATTGATCTTGAGGAAAGCTGGCTCGTGCTGTTCGCCCTTGCGGGTGTCGACCGGCACAAGCTCGTATGGCAGTCCACTCTCCTCCAAGAACAGTGCCACTTTCGCAGGGTTTGGGGAGGGATGATAGTAGAACGTCAGCATGGGGCAGCTCCGGCGCAGCACCTCGGTCGGGTGCTCATGTCAGGAGCGTAGTGTAACTGCTTCAGTTACGCAATGGCGCTTGTCGCGTTTTGCTGCGCTGAGCCCTAGCCAGCACGCCGCGAGTGATGTCCGCGATGGTTGTCCGGTTGAGTTCTGCCTCCAACGCCTGCTGGGCTTCAGTCGTGGCCTGCTCCAGTTCAGCCAGGATGTGACAGCCCACCGGACACGATGGATCGGGCGGAGAGCGGTGGGTGGCAAACAGGTGCCGATCCTCGAGCGTGCGGTACACATCCAGCAACGTGATTGTCTCGGCGGGACGCGCCAGCTCAAAGCCACCCCCTTGCCCGAGCTGCGCCTGCACGAGGCCTGCTGCCGAGAGCAGGGAGAGAAGCCTGCGCACCACGGCTGGGTTGGTGTTGGCGCTGCCAGCCATCTGGTCCGAGGTCACGACCCGACCGGCATTGGCCGCCAGGGCGGTGAGAAGGTGAACGCCAACTGCAAAGCGGGTACTCGTTGCCATCCCCGTAGTATACCCTGAGGTCACCGGTTTAGCATTAGTGTAAGGCCGGCTCTTCTCTTACCCGCTGCATGCAGGAGCGCATGGCGCAATCCGCAGGCCTGTTCCTGGATACGTTGCTCGGGCCTGAGTGGCGCAAGACCGGCTGGATGCGAGCGGAGGCGGCAGGCGATGCTGGCCCCTGGCGCCAGCAGACGCTGTTGGGACGGGCTCAGGGGGATGAGGCTCTCCGCGGGCGCCGGCACAAAGGGCAAGCGGCTCTACGACTGGGTTTACTGCGAACTCGCCGATCTGGAAGCGGATGAGTACAACGAGAACCTGCCAAGGGTGTGGACGCGCGGGCTCCTGATCCGCCGCAGCCTTACGGATAGTGAACTCGCCTTCTTCACGACCTGGTGCCCGGCCGGCACACCCATTGAGACGCTGGTGGCGGTCGAAGGGCGGCGCTGGTCGATCGAGGATGCCCTCGAGACCGCCAAGAGGAGCTGGGTCTGGCGCACAACGACACTCGCTCCTGGCACGATCTCGTCGATCTTTCGCGGGTCGCTGGACCCCTCGGGACACCAGCATTTGCGAAAAAGGGGTCGACGGCTTTTCCTACCACAGGATCTGCGGCGCACCCTCTCAGCCATTCTCAGGCGGCACTGGCCTGACCAGGATTGTGGACTGGGTTCAGTGAGACAACCACATGGCGGCTGGCGTGGGTCGCTGCTGTGCGATGTTCTACCGAGTGACGGGAGCGGGAGGTCGGTAGCCCAAGGAGGAGTGAGGTCGCACCCTCTTGGAGTGGTTCTTCCATGCGCCGATCCCGGCCTGCGCCTCCCGTAAGCTGTAGAAGATCTCCCGCTTCAGGCAGTCGTCCTGGAGCTCTGTTCTGAGAGCTCAGCCTCTTTAGCTAAGCCAGCGCCAGGCTCTTGCCTTGTGCCATCTGGATCTCGATCTGCCGCAGCTTCGCGACAAAGGGCTCCGCACTCCAGTTCCTCCGTCTTGTCATCCAAGGCTCCTTCAGTCCAGGTTGATCCTCTCAGTCAACCCGGTCCAAGTCGAGCCAGTCAGGTCACTTCATCCGTGACGGCAACGTCAGCTCGCCTGTTCAGGAAGTATCGCTTCATCGAGAGCGACTTGCACCCGAGCGGCGCGATATTCTGACGGACGCATGGCCGTGGCCGCCTTGAAGGCCCGGGCGAAGTGAGCGGCATCGGAGTAGCCAGCCACGAACCCAACCTGCGTGAGGGGGAG
>JAESFT010000294.1_pt1 | contig 39846 bp, 25 predicted proteins | sample 9269451 | NCBI WGS metagenome assembly JAESFT01 (sample SAMN14502557, study PRJNA617106) | algae metagenome | isolation source: Scytonema hyalinum WJT4-NPBG1 and co-occurring heterotrophs from well... | place: USA: Mojave Desert, Joshua Tree National Park, California | collected 2006-05-25
GGGCTCTCGGAGAACAACCGGCGCGCCAAGTACTACCAGCTCACCCGCGAGGGGCGCGCCCAGCTCGGCGCCAAGAGCACGAGCTGGGCGCGCTACGCCGCCGCCGTCACCCGCGTGCTCGCCGTCGCCGACGGGGGGCCCTCATGAGCCTCCGCCGCTTCCCCGGCGTCCGCCGCCTCCTCCGACTGCCCGGCGCCGAGCGCGACGTCGGCGCCGCCGTGGACGAGGAGCTGGCCTTCCACGTCGACATGCTCGCCGCCGAGCTCGTCGCGGCCGGCCGCGCGCCCGACGAGGCGCGCCGCGAGGCGCTGCAGCGCTTCGGCGACCTCGAGGCGGTGCGCGCGCGCTGCCACGACATCTCCTCCCATCACGAGACCGCGATGCGCCGCCACGCCTTCTGGGCCGCCCTCGGCCAGGACGTCCGCTACGCCGCCCGCAGCATCCGCCGCACGCCCGGCTTCTCCGCCGTCGTCCTGCTGACCCTCGCGCTGGGCATCGGCGCGACGACCGCGATGTTCAGCGTCGTGCGCGGCGTCCTCCTGCGCGACCTCCCCTTCCCGCAGGCCGAGCAGGTCGTGCGGCTCTGGCCGAGCAACCCGGGCGCCGAGATCGCGAAGGGGGAGATCAGCGCCACCGAGCTGCAGGACTGGGAGCGCGACCTGACGCGCTTCGCCGCCGTCGGCGCCTTCCGCGTCCTCGGCAACGGCATGGTGTTCGGCGAGCAGGGCGTCGAGCCGTCGTACGCCCGCACGGCCTACGTCTCGTCGGGCTTCTTCCCCGCGCTCGGCACCCAGGCCGCCATCGGGCGCACGCTGTCGGCCGAGGAGCACGTCGTCGGCGCGAACCAGGCGGTGGTCGTCAGCCACGGCTTCTGGGAGCGCCAGCTCGGCGCCGATCGCGACGCGGTCGGGCGGCAGATCCGGCTCGACGGCCGGCCGTTCACGGTCGTGGGCGTGATGCCGCGCGAGTTCGGCTATCCCGAGGCCGACGTCGCGGTGTGGGTGCCGAACTCGCTGCTCGGCGACGACGACGTCGGGGCCGGGCGCGTGGCGCGCTGGCTGACGCCGATCGCGCGGCTCAAGCCGGGCGTGACGGTCGAGCAGGGGCGGCAGGAGGTCGAGACGTTCCTGAAGGGGCTCGCCGCGCGCTTCCCGGAGAGCAACGGCGGCTACGTCGCCGCGGTCGCGGAGCCGGTGCGCGACACGATCGTCGGCCCGGTGCGGCGCGGCCTGCTCGTCATGCTCGGCGCGGTGCTGCTCGTGCTGCTGGTCGTGTGCGCGAACGTCGCCAACCTGTTCCTCGTGCGCGGCACGTCGCGCACGCGCGAGATCGCGCTGCGCGGGGCGCTCGGCGCCAGCCGCGCGCAGGTGGTGCGGCTGCTCGTCGTCGAGAGCCTGCTGCTGTCGGTCGCGGGCGGGGCGCTCGGCGTGCTGACCGCGTGGTGGAGCGTGCGCACGCTGCTCGCGCTGAGCGGCGACTTCCTCCCGCGCGCCGCCGACGTGCGCCTGGACGGGGGCGTGCTCGCGTTCGCGCTCGGCGTCTCGCTGCTCACGGGCGTGGTGGTCGGGCTGTGGCCGGCGCTGCGCTCGTCGCTGACGACGCGCATGGCCGCGACGCTGCGCGAGAGCGGGCGCGGGAGCGTGGGCGCGGGCAGCTCGGCGCACCGCGCGCGGGCGGTGCTCGTGGCCGCCGAGGTGGCGCTGGCGGTGGTGCTCGTGGTCGGCGCGGGGCTCATGCTGCGCAGCTTCGAGCGCCTGACGAACGTCGATCCCGGCTTCCGCGCCGAGAACGTGCTCCTCGCGCGCTTCGCGGTGCAGCTCCCCGGCGACGACGGCATGGCGCGCGCCGCGTTCCGCCGCCGCATCGTCGACCGCGTGCTCCAGGTGCCCGGCGTCGTCGGGGCGGGCGCCACGAAGAACGCGCCGTTCACGCAGGACCCGGGCGAGGCGGTGCCGTTCACCGTCCCCGGCCGCCCCGCGCCGCCGCAGGGCGAGGAGCCGCGCGTCCTGCTCACGCCCGCCACGCCCGGCTACCTGAAGGCGCTCGGCGTGCCGCTGCTGGCGGGCGAGGACGTCGGCGTGGGCGCGGGCGACAGCACGGCGGGCCCGGCGACGGTCATCAGCCGCCGCATGGCCGAGCAGATGTGGCCGGGGCGGTCGCCGATCGGCGAGACGTTCGAGTTCCGCGGCATCTCGTTCCGGGTCGTGGGCGTCGCGGGCGACGTGCGCAGCACCCGCCTCGACTCGCTCTCCGGCTTCACGGCGTACGTGCCGGAGTCGGTGATGCCGCGCTCGGCGATGTCGCTGATCGTGCGGACGGCGGGCGACCCCGCGCGGCTCGCCGGCCCGGTGCGCGCCGCGGTGCGCGAGGTCGTGCCGGGGCAGGCGTTCCTCGAGGTGGTGCCGCTGCAGGCCAAGCTCGCCGACGCGGCCGCGACGCCGCGCCTGTTCACGGTGCTGGTGACGGTGTTCGGCACGCTGGCGCTCGCGCTGGCGGCGATCGGGCTGTACGGCGTGGTCGCCTACGTGGTGCGCCAGCGCGAGCGCGAGATCGCGGTCCGCGTCGCCCTCGGCGCGCCGCCGCGCCGCGTGCTCGGCCTGATGCTCGGCCAGGGGATGAAGCCGGTTGTGCTCGGGCTGGCGGTGGGGCTCGGCGGGGCGCTCGTGGCGACGCGCGTGCTGCAGTCGCTGCTCTACGAGGTGAGCGCCTCCGACCCGCTCACCTTCGTCGGCGTGACCGCGCTGCTGGCGACGGTCGCCCTCGTGGCCAGCTGGCTGCCGTCGCGGCGGGCGACGCGGGTGGCGCCGGCGGTGACGCTGCGGGAGGACTGACTGACGGAGGGAGGCGGCTCCGCGCGCCGGACACTGCGGGCTGCGGACTGCGGATTTCCTGCCGCTGCGAGGGCTGCGGGGCTGCGGAACCACATGCCCGCAGCCCTCGCAGCGCTGGCGATCGCCTTCGCGGCGCATCGGCGAGATGAAAAGCAGCAGGGATTGAAGTCGGATGGAGAAGCCGGACAAGATCTGATTAGCTCCGGCCCGGCGCAGGGGACGTCGCGCCACAGGGAGCTAATCCGATCTTGTCCGATTTTCTCCGATTTTCATCCCTGCTGCTCTTGGCCGTTCGGGTCCCACGCGCCGGCACGTCCCGAGCGGCCGTTCCGCAGCCCCGCAGCCCCGCAGCGCCGGTAGATCCGCAGCCCGCAGCCCGCAGCCCCCGGCGCGACATTCTCCGCCCCGGATGTGCAAGTTTCCCGGGCGCGAGCGTCCCACTGTGTGATGCCACCCGATCTCGACGTCGAACGCCTGTTCCGGGAGTACCACGCCCCGCTGGTGCGCTACCTGACGCGCCGGCTGGGCGATCGCGACTGGGCCGAGGAGGTGGCGCAGGAGACCTTTCTGCGCGCCCTGCGGCACGGACCGGTCGCGCAGGAGCGGGCGTGGCTGTTCGCGGTGGCGACGAACCTCGTGCGCGACGAGGCGCGGAAGGACGCGCGGCGGCGCCGGCACCTGGAGCTGCTGCGCGAGGCGGAGCCGGCGCACGTCGAGCCGGAGCCGACGACGCTCGAGCGGGCGCAGGACATGGCGCTCGCCCGGCGGGCGGTGGACGCCCTGGCGGAGCGCGACCGGCTCGCGCTGCTGATGCGGGAGGAAGGCTTGGACTATCACGAGATCGCGGCGGCGCTGGGGCTGGCCGTGGGATCGGTCGGGACGACGCTGGCGCGCGCGCGGCGGCGGCTGGTCGAGGCGTGGGAGGCGGTCGGAGGGGAGGCGCGCGGCGAGGGCGCCGCCGGCCGGGGCGGGGTCGCCGCGCCGGTCACGCCCCTGTCGGCCGCGCGGCCGCGCACCGGAGGCACCCATGCGTGACGACGGGCCGGACCTCCTGCCCGCGGCCGCCGACGACTGGGACGGCGGCTGGGACGGGGAGCACCTCCGCGAGGAGACGGCGCACGCCTGGCTGGACGGCGCCCTGCCGCCCGACCAGGCCGCGCGCGCCGAGTCGCACGTGGCCGCCTGCGCGGACTGCGCGGCGCTCGTGGCGGAGGCGCGCGGGCTGATCGCCGGCGCGTCCCGGATCCTGGGCGCGCTCGACGCGGTGCCGGCGGGCGTGCTGCCGGCGCCGATGCCCGCCGCGCCCGCGCGCGTCGTGCCGGCCCCGATGGCCGGTCCGGCCGCGCCGCCGGCGCCCCGAGGCTGGTGGACGCGCCTGCCCGCACGCGCGGCCGCCGCGGCGCTGCTGCTCGCGGGCGGGTCCGCGGTCGTGCTGCGCGACCGCGGCGTGCCGTCCGCCGCGCGACAGGAGAGCGCCACCTCGGCGCCCGAGGCGCAGCCGATGACCAGCCAGGCGCCGCCGATGGCCCCGGTGGCCGCGGCGGATCTCGCCGTGGAGGGCGCGACGCTCGACTCCGCGGCCGCGCCGCTTCCGACGCGCGTGCGGCCGGTCCGGTCGCCTGCCCTCCCCCCGGCGCCGCTCATCGCCGAGCGGGCGGCGGCGCCCGCAGCGGAGCAGGTCGCGGAGCAGGTCGCGGAGCAGACGGCGGCGCAGCGGGAGGAGCGGCGGATGGACCGGGCGGCGGCGGCCAAGGCGCGCGTCGCCGGCGCCCCGCCGCCGCTCCCGGCTCCGGCCGCGCCGGCCGTCGCGTCGGCGCCCGCGGCCCCGACCGCCGCCGCCGATGCCGCGCAGGCGGCCGGCACCGTGGCGGGGCGCGTCCTCACGCCCGAGGGGCGGCCGATCGCCGCGGCGCAGGTGCAGCTGGTCGGCGGGAGCGCCGGCGCGGTGACCGACGACTCGGGCGCGTTCGTCCTGCGGGACGTGCGCACCGGGCCGGTCACGCTGCAGGCGCGGCGCATCGGTTTCCAGCCGCAGTCGGCGTCGGTCCTCGTGACCGGGGCGGACACCGCCAGCGCGACGGTCGTGCTGCGCCAGCAGGCGAGCGCCCTCTCGGGCGTCGTGCTCAGCGGCGCCGCGGCGGGCGTCGGCGCGGGCGCCATGCCCCGCGAGGAGGCCGCGCGGGCGGCGCGCCGTGCGGTCGCGTCCCTCGCGCGGGCCTCGGCCCCGCGTGCCGCGCTCGGCTGCTACCTCCTGACCCCGCTGCCGGGCGCCGCGCCCGCGCTGCGGCCCACCTGGGTCGCGCTCGACAGCGTCCCGGCAGCGCCGTCCGGCGGACGCCCGGCGTACCGGGCACGCGTGGTCCCCGGCGGGACGGCGGCGTGGACCCCGCTCGGCGGCGACTCGCTGCGCGTGACGCGGCCCGGCGCCCCCGACGCCCTGGTGCTGCGCCTCAGGCCCGCGGGAACGGAGGGCGGGCAGCTCGGCACGGCCGGCGGGCGGCCGGTGACGACGCGCCGCGTGGCCTGCGACGCGATGCCGGCGCGCTGACCGGCCGGGGCTCGGCCCGCCGTCGCCGCGTCAGCAGCCGGCCAGCATCGGGGCAGCGGCCGATGCGTGGCCGGCCGGCAGCCGGCTAGTAGCCGAACTCGCCCGTGCCGACCCGTCGGCGCGGGGTCGCTTGCGCCGAGGTCTGCGCCGACGGCAGCCGGGCCGCGAGGGCGTCGGCACGCCGGTTGGCCATCTGCTCGAAGCAGGAGACGCGGGCGGCGCCCCAGAGCGCGCCCTCGGTCGCCTCGGTCCGGTCGCGGCAGACCCGGTCGCGCTCCAGCAGCCACGCCCGCTGCTCGGCGCGCAGCGCCCGCACCGTCGCCGGCTCGCGCACCCCGCCGGCGGCCCGCCGATAGTTGGCGATGACGTCCTGGTAGACGCGGGTCAGCCGGGCGTCGGTGCGCTCCAGGTGGCCGAGCAGACAGCTCCGCTGGTCGGCCGAGAGCGGCGACCGGCACCGCTCGGCGAGCGTGCGGGCGCGAGTCGGCCGGGCCGGCGTCGTCGCCGGCGTCCCGGTCGGCGTGGTGGTCGGCGTCGCCCGGGGCGTGGTCGCGGGAGGCGCGGTGGTCGGCCGGGCGGCGGGCGCAGGTGCCGCCGAGTCCAGCCGTACGTCGCCGCCGGCGGCCCCGCCGACCGTGCCCGTCGGCGCGCCCGCCCCCGCCGAGTCGCGCGCCGTGGACCCGTCGGCGCCGCTCGCCACCGCCAGCAGCGAATCGAGCCCGGCGTCCCGCGTCGCGGAGTCGGCCGCGGCGACCGTCGGCGCGCCCGACTCCGCGCGCCCGCCCCCGCGCTGCGTCGCCACGAGGACGATCAGGAGGAGCAGCGCCACGACCCCGGCGCCGATCGCCAGCGGCCGCCGCACGCGCCGACGCGGCGCCGGCTCGCGCCACGGGCGCCGCACCGCGCGCGGCTCGTCCCCGCCACCGCCGCCCACGGGCATCGCCATCGTGGGCGTCTCGTCCAGCATCCAGTCCGAACGCGGGGCCGCCGGCGCCGGAGCGCTCGCGGCGGCCGCTGCGGCGGCTGGCGCGACCGGCGGCGGGAGCGGCGGCGCGACCGGCGCGACGGGCGGCGGCGATGCGGGGGCCGCGGCGGGCGCCGGGGCCACGGGCGCCGCCGGCGGGATCGGAGGGGCAGCCGGGGGCTCGACCGCCGTGACCGGCACGATGCGGCGCATCGTCGTCGCGTCGATCTCCGTGCTGCTGCTGCGCACCGGCGGCAGCGCGCTCGGGCGCGGCATCAGCTGCTCCAGGAACTCGCCCGCGTCGCGCCACCGGTCGCCCGGCGCCTTCCGGAGCGCGCCGTCGATCGCGTAGAGCAGGAACGCCGGGATGTCCGGCCGCAGCCGCGCGAGGTCGGGGAGGCGCTCGTGCTTCTGCTTGTGCAGCACCGCGTACAGCGTCTCGCCCTGCCACGGCCGGCGGCCCGCGACCATCTCCCACCCGACCAGCCCCAGCGCGTAGACGTCGGCCCGCTCGTCGGCGACCTGCCCGTCGACCTGCTCGGGCGCCATGTACGTCGGGGTGCCGAGCGAGCTGCCCGCCTGCGTCAGCAGCGTCTCGGTGTCGAGCGAGCGGGCGATCCCGAAGTCGGCGAGCAGCGCGCGGTCGGTGCCGTCCTCGAGGAAGATGTTCTCCGGCTTCACGTCGCGGTGCACGATCCGCGCGGCGTGCGCGTGCGCCAGTCCGGCGGCCACGTCGCGCAGCACGCCGACGACGACGTCGAAGCGCAGCGGGCCGGCCTCGCGCAGCACGGCGCGCAGGGTGCGCCCGTGCACGTACGCGTTGACGATCGCGAATGCCTCCCCCTCGAGCGACTCGACGCCGAGCGTGCGCACGAGGTTGGGATGCCGCAGCCCGGCGACCGTGCGCGCCTCGCGCGCGAAGCGCTGGATCGCCTCGCGGTCGCCCGCGTAGCGCGACGCCACGAGCTTGATCGCCACGCGCTGTCCGGTCTGCCGATCCCGCGCGAGGTAGACGATCGCCATCCCGCCGCGCCCGAGCTCGGCCAGGATCTCGTATCGGCCGCTCAGTCGGCGCGCCTCGTACGGCAGCTCGTCGGGATGCAGGGACACGCGGCGTGGGATGGGAGGGGGTCCCACCAGGAAGGCATCCCCCGTGCCCACATCCGTGTACGGCGTGATCTCCATCACCCGGGCCCGCCGCGCCCGCGAGCGGTCGCTAGCGGCGACAGCGCTTGTCGGTCCACCCCAGCTCGCACGCGCGCGCCTGCAGCGCCTGCGCCCGCGCCGCGTCGGCCGGCACGCCGCGCCCCGCCGCGACCTGCTCGGCGAGCAGCCCGCAGGCGCGCGCCTCGCCGCCGTCGCAGCCGCGGGCCAGCGCCTCGGCGCCCCGCGCCTCGTCCTTGGCGATGGCGTCGCCCTTCACGAGGCGCTGGCCGAGGTTGTGGCAGGCGGTGGCGCCGTCCGCCGCGCAGCCGCGCTGCCAGAGCACGAAGGCGCGGCCGCGATCCCGCGGCACGCCGCGGCCCGACCAGAACATGTCGGCGAGCGCGTCGCAGCCGCCGCCGCCGCCCAGCGTGCACGCCTGCTCGAGCGTCGCCACGGCACGCGCCGGGTCCGCCGCGAGCCCCTGCCCGTCGGCCAGCGCGCGACCGAGGCCCGTGCAGCCGGCCGGGTCCGACGCCTCGCACGCGGCGGCGAACAGCCGCGCGGCGCGCGGCGGATCCGCCGTCGCGCCCCGCCCCGCCTGCAGCGCCGCGCCCAGCCAGCTGCACCCGCGCGGCACCCGACCGTCGCACGCGCGCCCCGCGAGCGCCGCCGCCCGCCCCCACGCCGAATCCGTCGGCGGCGCCCCCGCCACGAGCGCCTGCGCCAGGTCCACGCAGTAGGCGAGCACGCCGCCGTCGCACGCCTTCGCGAGGAGCGCGCGCGCGCGGTCCGGATCCCGCGCCGCGCCCGCCCCGCTCCAGGCGAGGCGCCCCTGCTCCCCGCACGCCGTCGCGTCGCCCGCCACGCATCCGCGCTCCAGGAAGTCCGACGCCACGGCGAGCGATCGGGGCTGCCCGTCGCCGGCCAGCACCATGCGCCCGAGCGCGAGACACGCGGCGCCCACGCGCGCCTCGCAGGCCCTCCGATACAGCTGCGTGGCGCGGGCGACGTCCCGCGGCACCGCCTTCCCCTCGGACAGCAGCGCGGCCAGCGCGGCGCAGTCGCCGGCCCGCCCGCCGGCGCACGCCCGGTCGTACAGCGTCGCCGCCTCCGCCATGGAGCGCCCGGCCACCCGGCTGCCCTGGATGAGCGCCGCCAGCTCCCCGCAGCCGCGCGCGTCGCCCGCCTCGCACCCGCGCTGGTGGAGCGCCGCCGCGCGCGCGTCGTCCGCCGGCACCCCGGCGCGCGCGTGCACCGCGCCGGCGACCGCGCAGTGGAGCGCGGCGATCGGCGCCGCGCCGCGCTCGCACGCCTTAGTCAGGAAGTCCAGGCCGGCCGCGCTGTCGCGCGCGATGCCCCGCCCCTCCAGCAGCAGCGCCGACGCGTCGACGCAGGCGTCCGCGGCGCCCCCGTCGCACGCGCGGCGGTAGAGCGCGAGCGCCCGCTCGCCGTCCTTCGGCACGCCGCGCCCCTTCTCGTACAGCCCGCCCAGCCGCCGGCAGCCCGCGAGCTCCCGATCGTCGCAGCGCTGCGTCAGCACGCGCGCGGCCTTCTGCTGGTCGGCAGCCTCGGGGCTCGCGTCGAGGACGTCGACGGCGCGGTCGCAGGCCGGCGCGCGCCCCGCCCCGCACGCGACGAGCAGGAAGTCGGCGGCGCGGCTGCGGCTCTTGGGCGCGAAGATCCCCTCGACGTACAGGTCGGCCACCGAGTCGCACACGGCGAGCGTGCCGCGCTCGCAGGCGCGCTGCATCTGCTGGACGCGCGGCGTGATCATGCCGCCCGCCGTGTCGAAGGCCGCGACCGGCGCGCTGGCGGCCACGCACGAGGCCCGCACGTCGGCGATGAACTTGTCGTCGGCGCCCGCCGTGCGGAGGCGCTGCTCGTCGGCGGCGCCCAGCGGCGACGCGAGGCAGCTCGCGCGCACCTGCGCCACGATGCGCATGGCCGGGAACCGCAGCCGGAGGAACTCGACGAGGTCGTCCACCGCGAGCGGGCGCACGGCGGGCGCCGACGCCGTGGCGGCGGGCGTGCCCTGCGCCGCGGACTCGCGCGGACTGCCGGCCGGGGCGGCGCACAGCGCGAGCAGGGCGCAGAGGCGGAGGCGGCGGGACTGGCGATGCGCATCCACGGGGCGGCCCTCGTCGAGACGGTGATGGAACGGCAGGCCGCGCAGCGCGGCCGGCATCAGGTGCAGCCGAGCTGGTCGTTCAGCGTCTGGATCTCGCGCTGCTGCTCGGGGGTGCGGGCCGCCGTCGCCGCCGACTCCAGCGCGCCGCAGGCGCTGCCGACGTCGCCGACGAGGATGCTCGCGCGCACGAGCCCCAGCTGCGCGCGCATGCGATCGCCGCGCGCCAGCCGCGGCAGCAGGCCGCGCAGCGAGTCGGCGATGCCGCGCGCCGTCGCCACGTCGACGCGGTCGCCGTCGAGCGCGCGGACCAGCGAGTCGAGCGCCCGCGCGGGACTCCCGGCCGCCGCCGCCGGCGCGGCGCTCACCTCGCCGCTCGCCGCGCGGGTTGCTCCGCCGCTCGCGGTGTCCGCCACGCGGCGCGCGGCCACGCGCGCCGGCGGCGGGCCGATCGGAGCACGCGCCCCTTCGCGGCGCCCGACGGGCGGCGCTCCGGCGAGGCTGTCGGCGGCGGGCGGGGGCGTCGTGGCCGCCAGGGTGGGCGCCGGCGGCGGCGCCGGCCGGTCGCGCGTGAGCACGACGCCCGCGATCAGGGCGACGAGCACGCCGCCGGCCACCATGGCGGTGGTGCGCGCGGGGCGCCGCGTCGGCGCGGGCGCCGTGGGGGGCGCCGGACGCGCCACCACGGGGCGCGCCGCGCGCGCGGGCCCGCCCTCGGGCCACGCCTCGTCGATCGCCGCGGCCAGCCGCTCGGCGAACAGCCCCGCCGTCGCCGGCCGCCGCTCGCGGTCGCGGTCGAGCGCATCCTCCAGCACCGACTCCAGCGCCGGTGGCCACGACACGTTGGGCATCGTGTCCCACAGGTGACGCGGCCGCTCGACGAGCCGCCCCATGCGCGCACGCTCGGGCGTCGTCATCTCGAACGGCAGCGTGCCGGTGAGGCACTGGTACGCGACCAGCGCCAGCGCGTAGACGTCGCTGCGGGCATCGACCGGCTCGCCCAGGAGCTGCTCGGGGCTCATGAACTCCGGCGTGCCGACGATGAAGCCGGTCTTGGTCAGCCCGCTGTCGTCGGCGCCGACCGCCTTCGCGATGCCGAAGTCCACGACCTTCGCGCGGTCGCGCCCCGTCGGCGTCCGCACGACGAGGACGTTGTCCGGCTTCAGGTCGCGATGGATGAGCGGCTGCGGGAGATGGTGCGCGGCGTCGAGCCCCGCGGCGATCTGCCGGATCAGCTCCGCCGTCCGGCGCGGCGGCAGCGGCCCCTCGGTCTCGATGATGCGGCGCAGCGTCTCGCCGGGCACGTACTCCATCGCCAGGAAGACGAGGCCGTCGGCCGTCTCGCCGTAGTCGTACACGCGCGCGACGTGCTCCTGCTCGACGCGGCTCGCGTTCGACGCCTCGCGGTTGAAGCGCGCCACGCTCGCCGGGTCGCGCACCAGGTCCGGCCGCAGGATCTTGATCGCCGCCTGCTGCGGCAGCCGCACGTGTCGGGCGAGGTAGACGGTGCCCATCCCGCCCTCACCGATGAGCTCGGTCACGAGATAGCGGTCGGCCACCACCGAGCCGATGAGGCTCTCGGCATGCTCGAGGGCTCGCAGCGTGCTCCCGTCGATCGAACAGAACGCGTTCGCGTCGGGATACGCGGTGCTGCAGACCGGGCAGACTTTCGACATGGGGCTCTGCGCACCTCGACGTGCGCGCCACCAGCGTCCGCGAACCGTGTGCGCTGCATCTCAGCGCAGGTCCGAAGCTACGGGCCGCGGCCGTACGCAGCAAGCAAGGTCGCCCGCAGGCGCGGCGCCTCGCGTGTGCAAGTCCGTCGCGCCCCGACGTCTCCCTGTCGAAGGCCCCACGCCCACACAGGAGATCCGCATGTCCCCCACGCTCCATCGCGCCGTGGCGCTCGCCGTGCTCGCCGGCGCGCCCCTGCTCGCGTCCGCCGCCGTGCGCTCGTCCGCTCCACGCCCGCCGGCCGACGCCGCGCGCCCGGCCGCGGCGCCCACGATCGTCGCCGGCGAGGTGCGCGACGACGCGGGCGCCGCCGTCGCCGACGCGCAGGTCGTCGCGGTCGGCACCGCGCTCGGCGCGCGAACGGGCGCGGACGGCCGCTTCGCGCTGCGCGCCGACGGCGTCGCCCGGGGCGCCACGCTCGCGCTGCGCGCGACGCGCATCGGCTTCGCGCCCGACGTGCGCCGCGTGCGCGTCGCCGGCGACACGGTGCGCGTGGCCTTCACGCTGCGCCGCGCCGCCGCCTCGCTGCAGGCGGTCACCGTGGGCGACCAGTCGAAGCTCGTGCGCGGCAGCGTCGCGACCGAGGCGGCCGCGGCGATCATGACGACGTCGGTGGCCGCGGCGCCGATGGCCGCGCCGATGATGCGGCGCTCGCCCGGCTTCGTGGGGGACGCGTCGGCGGCGCGGCGCGTGGCCCGCGGGCCCGAGGCGGCGCGCGCGAGCCACGACAGCGGGTTCGCGCGGCATCCGCGCGACCCGGAGGCGTACAACCGCGAGGGCTACGACCGCATCGAGGACAACCCGTTCCTCGCCGTCGGCGGCAACCCGCGCTCGACCTTCTCGATCGACGTCGACCGCGCGTCGTACGGCAACGTGCGCCGCTTCCTCGCGCAGGGGCAGCGTCCGCCGGCCGACGCGGTGCGGATCGAGGAGCTGGTGAACTACTTCCCGTACGCCCTCCCCGCGCCCCGCGGCGAGCACCCGATCGCCATCGCCACCGAGGTGATGCCGGCGCCCTGGCAGCCGAAGCACCAGCTCGTGCGCGTGGCGCTGCAGGCGCGCCGCATCGAGACCGCGCAGCTGCCGCCGAGCAACCTCGTGTTCCTGCTCGACGTCAGCGGGTCGATGGCCACGCCCGAGAAGCTGCCGCTCGTGAAGCAGGCGTTCCGGCTGCTCGTCGAGCAGCTGCGGCCGCAGGATCGCGTCGCGATCGTCGTCTACGCGGGCGCGGCGGGGCTCGTGCTGCCGTCGACCTCGGGGCGCGAGAAGGCGCGCATCCTGGAGGCGATCGACCGGCTGGAGGCGGGCGGCTCGACGGCGGGCGGCGAGGGGCTGCTGCTCGCGTACCGCACCGCGCGCGAGGCGCGCCGCGAGATGGAGCGCGGGGAGGGGCGCGTGAACTCGCGCGTCGTGCTCGCGACCGACGGCGACTTCAACGTCGGCGTGTCGAGCGACGCGGCGCTCGAGCGGCTGATCGAGGAGCAGCGCGCCTCGGGCACGTACCTGACGGTGCTCGGCTTCGGCACGGGCAACTACCAGGACGCGAAGATGGAGAAGCTCGCCAAGCGCGGGAACGGCAACTACGCCTACGTCGACGACATCGCGGAAGCGCGCAAGGTGCTCGTGCAGGAGCTGGGCGCGACGCTGCACGTCGTCGCGCAGGACGTGAAGCTGCAGGTCGAGTTCAACCCCGCCGCCGTGCGCGCGTATCGCCTGCTGGGCTACGAGAACCGCCTGCTGCGCGACGAGGACTTCGCCGACGACCGGAAGGACGCGGGCGACGTCGGCGCGGGGCACACGGTGACGGCGCTGTACGAGGTCGTGCCGGCGGGCGTGACGAACACGGTGGCGGTGCGCGGCGCGGAGCCGCTGCGCTACGGCGCGAGCGCGACCGACGGCGCGCGCGCGACGACGTCCGCGCGCGACGAGCTGCTGTTCGTGCAGCTCCGCTACAAGCGCCCGGGCGAGGACGCGAGCCGCCTGATGCGCCACGCCGTGCACGCGGGCGACGCCGCGCGCGCGGTGAGCGCGGGCAGCGCCGACTTCCGCTTCGCCGCCGCGGTGGCCGGCTTCGGGATGCTGCTGCGCGACTCGGAGCACAAGGGCGCGGCGACGGGCGAGAGCGTGCTCGCGCTCGCGCGCGGCGCGCTCGGCGACGACGCGGGCGGCCACCGCGCGGAGTTCGTGGGGCTGGTGGAGCGCTGGCGCCGCGTCGCCGCGCCGGTGGCGGCGAAGGAGTGAGGTCGCCGATGCGCGCGGCGCTCAGCCGAGGGCCGCGCGCATCGCGGGCGTGTCGATGTACGCCTCGAAGCGCGTGACGCGCTCGTCGACGACGGTCCACACGTGCACGGCCGCGACCTCGAAGGCGCGGCCGTTCGCGCGCACGGTGCCGCGCGAGTGGCCGACGCTCACCACCTGGTGGCCGGCCGCGAAGATCGTGTCGGGAACGAAGCGCGCCTGGACGTGCGCGGTCAGCGCGCCGAGGAAGCGCTGCAGCCCCGCGTGGCCCAAGTGGTGGCCGCCCCACGGCAGCTCGGGCGTCTGGTGCACCGCGGCGTCGGGGCTGACGGCGGCGAGGATGGCGCCGAGGTCGCCGCGGTCGAAGGCGGCGTAGACGGAGCGGACGATCTCCACGGCGCTGGGAATCGAGGTGGCGATCGACATCGGGGACTCGCGGGTCGGGAGGGTGGACGTGCCCGCGATCGCGGGCGGGACGACGCGACGATCGCGCGACGGCGCGCCGCGCGCGTGGGTCGAACTCCCCACGCCCGCGCGATTCCGGAGGGTCGATCGACCCATTGGCGCGATGCGCGCGGCGCGTACCTTCCCGGGCAGGCCCGCCGGCGCCACGGCGCGGCGCGCTCCCTCCCGCCGCACCCGCCCATGCCGCCGCGCCCGCGTCCCGTGCCCACGCTCCGCCCCTCGAAGCTGCTGCAGCCCGGCGGAGGCGAGCCGCTGCACGTGCTGGACGGGGTGGCGACGTTCAAGGTCACGGCTGCCGACGGGCGCGGCGCGCTCTCGGTGCTGGAGCTGGACTGCCCGACGGGCGGCGGCGTGCCGCTGCACGCGCACGACGTCGCGGACCACGTGCTGTACGTGCTCGACGGCGTGTTCGCGCTGACGCTCGACGGGCGCCGCGAGACGATGCGGCCGGGGGCGTGCGCAATGATCCCGCGCGGGCACGCGCACGCGTACGTCAACGTCGGCGAGGCGCGCGGGCGGCTGCTCGTGATCGCGACGCCGCCGGCGAGCGAGTCGCGCGTCTTCCTCGAGCTGGCGGCGATGCTCGCCACGGGTCCCGACGGCTCGACGGAGCTGACGTCGGCCATCCGCCTGCTCGGCGCGCGGCACGACGTCGTGCTGCCGCCGACGCCCGAGCAGCCGCCGCCGACGTCCTGACGCCGCACGCGGCGCGACGTCGACGATGGAATGCGGGCGCGCGCCGGAGCGATCGGCGCGCGCCCGCGTCGCGTCGGTCGATCGGAGCCGACGTCCGCGTGCGCGCCGTGCACGCGCCGGATCGCGCACGCGCCGGATCGCGCACGCGCCGGATCGCGCACGCGCGGGTGCACGCGTCGCGTGCGTGCATGCGGCGCGCGCAACGTGCGCGCCGCGGAGGCGCGCGACGTCGCGCCGGGTCGGGCGGCGCATCGCCGCGGCGCGACATGCAGGGTTTTTGGAAGGTGTGGTGCGAATTGGGTTGATCGACCCAAGCCCCACGGGAGCGGCGCGCGCATCATCGGTCCCACGAAGGTCGTCGCACTCTGCGCACGCCCGATCCACCCGACCCGCTGCGACGTGCATGCACACGCACGCCACGCCCGCGCGGGCGATCGCCTGAGGAACGCACCATGTCCCGCCCGATCTTCAACACGTTGGCGGCCTGCGTCTTCGTGACGCTCGCCGCGTGCAGCGGCTCCGATTCCGTCACGTCGCCCGTCACCACGCCGCCGGGGAACACCCCGCCGGGCAACACCCCGCCCGGCAACACCCCGCCGGCGAACACGCCCGTCGCCACCGTGGCGATGACGCCCGCGAGCGGCTCGGTGTTCATCGGCCGCACGCTGCAGCTCACCGCCAGCACGCGCGACGCCGCGGGCGCGACGCTCACCGGTCGCGTCATCACCTGGTCGTCGTCGGCCGACAGCATCGCGCGCGTCGACGCGAACGGCGTCGTGACCGGCGCCGCCGTCGGCACCGCGACCATCACCGCGACGAGCGAGGGCCGCACCGCCACCGCGAGCGTCAGCGTGCAGCAGGTGCCGGTGGCGAGCGTCGTCGTCACGCCCGCCACGTCGAGCCTGCGCGTCGGCGACACGCTGCGCCTCGCCGCCGCCACGCGCGACTCCGCGGGCACGGCGCTCGCCGGCCGCCAGGTGCGCTGGACGTCGAGCGCCGCGAACGTGGTCACGATCGACAGCATCAGCGGTCTGCTGCGCGCGGTCGGCGCGGGCAACGCGACGCTCACCGCCACGAGCGAGGGGCGCAGCGGCACGGCGACGGTCGCCGTCGCGGCGCCGGTGGTGCCGGTCGCCACGGTCAACGTGAACGCCGCGCTCGACACGCTCGAGGCGTGGGACGAGGTGCAGCTCACCGCCACGCTGCGCGACGCGCAGAGCAACGTCCTGAACGGCCGCGTCGTGCGCTGGACGAGCAGCAATCCCGCCGTCGCGATCGTCGACAGCGTCACCGGCATGCTGACGGGCATCGACCGCGGCACGGTCACCGTCACGGCGACGAGCGAGGGCAAGGTCGGCACGGCGACGCGCGTCGTCGTCATCAAGTACCGCTCGATCACGGCCGGCACCGAGCACGCCTGCGACATCGCCTCGGGCGGGATCGTCTGGTGCTGGGGGCGCAACGGCACGCAGCAGCGCGTCGGCCTCCCGGCCGCCGACCAGTCGTACAGCAACGTCCCGCTCCGCCTGAACACCAACCTGCGCTTCACGCAGATCAGCACCTTCGGCACGACGACGTGCGGCATCGCGCGCGACGGCAAGGCGTACTGCTGGGGCTACAACGGCTGGGGCAACCTGGGCAACGGCAACAGCGTCAGCAGCCCGACGCCAGTCGCGGTCGCCGGCGGCCACACCTTCAAGTCGATCTCGCTCGGCGGGCAGCACAGCTGCGGCGTGACCACCGACAACCGCGTCTACTGCTGGGGCTTCAACCAGAGCTCGGAGTTCGGCAACAACACGTCGGCCAGCAGCAACGTGCCGGTCCTGTCGGCCAGCGGGATGGCGCTCGCCAGCGTGAGCGGCGGCAACGACTTCACCTGCGGCGTGACGACGGGCGGCCAGGGCTGGTGCTGGGGCCACAACGGCGCGGGCCAGCTCGGTGACGGCCTCCGCCCGACGAACGGCAACACCTACACGCGCACCCCGACCGAGATCGTCGGCGGCCTGACCTTCCGCTCGGTGCACGCCTCGCAGAGCTACGCCTGCGGCCTGACGACCGGCGGCCAGGGCTACTGCTGGGGGAGCGGCGGCAACCGGTTCGGCAGCGGCTTCTCGGGCGAGACGTCCACGCCCCGCGCCATCCCGGGCTTCACCTGGAAGCAGCTCTCGCCCGGCTCGCGCCACGCCTGCGGCGTCACCACGAACGACGAGATCTACTGCTGGGGCGCGAACGGCTCGGGCCAGCTCGGCAACGCGATCGGCACCAACGGCTCCACCACCCCGGTCCGCGCCGGCGGCTCGATCAAGGGCGCCGAGGTGAGCGCGGCGAACATCGCCACCGGCTCGGCCGCCTACACCTGCGCCATCTCGGCCGACCGCCTCACGACCTACTGCTTCGGCCGCAACGACTTCGGGCAGCTCGGCAACGGCGCGACCACCGCGGCCGACGCCTCCAACTCCACGCCGTCGATCGTGGTCGGCCAGCGGCCGCTCCCCTCGACGCGCTGAGCGCCGGCGCTGCGGCGGGCGCCGCGACGACGGCGCCCCCGCCCCCGCGGCGGGCCGGCCACCACGGGTCGGCTCCCCAACGCACGACGCCCCGGTTCGCGGATCCTCGCGGGCCGGGGCGTCGTGCATCCGCCCGCAAAAGCGAGCCCGACCGCGCTAAGCGGCCGGGGCGCCCGCCGTTAAGCGCGCTCCGGACGGGCGCATAAGCACCCGTAAGCGCCCGTCCAAGCACCCCCCGCGATCCTCGTGGCGCGTCCCGACGCCGTCCCGCGGCCGACGGACCCGAGCCCCGCCGGCGCACCGTCGCGCTGCGTGGCGTCCCCCAACGCCCCCGTCCGCCGCCGCTCCGCGGCGCGGTCCAGAGAGGATCGTCCCATGCTTCGTCGTCTGCTCGTTCCCACCTACGCGGCCGTCGCGGTCGCGCTGGCCGCCTGCGGTGGCTCCGACTCGACCCCCATCACCAACCCCGGGCCGGTCACCACGCCCGTGGCGGCGGTCGCCATCACGCCGAGCACCGGCGCGACGGTCCTCGTCGGCCGGACGATGCCGCTCGCCGCCGCGGCCAAGGACGCCGCGGGCAACACCCTCTCGGGCCGCACGATCACCTGGCAGTCGTCGGCGACCGCCGTCGCGACCGTCGACGCGAACGGCGTCGTGACCGGCGTCTCGGCCGGCACCACCACCATCACCGCCGCCAGCGAGGGCCGCTCGGCCACCACGACGCTGACCGTCCAGGCGCCGTCGCCCGCCGCCGTCGCGTCGGTCGTCATCGCCTCGGCCAGCAACAGCCTGCGCGCCGGCGACACGCTGCGTCTGTCGGCCGTCACGCGCGACTCCGCCGGCGGGGTGCTCGCCGGCCGCACGGTGCGCTGGACGTCGAGCGCCCCGATCGTCGCCAGCATCGACTCGGTCAGCGGCCTGGTGACGGCGCTGCGCGCGGGCACGGCGACGCTCACCGCCACGAGCGAGGGCAAGTCGGCCGCGCACGCGCTCACCGTCACGGCCGCCCCGCCGGCGCCCGCGCCGGTCGCCACGGTCACCGTCGGCACCGCGCTCGACACGCTCGAGGCCTACGAGCTCCGCGACATGCAGGCGACGCTGCGCGACAGCGCGAACAACGTGCTGACCAACCGCGTCGTCCGCTGGTCGAGCAGCAACCCGGCCGTCGCGACGATCGACAGCGTCACCGGCGTCCTCACGGGCCTCGATCGCGGCACCGTGACCGTGACGGCGACGAGCGAGGGCAAGTCGGGCACGGCGCGCCGCGTCGTCGTCATCAAGTACCGCTCGCTCACGACGGCCACGGAGCACGCCTGCGACATCGCCTCGGGCGGCATCGTGTGGTGCTGGGGCCGCAACGGCACGCAGGGCCGTATCGGCCTGGCGCAGCTGGGCAGCGAGACGATGAGCAGCACGCCGGTGCGCCTCAACACGAACCTGCGCTTCAACCAGATCAGCAGCTACGGCACGACGACGTGCGGCATCGCCAACAACGGCACGCTGCACTGCTGGGGGAGCAACTCGGCCTTCGCCTTCGGCGCCAACAGCAGCGTCTCGCAGAGCGCCACGCCGGTCGCCGTCGCCGCGCCGTTCGGCCTGATCTTCAAGCAGCTGTCGGTCGGCAGCCAGCACGCCTGCGCGATCACGATCGAGGGCCGCGCCTACTGCTGGGGCCCGAACAGCTCGGGGCAGCTCGGCACGGGCAACACGACGTGGGCGCAGACGCCGGTCGCCGCGGCGACCAACCTGACCTTCGCCAGCATCAGCGCGGGCACCGACTACACCTGCGGCCTGACGACGGCCGGCGCGGCGTGGTGCTGGGGCGCGAACGGGCTCGGCCAGCTCGGCGAGGGCGCGACGCCGTCGATGGGCAACACGCAGAGCAACTCGCCCGTCGCGGTGGCCGGCGGCCACACCTTCCGCTCGATCTCGTCGAGCAGCCAGCTGACCTGCGGCGTCACGACCGCGAACGCGGCGTACTGCTGGGGCCGCGGGCTCGGCGGCCGGCTCGGCAACGGCAACACGGGCGTGGTCTCGGCGCCGGCCGCCGTCTCGGGCGGGCACAGCTTCCGCTCGATCTCGGCCGGGTTCAGCGCGGTGTGCGGCGTCGCCACCGACGACGCGGTGTGGTGCTGGGGCCTCGGCGAGAACGGGCAGCTCGGCCAGCCCGTCCTCAACTCGGCGCCGACGCCGGTCCGCGCCGGCGGCACGCTGAAGGCCGCCGACGTCAGCACGGCCCAGATCTCGGGCGGCTCGGGCAGCTACACCTGCGCCATCGCCGCCGACCGCCTCACGACCTACTGCTGGGGGCGGAACGACTTCGGTCAGCTCGGCAACGGTGAGACGTCGGTGTTCAACGCGGTGAACGCGAACCCGTCGATCGTGGTCGGCCAGCGCCCGCTGCCCGCCACGCGCTGATCGGCGCGACGCAGGGCGACACGCCCTGAACGACGCGGCCCCCGCGCCACTCCGGCGCGGGGGCCGCGTCGCGTGCCCGCCTTCCCCTCGCGTCGCTCACCCCGGGTGGCGCAGCAGCGGGCCGACGTGCGCGCGGCTCGACACGGCGAGCTTGCCCATCACCCGCTCGACGTGGTGGCGCGCGGTGTGGTAGCTGATGCCGAGGCGCGCGGCGATCTCCTTGTCGCTCAGCCGCTCGCCCACGAGCCGCGCCACCTCGATCTCGCGCGCGGTGAGCGCGAAGCGCGCGCGCAGCGCCTCGTCGGGGAGCGGCGCGGGCGCGCCGGGCGACGCGTCGCGCACGGTCACGATCACCGCCACGCGCCCGCCGAGCAGCGTGCGCGACACCGTGGCGCCGAGCGCGTAGCCGCACCGCGCGGTGCGCAGCGCCGTCGTCGGCGCGACCAGCGGCGCGCCGCGCACGCCCATCCCGCCGTGCGCGCGCGCCAGCCCGCGCGCGGCGTCGCGCAGCGCCGCGGCGCCCGCGTCGTCCTCGCGCGCCAGCAGCGCGCGCAGCGCGGCGTTCTCGTGGCGCACCGCGCCCGCGTCGTCGCACACCAGCGCCGCGCCGTCCACCGCGTCCAGCAGGCGTCCCAGCTCCGCCTCGCCGCTGCCGAGCTGCTGCCAGAGCGAGAGCGACGCGCGCAGCGCCGGCATGATCGCGCGCAGCGTCGCCGTCAGCCGCGCGTCGCCCTCCGAGGGCGCGCCGGGGCCGTCGGTGACCCAGAGCCGCGCCGGCGCCGCGGCGCCGAAGTCCACGCGCGCGATCGTCGTGTTGAGCAGCCGCTGCGGCCCGATGAACTCCTCGTAGATGCGCGAGCGCTGCAGCGTCGCGAGCGGCACCAGCTCGCTCTGGTGCGCGACGTCGGCGCGCCGGCGCTCCATCGCCAGCTCCACCGGGTCGGTGGGCACGTGCTGCAGGAACGCGGGCACCGCGCGCGCGTCGACGTGCGGCGCGAGGAAGGGCGGCAGCGGCCCGGCGGCCGTCTGCACCGGCAGCAGCATCGCCATCCGCTCCGCGCCGGTGAGCGCGAGCAGGCTCGCGTGCGCCGCGTCGCGCCACGTGCACCAGTCGCGCGCGTCGGCGGGCGTCAGCAGCACCTCTAGCGCGCGCCCCAGCCGGCGCGCGCCGTCCGTGTCGAGCGCGCTCACGCCGACCGCATCCCAGTGGTCGTCGCGCCGAGCGCCTCGTGCGACCGGCGCCGCGGACGCCCGTGCACCCGCACCCGCCCCGGCGGCGACGGCATCGCCTTCATGGTGCGGCCGGGGCGCCGGGCCACGTCGCCGGAGAGGTGCGGACTCATGGAAGGGGACGGCGGGGGGAGGGGGTGGGCGGAAATAGGCAGTTTCGTCCCATTCGCGTCAATCGAGCCTCGCGCATCCTGCTACCCGTCGGCCGCCCGATGCGGGGCGCCGGCTGCATCCTTCGGCCGGAGCGGATGGGCGGGAGCGCCCGCGTCCGGCCATGCAGTGCGCTCCCGCCCCCCCCCGGCACCGACCATGTCGCAGTCGCTCGAGACCACCCGCGCCCACTGGCGCACCGGCGAGTTCCCGATCTACGACCGCCACGCGGCCCGTCCGCGCCTCGCGAGCGTCGCGCCCGCCCCGTCGCCGGCCGACGCGCGACTCGAGGCGCTCGGCCACGCGCTGCGCGTGCTCCTCACCCCGCTCGACGCGACGGGCATCGCCGCCTGGCGCGAGGCCGTCCACGCCGCCCTGCTCCGCCTGTTCGGCGCCGCGCGGGTCGCGCTCCACTTCCCGGTGCACCCCGACGGCGCGCCGGCGTCGCTGCTCGACGACTGGACGGCGCCCCACCTGACGCCCGACGCGATCGCCGCCCTGCACGCGGCGGTGCGCCGCGACGACCTGCCGGCGCACCGCGCGCCGCTCCTGCGCGTCGCCTTCGGCGGCGTCGACGACGCCCGCGTCTGGGTCGAGGGCGGCGCGGTCGCGGCCGGGGAGCCCGACGCGCAGACGCAGCAGCTGGCGCGCACGATCCTCCCGGCGCTCCGCGCGGGGCTCACGACCTGGGCGCAGCTCGGCGCGCGCCGCGCCGCGCTCGGCCGCCTCATCGACACGGGCGACGGCAGCGCGCTGCTGATCGACGCGCGCGGCGCCCTCTCGCACGAGAGCGCGGCCTGCGCGCGCCTGCTGGCCGAGGAGTCGCCGGCCGACGCGGAGCGCGTGCGCCAGGCGGCGGCCCGGCTCGCGCTGGGGACGCACGCCGCCGAGCGCGGCGCCACGCGCGGGCAGCCGCACGCCCCCGCCACGTCGACCGTTCGCACCGCGCGCCACCGCTACGACCTGGCGTGCACGCGCACGCGCGCGGTGGACGACCGCGCGCCGCTGGCGCTCGTCACCGTGCAGCGCCACGTGCCCCGCCCGCTGACCGACGCCGAGCTGCGCGCGCGCTTCGGGCTGACGACGCGCGAGGTCGAGGTGGCACGCCTGCTCGCCGAGGGGCTCACGAACCAGCAGCTCGCCGACCGCCTGGGCGTCAGCTTCTTCACCGCGCGCAACCACGTCGAGCGGCTGCTGCCGAAGCTCGGCGCGGCCAACCGGGCGCGCGTGGGTGGGGTGCTGATGGGGGCGTGAGGGGGAGCGTTCAGCGATCGGCGGTCGGCGCTCAGCGGGGCTCCGTCTTCGGGCGGGGCCCCGCTGAGCGCTGATCGCTGATCGCTGAACGCTGAACGTTCCTCGCTCCCGCATGTAGGTCGTTCGTCCCATGCGACACCTGGCGGATCCTCGCACCGTATGGGCGAGGCGCGCGGCCGTCGTGTCTCGTCCGCGCCCCGACTCCAACACGCCTCGCGCGCCCGTGCGCGCTCCCCTGAGGATATGCCCATGCTGCGTCCCGTCGCCCGTCTCCTGGCCGTCGTCTTCGACGCCTCCCGTCTGTCCGCGCCGCGCATCTGGCTCACGGCCGGCGTCGCGCTGACCCTGGCCGCCGCGCCGGCGCCGGCGCACGCGCAGCTGCTCAAGCGCATCAAGCAGGCGGCCGCCGAGAAGGCCGCCGAGGCCGCGGGCCGCAAGGTGCTCGGCGAGGACAGCACGAAGGCGGCGCCCGCCGCGACGCCGGCGGCCGGCGCGTCCGGCACCGCCTCGCGCGCGTCGTCGAGCGCGTCGACCACGCGCCAGTCGGGCCCCACGAAGCTCGACATCACCGCCGAGCGGCTCGACCAGTTCCTCGTCGCGATGGAGCCGGCGACCGCCGCCGCGAAGGAGCGCGCCGCGCACGCGGCCGCGGTGAAGCGCCGCGAGGCGTACGACAAGTGCCAGGCCGACGCGGGCATGAAGCAGACGCAGGCGATGATGCGCGGCGAGGCCGTCGGCCCGTCGAAGGCCGCGCAGGCGGAGGTCGACCGGCTCAACGAGCGCCTGAACGCGCTCATGCCGCAGCTGCTCGCCGCGCAGCAGGCGAACGACACGGTGCGGCTCCGCAAGATCTCCGAGGAGTCGCAGGCCACGTCGGAGCGCGTCCTCTTCCTGCTCAACCCGATGATCGCGAAGCTGTGCGGCGCGCAGGCGCCGTCGCGCCCCGGCCCGCTCGACGAGACGCGCCTGCGCGAGATGGCGCAGCCGCGCCGCATCGAGGGGATGTCGCCGGCGCAGTTCGGCCTGATGCGCGAGCGGATCGCGCTCTACTTCATCGCCCCCGAGAAGGTCAGCACGCTCACGGGCGAGGAGCGCGCCGCGCTCGACGCCAAGCGCGCGCAGTTCGCGCCGTTCATCGCGGCGTGGAAGGAGGGCGGCATGGAGTGGGCGACGTGGAGCGACGTCTGGTCGGCGTGGCAGAAGAAGAGCTGAGCCGGCGGCGTGCGAGGCACGCGAGGCGCGCGGCGCGGGTGGCCGCGCGCCTCGCGTGCCTCGCGTGCTTCACGGGCTCCGCCGGCGTACCGCTCGCGGCGCAGGACGCGCCCGACGCGACGCCGCTGCGCGTGCGCGACGCGCGCGGCGCGTGGCAGGCGTGGTGGCGCGCCGACCGCGCGCCCGTGCGCTGGAGCGCGCCGGACGCGCGCGTCGCGTCCACGGTGCGCTGGCGCACGACGTCGCCCGGGCTCGAGGTCGCGGAGCTGGAGCTGTCCGCGCCCGGCGAGGGCGGCATCGGCGCGCTGGGGCGCGTGCGCCTCGTGCTCGCGCGCCTCGACCCGCGCCGGCACGCGCTGGCGCTGGTCGCGGGCTCGCCGCCGGGCGCGCCCTGGAAGATCGACGACGCGCCGGCCGACGCGCGCCTCGCGCTCAACGCCGGCCAGTTCACCGAGGCCGGCCCGTGGGGGTGGCTGGTGCACGACGGCCGCGAGCTGCAGGCGCCCGCGGTCGGCCCGCTGTCGTCGGCGCTGACGGTCGCGCGCGACGGCCGCGTGCACCTCGCCGATGCGAGCGAGCTGCCGGCGGCGCGCACGGCGGTCGCGCGCGGCGAGATCGTCGAGGCGGTGCAGAGCTATCCCACGCTGCTCGCGGGCGACGGCGACGTGCCGACGCCGCTGCGCGCGCCCGGCCGCGGCGTCGACGTCGCGCACCGCGACGCACGCCTCGCCGTCGGCACGCTGCGCGACGGCCGCGTGCTCGTCGTGCTCACGCGCTTCGACGCGCTCGGCACGGGCGCGCTGGCGCGCGTGCCGCTCGGCCTCACCGTGCCCGAGATGGCGGCGGTGACGGGCGCGCTCGGCTGCACGCGCGCCGTGCTGCTCGACGGCGGGCTGTCGGCGCAGCTGCTGGTGCGCGACGCGCGCGGCGGCGCGCAGCGCTGGCCCGGGCTGCGCCACGTGCCGCTGGGACTCGTCGCGGTGCCGCGCGCGCCCGACGTCGCCACACGCGCGACCGCACGCTGACACACGTCGTCGCGCGCGTCGTCGCGCGCCTCGGTCGCCACTGGGGATTTCTACCCATGTGCGGCCGACCCGGCGGGCCGATCGTGAGGACGTACCCCTCATCGATCCGCCACGCGGCGCGCTGCGCCGAGGTTCGCCATGACATCGTCCCGCTCCCCGCTGCGCAGCGTGCTGCGCTGGTCCGGCCGCATCGGCCTGTCGCTCGTCGTGCTGCTCGCGCTCGCGGCGGGCACGGTGTACGCGCTCTCCGCGCGCCTGATGAACGAGCGCTTCGAGGTGCCCGCGCATCCGATCGCCGTGCGCACCGACTCCGCGACGATCGCGCGCGGCGCGCACCTCGCCACGATCCGCGGCTGCACCGACTGCCACGGCGCGAACCTGCGCGGCAACGTCATGCTCGACGATCCCGCGGTCGGACGCATCGCCGGCCCGAACCTCACCGCGGGCGGTCGCGGGCGCGACCTCACGGACGCCGACTGGGAGCGCGCGGTGCGCCACGGCGTGCGCCGCGACGGCTCGGCGCTCGCCGTGATGCCGGCGAACGAGTTCAACGTCTTCACCGACGAGGACCTCGCCGCGATCGTCGCGTACGCGCGCAGCCTGCCGGCCGACCCGAACGTCGCGCCGGCGACCAGCCCCGGCCCGGTGCTGCGCGCGCTGCACGCGGCCGGCGAGGTGCCGCTGCTCCCCGCCAAGGCGATCGACCACGCCGCGCCGCACGCCGCGACCATCGCCGTCGAGCCGACGGTCGCGTACGGGCAGTACATCGCCGTCGGCTGCCAGGGGTGCCACAACCCGAGCTTCTCGGGCGGCAAGATCCCCGGCACGCCCCCCGACTGGAAGCCGTCGGCGAACATCACGCCGGCCGGCATCGGCCACTACTCGGAGGCGGACTTCATCACCGCGCTGCGCACCGGGCGCCGCCCCGACGGGAGCGCGATCGACCCGCAGATGCCGATCGCCACGATGACGTCGAAGATGACCGACACCGAGCTGCGCGCGATGTACGCGTATCTGCGGACGGTTCCGGCCAAGCAGTATGGGGAGCGGTGAGGGCGGATCGGGTACGGCGGGTCGGGTACGGCGGGGACGGGTGGGGCGGGGACGGGTGAGGCGGGGACGGGGACGGCGGAACCGGATACGGCGTAGCTGATTGCTCGAGGCTCCGAGCGACATCTCGCTCCGACACCTCACCGCGGATCCAGCCGCCACAGCCGGACGCGAGTCGAGCAGCAATGAGAACGGCGAGGCCGGCGCACCACGCGCCGCCTCGCCGTTTCGCTTGCCCGGTGATGCACGCAGGTCATGCGGTGGCGCGATGCGACCGGGGCATGCGATCGGGTCGGGCAGTGACGCCGGTGGTTCCGCGACGTGGTGAGCCGAAGCGGTCAGGCGATCACGTCAAGCGGTCAGGTTAGGCGGTCGGGTCAGGCGGTCAGGCGAGGCGGTCAGGCGAGGCGGTCAGGCGAGGCGGTCAGGCGAGGCCGTCAGGCGAGGCGATCAGGCCAGGCCGCGCTAAGCAGTGAGGCCGAGCCGCCCCCGCCGTACCCGCCCCCGCCGTACCCGCCCCCGCCCCACCCGTCCCCGCCTCACCCGACTCCGCCCTCCCCGAAAAATAGGCCATTTCGTCCCATGTCCCCGGTCGCCGGATGGGTCATCCTGGGGTCGCGGCCACCACGGCCGCCTCGCATCGACCCGGGCGACGCGCGCACACCGTCCCGTCGCGCGCACCGCACACCACCGGCAGCCCCCCCGAGACGACGTCCATGTCGACGACCCTGACGGCCCCGCGCTCCGCCACCCGGCCCGCCGATCACGCGCCCGCCGCGACCGGCACCGCCGCGCTGACCGATACCGTGACGCTGCAGCGCCTCGAGCGCACGCTGCAGACGCTGCTCGCGCCGCTCGACTATCCCGACTGGCAGACGTGGCAGGTCGCCGTGCACGGCCACCTCCTGGAGCTCACGGGCGCCGACTCGCTCTGCGTCTACACGCCGCTCGCCGACGGGCCGGCCGCCTGGTACGGCCCGCACCTCGCCGAGGAGCAGCACGTGGCCTACTGCCGCCGCGTCGCCGCGGACCCGTCGTGGGAGCTCGTCGAGACGCGCTTCCGCGCGCTCGGCCGCGAGCTCGCGCACGAGTCCGACCTCTACACGCCCGCCGAGCGCGAGGCGAGCGCGTTCTACCGCGAGTTCCTCGTCCCGAGCCGCATCCACGACCTCACGGTGGTGCGCGTCGAGTTCGGCGGCCCCGCGGCGGCCCGGCTCCACTTCTCGAACACCGCGCCGCGCGACGACGACTGGCAGGCGCGCCGCGACGTGCTGCTGCGCGCGATCCTGCCGGCGTTCCGCGCCGCGCTCGGGCTCTGGCGCCAGCTCGGCGAGCGCCGCGACGAGATCGCGCGCATGCTCGACGTGCTGCCGCAGGCGGTGCTGCTCTACGAGGCGTCGGGATCGCTGCTGCACGCCAACCCGGGCGCGAGGCAGCTGCTCGACGGCGGCACCGACGCCGAGCGCCTGCGCGCCGAGGCGCAGCGGGTCGCGTGGGGCGTGGGCGCGTCGGCGCGGCGCACGACGACGGGGCTCGCCACCTTCGCCTCGCGCACGGCGGCGCCCTCGGCCGCGGAGCGCGAGCTGCGGCTCGGCGCGCGCGCCCTCCGCCTTACCGGCGCGGTCGCGCCGGCATGGATGCTCGGCCGCGAGCCGGGCGTGCTGGTGACCGTCGAGACGATCGCGGCGCGCCCGCTCACCGACGCCGAGCTGCGCGCGCGCTTCGGGCTGACCACGCGCGAGCTCGAGGTGGCACGCCTGCTCGCCGAGGGGCTCACGAACCAGCAGCTCGCCGACCGCCTGGGCGTCAGCTTCTTCACCGCGCGCAACCACGTCGAGCGGCTGCTGCCGAAGCTCGGCGCGGCCAACCGGGCGCGCGTGGGCGCGCTGCTGCGCGGCGAGGGCTGAGCTCCGGCGCCGGCGCGCCGGGGTGCGCGACGGGCCGGCTTCCGCGCGGGAGCCGGCCCGTCGCGCGTGCGGAGCGGCCGATCGCCGACCGCGGATCGACGGCGGGGCGCGTCGTCCGTCACGCGGCCGCGCACGACGTCGCACGGCGTGACACCACGTGCGCGATCCGTGACGGCACCGCACTCAAGTTTTCGGAGAAAGCCGCTGCAGGCGCTCAAGTCGCGGCACATGACAGCCGATACATGACGGCGAGGGAAGAATCGGGATCGCGTCGATCCGACCGCATCCACTCCCCCTCCAACACACCCCGTCATCCCGGAGAGGCTCGTGTCGACACCGCATCCCGCCGTCGCCCTGCTGCGCCGTCCCACCACGCTCGCGGGCCTCGCGCTCGCCGCGCTGACCGGCCTGGCGGCGTGCGCCGACGCGCCCACCGCGCCGCGCACCGCGCTCGCGCCGGGCGCCGCGCCGAGCCTGGAGGTGGTCAGCCCCGAGGTGGTCGCCACGGGCCTGCTGCGCGACGTGCCGACCGCGCAGCCGATCGTCACCGAGTTCACGGCCACCAGCGGCGGCGGCTCGTACCGCATCCCCGGCGGGCTGCGCATCGACGTGCCGGGCGGGCTGTTCAAGACCCCGCAGACGATCCGCGTGACGACGCTGCCGGGCCAGATGGTCGCCTACGAGTTCCAGCCGCACGGCCTGGTGTTCCGCAAGGCGCTGCGGATGCGCCAGGACCTGCGCGGCACGAACTGGAGCCGCGTCGACCGCCGCCAGTTCGAGATCGGCTACTTCGCCGACCCGAGCGCGATCTACGCGACGCAGAACAAGGCGCTCATCAAGGAGTTCCTGCGCGCCACCGTCGACACGCGTGGCCAGCACGTCGACTTCGACGTGTTCCACTTCTCGGGGTACATGGTCTCCACCGGCCGCAGCCGCTGAACGAGGACACGACGATGACGACGCACACGCTCCGCCGCGCCGGCCTCGCCGCCGCCGCGCTCCTCACCGGCCTCACGGCCGCCTGCGGCGACGCGCCCTCCGCCCCGCGCTCGGCCCTCGCGCCCGGTGCCGCGCCGGCCCGCGCCATCGCCTCCACCGTCCGGTCGCAGTCGCTCCAGGGCGACACCGTGGTGACCGTCTTCGTGGTCGGCACCAACACGCGCAACGGCACCACGATCGACATCGGCCACACGAGCAAGATCGACTTCCCCTACTCGTCGGGCTCGATCTGCGCCCCCGGCTCCAGCTACGGCCCCAGCGAGTGGGACGCGCCGTGCGCGGAGACGACGGTCGCCACCGAGATCACGGCGCGCGTGTGGAAGGACGCGGCCGGCCTCGTGCAGACCGACTTCCAGCCGGCGATGCGCTTCGTGCCCGGGCTGCGCAAGGGCGTCGTGCTCACGCTCAAGGACGCCCGCGCGGCGTCGAACCACCGCATCGACTTCTGCACGCCGACCGCGTGCGTGAACGAGGCGGCCGCCGATCCGTCGCTCCGCACCGTGATCGACGCGCAGAACGGCTTCGCGACGCGCCTCATCAAGCACTTCAGCGGCTACAACGTCGTGGTCGACCGCTCGGGCGAGGGCGAGGGCGGCGACGAGGGCACGGGCTTCGGCGGCGGGTTCTGAGCCGCGATCGCGCACCGTGCACGCGAAACGGGGCGGCAGGCCGACACGGCTGCCGCCCCGTCTCGCGTTCGCACGTCTCGAGTTCGCACGTCGCGGGGGCGCGCGGCGGCGTCAGTCGCCCGCCTGGGGCACCGGATCGTGCGCGGCGTGCACCGGCCGACGCCCGCGGAGGCGCGCGCCGATCGCGCTGCGCCACCCGTCGAAGATCTCGTAGACCGTCGGGATCACGAACAGCGTCAGCAGCGTGCTCGTGATCGTCCCGCCGATCACCGCGCGGCCGAGCGGGGCGCGGAAGTCGCCGCCCTCGCCGCTCCCCAGCGCGACGGGGATCATGCCGGCGATCAGCGCCAGCGTCGTCATGAGGATCGGGCGGAGGCGGATCGCGCCGGCCTCGATGAGCGCGTCGCGGATCGGCAGGTCGCCGCGCTCGTGCGTCCACCTCGCGAAGTCGATCAGCAGGATCGCGTTCTTGGCGACGATGCCCATCAGCAGGATGACGCCGATGAGGCTCATGAGGTTGAGCGTGTCGCCCGTGATGAGCAGCGCGAGCACGACGCCGATGAGCGACAGCGGGAGCGACGAGAGGATCGCGATCGGGTCGAGGAAGCTGCCGAACTGCACGACGAGGATCAGGTACATCAGCATCACCGCGACGCCGAGCGCGGTGAAGATGCTGCCGAACACCTCCTGCTGGCTCTCGACCTGGCCGCCCGACGAGATCGAGTACCCCTCGGGCACGCGCAGCTGATCGACGCGCTGCTGCACGCGCTGCGAGATCTCGCCGAGCGAGCTGCCCTCGATGTTGGCGCCGACGGTGACGACGCGCGCGCGCTCGGCGTGGTCGATCTGCGCCGGCCCGGTGCCCGGCGTGATGCTCGCGAGCTGGCCGAGCGGGAGCACCGCGGGCGCGCCGCCCGCGCCGCCGGGGAGCACGATCGGGATCCGCGCGAGGTCCGACGGGTTCTCGCGCGACTCTGCCGGCAGTCGCACGCGCACGTAGCGCGTCTCGCCGGCCGGATCGACCCAGTTGCCCGCGTCGACGCCCGCGAACGCGGGGCGCAGCGCCTGCGCGATCTGCCCCACGCTGACGCCGAGCGCGCCGGCGAGCGGGCGGTTGATCTCGACGCGCAGCTCCGGCTTCTGCCCCTTGGTCGAGAGGCCGACGTCGACCGCGCCCGGCGTGCTGCGCACGATCGCCGACACGGAGTCCGCGAGCCCGGCGAGCACCGTCGCGTCGGGGCCGCGCAGCTGCAGCTGGAAGGGCTTCTGCCCGCCGCCCGGGCCGCCCGCCTCGAGCAGGTAGGCGGTCACGCCGCCGATGCGCCGCAGCTCCTGCCGCAGCCGCTCGCCGAGCTGCTGCTGGCTGACGCCGCGCTCGGCCTGCGGCACGAGGCGCACGTAGACCGACGCCGCGTCCACCGCGCCCGAGCCCGAGGCGCTGCCGACGGTCGTGTAGGTGTAGGCGACCTCCGGGTGCGTGCGCACCTGCCGCGCGACCAGCTCCGCCTGCAGCCGCGTGTACTCCAGGCTGGAGCCCGGCGGCGCCTCGACGGCCACCGTCAGCTCGCTGCGGTCGCTCTCGGGGGTGAAGCCGAACCCGCCGAACGCCCCCTGCAGCACGATCGCGCCGACGAACGACGCCACCGCGAGCGCCACCATCGTCTTGCGGTGGTCGAGTGCCCACGCGACGCCGCGCCGGTAGCGCGCGGCCTGCTGGTCGAACCAGTGGTTGAAGCGGTCGAGCACGCGCGTGACCCAGCGCTTCTTCTCCTCGGGCACGTGCGGGTCCGGCCAGTAGGCCGAGAGCATCGGGTCGAGCGAGAAGGACACGAAGAGCGACACCAGCACCGAGGCGGCGATCGTCAGCGCGAACGGCTTGAACCACTGCCCCGCGAAGCCGCTCATGAAGCCGATCGGCACGAACACGGCGACGATCGAGAAGGTCGTCGCCGCGACGGCGAGCCCGATCTCGTCGGTGCCCTCGCGCGCGGCGTCGAAGTGGTCCTTCCCCATCTCCACGTGGCGGACGATGTTCTCGCGCACCACGATGGCGTCGTCGATGAGGATGCCGATCGCGAGCGAGAGCCCGAGCAGCGACATCGTGTTCAGCGTGAAGCCGAACACCCAGAGCGGGACGAAGCTCGCCAGCACCGAGACCGGGAGCGCGAGCCCGGTGATGACGGTCGAGCGCCAGGAGTTCAGGAAGAGGAAGACGACGAGGATCGTCAGCACCGCGCCCTCGACGAGCGCCTCCTGCACGTTGCGCACGGAGTCCTCGACGCGCTCGCCGGCGTCGCGCACGATCTCGACCGACGCGCCGGCGGGGAGCCCGGCGCGTAGCCGGGCCAGGCGCGCCTTCACCGCGTCGGAGACCTGCGTCGTGCTGTAGCCCTTCGCCTTCACGACGTCGAGGCCGATCGCCTCGCGGCCGTTGTACAGCGCGGCGCTGCGCCGCTCGGCGCTCCCGACCTCGATGCGCGCGACCTGCGAGAGCGGGATGGCGACGCCGCCGCGCTGCGCGACGGTGAGCTGCCCGAAGTCCTGCGGCCGCGTGATGCGCCCCTCGAGGCGGATGGCGCGCTCGGTGATCGGGCCGGTCACCTGGCCCACCGGCGCGGCGAGGTTCTGCGCGCGGAGCGCCGTCACCACCTGGTCGACGCCGACGCCGGCGGCCGCGAGCCGCGTCGGGTCGAGCACGACGTTGAGCGTCGCGCTGTCGGCGCCGGCGATGTTCACCTGCGCCACGCCGGGGATCGAGCGCAGGTCGCTGGCGATCGTCTGGTCGGCGATCTGGGTCAGCTGCGCCGGCGTCAGCGAGGCGGACGTGAGCGCGAGCGACACGATCGGCAGCGCGGCCGGGTCGAAGCGCTGGATGATCGGCTCGATGATCTCGGCCGGCAGCTGCGCGCGCACGCCGCTGATCGCGTCGCGCACGTCCTGCGTCGCCTGGTCGACGGGCTTGTCGAAGTCGAACTGGACGATGATCTGCGCGAAGCCGTCGGTCGACGTCGAGTTCAGCTTGTCGAGGCCGCTGATGGCGGCGATGCGGTCCTCGATCCGGTCGACGACCTCGCGCTCGACCTGCTCGGGCGAGGCGCCGGGATAGACGACGCCCACGAAGACGATCGGCGCGTCGATGTCCGGGAACTCGTCGGTCTGCAGGCGCAGCAGCGCGACGAGGCCGAACACGACCAGCGCGATCATCGTCACGATGGTGACGATCGGTCGCCGGATGGCGAAATCGGAGATGAACATGCCGGCCCGCTGGAGCGTGCCGCGTGCCAGAGCGCGGGCCGGGCGGGTGGTCGCCGCCGGGCTCGGCGCGGCTCCGTCGTGGGGGCCGGATCGTCGCGCGGGCGGGGGCGGCGGGGGGCGGCGCCGGCTCGGAGATCGGCACGGCGGAGCCCCTGCGGGTCTCCGCACGCGCCGATCTCAGGTCGCTCGGCGCCGCCCCCCGCCGCCCCCGCCCTCGGGCATGGTCACCCCGGCCGGCCGCCGCACCGGCCCCGCTCCACGCTCCCCGCTCCGCGCTCCGCCCGCCGCCGGGAACGGGCCCGCCCCGGGGCGCGGCGGACGGCGCGCGACGGAGCCCGCTGATCGCTGATCGCTGATCGCTGATCGCTGATCGCTGAACGCTGACCGCTGACCGCTGCTCGCTACCGACAGACGTAGCTCGCCAGCACCGCCTGCACCGCGTAGATGCTCAGCCGCCGCGTGAACGTCGTGCTGAACGGCTCCGCCCGCCCCGAGACCCAGATCCGCAGCTCGGCCTCGAGGTCGAAGTGGCCCGCCGTCTCGACGCTGAAGTGCGTGATCGCGCGATAGGGGAGCGAGTGGTACTCGACCTTGCGCCCCGTGGCGCCCTGCTTGTCGACGAGGATCAGCCGGCGATCGGTGAACAGCATCGCGTCGCGGACCAGGACGTACGCCTTCTCGACCCGCTCGCCCGTCGTCAGGACGCGCGCGAACTCCTCCTGCATCTCGGTGGCGTCCACCTCCGAGGCGTTGCCCAGCAGTCCGTCCAGAAGCCCCACGATGCCGCTCCAGTGGTGAGAGGGGAGGGAGATAAGGAAGGCGCCCCGCCGCGCGGGCGGACGCCGTGCGGTTCCACGGCGGTTCCACGGCGGGCACGGGCGCGGGCCGCCGCGCGTACAATATCTTCCCGACGCCACTCCCGCGTCCGCCGCCCCGAGGCCTGCCCGTGACTCCCGTCGTCCGCTCGCTGCTCATCGCCACCGTCGTCGCGTTCTTCCTCCAGGGGACCGTGGCCCTGGTGTACCAGGCGTTCGTCTTCGTGCCGCAGCTGGTCCTCGTGCGGCCGTGGACGCTCGTCACGTACATGTTCCTGCACGGGAGCTTCACGCACATCCTCTTCAACATGCTGGGCCTGTTCTTCTTCGGCCCGCGCGTCGAGGCCCGGATCGGGTCGCGCCAGTTCGCGATCCTCTACTTCGTGAGCGGGATCAGCGGCGCCCTGCTGTCGCTCGCCTTCTCGGGCGCGCCGATCGTCGGCGCCTCGGCGGGCGTGTTCGGCGTGATGCTCGCCTTCGCGCACTTCTGGCCGCACGAGCCGATCCACATCTGGGGCATCATCCCCGTGCCGGCGCGCATCCTCGTCATCATCACGACCGTGCTCACGCTCTGGAGCGGCTTCACGGGCGCGCGCGGCGGCATCGCGCACTTCGCGCACCTCGGCGGCTACGCGGGCGCGTTCCTCTACCTCAAGTGGCTCGACCGCGCGCGCACGAGCTTCAAGCGCAAGGTCGCGACGGCCTCGCCCGAGGTCACGCGCCAGATCCGCGGCTACCAGAACATCGACCGCTCGCGCATCCACGAGGTGAACCGCGGGGAGGTCGATCGCATCCTCGACAAGATCAGCGCCGGCGGCGTCGAGTCGCTCACCGCGCAGGAGCGGCTCTTCCTCTCGAACTTCGTCCCGCTCGACGACCGGATGCCGCCGAAGAGCTGAGCGGCGGCGCGGCGCGAACGCGAAGGGCCCCGGCGCGTGCGCCGGGGCCCTTCGTGCATGGCCGGCCGTCCCACGCCGGCGTCAGCGCGCCGGCGCGTCCGGCGTCACTTCCACCGTCACTTCCACCGTCACTTCCACGACATCGCCGGGATCGTCGCCTTGTGCTTGAACGGCCCCTCCCGGAGCAGCGTCCAGCCGTTCGGGATTGCGTCGACCTGGCTGAAGCTGTAGACCGACATGCCCGTGATCGCGCGGTCGTGCGCGAGGTCGATCTGGCGCTTCATCTCGTCCCACCCCTTGATCGCGCCGACGCCCACGTACACGTGGCGCCCCGCCTGCCGCTCGATGCGCGCGATGTGGTCGTCCATCACGCACGTCCAGTCGGTGTTCGAGCAGTAGGCCTTCACCGTCCACGAGGTCGATGTGGCGGTGGCGGGATAGTTCATCGGCACCTCGACGTCGAGGTAGCCGCCCGCGGCCCACGCCTGCGGGTCCTGGAACAGCTCGGTGAGGCTCCACTGCGCGCTCCACCCGGTGCGCGCCTGGTAGCCGGGGAACACCGCCGCGGAGAGCACGAGCGAGGGGCTCACCGCGCGCACGCTGTCGCGCACCTCGCGCACCGTTCGGTTCACGAGCTGCTGGCGGAACGTCACGAACGCGGCGGTGAAGTCGCTCGTCGGGCGCGCGCCCGTCTGCTCGCGATAGGCCTCCTGCGTCGCCTCGTCCCAGCCGAAGCGGTTGTGCCCCGCGATCTGCCCCGGGAAGCGGATGCGGTCGAGGTGGATCCCCTTGAGCCCCTTCGGCCCGTAGCGGCGCGCGAGGTCGGCCGAGACGCGGCCGAGCTGCGCGCGCACCTCGGGGACCGCCGGCGAGACCCACATGTACTCGGCCGCGAGCGTCGAGCTCGTGCAGTTGTCCACCTGGAGCATGATCGCGCCGGTGGTCGAGTTGCGCGCCGCCGCGCTCCACTGCGGGTTGGCCCGGAGCCAGTTCATCGGCGTGCTGTTGACGAACTGGTTGCAGGCCGCGGCGCTGCCCGAGATGAAGCCGGTGAGCGCGTTGACCCACGCGTGCACCTCGATGCCGTACTTCGCCGCCTCGGCCAGCGCGACGTCGAGCGGGTCCTGCGCCGGGCGCGGCCCGCCGAGCCGCCCGCACATGCGCGGCGAGCAGGGCTCGAGGTCGGAGAAGTAGAGCGCGTCGCCCGACGTGCGCACCTGGAAGTAGACGACGTTGAAGTTCGCGCTCGCCGCCCGCTGGAAGATCGTGGCGATCTTCGGGAAGTCGACGGCGGACGCGGTCGTGTACTCGAAGCGCGTCACCCAGAGCGCGCGCGCCTCCACGGGGTTCGTCACCGTCACCGCGGCGGTGCCGCTCTTCCCCTCCGCGGTCGCCGTCACGGTGGCCGTCCCGACGTCGCGCGCCGTCGCGGTGTCGCCCTTCGCGGAGACGGAGAGGATCGCGGGCGCCGAGGAGCTCCAGGCGACCGGCCGATCGGGGAGCGCCTTGCCATGTCGGTCGCGGGCGACGGCGGTGAACGCCGTGCGGCGGAACTGCGGCAGGCTCACCGTGCCCGGGGTGACCGTGACCGTGGCGACCGGCTGGCGCGTGACGCGCACGGCGAGCGTGCCCTGCACGCCGTCCACGGTGGCGACGATCTGCGCGATCCCCTCCGCGGCGGCCACGAACTCGCCCGGCGTCGGGGTGGCCGTGACGAACGTCGGCAGCGTCTTGCTCCAGTCGACCGTGCGCCCCGTCAGCTCGCCGCCCACGGAGTCGCGCGCGACCGCGGTGTACGTCACGCGGTCGTCGATGCCGATCGAGTCGGCGCCCGAGACCACCACCCGGTGCACCGGCACCGGGATCACGGCGACCCGTACCGTGTCGGTGGCCTTCTTGTGCGCCACGACGACCCGTGCGGTGCCCAGCCCCTGCGCGGTGACCAGCCCCGTGGAGTCCACCGTGGCGATCGCCGGGTCGAGCGCGGTCCAGACGGTGTGCTTGTCGTTGACGTTCGGCAGCTCGTGCCCCTGCGGGTTGCGGATCGTGACGTCCAGCTGCCGCGAGGTGCCGCCGCGCGCGCCGTAGGGCGCGCTGGGGGTGCGCAGGAGCAGCGTGACGTCGGCGTCCGACGCCTCGGCCTTCCGGTCGAAGGTGGCGGCGTCCTCGGGGGCGAGCGTCGCGGGCGCGCCGTCGCCGCCGCAGGCGGCGGTCCAGAGGAGCAGGGCGGCCGCGCCGGCGCGTCGCGCGGCGCGGAGGGTGAGGATCGTCGTGGCCACGGAGTCGCGGTTCGGGTGGACGGATCGGCGCCGGCGTCGCACGGCGGCGCGACAATCTCCCTCCACGTTCCGCGCTGAGCAAATTCGTGGCACCAGCGCAGCAGACCCGGCCGTGCGCGCCGCCCGGCGACGGCGCGTGCCCTCAGCGGCGGGCCCGGGCGGGCCGCGTGCGCGACGGTGGCGTGCGCGAGGGCGGCGTACGCGACGGCTGCGCCCGCTCGCACGTGGCCGGGAGCACGTCGAGCACCGCGTGCGCGAGCGCGTCGGCGAGCTGCGGGCGCCGCAGCGCACGGCGGCGCACGAGGCGGATGGTGCGCGACGGCGCGGGCGCGTCGAACGGCCGCACGAGGCGCCGCTGCGCCGCGGTCGACAGCTCGGCGGCCGCGAGCGCGGGGAGCAGCGTCATCCCCTGCCCGCGCTCGACGAGGCGCTTGAGCGTCTCGAGGTTGCCGCTCTCGAAGCGCGCGCCGCCCGGGCGCGCGGCCGCCGAGCCGCGGGCGCCGCGCGCCTCGCGGTGGCCGCACAGCCGCACGACGTCGCTGCGCAGGCAGTGCCCCTCGGCGAGCAGCCAGAGGTCGTCGAGCGAGAGGTCGCCGGCGGCCAGCGTCTCCTGCCCCGCGAGGCGGTGCGCGGCGCCGACGTAGCCGACGAACGGCTCGTGGAAGAGCGCGCGCTCCTCGAGCTCGGGCGCCGCTCCCGCGGGCGAGGCGAGCAGCGCGACGTCGAGCGCGTCGTGGCGCAGCGCGTCGAGCACGTCGTCGGTGAGCCGCTCCTCGACCACGAGCGCGAGCCGCGGATGGCGGCGCGCGAGCTCGTCGAGGACGCGCGGCAGCAGGTAGGGCGCGAGCGTGGGGATCACGCCCAGCCGCAGCTCGCCGGCGACGGCGCCGTCGCCGGCCTGCGCCAGCTCGGTGACGCGCGCGGCCTCGCGCAGCACCACGCGCGCCTGCGCCGCCACGAGGGCGCCGAGCTCCGTCGGCACGACCGGTGCGCGCGTGCGGTCGAACAGCGTCGCCCCGAGCGCGCGCTCGAGCTTGCCGAGCTGCATCGAGAGCGTCGGCTGCGTGACGTGGCACGCGGCGGCCGCGCGGCCGAAGTGGCGGTGCGTGTCGACGGCGACGACGTAGGCGAGCTGCGTCAGCGTCAGCGCGCCGAGCGAGGTGAGCGGGACGTCCATCGCCGCAGCATAGACGGGCTCGATGGCGGAATCAACGGAATCGATTTCCCCGATGGCGGGCCACCCGCTAGCATGCCACTCCCACCCCCGGGTCGCCGCGCGCCGCGCGCGCGGGCCGAGCGGCGACCCACGCACCACTGGAGGCGAAGATGTCCGGCCACAACGGCGGCGCCGGTAACGGCAGCAACGGCAGCGCGAGCGGCAGCAACGGCAGCGGCAACGGGAGCAACGGCGGCGACGCTGCGGCCGACCAGTCGCGCGTGCTCACCACGCGGCAGGGCCATCCGGTCGCGAACAACCAGAACCAGCGCACGGTCGGCAGCCGCGGGCCGGCGACGCTCGAGAACTACCACTTCCTCGAGAAGATCTCGCACTTCGACCGCGAGCGGATCCCGGAGCGCGTGGTGCACGCGCGCGGCTTCGTGTGCTACGGCGAGTTCGAGGCGACGGGGAAGATCGGCGACGAGCCCGCGTCGACGTACACGCGCGCGAAGCTCTTCCAGACGGCGGGCAAGAAGACGCCGCTCGCCATCCGCTTCTCCACCGTGATCGGCGGCCGCGACTCCTCCGAGGTGGCGCGCGACCCGCGCGGCTTCGCCGTCAAGTTCTACACGGAGGACGGCAACTGGGACCTCGTCGGGAACAACCTCGCGATCTTCTTCATCCGCGACGCGATCAAGTTCCCCGACGTCATCCACGCGCTGAAGCCCGACCCGGTGACGTTCCGGCAGGAGGCGAACCGCATCTTCGACTTCATGAGCCAGACGCCGGAGTCGATGCACATGCTGACGCACCTCTTCAGCCCGCGCGGCATCCCGGCGAGCTATCGCCACATGGAGGGCTTCGGCGTCAACACGTACAAGATGGTCAACGCCCAGGGCGCGACCGTCCTCGTGAAGTACCACTTCCACCCGCGCTGCGGCCTCGCGAGCCTCACGGCCGACGAGGCGGCGAAGGTGCAGGGGCAGGACCTCGGCTCCGCGTCGAAGGACCTCTACACGGCCATCGAGCGCGGCGAGTATCCGCAGTGGGACATGTACGTGCAGATCATGGAGGACCACGACCACCCGGAGCTCGACTGGGATCCGCTCGACGACACGAAGATCTGGCCCGAGCACCAGTTCCCGCTGCGCCACGTGGGCGTGATGACGCTCAACCGGAACGTGTCGGACCACCACAACGAGAACGAGCAGATCGCGATGGGCACGGGCGTGCTCGTCGACGGCCTCGACTTCTCGGACGACAAGATGCTCGTCGGCCGCACCTTCTCGTACTCCGACACGCAGCGCTACCGCGTGGGCCCGAACTACCTGCAGCTCCCGGTGAACCAGCCGAAGGGCGTGCAGGGGCAGGTGCACACGAACCAGCGCGGCGGGCAGATGTCGTATCACACCGACCTCGCGCCGGGGCAGAACCCGCACGTGAACTACGAGCCGTCGATCCACGGCGGGCTGCACGAGGCGGAGCGCAAGCCGAACGACCCGCCCGAGATCCACGGCCGCCTGGTGCAGCAACCGCTCGAGCGCCGCAACGACTACGTGCAGGCGCGCGGCCGCTACAACACGATGATGGACTGGGAGCGCGACGACCTGGTCAAGAACATGGGCGACCTGCTCGGCCAGTGCGAGCGCGACGTGCAGGAGCGCATGATCTGGCACTTCCTGCTCGTGCACGACGACTACGGCACGCGCGTGGGCCAGGCGATCGGGCTGAGCGCCGCCGACGTGCGGCACCTGCAGCCGCTGCCGGGCCAGGTGCTCACCGAGGAGGACCAGCGCCGTCTGCGGAACCTGGGCAGCAACGGCGACAAGATCGACCCGACGGTGTGGGGCACGTGGACGAGCTCCGTGAACAACCGCCAGGCGACCGCCGAGGAGGTGCTCGGCGGGATGCCGGCGCCGGCGCCCGCGGGGCTGGCGGGCTGACCGCGCCGCGCGCGGCAGGTGATCGAGGGCCGGGCTCCGGGTGGAGCCCGGCCCTCGTCGTGTGGGGCGCTGCGGGCTGCGGGCTGCGGATGCTGACGCCGTATCGCCGTATCGCCGCGCCGGACCCGAACTGCGAAGAGCAGCAGGGATGAACTTCGGATGACATCTGATGAAGATCTGATGGCTCCGCGTGGTGCGATGATCGTCGCCCCACGCGGAGCGATCCGATTTCAATCAGATTTTCTCAGAGGGTGTGGAGAAATCGGTGTTCGGCGGGGGCACTGGTCCGCGGCTCGCGGCGTCGGCGGGCATGTCGACCACACGCCGCCGCTATCCGTCGGATCTGACGGACGCGCAGTGGGCCGTGG
>JAESFT010000295.1_pt1 | contig 39629 bp, 35 predicted proteins | sample 9269451 | NCBI WGS metagenome assembly JAESFT01 (sample SAMN14502557, study PRJNA617106) | algae metagenome | isolation source: Scytonema hyalinum WJT4-NPBG1 and co-occurring heterotrophs from well... | place: USA: Mojave Desert, Joshua Tree National Park, California | collected 2006-05-25
CCAACATCGGAGCCGAGGCAGCGGCCCGTGCCGAGCCCGACGGCTACACGCTGCTCCTGGGCGACACGGCGACCTTCGCGACGAACCGCACGTTGTACCGGAAGCTGTCCTTCGATCCCTACAAGGATTTCACCCCGGTCTCCCTGACCGGCCGCTTCGCTCTCGTGCTTCTCGTCAACACGACCAAGCTGCCGGTGAAGTCCGTCCGGGAACTCGTCGCCGAGGCGAAGAAGAATCCCGGCCGCATCAATTATGCGACGCCGGGCCTGGGCAGTCCGTTCCACCTTGCCACGGAGCTGCTTTCGCAGGCGGCCGGGATCAAGCTCACCCATGTGCCCTATCGGGGTGCTGCACCCGCCGTGCAGGATCTGGTGGCGGGGCAGGTGGACATGATGTTCGTCGACTTCGCCACGGCCCGTTCGCAGCTCTCCGGCCCGATCCAGGCGATTGCGGTCGCCTCCCCGCGGGAATTTTCAGGTCTGCCGGGCGTGCCGCCGGTGGCGGCGGATCATCCGGGCTTCGAAGCATGGGCCTGGCAGGGTTTCGTCGCGCCGGCGAACACGCCGCCCGACATCGTCGGCAAGCTCAATGACACCTACCGCAGGGTGATCGGCAATGCGGAGATCCGCGACAAGCTGATCGGCGCCGGCATCGATGTGCTCCAGAGCTCTCCGTCGGAAATGGCAGCCTACATGCAGGACGAAGGCGCCAAGTGGGAGAAGGTGATCAGGACGGCCGGCATCACGCTGGAATGAGCTTGCGCGGAAATCCGGATCGCATCAGTTCCGATCCCAGCGATACATTCCCCGGTCGCCATCCATGCAATTGACGGGCGCCTCCGCCTGAATCGTCTGGAGCAACTGATTTGCCGGGAGTGCCGCGATCTCACGGATGATCTTGGTGCGAATGGCCTCGGCAAATTGTTGACGCTCACGTACAGGAACAAGGAATGCGCCTTCGCCCCCGATGACGCAGCCTTTGTAGTAGAGATCAAGGTTTTCCATATCTCCGAAGCCGCTTGGGCGCTTGAGCATGATGGGAAGCCCGTTGATGGTGATGCCTTTCGCAACGGCCTCGTCTCGGGCCGCAACGACGCCCCGCCCGCTGCTGTTGGGGCCATCACCCGAGATGTCGATCACGCGGCGCACCGGCTCGACACCGGTCTGCTCTAGAAGCTTCACGCCAAAGTCGATCGCGCCGGAGATCGATGTCCGCCGCAGTCGACCGATCGGATTGTCGTGCAGGCCGTCCGCGAACTTCATCGCAGCCTCCGGGCTGTCGATGATGGTCCAGGGCACAATGACGTTCTGATAATCGACTCCGGACCATTCGAAATAGGTGACGATAATCTTGCCGAGCATGCCGTTGCGGATGGCCTCATGCACCTGGGGTGAGCGGAAGGCCTCGATGAAGCCCTGGCGCTGGAGTTCCTGCTCGTCAGGGTCCATCGAGCGCGAGACATCCACAGCCAGGACGAGGGCAACGTCCACTTCCGTCTCTGCCCTCGCGTCCGGAACTGGCAGCCAGAGCGATGCTGCCATGAGAGCTGCGACCATGCTGAGACGCCCGACACCCATCCCGACCTCCATACGCTTCGAGGAAAGCTGACACGAATCTCCCGTCGGGCAAGGTTAGATCGTCTCAATTGCAGACCCGGAGGCCTCAATTTAGCGTGATGCCTGTGTAATGAAATGACAGATCGGGTGCGGGCTCAGGTGGTGAGCACCATCGGGCGCGGGAGCGATGGTCATTATTCCTTGCCGCGTTATAACCCGAACCGCAAATACCTGAGCCTGTCTCAGGGTGCATATCACAAGCAGGAGGTCCTTACTCGCATGTCCGCTACCCTTGATCGCTGGTCGCCCTATGCTCTGGCCGTCCTTAGGATCGTCACGGCGCTGATCTTCATGGAACACGGAACGCAGAAGCTGTTCGGGTTCCCCGCCCCTCCGCAAAGCGGAGTGCCTCCGCTCTTCTCCCTCTTCGGGATCGGGGCCATTCTGGAGCTCGTGGGAGGCTTTCTGATCCTGATCGGCTTGTTCACCCGACCTGTCGCCTTCATTCTTGCCGGCGAGATGGCCGTGGCCTACTGGATGTTTCATGCTCCCCAGAGCCCGTACCCCGCGCTCAACGGCGGCGACGCGGCTATCCTGTACTGCTTCGTGTTCCTGCTGCTCGTGTTCACCGGCCCGGGCGCTTGGAGCATCGACGGGGCAAGGCAGCCGACCGGACCGCGGCATTCGTGGGAGCGCTGACAGCCGCCTTCAACCTTGATGGTCATCGAAGAAGACCTGCGGCGCCGGACGTTGGGATCCGGCGCTGTTCGGCATTGTCCGGCATGATCGGGAACGGGATCTCAAAGATCGTAACCCGGAAGAGGCGGGTCACATTTCTGCTTCCTGCAATTATTCTCTGGAACGGTTTTCATGAACCGCTCGTTTTTCGTACAAGCCCCATGACCTCCGCTTCAGAAGAGGATAAGGCAGGGCTCACTGTATTGCGTGGAGTAGGAAATGGCCGAGATCATCGCGTTCAAGGATCTCAAGAAAATTGCCGATCAGTGTGAAGTGTTGACGCTCTTCGAGCCCAAGCGTCCGGCAAAATCCAAGTCCCGCCCCGAACCCAAGACCTTCGAGTTTCCAAGCTCCCGTCCCTTCATCTCCGGAAACCTGACCGATCTCTTCGAGCAGGCGAACGCCGTAGCGATGCGTCACTATCATGGGGATCCGAAAGTATCGGCTGCCGTCGCGGCGAAATGCATGGAACTGATCCAAGCTCTGGAAGATCACGCACAGCCAGAGTGATCAGAAGTCAACCCGCCGTGAAGGAGGTTGCGGAATCCGTTGCTCCCGGGGTCGGCTTCGATTGATCTCGAAAACGCGAGTAAACCCGCTGATTTCCACAGCCAGCAGCAGGCACCAGGAAACATTAACTATAGAATCTAAGGCATTCGACAGCCCAATCTATGTTAATGACTTTGCAAGGTCATTGTAGAAGGCTATAGTCCTCAACATGATAACTGTGACAGGTTGAGTTGTTGGCCGCAGATTGCGCAACTCAAAGGCATGACGCCCTCCTGTCAGGTCGGTGAAAACCCGGCGGTTCCAGAAAATCAAAGACATTTCAATGCGATTCCGTCGTTGGCCTTTTGGCCTCACCAGCGCCGGGATCCGCTCCGGTACCGACATGTTGAAGAGTGTTCTTTCAATCCTATCCATCCGTCGTGCAGGCCCTTCATTCACCCGCAGTGTCGTCCTGCCTGTTCTGTTCGTCGCCGTGGCGACGCTGTCCCTCGGAGCAGCTTCGATCCTTTGGGCGGTCAACAAGAGCAACGATGTCTCCGCCGAGCGCCAGCTTCGAGTGATGGAGCGCAGCATCCGGGCGGTCGTCCAGGAGCTCGCACGACAGCAAGAAATGGTTGCCATCTGGGACGATGCAATCGTTGAACTCGGCAAGAGTCCGATGGATCTCAAATGGATCGACGCCAATATCGGGGTTTGGCTCAGCCGCACGTTCGGTCAAGAAGAAGTGTATATCCTCAACGACCGCGATGAGCCGATCAACGCGGTCCTCGATGCGACGCGCGTCTCGAACCACGAGTTCGAACGCGTCCGAGAAAGCCTCAGCAGCCTTATTGCAGGCATTCGCGGGGTGTCAGATTCGCCCCACAAGGATCATGTGGCGGAGAACGCGGAGGCATCGTACCTGATCACGGGAAAAGCCGTTCATGATGCCCACATGCTGGAGCTGCTCGGCCGGCCTGCCGCCGTGAGCATCATGAAGATCATCCCTGAATCGGATGCCGTTCCTTATCCTCATGACAGGGAATTCCTTCTGGTCGGCATCCGGTATCTCGACGGAAGTTTCATCAAGCAGGTCTCCGAGCAGAACTTGATTGATGGGTTGCGCTTCTCCGTCGTCAACAACCCAGGGGCAGGCGAGATATCAGTGCCGATCCGGTCCGATGTGGGCGATCTCATTGGCTTTTTCACCTGGAAACCGGAATTGCCCGGAGACAGGCTCCTCAAAGCGATCGGGCCGGCTACAGCCGCTGTGGCCGCGATCATTCTCGTACTGCTGGGCGCGCTCGTGCGACGCCTGAAGCACTCGGTGTCCGCGTTGGAAAGAACCGTCCTCGAGCTAAAGGCCAGTGAGGCTCAGGCTCATCATCTGGCTTTCCACGATGTGCTGACTGGATTGCCGAATCGAGCCTTGTTCGAGGATCGCCTCAACCATGCCATCGCACGCCGTCAGTGTGGCGAACAGGTCGCCGTGATGATGTTGGATCTCGATCGTTTCAAACACATCAACGACACCCTTGGACATCCCGCCGGCGACAGCCTCATTCGCGAGTTTTCGGTTCGGCTGTCCAAGATCGTAGGCGGAGAAGACACCATTACCCGATTGGGAGGGGACGAATTCGCCATCGTCCAAGTCTGCACGGCAGGAATGGCGGGGCCGGACGAGCTTTGCAAGAAGATCCTTGCCATGATTCATGAACCGTACGACATCATGGGCAACCAGATCTTCGTCGGGACAAGCATCGGCCTCGTGCTTGCTCCCGACGCGGGAACGGACCGGAGCGAGCTTCTGAGGAAAGCCGATATCGCTCTCTACCGGGCCAAGGCCGAGGGAAGGAACTGCTACCGGACCTTCACCCCCGAGATGGACGAGACGGTCAATACGCGTCGGATCATCGAGGAGGAGCTTCGCATCGCGCTTGCGAGCGACGCAGGGCTGGAAGTCGCCTATCAGCCTCAGATTGCGGTAGACGGGGGCTCCATCGTCGGCGTCGAGGCTCTTGCGCGCTGGCGGCACCCCACACGCGGGTACATCCAACCGAGCCAGTTCATTCCGGTCGCCGAACAAACCGGCTTGATCGTCCCACTGGGTGAGTGGATCCTGCGTCAGGCTTGCTTGGCGTCGCGGCGTTGGCCGGACGTCTTCGTCTCCGTCAATCTCTCTCCGGTTCAGTTCAGATCGGGCGACTTCGCCAGTCACGTGATTTCCATCGTCCGCGAATGCGGAGCGGACCCACGCAGAATGGAGCTCGAGGTGACCGAGAGCGTTCTCCTCGATGAAGAGTGCGGGACAGCCGATGCACTGCGTGTTCTACGAAACGCCGGGTTCCGCATCGCTTTGGACGATTTCGGCACCGGCTATTCAAGCCTCGGCTATCTTCACCGGTTCGAGGTCGATAAGATCAAGATCGATCGCTCCTTCACCCAGAGCCTGGGGCAAGGAACAAAGGCCGCCGCTGTCATCAAGGCGATCGTGTCGCTTGGCCATGCCATGTCCCTGACCGTCACCGCCGAAGGTGTCGAAACGGAGATCCAAAAGAATTTCCTGCATACGGCCGGCTGCAACGAGATGCAGGGCTATCTGTTCTCGAAGGCGCTTTCGCAGGAGCAGGTCACACGATTGCTGTTCCAAGCTTCCTTGAAGGAGACGCAATGTTATGTCGGCGGAACGCCGGCTTTCAAAGCCGGCTGAGCAGCCGACCATGAAGATGATCCGACTTGCCCGTTCGTTGTGCAGCTAACCCTTTCACTCCGATTCCAAGTCCGATCGGACGGAGAGTTACCTCTTTCGAGGCCGTTGCATCAAGGAACTAATACCTGCACCGATGGTTGTCGCCACGCCTGATCCAGTTGCGGATCAGCTTTCCGGATCCGGCACCTTTCGACCAAGGCTTTTCATGCCCCACGTCACACCTGAATGGCGTCACGATCCTAGCGCACATCGCTGAACGAGATTTGGGGGCATAAAAGCATGAGAAATGATGTTGTCTACAAGGAGCAGATTCTTCCCATTGCTCAAGATCCATTCCAGAATGTGACCACTGTCCTGATCTGTCAGAATCTCCTCCTCCGCACCGGCATCAGCCATATTCTCTCCGGGACGCGCTTCGTCATCGCGAAAGAGTCTTGTGACGATCTGTCGAGCCTGCCGGTATTTCCCCATGATGAGCCCGCGCTCTTCATCATCTGCGACAGCCGGACGATCGGCGAGTATGCGGCTGCGGTGGAAGAGCTGAAGGCGCGTTACTCGTCGTCCCGGGTGGTCGTTCTGACCGACGCAATGGCACCCGAAACCGTTCTGCAACTCTGTCGTGCCGGCTTGGACGGGTTCTGTCCGACGAGCATGGATCGGCATGCCCTGGTCAAGGCCCTTGAGATCGTGATTCTGGGCGAAACCTATATTCCGGCCTCGATCGGGCTCACGCTCCTCGAGCAGGGCCGACAGGGACAGGCTCATTTCGGCCATCTTGCACCGGCCAATGATCCTGCGATGCTTCTCAACAAGCTGTCGGATCGGGAAGCCCAGATCCTCCGCTGTCTCACCCAGGGGGCGTCGAACAAGGTCATTGCGCGAGAACTCGGCGTCGCTGAAGCCACGGTGAAGGTTCACATCAAAGCCATCCTGCGGAAGGTGAAGGCTTCCAACAGAACCCAGGCCGCCATGTGGGCGACCGGACATCTCAACTTTGCACAGGATAATGCTGGCCCGCTCGTCCCGGGCGAGTGAGAAAAATTGCCAGCACCGTGATCGATTTCAGCTGAATTCTGCGAGTCGCCGCATGGACTTAGATTGCCAATGGGCGCTCTACTCCTTAGGGAGTAGCCCATGTGGCGAGTTGCGGATCAGCCGAGCCCGGCGGTAAGCCTCATCTTGTCCTGATGGCGGATCAATCGACCAACGATGTGAATGCGTATTCGCGCCTCAGGTTCAAAGCGATAACAAATCACCTGAATGGTGCAATGGGGCATACATGGATTATCAAGTAGAGCTGGTCGCCCGTGCATTTTACGATGCCGAGCATGAAGATTGCCTGTGGGATGGCGAGGCTGAAGTTATCAAGCAAGAATTCCGCGAATACGCTCGCAATGCCATCAATCTGCTTCATGAAGACATCGGAGTTCTGCTGATGGCTCTAGAACGAGCAACGGCCGAAGAGCATCCGGAACGGTCTCGCGCTGCAGCTTAATTCGATTGTTCTCAAGCATCGGGCCCGAAAGTGGATCCTACTTTCGGGCCCGATGCTCCCTTTATTGCTTGGCGCGCAGTATCATTGCGCGGAGTAGCGATCCCGGTTTTCACGGACGCGGACCGGAGGTTCCAAACGATGCGCTTGTAGGGGAGCAGGCGTGAGGCTCGCGGCCTCGGCGTTCGATTTCCATGTCCGCTCGGAGTCGATGCTGCATCTTAATGCGCGTCCGGCGGCAGATCCGCAATCCGCTTGATCTCAAAGACCACCAGCATCAGGAACACTGACATGATCACGAGGCCAAGGGCACTCGTGAACACGCTCGCGCTGACCCCTGAAGCCGAAGAGACGAGCGCCAGGAGAATGAGAAAGGGAAGACCAAGGGCAATGCCTAAGACAGCAATGAAAGACCGTGACATGGGATGATGCCCTGAGGGTTTCTGGACTGATCTTAAGTAGCCTAAGAATCATGGAAAAAATGAGGTTAGGACTCCTCGGCCGCTTGGCGCGCCGGTTTCAGAAATCCCAACGCTGGGCTTTGGAGACGAGAAAGTCGCGGAAGACCTGAACGCGTGCCACGGAACGCATCTCTTCCGGATAGACGAGGTAACTGTCGAGAGTGGGCATCTGCTCATCGCGCAGAACCTGCTTGACCCGCGGATTGTTGCTCAACGCATAATCAGGAGCCATGCCGATCCCGGCCCCATTCTCGATGGCCTGCCGGAGCGCCAGACTGTCATTGACCACGAACCGGCTGGGCCGAGGGTCCTTCGGATTGCGTCCCAGGCTCGTCAGTCGATGCAGGTTGAGGATGAAGGACGGCTGATCGCCGCCGAGGCAGATGATGGCATGCCGATCGAGATCTTCAATGCTCTCGGGCTCTCCGAAGCGCTCGATATAGGTATGGGCCGCGTAAGCATGATACTGGATTGTGAAGAGACGGCGCTGGATCAGATCTGGCTGAGCCGGAAGGCGCAAGCGGATGGCGATGTCCGCCTCCCGCATCGCGAGGTCCAATTCGTCATTGGTGAGAATGAGCTGGATGCGCACCTCAGGATAGAGGTCGAGGAACTCTGAAATGCGCCGGGCGAGCCATATGCCGCCGATGCCGACGGTCGCCGTGACCTTGAGCTCTCCTGCGGGACGTTCGCTGGTCTCGGTCAGGCGCTGGCGCGTTTCCTCCAGACGGAGGCGGATATCCTGGGCAGCCCGGAAGAGGACGTCGCCATGCTCCGTCAGGACAAGGCCGCGAGGATGGCGGTGGAAGAGCGGGACCTTCAACTCATGCTCAAGGGCGCTGATCTGCCGGCTGATGGACGACTGGTTGACTCCGAGCTTCTCGCCGGCACGGGTGAAGTTCCCGGCATGGACGACTTCATAGAACAATCTGATCTTGTCCCAGTCCAATGCAGATCCTTAAGGCTGAAGGCCGACGTGAGGCCGCTTTCGACAGCCGAATGGAGAACGGAGCAACCGCTCAGGTCAAGTCCTATCTTCAAGAGGAAGGATGAGGCTTTTCAGCCCGACCGTCTTCGTCAGGCTGGCCCGAGGAGGGTTGAGCATCCCGGAATGGCGCTCCGCTGGTCGAGCGGAAACGCGATCACGCAGCGCATTCTGCAGGTGTAAGCCCCTTCCCGGGCGCGATGCCGACTCCAAGCGGAATGCGATTTGGACCCGCCGATTTCCCTCCCAGACGGTGAGGCGAGCCGCCATCCGTGTGGAGAGACTGAGTTGCTATACAACGGAAAAGTCGATCCTGAGCGTCGTATCCTGATCGATGGTTGCCGTCTGCACGGCATCGACATCAATGCCGAAACCGCCGTCGGCATAATTCACATCCACATCCGCATCCTGGTCTGCATCGATGGCCTGCTTTACGCCGATCGCCACCTTGATCGCAAACTTCTCCTCGAGCTCGTCGTCGATATCGACGTCCACATCGACGTCCTGACGGACTTCGAGATGGTTGTTGACATAGAACTGGCTCTTGCCGTCCCAGCCGTCCATCATCAGATCGAGTTCTGTATCCTGAACGATGTCGACCTCGTTCCTGAGATAGAGGTCGACATAGAGGACCCCTTCGACCTCATAGATGTCGAGGTCGATCTCGGTGTTCTGGTCGATCGTCATCGACTGATCGAGACGCAGGAACATACGGTTGTTGTCGTCGATGTCGAGCCGGATGTCGGCGTCCTGCGCCATGTCGGCATCGTTGTCCATGAAGACGCGGATCTTGCTTTCTCCCATCCAGCCGTTGAGAAGAACGTCCGCGTCCTGATCCACGAAGGCAGTCTGGACAATATGAATGTCGTCGCTGTCGGGAACCGCAATCGGGATGCCTGCCGGAGCCGGCGCTTCCGATGGGATGATCGTCGCCGGCGGAGTTCCGCTTCCCGGTAGGACGTCCGACGGGGGCGTGTTTGCAATGCTGTCCTCCGTGACATGGACGGGATCTTGCTGATCGTCATCGACGGTCGGGGCGTCCGGCAGGTGAGGTGCGGCGCTGCCCGGGATAGTCCCGGTCGCATGGGACACGCCTGAGGGAGATCCGGAAGCCGGAGACAGGCCTGACCAGCTGACGCTGTCGTCAACCTCGATGGTCGTACCGCCACCGCCAGCCATCAAACCTGCCGGGTATGCGTCGGCCGAGGACGAGGATGCGTGGGAAGCCGGGTTCTGTGCCGTCGAAGACGTTCCCGTTGCAGGCGACGGGCTGAAACCCTCATGGGCCGGCTCGACGCGGGGCAGCGCCGGATCGATCGCAGGGTTTGAGGAATGGGAGGGCGATGGTCCAAGGTCCGCAATCGGGCGCACCTGCCCGGCATCGTCATCGACCGCCTGCACGATTCCATCCTGCTTTTCGGTCAGGAGCGGGAGCAGGCTGCGTGTTCCCCTGTCAGGCGCCAGCATAAATATCGACCTCGCGCGGCCACTTTGGACAAGGCAGTGTAGTGTGCTGGAGCGCCGATGCGCCAGTCACCCATTCAGGCGGCATCGATACGGCTCGATCAGACATGGCGCATCCGGTGGTTGGTACTGGTAGGGCGTCACGACTTCGATCTGCCCCGATCTAGTTCCAAAAGACGACACCCGATCGTATTACGGGCTTTAGCTCAGACCGGTGAGCTGACGATGCCGGATGACCGCCTCCGTCCTGTTGGTGGCGTGCAGCTTGCGCATGATGCGCTGGATATGCACCTTGATGGTGTTCTCGGAAATATTGAGGGAATGGGCGATCCACTTGTTGGACCAACCTTTCTGGAGCGCTTCCAGAACATCCATCTCCCTTGCCGTGAAGATGACTGTCGATCCGTTCGTCTCGGTCTTCAGCACGTCTCCAGTTTGTTCCACGATTGCGAGATAGGATCGCCGACCGGCATGGGGAAGCGCAAGCGATTCCGGCTCGTCGGGCTCCAGCTCGCGCAGATTGCTGGTTCCGTTGGCGGAAGAAAGGTCTCCATTCGTGAAGCGAGGGAAATAGGTGCCGCCCACCATCACGAGCTGCAGAGCCGCGACCGCAACCTTGAAAGAGGTCGTCAGCGGGATGATGCCACGTATGCCCATGGCAGCGGCTTCCCGAACATCCTTGGCTTTCGTGCACATGGAGAGAATGACGATCGGGACGTCCGGACGCTGCTGGAGGATGCCTCGGGTTTCACTCGTCAGCTGACCTCCCGCGAGTGAATGCGACTGGGATCTCAACAACACGAGCCCGACGGTCATTTCATCGGCATGAGAGAATTCCTCGACGGTCGAAAATCCCAGGACCGGAGTGCGCGGGAATGCGCTGCCTATCGCGTGGACGAGGCATTCCTGCGAGAATGGCTCGTCATCAATGATGACGAGAGCCTCCTGACTCATACCATTCGGGTCACCATCGGGCGTTGCGTACGAAAAATGCATCACAACCCTCCTTCATGTGAGGCGAATCTCGTTGAATGGGTTCCCAAGAATTTTTGCGTTCCCTAAAGCGATTGATTTCACGCAACGACCGGGCACCACGGCTGGACAAGCACTATTGTCAGGGCAATTCCGCCATTGATCTTCCATACAGCGGAACTTGGCATTTAACGCTGAAGACGCAATTGGCACGTGGTGGCTATTCTACAATAAACAAACGCCAATTTTAACCGTTTTTCCTACCCATTTCTGATAGTCCAACTGCCAAGCTCGGCTTCCATTTGAACAGGCCTTGCAGTTCCGGCGGGATTATTGCTCCCGACCGGTCGGATGAGAGGACGTGGGAGGCGATCTCGATAGGTCAATTGTCATAGATGCCGCCAGAACTTGATGAGAAAGCAAGCTTTCCCATCCTCTAACTGTCTCGGCATTCACACGGATCAACCAGATGCCATAAGAGATGCGGCTACTTCGAGGTATGCTCCGCTGTCTGGTTGCGGGAGCTCTGGAAAACGGAATTTTCCGATTTTTTTCATCGGGTTAGAGGGACAGCTGTCGACCGTTCTCGTAAGGATTACCACATCAGGACGTATACCGATTTGGCTGATCCTGCAGTCAGTACTAAGCCTCTAACGACCGATCATCACCTGAATGGGCGACCGAAACGTTCTCCTCACCCATTCTGCGGCATGCAAATCGGCAACTTTCTCTCATGCCGTGCATGCAGGAAGCTCTGCCAAACCGCCCCGGATCTCCACGAGGCGGCTGCAACCACGTGAGGAGCGCGAGAATGGCAGACCTATCAGAACTGCTGAGCGGATTCGGATTCGACTTCGATCTCGACGTCGAGTTGAACAATACCCTGGATCAACTGCAGAGGCAGAACACCACCACGAACACCAGTCAGAACTCGGCCATCGACCAGGACAACGACAATTACGGCGCGGTCGATTACAATCCGGTGCAGCTGGCCCACAACGACGCCAGTGCCAACAATTATGCCAATACGAATGTCGGCACGGACAACGACGCTAATGGTGGCACCGCGACGGCAGGGAATCCGACCGGCGGAGCCGCCACGGGGGGCGATACCGTCGGTGGCTGGACCTACAGCGGCGATTCCACCTCCGGTGATACGTCCGGAAGCTATGCGGCTGCTACCGGCGGCGGCGGCGGTGCCGGCACGGGCGGCGCGGGCACGAGCGGACCGATCTATTCCGGCGATGCATCCACCGGCTATGCCGATGGCGGCGACGGGTATAGCGGTGACGGGACAGGCGGCAACGGGCCCGGCGGTGACGGCTATTCGGGCCATGTGACGACCGGCGACTCGACGGCAACGGGCGGCGCCGGCGGCGGCGGCGGCGCCGGAACAGGCGGCTATGCCTATGGCGGTTATGCCTATGGCGGCAACGGGACAGGCGGCGACGGAGCCACAGGCGCGGGCGGCGCCGGCACGGGCGGCGCGGGCACGGGTGGTGATGGCACCGGTGGTGCCGGCACCGGTGGCGATGGCGGCTATGGCGGCGATGGCACAAGCGCCAGCGGCGCTGGCACTTCAGGCGCCGGCACGGGTGGCGCCGGCACGGGTGGTGCGGGCACAAGCGGTGACGGCACCGGCGGCGCCGGCACCAGCGGTGCGGCGACATCCGGCGCTGCTACGGGCGGCGATGGCACCGGTGGTGCCGGTACAGGCGGTGCCGGCGGAGCCGGTACAGCAACGGCCGGTGACACCACCGGCGGCGGCTCCGCCTCCGGAGCAGCCACGGGCGGCGACACGTCCGGCGGCAACACGGTCGGCGGCTATGCGTCGGGCGGCAATGCCGGTGCGAACGGCGGCACGGCGGGCGGCAATGCCATGGCCAATGTGGAGCAAGGTGGTGGCGGAACGGCGGCCTCCGATCAGGACATCGGGGACTTTGCCTTCACCCAGGACAACGATTCCGACGCCACCTCCACGCAGGATCAAGCGGTGACGGTCGATCTGGATCAGACGATGGATGCCATGCAGGACGCAAGCGTGGCGTTCACCTTCGACTTCGGCGACTTCGACCTCAGCTTCGGAGTCTAAGTGCCGGAAACGGCAATCCGGGGCCGCGACACTCCCGCGGCCCCGGAACGGCGCTCGCGCATCATGCTCCAGCAGCGCGAGCGCCAGCCCAATTCTCCTGAAGCGCCTGGAGACCGCGTATGGCCCTGAACTGGATGAAGGTTCGCCACCAGACCGAGGTGGAGCATGCCTTCCGGCTGTGTCGTTATTCCCTGGCCCTCGTCGCGGGCTTGAGCTTTTTCGTCAATCTGCTCGCCCTGACCATGCCGCTCTACCTGCTGCAGGTCTACGACCATGTGCTGTCGAGCCAGAGCCTCGACACGCTGTTCATGCTCACCCTGATCGTCATCTTTGCACTGGCACTCCACGCGGTCATCGAGGCCCTGCGGCGCGAAATGCTCGCCCGCGTCGGCGCCTGGCTCGAGGAGCGCCTGCAGGCCCCCGTGCTCACCGCGGCGGTGCAGGCGGCGCTGCGGGCGGATCCGGCGGGAGCGGCCCAGGCATGGCGCGACCTCGGCACCCTGCGCCAGTTCTTCGGCGGCTCCGCATGCACGGCGCTCTTCGATCTGCCGTGGACACCCATCTTCCTGCTGGCCATGACCCTGGTCCACCCGCTGCTCGGTGCGATCGGCATCGTGGCTTCTCTCATCCTGTTCGGCTTTGCTTGGCTCAACGAGACCGTGACTCGGGCTCCCTTCGCCCGCGCTGCTGCGGCCTCCTCCGAAAGCCAGCATCGCTTCGAGTCGCTCATGCGCAACGTGGAGGCAATCACCGCCATGGGCATGCTGCCCGGCGTGGCGCGCATCCTGGCCGACGAGCAGGCGCACGCCAAGGCAGCGCAATTGTCCGCAGGATCTCGCGCCTCGGCAATCCAGGCTCTGGCCCGCTTCGTCCGCTTCATCGCGCAGGTGCTGGTGATGGCGGCCGCCTCGTTCCTCGTAATCCGGCACGACGTCAGCCCGGCGGCGATCTTCGCCGCTTCGATTCTGCTCGGCCGTTCCCTCGGCCCTGTCGAGGGCGCGATCGGCACCTGGAAGGCCGTCACCAACGTGCGGCTCGCCTATGACCGCATCCGGCGCATCATGCAGGCCGCCCCGCCGCCCGTGAAAGGCATGGAGCTGCCCGCGCCAAGCGGCCTGCTCGAAGTCGAGCAGCTCACCTACGTGCCGCCTGGATCGACCGAGCCTGTCGTGCGCCGCCTCTCGATGATGGTCTGCGCCGGGAAAGTGCTCGGCGTCGTCGGGCCGTCGGGTGCCGGAAAATCGACGCTCGGCCGCCTGATCGCCGGAACCGTGCCGCCGACCACGGGGCATGTGCGCCTCGATGGAGCGGACGTCGGCGTCTGGATGGCCTCCGGCGGCCATCGCTACTTCGGCTACCTGCCGCAGGACGTCGAGCTCTTCGCCGGTACCGTCGCGGAGAATATCTCCCGCCTGTCCGAAGCGAGCTCCGCGGATGTGATCGCGGCGGCCCGGCTCGTGGATCTCCACGATACGGTCATGCGGCTGCCCAGAGGCTATGACACCCATATCGGCGAAGGCGGGGCGCGGCTTTCCGGCGGCCAGCGTCAGAAGCTCGGTCTTGCGCGTGCGTTCTTCGGCGATCCGCGCCTGATCATCCTCGACGAGCCCAATGCCAGCCTTGATCCGGAAGGAGAGGAAGCGCTGCGGCGGGCCATCGACGAGATGAAGTCCCGCGGCGCGACGATCATCGTCATCGCTCAGCGTCTCGGCATCCTGTCGGTCGCCGACAATGTGCTCGTTCTCGACAACGGCATGGTCAACGCTTACGGCGAGCGACGCGAAATCGCCGAGCGAATTGCACAGGGGCGCACCGCAATTCGGGTCGCGCAGCAGGCGAAGGCGAAGCCCGATGCGCGCATGCCGAAGGTCAATGAAGGACCGATGATCACCGCCCCGGGGCAGCAGGCCGGCAAGGGAGCCGCGTGATGGCCAGAACGTCTCCCGTCATCGATCTCTCCGATGTCCTGCCTCCGCCGCCCCCCACACCGTTCCGGCGGATCCGATGGCTCGCAGCGGTCGCCTTCGGGCTCGTGGTCGTGTTCATCGGCGGTTTCGGAATCTGGTCGGTCACGGCGCCGCTGGAAAGTGCCGCCATCGCGGTGGGCTCGGTCGAGGCCGAGACGAGCCGCAAGACGGTGCAGCATCTGGAAGGCGGCATTGTGGCCAAGATCTTGGTGAAGGACGGCGATGCGGTGACGACCGGCCAGCCGCTGATTCAGCTCGACGACACGAGAGCCAGATCCACCGCGCAGGCGCTCCAGGGACAGCTCCGCGAGGCGCAGGCCCGGGAGGCGCGGCTGCTCGCCGAACGCGACGGGCATGACACCATCGCGTTCCCGCAGCTTCTACGCCAAATGGCCGGAAAAGATCCGGCGCTCGCCGAGATGCTCACCGGGCAGCAGCGCATCTTCAACAGCCGCCGCCAGCTTTACCAGTCGCAACTTGCCGTGCTGGTGCAGCGGCAGCAACAGATCTCGCGCCAGATGCTGGGCCTGCGCTATCAGGTGAACGCGGCGGAGAAACGCGCGGAGATCATCAAGAAGGAGATGGAATCCATTGCGCCCCTCGTCGCCAGGGGCGTCATCGCCCAGCCGCGCAAGCTCGCCCTCGAGCGCGAGCAGGCCGAGATCGACGGACGGCGAGGTCAAGCCCAGGAGGAGATGGCGCGTGCCGAGCAGGGAGTGGGCGAGGCCAATGCCCAGATCCTCAAGCTGCGCAGCGACCGGGAGGCTGAGATCGCTCAGAGCCTCCGCGAAGTCCAGGCGCTCGTCTTCCAACTCTCCGAGCGCTCCGAGGCCGCTCAAGACGTCCTTGCCCGCACGCAGGTGCGTGCGCCCGAGGACGGGATCGTCACCGATCTCCGGATCCGGACGCCTGGCGGCGTCGTGGCGGAGGGGCAGCCGTTGCTCGATCTCGTGCCCAAGCACGACCGCCTCATCGTCACTGCCCAGGTGCGGCCCGACGACATCGATGTGGTCCATCCCGGACTGCCGGCCCAGGTGCGGCTCATGCCCTACAAGCACCGTCGCATCCCGCCCGTGGAGGGAACTCTGACCTATGTTTCGGCGGACCGCATGACCGAGAAGTCCACCGAGCGCTCCTTCTACACGGCACGTATCCGCCTCGACGAGAATTCTCTGTCTTCGTTGCCAGGGGTCGAGGTGATGGCCGGGATGCCGGTCGAGGTGCTGATCAGGACCGGCAAGTTCACCGCGGCCGGTTACATGCTGCGCCCCGTGATGGACAGTTTCAACCGCGCGTTCCGCGAGGATTGAGCCGCACGCGCATGATGAATGCGCGAGAATACGGTGCGCCAGGGTCCTCGTCCGACGCTCCACATAGGTTCTTGAGAAGCTCAGGGCTGTGTACAGGATGCAATCGGCGGCGTAGCCTCGCACGCGATCCGCGCCGAACGTCCCGCTCGAATGCGACGGTGTCGCGGGGCTCGTCCTCTGCTTCGCTGCGGACCTGCTTCTCACCCGTGTCTAGACCTTTCCGGCCGCTGGTGCGTTTCAATGCCATTGGATCCCTCACAGGCTTCGATCACCTGCAATCGAGAAGGCCGCCGATGTCGCATGCAATGCTCTTCACGCCCTTCCGGGTCGGAGATATCGAACTCGCGAACCGGATCGTCATCGCCCCCATGTGCCAATACTCGGCCGAAGACGGCTGCATGAACGACTGGCACATGATCCATCTGGGCCAGCTGGCGCTCTCGGGCGCGGCGCTCCTCACCATTGAGGCGACGGCAGTCTCGCCGGAGGGCCGCATCACCTATGGGGACGTCGGCCTCTATTCGGACGCGTGCGAGGCCGCCATTGGGCGCGTCCTGGAGGGCATCCGGCGCTGGTCCAACATGCCGATCGCGATCCAGCTGGGGCACGCCGGGCGCAAGGCCTCTACGGAGGTGCCCTGGAAGGGCGGTCGGCAGATCGCACCCGATCACGCCAACGGCTGGCAGACGGAGGCGCCTTCCGCAATCCCTCAGGACAACAGCGAGGTTCCTCCGACGGCCCTTGACCGGGATGGACTGGTCCGCGTGCGCAATGCCTTTGCCGATGCGGCCGGACGCGCCGCGAGGCTCGGCCTGGACGCCGTCCAGATCCACATGGCTCATGGCTACCTGCTCCACCAATTCCTCTCGCCGTTGTCAAACCAGCGCGACGACAGCTATGGCGGTTCTCTCGAGAACCGGATGCGCTTCCCGCTCGAAGTGTTCGATGCCGTTCGCGCTGCGGTCCCGCCGGAGCGCGCGGTGACGGTACGCGTGTCAGGCACGGATTGGGCCCCAGGCGGGTGGACGATCGAAGAGACCGTGGAACTCGCAAATGCCCTCAAGGCCCGCGGGTGCGGTGCAATCCATGTTTCGAGCGGCGGGCTGACACCGGCGCAGAAGATCCCCGTGGGGCCGAGCTATCAGGTGCCGCTGGCTCGCGCCGTGAAACCAGTCGGAATGCCCGTCATCGCCGTGGGTCTCATCACGGATTTCGTGCAGGCGGAATCAATCCTCGTCACGGGGGATGCGGATCTGATCGCCCTTGCCCGCGCGATCCTCTACGATCCCCGGTGGCCTTGGCACGCGGCTGCATACTTTGGCGCGGCGGTCGAGGCACCGAATCAATACCTGCGTTCACAGCCGCGGCAATATCCGGACCTCTTCAAGGTTCGCGCTGACGATTGATCATCGCCAACGCCCTGCCGTCCGAACCGGCGGATCAGGTGCTTATCGCCAGTCCGCCGTGCCTGATCGCGCCTGATCCCGGCCAGGCGGCACCTCGACGGATGCGGGCAAGGGGCGAACCTTCTCTCCGCGGGCCGCCGCCTGTGCACCAGGGCCGTCTGTGATGAGGCGTGCACCCCGCTGATAGGTTAGGTAGTTCCACAGCCAGCTGAACGCCACGACGGCGCGGTTGCGCAAGCCGATCAGGAAATAGACATGGGCAAAGCCCCAGAACAGCCAGCCGATGAAGCCAGTCAGATGAATGGACTTGAGCTTCACCACGGCAGCTTTACGGCCGATCGTGGCCAGATCGCCCTGATGACGATACCGGAATGGGCCGGGCGGGGTCTTGTCTTCGACCCTTGCGGCTATCACCTCGGCCACATAGCGGCCCATCTGCTTGGCCGCCGGGGCAATTCCGGGTACCGGTTGCCCCGTCGCATTGGCGACTGTCGCCGTGTCGCCGATCACGAAGATCTCGGGCCTGCCAGGAACCGTCAGATCAGGCCCGACCGTGACCCGCCCGGCGCGATCCCGTTCCGCTCCGAGCCACTCGGCGGCCGGGGAGGCCACTACGCCTGCTGCCCATATGGTCGTGCCGGCGTCGATCCGCGTCTCCTCCAGATCGACGCCGGTTTCATCGCAGCTCGTGACCCGCGCAAGCGTCCTGACCTCGACGCCCATCCTCTCCAGGGCTTGGTGGGCATAAGCTGACAGATCCTCGGGAAAGGCCGGCAGCAGGCGAGGCCCTGCCTCAATCAGGATCACCCGGGCAGCATGCGGGTCGATCCGCCGGAATTCGGCCGGCAGGGCGTGATGGGCCACTTCCGCGATGGCACCGGCCATTTCGACGCCGGTGGGCCCGCCGCCCACGACCACGAAGGTGAGCAGACGGCGCTGTTCGTCGTAATCGTCGGTCAGCTCGGCATGTTCGAAGGCGAGAAGGACCTTTCGGCGGATGGCGGTCGCATCCTCGATCTGCTTCAGCCCCGGGGCGACGGAGGCCCATTCCGGATGGCCGAAATAGGAGTGTGTGGCGCCTGTCGCGAGAACGAGGTAGTCGTAAGGAGCGGTCATCGATCCCGCACGGACGATGCGCGCGCCGACATCGATGCCGGTAACATTCGCCAGGAACACCGTCGCGTTCTTCTGCCGCCTGAGGATGCCGCGGATCGGCCAAGCGATGTCGGCGGGTGACAGGGCCGCCGTGGCGACCTGATAGAGCAGCGGCTGGAAGTAATGATAGTTGTGCCGGTCGATGATCGTCACATCGACCGGAACCCGCATCAAGGACTGAGCCGCCGTCAGCCCTCCGAACCCGGCCCCGACGATCACGACCTTTGGTTTCTCAGCGGTCATAAGGGTCCTCGCTGTCATCGCCCAGGAAAGGCGTGCTTTTCGTCAGTCCATCCCACGCAGTCCAATTAGGGCAGCGGCGCCGGACTTCCGCATCCAAGGTCGTTCTCGCAGCACTCAATGCCCGCTTTCGCCCGCTCAGCCGATCTTCGGGGTGTAACGGTAGCTCTGGGTCGGACGGTCCAGCACCCGCCGCCCCATCAGGCTCGCCACAAGATCGACCATGAGCAGGGCCGTTCGTCCTCGCTCGTCGAGAAACGGGTTGAGCTCGACCAGATCAAGGCTGCCCACGAGACCGCTGTCGTGAAGGATCTCCATGATAAGATGCGCCTCGCGGAACGTCGCCCCGCCGGGAACCGTGGTGCCGACACCGGGCGCGATCGCCGGATCGAGGAAGTCCACGTCGAGGCTCACATGGAGAATCCCGTCTGCCGCTGCGACCCGCTGCAGGAAGGCATTGAGGAGCGACACGACGCCGTTCTCGTCGATCGACCGCATGTCGTGAACCGTCACGCCGGCGCTTTGGAGCGCAGAACGCTCCGCAGGATCCACGCTGCGGATGCCCATCATGCAGACGTTCTGCGGTTTGACGGGAGCGGCCAGGGTGGGAAAGTAGCCCTCGAATCCATCGCGGCCCGTTGCGTAAGCCATCGGCACCCCATGCAGGTTGCCGCTCGTGGTGGTGGCGAGGGTATGGAAATCCGGATGCGAGTCGAGCCACAGGACGAAGAACTCGCGGCCTTCTTCGGCGGCGCGTCGGGCGAGCCCGGTCATCGAGCCTGCCGAGAGGCTGTGATCGCCGCCGGCAAAGATGGGCATGCCATCGCCGCTGGCCTGATAGGCGGCTTCGGCGATGGCCTCGGTCCAGGCGACGATTTGCGGAAGTGCCCTGATGGCGGCGTTCGGGTGCCGCAGATCCCGGAGAGGCTTGGGCGCGATGTTGCCGCGGTCCTCGACGGCATAGCCGAGGTTCTGCAGTTCCGTGAGCAGGCCGGCGGTGCGAAAGGCGCTCGGGCCCATGTCGCAGCCGAGCCGGCCGGCACCCTCCTGAACCGGCACGCCCAGAACGATACACGGCTTTGACGTCATTCTGTTCTCCTCGAGGTCTGCCGGGTCAAAGGCCAGCCATTGTGAGTTGAACAGTAAAGTTTGACAAAAGGATAATGCCGGCGCAGCTCTCAGGGCACTCCCATGAACTGCTCCGTGAGCAGGAAGCCGACCGTCATGGCAACCACCAGCAGGGCTCCGGCCAGCTTGGGCGGGGCGGGGGACGGAATGTCGATCCAGCGGCAGAGGGCCCCGATGGCAAAGGCCATCAGCAACCCGGCAACAAGCTCAAGCATGGATCACCCCGTCTGCCGGTCCGATGCGGCGCGCACCGCTCGCGTGAGGCCATCCGACCCGCCACAGTTCGCGCGCTGGATCGCCTCGCGATGGGGCGCGAGGCGATCCACGATCTCGTAGCCGGCCGACATGGCCAGAACGAGCGCTGCTCCCGTCAGAGCCAACGGAGCCGGAAGTGGCAGCCCGGCAAGGCGGCACACGATCCCGACACCGAAGGCAAGGAGCAATCCGAGCAACAGTTTCATTCTAGCCTTTGATGAAGGCGAGGACGTCGGCGTTGAACCGGTCCGCCTCGACCTCCGCCAGGCCGTGTGAGCTGCCCGCATAGACCTTGAGTTGGGCACCCTCGACGATATTCGCGGTCTTTTCCGCCGACGCCTTGATCGGAACGATCTGATCGTCGTCGCCGTGGATTAAGAGCATCGGCCTGTCGATCTTCTTGAGATCCTCGGTGTAGTCGACCTCCGAGAATTCATGGATGCAGTCGTATTCGCCCTTGATGCCGCCCATCATGCCCTGGAGCCAGAAGGATTCGCGCAGGCCTTCGTTGACCTTCGCGCCGTCGCGGTTGAAGCCGTAGAACGGCATGGTGAGGTCCTTGAAGAACTGCGAGCGGTCGCCGGCGGTGTTCTTGCGGATGCCGTCGAAGACCTCGATCGGCGTGCCTTCCGGATTGGCATCGGTCTTCAGCATGAGCGGCGGTACCGCACCGACGAGGACCACCTTCGCGACCCGGTCGGTGCCGTGGCGGCCGATGTAATGCACGACCTCGCCACCGCCCGTGGAATGGCCGATCATGATGATGTTTCTGAGATCGAGCGTCTCGATCAACTCGGCCAGATCGTCCGCATACTGATCCATGTTGTTGCCGTCCCAAGTCTGGTCCGAGCGGCCGTGGCTGCGGCGGTCATGGGCGATGACGCGATAGCCCTGCTGGCCGAAGAACAGCATCTGGCCGTCCCAGGCGTCGGCCGAAAGCGGCCAGCCGTGCGAGAACAGGATCGGCTGACCGGATCCCCAGTCCTTGTAAAAGATCGTGGTGCCGTCCTTCGTCGTGATAGTCGCCATGGGGTGCTCTCCTTCTTGCTTCAAAGTTGACGTCGTCCCGGCCTGTCGACGGCCAGGAAGTGTTGAACCAGGGGCGGTTCCGTGCCCTGGTGGAAGCGCCGGGCCTCGGCCTGGATGTCCGCGTCGGCCTTCGAGACCCGCTTGTGCTGGCGCAGGTGCTCGGCCCAGGATTCGACGAAGAACCACTCGACGAGATGCTCGGGATCCGCCGCATCCTCGGAGATGCCCCAGGCATAGGCGCCATCGCGGCGACGTCCTTCGGAGAGACGCTTGAGGGCTTCCAGGAACGCGGCGCGGTCCGATTGTCGGATGCGGTAGGTGACCATGACCATCACCGGCCCCCGATCATGAGCGACCGGTTCGGCCATGGCCGGCTCGGGCCAGTGCAGCGACGGCGTCAGATCACCTTCGCCGATCGGCAGGGGAGCGCGATGAGCCAGCACGGCGATCACGACAAGGCTGAGCCCCGCTGCGATCAGGGCGGCGTCCGTGCCGATCTCCTGCGCCAGGAAACCCCATCCCAGGCTGCCCGCCGCCATCGCGCCGTTGAAGGCGGTGAGATAGATCGCAAGCCCGCGGCCCCGAATCCAGTTCGGCAAAATCGCCTGCATGGTGCTGTTGAGCGTCGTCAGCATGGCGATCCACGCGATCCCGAGCACGAAGGTCGCGGCGATCGCGACGATTTCGGAATCGGTCAGGGCGAGAAGGGCGGTCGCGCTGGCGGTCACGAGAGTAGCGGTGAGGACCAGCCGGTCCTGTCCAAGACGGGCGCGGGCCCGCGGCAGCAGGACGGCGCCCACGATGGCGCCTGCCCCGACGCTGCCGAGCAGCAGGCCGTAGAAGCTCGGTCCTCCGCCGATCTCCTGCCGCGCCACGATGGGCAGAAGGGCCCAGACGGCGCTGGCGAAGGCGAAGAACAGGACGGCCCGCCACAGGATGCGATGAAGGTCGCGGCTCGCCCGGGCGTAGCGCAGCCCGGCGCGCAGCGCGCCGCCGAAGTTCTCCCGCAGACCGTCGTCGGCGTCTGCCTCGCGCCTCCACCACAGCAGGGCGCCTCCGACCACGACATAGGTCAGGACGTCGAAGCCGTAGACGGCCGCGGCGCCCAGCCCGGCCAGCAGGAATCCGCCCAGGGCCGGCCCGATGGACCGGGCGATGTTGATGCCGAGCGAATTGAGCGCCACGGCACCTTTCAGATCGGATCGCGGAACGAGTTCCGGCGTGATGGCCTGCCATGCCGGGGTTGCCAAGGCCGCTCCCACACCCCCGAGGAACGTGAGGACGATGAGGCTTTCCACCGAGACGCTGCCCGTCCAGGCCAGAACGGCGAGGAGAGAGCTGACGCTTCCGAGAACAAGCTGGAGCGCGATGAGGAGGCGGCGGCGGTCGAGAATGTCGGACAGGACGCCGGCCGGAATGGCGAGCAGGAAGAACGGCAGCGTGCCGGCCGCCTGGATCATGGCAACCGATGCGGGCGAGGCGGAGATCTCGGTGACGAGCCAGGCGGACGACACGTCGCGCATGAAGGTGCCGATATTGCCGAGCACCGTCGCCGCCCAGATCACCGCGAAGAGACGGTGTCGGAGTGGCGCGAAGGTGCCGGGCGGCGGAGACGCCGGCGCTTCGGCGATCCTGGCAGGGGTCTCCGTCATGCGCGCGCGCCTCGACCATTGGCAAGCAAAGCCGCGAGACCAAGACCGCCGACAATGGCGAGGTGCTCGAAGAAGGTCGCTGTCTGCCGGCCGCGATCCACTCCCTCGAACGTCCAGAACGGATGAGCAAGAAGAGTGGCCAGAGCGGTGAACACGGCCAGCATGCCTGCGCCGAGCCAGCAGGTGCGACGGGCAAGGAAGAGTGCGGATCCGCCAAGCTGCGTGCCGATCACCAGGGCTGCGACCAAAGCGGCCGGCCGGAGGCCGAGGCCCGCGACCTCATTCACGGCGCCGCCGAAATCGGCGAGTTTCACGATCCCGCTGATCAGGAAGGGCGCCGCGAGCGCAAGGCGCGCCAGATAGTCGAAGCTGGGCAGGGCCAGCACCTGGGCGATGGGACGGGGAGCGGCGATGACGGTCATAGGCTTCCCTCAGAAGGCCCAGCAGGAGCAGCCGAGGACGCCCCAGAAGGAGCGCGAGTCCGACGTCGGGGGAGTGGAGCCCCAGGCGCCGGCATGGGCATGGCCATGCACTCCGCAGCTGTTCGCGCAGCCGCAGGCTGCCGCCGCGAACGCATATTTGCGGTCCGTCTCGAGACCGGCACGGCGCTGCTGATAGCCGCCGAAGCTGCGGACGGGCGACCAGTCCGGCATCGGCGGGGGCAGGGGCGGCGCGAGATCCTTGAACTCGGCGTCACCGTGAACCGGCGTGCCGCCGAGCAGGGTGAGAACCGAGGTGATGTCCTGGATCGCGTCTTCCGGAACGGAGAAGTAGTCGTCTGACAGGACGGCCAGATCAGCCAGTTGGCCTGTCTTGATCTGTCCCTTCTTGCCCACTTCCGTGGAGAACCAGGTGTTAGCTTGCGTCCACAGGCGCAGGGCGGTTTCCCGGTCGAGACGGTTCGCAGCCGGATAGAGCGTCAGCCCTCCGAGGGTCTTTCCCGTCACGAGCCAGGACAGGGAGACCCAGGGATTGTAGGATGCCACGCGGGTGGCATCGGTGCCCGCGCCGACGGGAACGCCGGCCTCCAGCATGCGCCGAACGGGCGGCGTGCGCTCTGCGGCCCTGTCGCCGTAGCGTTCCACGTAATCCTCACCCTGAAACGCCATCCGGTGCTGAACCGCAATGCCGCCGCCGAGAGCAGCGATGCGGTCGATGTTGCGGTCGTCGATGGTCTCGGCATGGTCGATGAACCAGTGAAGCCCTTCGAGCGGCACGTCCCTGTTCACCTTCTCGAACACGTCGAGAGCCCGCGTGATGGTTTCGTTATAGGTGGCGTGCAGGCGCCACGGCCAGCGATTCTGGGCGAGCAGGCGAACGACGGGCTCGAGATCGGCTTCCATCGAGGGCGGCATTTCGGGCCGTTCGACCTTGAAGTCCTCGAAATCCGCCGCCGAATAGACCAGCATCTCGCCGGCGCCGTTGTGGCGGTAGAGATCATCGCCCTGGCCCGGCTTGACCTGCTTGGACCAGGTGTCGAAATCCTTCAGCTCTTCCTTCGGCTTCTGGGTGAAGAGGTTGTAGGCGAGGCGCACCGTGAGCTGACCCTCCCGGTACAGCTCCTCGATGATCCGGTAATCGTCCGGATAATTCTGGAAACCGCCGCCGGCATCGATGACGCCGGTCACCCCGAGGCGGTTCACTTCCCGCATGAAGTGGCGCGAGGAATTCTTCTGATACTCGGGCGGAAGCTTCGGCCCCTTGGCGAGGGTGGCATAGAGGATCGTGGCGTTCGGCCTGGCGATGAGCAGACCCGTGGGATTGCCGCTCGCATCCCGCTGGATCTCGCCTCCAGGCGGATTCGGCGTATCCTTCGTGTAACCGACGGCGCGCAGCGCCGCCCCATTCAGCAGCGCGCGGTCATAGAGGTGCAGGATGAAGACGGGCGTGTCGGGGGACACGGCGTTGATCTCGTCGAGGGTTGGCAGCCTCTTCTCGGCGAACTGATGGCCCGTGAAGCCGCCGACCACCCGCACCCATTGCGGCGCCGGTGTGCGGTCTACCTGCTCCTTCAGCATCCGCATGGCATCGGCCAGGGAGCGCACGCCGTCCCAGCGCAGCTCCATGTTGTAGTTGAGGCCGCCGCGGATGATGTGCATGTGGCTGTCGATCAAGCCGGGGATGACCCGGCGGCCCTGCAGATCCACGCGGCGCGTGTCGGGACTCGACAGAGTCATGACCTCCCGTTCGTCCCCGACGGCGACGAAGCGCCCATTCCGGATGGCCAGCGCGGAGGCTTCGGGAGCCTGACGATCGAGGGTCGTGATCCTGCCGTTGAACAGGATCAGGTCGGCGGACGTAGTCATCGTCTGAGCCTCCAGGCCTTTGGGAAGAGCAATACCGGCCCCAAATGCGCCAAGGCCGGCGAGAACCGTACGACGATCGTGAGCCATGGACATAGCCAGTGTTCGTTCGTGCTGCCGTTCAGGGAACCACGAGGGCAGGAGAAGGAAGATGCGGGTGCAGGGCGTTCCCGTGCACCCGCGGAAACGACGATTACTCTGCAGCGACCGCCGATGCGCCGTGGGCGCCCTCGCTCGCGCCGAACATCGTCTTGGCATAGATGATGCCGAGGCCGTAGGCGCCGCCGTACTTCTTCGCGATGCCGGTCGTCATGTCGTAGGTTTCGGTCCGGGCCCAATCGCGCTGGAGTTCGAGCAGGTATTGCAGGGCCGTCATCGGCCGCACGCCGGCCTGGATCATGCGCTCCACCGCGCGCTCGTGCGCTTCGGTCGAAACATCCCCGCAGGCATCGGTCACGACATAGACCTCGAAGCCCTGGTCGAGCGCCGAAAGCGTCGGGCCCACGATGCAGACCGACGTCCAGAGGCCTGCGAAGACCAGGCGGCTCTTTCCGATCCGATTCACCTCATCGATGACGGCAGCATCCTCCCAGGTGTTCATCGAGGTGCGGTCGAGAAGCTTCTGACCCGGGAAGGGATCCGTGACCTCGGAGAACATCGGGCCCGAGAAGCTCTTCTCCGCAACGGTTGTCAGGATCGTCGGAACCTTGAAGCCGGCTGCGGCCTGGGCGACCATGGCTGCATTGTTACGCAGGTTCACAGCATCGATCGACTTTGTCGCAAACGACATCTGCGACTGGAAGTCGATGAGGATCAAAGCATGATCGGTGGGGTTGATGAGCTTCGAACCGGGCGTGGGGGATGCTTTGATGGACATGGTCGATCCTCTTCTGGTGACAGCTGCCGCAGAACAATCGAGCCATTGACCTTTAGAATCTTGTCGAAATTGAAACAGATTTGGACGATCCGGTCGTGCCGTTCCGGAAAGTTCCGACCGGCGGCAAAAGAAGACAAGACAAACGGCTCCCGTAGCCTCTAGGTTGTCGGAAACGATACACCGGAGTGCAGTCATGGCCGGACGCGGCCTTCATCACGTCACGCTGATATCGAGCGACGCCGAGCGAAGCTGCCGCTTCTACGCCTGTCTTCTCGGAATGAGGCTCGTTAAGCGGACCGTTTCCCACGAGGATCCGGGCACGTTCCATCTGTGCTTCGGAGACGATGCCGGCCGGCCTGGCACGCTGTTCACCTTGTTTCCCTGGCAACGGATGCCGCGCGGGCGGCGCGGGGCCTGCGAGGCATGGCGCACGTCGTTCCGCATTCCCCCGGGCTCTCTGGACTGGTGGGCGCGTCGCCTTCGTGCGGCGGACGTTGCCTGTCTTTCCGATCAGACAGCGTTCGGCGAGGCATGTCTGACGTTCGACGATCCGGACGGCGCGATGCTTGCCCTTGTGGAAGCGGAGACACCCGCTCCATCGGCCGCTTGGAACCATTCTGAAATTCCCTCTTCCCGGGCCCTCCAGGGTCTCCACGATCTTGTATTGAAGGTGCGCAAGGCCGATCCGCTGAGCGAATTGCTTCGGGAGGTCCTAGGCTTTACCGAGATGGGCCGGAGCGGCAAACTCGTCCGGCTTGCGGCGCATGGTGGACCGGGCGGCACCATCACGCTTGACGAGACCGGATCTCTCGCACGAGGTCAGCTTGGAGCAGGAAGCATTCATCATGTTGCAATCCGCGCCCATGACGCGGCCGACCAGGATGCATTGGTCCAAGCTCTCCACGACCGATACGGCATCCTTGCGACGGAGCCGAAGGATCGAGTCTATTATCGATCCGCCAATTTCCGCTCCACCTGCGGTCTTCTCCTGGAACTCGCGACCGATGGACCTGGCTTTGAGGCGGATGAAAGTTTCGAGATGCTGGGGACGGGCCTGAAGCTGCCGTCATCCTTGGAGGAGAGGCGCGGCGAGCTTGAGCTGCTCCTGCCTTCGCTACCCACACCGACATGCAAACGACATCTATTTGAGGAGATACCGTAAACGGAAAGACCTCCGCCGTGAGCCGTCGTGGACAGCGGAGGACCAAGATGAAGGCCACGATCTCAAACGTTTGAAGCGAGTTGACATGACGACCGTTCAGGAAAATACGCAATCCGGGTTGTTTGGCCAACGGCTTGGACGCCATGTCGAGATGGTCAGCCAAAGCCTTTTGCAGGTCTCGAAGGGGGATCGTCTCTCGCTCGCCGTGACGCGGCTGACCTGCATGCGCCAGGAGCGGGAGCGGACGGTCGTGATCGAACCCGAGGCTGCCTTCAGCGCCACTTACAAGTTGAGGGATGTCGAAGAGCACGAGTTATGGCTCGGTGGTCGCATGCGATACGCGCGAGGTTTCGCGGCCGGAACGGTCAGCGCGGCCGATCTGACGGAAGATCCCCGCAGCCGCATCCGGGGCCCCTTTGACGGCGTGCAGTTCTATATGCGCAAGGAAGCCCTGGACGATTTGGCCTATGAGCGCGGCGCCTCGCCGATCTCGACCCTGCGTGCCTCGCCCGACGCCTCCGATCCCATTCTGGCCGCGATGTGCGGGTTTCTTCTGTCTGCGCCGCCGGAGCTGGCTCAGACCAATCCGCTCTTCGTCGATCAGATGGCGCTGAGCCTGCTGACCTATTTCGCGGAAGGCTACGGGGGCATGCATATCCCCCCACTGCCGGACAATGGCAGGCTTGCATCCTGGCAGGAGCGTCGCGCCAAGGAGATCATGCATTCCCGTCTGGCAGCCCGCCTGACGATCGCCGACATCGCGCGGGAATGCCGTCTCACGCCGAGCTATTTCGCCAAGGCTTTCCGCCGCACGACGGGAATGAGCCCGCATCATTATCTGACGCATATCCGCGTTCAGGAAGCCAAGAGCCTTCTTCTGTCCTCGACGCTGCCCCTGGCCGATATCGCGCTCATCTGCGGCTTTGGAGATCAAAGCTATTTCACGCGCGTCTTCACCCGCTCGGTCGGTGCGAGCCCTGGCAAATGGCGACGGGAGATGCTTCGTTAAGCGAGGGCGAGCCGGCGGGATAAAAACGGTCGCTGCCATCGTCCTGGCGGCAGGACGGGGAGTCCCTGTTCCGATATGTGGCCGAAGCCGCGGTCCAGTCATCGGCGTGACAGGTCACGGAGCGGACGATGTGGAATCTTGTATCAATACGCTCCCTCTTCAGGTCTCCCGCAACAGCCGCTTCGCCGAGGGCCTCTCAAGCTCGCTGCAGGCGGGGTTCGCCGCTCTGCCGCCTGATGCGGAAGCGGCCATCATTCTCTTGGCGGATGTGCCGTTCGTCACCGCAAGCCTGATCGATGGCTTGAAATGGGCCGTTACTGCTGCGGCTGAGCCGGGGTGTTGAGGGAGCCGGTCGCTTCCGGGCTATCGAGCTTCATGCGCCAGAGCTGGGTCGGCAGGCTCTTGGGGGCGTCAGGCTTGTAGGTCGCCGAGTCCTGGATGCGCGATGTAGTGAAGTAGAGCATGCCGTCCGGACCCTCGGCGAGGCTGTCCGGCCAACGGAGCTGCTTGTCCTGGACCAGAACGGTCGGCCGGCTGCCCTGGGCGCCGGTGAGAACACGCACCTTCAGGGCGTCCTCTTCCGGCGCGGTCACGATCATCCGGTCGCCGCGGCGCGTGATCAGAAGGCCATCGGCCACGCCGTTCTCGCCCACGGACTCGACCTTGGCTGCGACATCCCGATCCGAAGCTTGCGCGCTCTCCAAGGTATCCGTTGGAATCCGGTAGAGGGTCTTTCCTTTGATGGCCTGCCAATAGAGATACCGTCCGTCAGGAGTCAGGGCGATTCCATCGGCGGCGAATTCCACGCCGCGCCCGTCGGGACGCCGCAGGACTTGGCCGTCGGCCCTCACCTGAAGTCCCTTTTCGGCCTGCGTGCTCGGATGTCCATCAAGCGCCCGGCGGGCTTTCCCGCTCTGGAGATCGACAACGATCAGCGCACCCTTCACCCCGGAATCCGTGATGTAGGCGTGGCGCCCGTCCGGTGAGAATCGCACGTCATTCAAATAGGATCCCTGCGGCGCGACCTCCTCCGGGAAGGAAATCGTTCGGCTCAGCTGGTTCGTCTTCAGGTCGATCTTCACGAGCTTCGGGCCGCCCGCGACGACCTTGTCCTGAGCCGGCGCTGCCGGATCGAGCACCCAGAGATTACCCTGCTGGTCGGTTACGACGCTTTGCACGCAGACCCAATGGTCCTGCGGCGACATCTCGTCCTTCCTGGCGTTGCGCCACTCGTTCCAGCGCTGATCCGGATAGGGCTTGAGGGAGCCATCCTTCATCACCTCGGCCACCGAGACAGGTGAATCCTCCGTCCAGCGGGGGAAATTCACGAAGATGCGCCCGTCCTGCGAAACCGCCACGCCTGTAACCTGGTGCTCGAAGGCAGCAACCTGTTCAAAGGTCTGCTGCGATGAGGGTTGCTGGGCCATGGCGGAATCAGGGCCGGTAAAAGCTGTCAGACCGACGCCGAGCAGGAGCGTCGCGTGAAGATGAGCGTAGCGCATGGGACCTCCTGTGAAATGGCGTGGGAGGGGCGGTGCCGCGCGCATCTCCCATGGCCGTCAACCGGTCGAGACCGCCCTCGTTCCATGGCAGACATTTGTTCGCCCGCCTTCTGAGGATGCCTCACGCCTTCTTGAGTTCGTCCGGCTTGTGGGCCGCGATCTTTCCCGACTTGTCGCTCTTCACGATGTACTCGGGATCGTCTTTCGAGGCTGCAACCTTATGACTTTTGATCTGCGTCGGACTGGTCTGTTTCCTCACCACTTCGCCGGTGCTGTGGCCACCCGACGAGCCCCAGGATACCTTGTCGCCGGCCTTCAATGATTTCGCCATCGCCTGTTCCTTCCGAATAGCGGTATCCATCGGCAACTCGGGCTGGCAGGTTGCGTTCCGCCGGGCTTCGCAGTCATCACCGACAGGGATCCTGGGTTTCAGCTCCGCGGCATCGCGTGAAGGACTAGGTTGCAGGATCCGCAGGCGATCCTATGAGCGCAGGATCGGGTTCGGCTAGCGCCCGATGGGCAGCCGGGACCCGTTCCAATCTTGCAGTCAGGCTGAGAGCCTGTCATTGGATGTTCATATTCAGTGAGGTAAGGCTCCATCCCGTTCCAGGGGACCATTTCGCATGTTGATGTGGAGCACCGTCGCTGCATTCCTTCTCTCGCTGATGGCAGCCGGGCCGCTACGGGAAAGTGCCCCGTCCTGGCTCTTGTCTGGTGCGGAGATGGTGGCGGTGATCACCCTGTTTGCCTTGGTGTGCTTCCTTGAGTCCGGCGGCGGCACAGACAGCTCCAATTCCGCGTCCCGGTAAATTTCGGTAAGGAAGATCGTAATACGGTGCTACTCCATACCTGATCGGAGACAGCACCATGAGAGGCCTCCCGCTCGCCGCGATTGGGATTGTGCTCGTGTCGCCAACAGCCATGGCCGACGGCATAAGCCTTGCAGGTTCGCTATGGCAATGCACCCGCGCGTCCGATCGAACCCAGTTCGTGATCACATTTTATCCTGGCGGAGGCGTTGGGGGCGGCGAGTTGCAGAACGAAGAGGTGAGCCCCTACATCTTCGATGCCTCCCGGACGAAGCCGGGGGAATGGCCCGGGGCATGGGAACAGACAGGCCAGCGTTTTACCTGGGCGTTTCCGGATCAGAGCATCCGGATCGAGGGGAGCCTGGAGGGGCTTGGACGAAAATCAGTGCGGCTTACCGGCATCGAGATCTCGTCCGGGGAGCGATCGGCCGTAACATGCACGGCGTTGTCCAAGCTGCCGAAGATCGGGGAAGGGCTGGTCATTCCCAAGGACAATCGCTTCATCGATTTGGATCAGGAAGAGGGTGAGCTGAAGGTACCGGCCGGTATCTCGCTCCAGGAGCAAGGACCACGCTGAGAGCTTCCGGGTGTGAGTTCCGGCGGAATCGCTCTGCAAGTTCGCTCGCATATCGGATGGGGCCGTCTGAGATCGATCGACCGTAACCATCCTGGCGCTCTTCGAACTCCGGCGCCTGCGCCATTCTCAATGGGTTCTTAGGCTCTCATCCGGGACCCAGGACGTTTGCTGCCTGCGGCCGACTTCTGAGCCGAACTCTCCTCGATGGTTGGGTAGACGCCTGCCAGCACCTGGTCGAAATGGCGGCGAAGCGCGTTGTTGCAGCCGCAGGATAAGGCGTCCAGCCTCTCCAGATCACGCACACGCACGCCGCCTCTTCGCGTTTCCAGCAGGTGCCGGCGTTTCAGGGACTGGATGACACGGCTGACGTAGCTTCGTCCGACCCCCATCATGCTGGCCAGTTGCTCCTGTGTCAGGGGCATGTCGTGATCTCCGGTCCGGTCGATCGCGGCCAGCAGCCATTTGACCGTTCGCTGCTCGATTGTATGGACGGCGTTGCATGCCACTGACTGAAACACTTGCGCCAGCATGCAATCGGCGTAACGGGAAAACAGATGGCGCAGGCTCGGTGATCGGGTTTCGAACTCCTCCAGGTCGGCTGTGGACAGGCGCAGGAACGGCCCAGGGAATTGGATTTCGGAACGGGCGAAGGCCGGGAGGCGGCCTTGGCTCACGATCCCGCCAACGGCCCCCTCGCGTCCGATCAGGGCCGTTTCGACCGTGAGGCCATCCTCCAGTTCAACGACGAAGGAACCAGACTCGGCCCGCAAGGGAAGTAAACGAACCTGACCTCGTCCCCAGGCTGGTACAGCTTGGCGCCGGCCTCGCCTGCCCACTCCTGGAGTGAAGGTGCCACGATGGCCAAATCTTCCGGTTTGAGGGCGCTGAGCAGGTTGTTGCCGGCAATTCGCTCACTGAGGCGTGACGGGATCGCTGCAGATTGCATCAGGTGTCTTTTCTCCACCGCTTCGGCAGATCCAACGCGTCATGGCAAGTTGCGTTCGAATGTGAACACAACTTCGGCACTATGTGCACATGTAGACAGACAGTTCGTCGGCCCATGTCTACAAGGCCTCAGAAAGGTCCCTAGTTAAGGGACACGTCAGATCCTTGCGCCAGTTTCGTTCCTACGAACAACCCTATGGGCCCAAGTGCCGACCGCGGCTGGATCGAAACGGCTTACTGCTGAGATTTTTCCATGATGCTTCCGTCGCATTCCGATGCTGCCCCAGTGCCTACAGGCGTCCCAGGGCTCGATGATGTCCTGGCCGGCGGCTATGCCGCCAATCGCACGCACCTCATCGAGGGGCGGCCCGGCTCCGGCAAGACCACGCTGGGAATGCAGTTTCTGCTCGCCGGCGCCCAGCAGGGCGAGGCTTGTCTCTACATCACTCTATCCGAGAGCAAGCGGGAGCTCCTGTCGGTTGCCTCCCGCCATGGCTGGTCCCTGGACGGCATTGAGATCTTCGAGCTGGTGCCGCCGGAGCTGAGTCTTGATCCGCAGCAGCAGCAGAGCCTTGTCTACTCGTCCGACCTCGAACTCGGCGAGACGGTGCGGATGGCGTTGGCGGAGATCGAGCGGGTCAAGCCTAGCCGGGTTGTGTTCGACTCTCTCTCGGAAATCAGGCTTCTTTCCCAAGGCTCCCTGCGCTATCGGCGCCAGGTGCTGGCTCTGAAGAGCTATTTCCTGCTCAATGATGCGACGGTCCTGATGCTTGACGATCTCACGTCCGAGCAGGATGACCTCAACCTCCACTCCATCAGCCATGCGGTCATCCGCCTCGAGCAGGTTGTTCCGGCCTACGGATCAGAGCGGCGACGGCTCAGCGTCACGAAGATGCGCGGCACCGCCTTTCGCGGAGGATACCACGATCTTGTGATCCAACGGGGCGGCCTGCGGATTTTCCCGCGCCTCGTGGCTGCCGATCATCACAAGTCCTTTGCTCTTGAAACGCTTTCCAGCAGCATCGATGAACTCGATACCATCCTCGGCGGAGGGTTGAGCCGTGGAACGAGCACGCTCGTGATCGGCCCATCGGGTGCGGGCAAGTCCACGCTGGCGCTCGGTTACCTCTGGGCCGCCCTGGAGCGCGGCGAATCTGGCTTGATGATCAGCTTCGACGAGACCACAGGGATCTTCATGCAAAGGGCACAGGGCGTCGGCTTCGATCTCACGTCCCACGTGGAAGCCGGGCGCCTTCGCATTGAGCAGATCGATCCGGCCAATGTCTCTCCCGGAGAATTCGCCGGGCGGGTGCGGGACGCGGTCGAGCAGGGTGGGGCGACGGTCGTCGTGATCGACAGCCTGACCGGCTACCTGAATGCCATGCCGGAGCAGCCCTTCATCGTGCTCCAGATGCACGAGCTGCTCACCTATCTGAACCAGCAAGGCGTGGTGACGATTCTGATTCTGGCTCAGCACGGCATGGTCGGCCATATGGTTTCCCCAGTTGATCTGACTTATCTGAGCGATGCGGTTGTGCTCCTTCGCTTCTTCGAGGCGGAGGGGCGGATTCGGAGAGCCCTGTCGGTGGTCAAGCGGCGCACGGGGCCCCACGAGGACACGATTCGCGAGTTTCGGATCGACAGCCAGGGTCTGCGCGTTGGTCCGGCACTGGAGCAATTCCGGGGTGTGTTGACCGGCGTACCGACGTTCGAGGGCCAGCGCGCCTCGCTTCTTGAGGAGCGTGAGACCGACAATGAGGCAGGCCGATGACGTGTCCGTGCTGATCCTTGCTCCCCATGGGCGGGATGGCACGGTAGCAGCGGCCATTCTCGACGAGGTCGGAATCAGAGCCACGATCTGTCCCAGCCTCGAGGAACTTGTCACGGGTTTGGACGCATCGGCCTGTGCGGTGATCACCGAGGAGGCCCTTCTCAGTGCGGATCGACGTGAGCTCGCCGAGTGGGTCAACCTTCAGCCGCCTTGGTCCGACCTCCCCTTCATCCTGCTGACCTACCGGGGCGGCTCGCCGGTCGAGCATCTGACCGAACTGCTGGGCAACGTCACGGTTCTCGAGCGGCCGTTTCACCCGGCCGTCCTGGTGAACGCCGTGCGCTCGGCCCTGAGAGCGCGACAGCGGCAGCGCGAGGCGGAGGCTCACCTCCAGGAGCGGCAGCGGACGCATGAGCGCCAGGCTCTGCTCATCCGCGAACTGCATCATCGGGTCAAGAACACCCTGGCAACCGTGCAGGGGCTTCTCGGGGCCACCGCACGCTCGACGAGCTCCGTCGATGAGTTCTACCGATCGTTCGCGGATCGTATCGTCTCGCTCGCCAACACGCACAATCTCCTGACCGAGGATTACTGGCAGACGGCGCCGCTGATCGAGATGTTCAGGAACGAGCTGTCTCATTACGACGACGGCGCGCAGCAGCGGATCAGCCTTAACGGACCGCCGGTGGAGCTTTCGGCCGATCTGGCTGTGCCGATCGGCATGGCGGTGCATGAGCTGACCACCAACGCAGCCAAGCACGGGGCACTCTCGGTTCCCGGTGGGCAGATCGCGGTGACGTGGAACGTCCGGGATCTGGACGCAGGGCATCGGCTCGTCATCGACTGGGTGGAGCGCGGCGGACCGCCGGTCGAGCAGCCGCAGCGGAAGGGATTCGGCTCGACGTTGCTGCATCGGGTTTTGACCCACCAATGCCGGGCGGCGATCCGAATCTCTTATGATCGGGAGGGACTGTCCTGCCACATGGAAATTCCTCTCGTCGAGGAGCGCCTTGTGCCGGGATACTGAGCGTCCTCGTGCATTGCTGAACAAGGACGCCAAAGGGAGAGCTTTATAGATCGCTGCGTCGTTCCGATTCACAGCGGAGGAGCCGACGTCTGCCGGGCGGCTGGAATGTGCAAGTTTCCCTCACGGCCGCCGCTCACGACTTCACAGGAAATTGGACGGTTACCCTCGTGCCTGTGGTATCGCCCCCCTTTTCGATCATGACGGAGCCGCCGAGTTGGGCCGCCATGGAGCGGATCAGCCGGGTTCCAAGGCCCGATGCGGATTCCGGCCTGCTCACCGGCGGCAAGCCGACCCCGTCATCCGCGACGGAGACCCTGAAGCTTTCACCCTCGCGGCTGAAAGACACGATGATCGTCCCGCTCCGGTCGTCGGGAAAGGCGTACTTGAGGCTGTTCGTGAGCAGTTCATTGATGATCAGCCCGACCGGGACGCTACGTTCCTGCGGCAGCAGGTGGTGCTCTGCCCTCACCGTGACGGCCACAGGGCGCAGACCCACCAGCGCGGCCTTCAGGTCATCACAGAGTTCCGTGATGAAGTCAGCGACGTTCACCACTGCAATAGTCCCCTGTCCCAGTCTCAAGCGGTCATGCACCCGGCTGAGGACGTGTATTCGGTCCGCCGTCGAGGCCAGCGCCGAGCGGGCCGTTGGGTCCTGCACGGCTCGCTCCTGGAGGCGCACCAATGCCTCCAGGGTCATGAGATCGTTCTTCATCCGGTGACCGGCCTCCCGCAGCAGCAGGTCCTTCTCCTGTTCATTGGCCGCGAGCTGCTTGTTCGCCCGGGTGAGGCGGTGAGCCGTGGTGTGCAGGGCCTCGATGATCCCTGCCGTGGTGAAGCCGATCAGGAGGTACAGGATCAGGCCGAGGACGGCCCGATGATCCTCGATCCAGAGGCTTCCGACCGGCTCAAGGAAGAAGTAGTCCGCCATGAGGGCGCTCAGGGCGACCGTGTAGAAGCCGCTGCCCCGGTCGAACAGGACGGCATTGAGGATGATGGCGACGAAGAACAGCAGGAAGGGGAAGGCAGGCAGGTATGCGCTGAGGCCCATACGCAGCACGAGCATGATCAAGACGACCAACGTCGCGCAGAGATAACGAGCCCAGACCGGCCAACCCCGCGTCAGAAAGGTGTAGGTGAAGAGCGCCTGCATGTCCGAGGCGTCAAGCCTCGCGGACGGCTCCGGTTCCCGCCGTCCCGCAACTTCGCGGCCCGACCGAAGGCGGTCCCTTCATGGGATCCACGCCACTCAATGCAGCGGCGGCCGCTCAGGAGAGTGACGTTGACCTTGCGGCCAAAGGCAATATTTGCAATCACTCCTCGCCGATCAATTCCGAAGGGCATAGGTGGTGTCAGTCAAGCTTGGCCGCAGGTCGTGTCGGCCCATGGGCCCCGAATCCGAATGACCCCCTCGCCCGAATCTGCGGCCATGGCCCTGTTCAAAGGACTGGGCGAGATCCGCGCTCTTGCCCGAGCGCTGGATTGGTCAGCCACCCCTTTGGGTCCGGTGTCAGCTTGGCCGCAGAGTCTGCGCTCGACGGTACGCACCTTGCTGTCGTCCCAGTACCCGATGATCCTCACCTGGGGACCGGAGTTCACCCAGATCTACAACGACGCCTATTCCAAGCTCATCGGGGCAGGACACCCGGACGCCCTCGGCAACGACATCCGCATCACCCTGGCAGCGAGCTGGAACACGCTCGGACCTATGATCGAGCGCGTGATGGCAACCGGAAACGCCAATTGGACGCCTGCACTCCCTCTGCTGATGGAGCGGGCCGGATACCGGGAGGAGGCCTACTTCAGTGTCTCGCACGCCCCGGCTGAGGATGATGCAGGCCGTATCGTCGGCATGCTGGCCGTGTGCAGCGAGGTGACGGCGCAAATCGTCGGCGAGCGCCGTCTGAACCTTCTGCGCGATGTCGGCACAAAGGCTGCCGATGCTCGCAGCCTTGAGGCGACCTGTCAGGATGTCGCGGCTGCGCTCGCGCAGGATCCACTCGATGTGCCATTTGCCCTCATCTACCTCCGCAACGCGGATGGCAGGCTTTCTCTTCGAGGGGCTGCCGGATTGGACGCAGACGACCCGGGCGCTCCGCGGCTCCTCGGGACACATGCCGATGAGTCCTGGCCCGTCACGCAAGTTCTCGCGGGTGAGATTGTCGAGTGCGAGGTGGAGCACCTGGTGCCACTCCGAGGGGGGCTGTGGTCTGATCCGATCAAGCATGCCCTTGCCATGCCGATATCCGGCACGGGTGGTGAGATTCCCGGCATTCTCATCACCGGCGTCAGTCCGAGCCGCGCTCTGGATGATGGATACCGCTCGTTCTTCACGCTCCTGAACGGGCAGGTCTCCACCCTCATCCGCAACGCCAGGGCTCACGAGGAGGAGCGCCGGCGTGCCGATGCACTGGCCGAACTCGATCGGGCCAAAACCCAGTTCTTCTCCAATGTCAGCCATGAGTTCCGCACGCCCCTCACCCTGATGCTGGGACCGGTTGAGGAGCTCCTGGAAAAAGGGACTTTCCCGGATGCGGTGCGGAACGAACTCCAGGTCGTTCATCGCAATGCGCTTCGCCTGCTGCGGCTTGTGAACACGCTCCTGGACTTCTCGCGTGCCGAGGCGGGCCGCATCCAAGCCGAGTTCCGTCCAACCGATCTCTCCCATCTGACCGCCGATCTGGCAAGCTCGTTCCGCTCGGCTGTGGAGCGGGCGGGCTTGACGTTCGACGTCGAGTGTCCCCTGACGCCTTTGACGGCCTACGTTGATCAAGGGATGTGGGAGAAGATCGTCCTCAATCTTCTCTCGAATGCATTCAAGCACACCTTCAACGGGCAGATTACAGTTCGCCTGCAAGAGGTCGATGGAGCTGTTCGCCTGTCCGTGAGCGACACGGGCGTGGGAATCGCCCCTGAGGACCTCGACCGCATTTTCGAGCGCTTCCATCGGGTGGAGGGGGCAAGGAGCCGCAGCCACGAGGGCTCCGGGATCGGCCTGGCACTGGTGCGGGAGCTTGCCCAACTGCACGGTGGAACGGTCGCGGTCGACAGCAGGATCGGCCATGGGACGACGTTCACGGTCACGATCCGAGAGGGACATGCGCACCTGCCGCCCGACCATGTCGACCGCGAGAGCGAGCGGGCTTCAACACGCATCGAAGCCAACGCCTTCGTCGAGGAAGCCCTTCGCTGGCTGCCGGACGTTCCTGCCGCATTCACCAACGTGGTCCGGCTTCCGCAGCGCAGCTCAAGGGGCCATACCACGTCCAAGCCGCGCGTGCTGGTGGCTGACGACAATGCCGACATGCGAGCGTACATTGCGCGCCTGCTCGGTGAGGAGCACGACATCGTTGCCGTACCCGACGGCGCGGAAGCCCTCGAGGAGCTGCGCCGGAACGGAGCCGATCTTCTCGTCACCGACGTGATGATGCCGGTCATGAACGGCTTCCAGCTCGTCCAGCAGGTGCGGGATGAGCCCGCCCTTCGGACACTGCCGATTATCATGCTGTCGGCACGAGCCGGCGACGAAGCCAGCGTGGAGGGGCTTGAGGCCGGAGCCGACGACTACCTCGTCAAGCCGTTCTCGGCGCGGGAGCTCCAGGCGCGAGTGCGCACGAACCTGGAACTCGCGCGCTTGCGGCGCGAGGCTGAAGAACAGGCAGCCCAAGCCCGCAAGATGGACGCCATTGGGCATCTGACGGGTGGAGTGGCACACGATTTCAACAACCTGCTGGCAGCCGTCATCGGCTCCCTCGATCTGATGGAGAGGCGCGTCGCCGGCGACGACAAGGCGCTGCGTCTCCTGCACAATGCCATGCAGGCAGCCCAGCGCGGGGCGCGACTGACCGAGCAGCTTCTGGCGTTTTCCCGCAAGCAGCGCCTCGAGGTGCGTCCCACCGACGTGAACGGGGTCCTGTCCAACATGGCCGACCTCCTGCATCGCACCCTTGGCGGTCGGATCGGCGTCAACACGCTGCTCGGAAAAGATCTGTGGCCTGCCCTGGCGGATCCCAACCAGATCGAGCTTGCCGTGCTCAATCTTGCGGTGAACGCACGCGACGCCATGCCGGCCGGCGGCGAACTCGTTCTGCAAACGGAGAACATCGGGGCTGACGATCCGAAGCGGCCTAAGCTGCTGACCATGACCACGGACGCCGTGCGGATCCGGGTCCGAGATACGGGCCACGGCATGAGCCCCGAGGTCCTGACACGAGCCACCGAGCCGTTCTTCACCACCAAGGGGCCGGGGCAGGGGACAGGTCTTGGGCTGGCGCAGGTCTACGGCACGATCAAGCAGATTGGCGGCGATGTGCTCATCACAAGCGAACCGGGGCAGGGCACGACGGTCGAACTCTACCTGCCGAAGGCGCAGGCCCTGGCCTTGCCGGAGAGAGCGCAGGGGCCGACAGAGCTGGCGGACCCGGCTGGCAGAGCCCGTATTCTGGTCATCGACGATGACGACCAGGTCAGAATGGCGACGGTGGCGATGCTGACGGAGCTGGGTTACGAGGTTGCGGAAGGGGACAGTGCCCGCGCGGGTCTGAACCGT
>JAESFT010000296.1_pt1 | contig 39540 bp, 34 predicted proteins | sample 9269451 | NCBI WGS metagenome assembly JAESFT01 (sample SAMN14502557, study PRJNA617106) | algae metagenome | isolation source: Scytonema hyalinum WJT4-NPBG1 and co-occurring heterotrophs from well... | place: USA: Mojave Desert, Joshua Tree National Park, California | collected 2006-05-25
AGCTTGACGCGAAGCGAAGGATGGTTCATAATCTCGTTTCTCTGCTGCTGTTAAACAAGACGCTTTAACGGTGAGTGCGGTGCGACAGGCACGGTGCGGGCAGGCAGTTCTTTAAAAATTAACAGCCGATAAGTGTGGGCGCTTGGTGGCGGAAGCGATGGTTAGTCTGGTGCAAGCCGGGCTGGCCGAAGACGAAGACATTGAAGTGCTCACAAAGAAACAAATAGGTAAGCTCGCAAGAGCAGACCTGTCAGTATTTTGAGTGAGCGAACCCTGGAGACAGGGATTGCCAGCAATGGCAGACACAGAGATTAAACTGAAGAGTTTGATCCTGGCTCAGATTGAACGCTGGCGGCATGCCTTACACATGCAAGTCGAACGGCAGCGCGGGAGCAATCCTGGCGGCGAGTGGCGAACGGGTGAGTAACATATCGGAACGTGCCCTGGAGTGGGGGATAACTAGTCGAAAGATTAGCTAATACCGCATACGATCTACGGATGAAAGTGGGGGATCGCAAGACCTCATGCTCGTGGAGCGGCCGATATCTGATTAGCTAGTTGGTAGGGTAAAAGCCTACCAAGGCATCGATCAGTAGCTGGTCTGAGAGGACGACCAGCCACACTGGGACTGAGACACGGCCCAGACTCCTACGGGAGGCAGCAGTGGGGAATTTTGGACAATGGGGGCAACCCTGATCCAGCAATGCCGCGTGAGTGAAGAAGGCCTTCGGGTTGTAAAGCTCTTTTGTTCGGGAAGAAACGCGCCGGGTTAATACCCTGGTGTAATGACGGTACCGAAAGAATAAGCACCGGCTAACTACGTGCCAGCAGCCGCGGTAATACGTAGGGTGCAAGCGTTAATCGGAATTACTGGGCGTAAAGCGTGCGCAGGCGGTTGTGCAAGACAGATGTGAAATCCCCGGGCTTAACCTGGGAACTGCATTTGTGACTGCACGGCTAGAGTGTGTCAGAGGGGGGTAGAATTCCACGTGTAGCAGTGAAATGCGTAGATATGTGGAGGAATACCGATGGCGAAGGCAGCCCCCTGGGATAACACTGACGCTCATGCACGAAAGCGTGGGGAGCAAACAGGATTAGATACCCTGGTAGTCCACGCCCTAAACGATGTCAACTAGTTGTCGGGTCTTAATTGACTTGGTAACGCAGCTAACGCGTGAAGTTGACCGCCTGGGGAGTACGGTCGCAAGATTAAAACTCAAAGGAATTGACGGGGACCCGCACAAGCGGTGGATGATGTGGATTAATTCGATGCAACGCGAAAAACCTTACCTACCCTTGACATGGAAGGAATCCCCGAGAGATTGGGGAGTGCTCGAAAGAGAACCTTTACACAGGTGCTGCATGGCTGTCGTCAGCTCGTGTCGTGAGATGTTGGGTTAAGTCCCGCAACGAGCGCAACCCTTGTCATTAGTTGCTACGAAAGGGCACTCTAATGAGACTGCCGGTGACAAACCGGAGGAAGGTGGGGATGACGTCAAGTCCTCATGGCCCTTATGGGTAGGGCTTCACACGTCATACAATGGTACATACAGAGGGCTGCCAACCCGCGAGGGGGAGCTAATCCCAGAAAGTGTATCGTAGTCCGGATTGGAGTCTGCAACTCGACTCCATGAAGTTGGAATCGCTAGTAATCGCGGATCAGCATGTCGCGGTGAATACGTTCCCGGGTCTTGTACACACCGCCCGTCACACCATGGGAGCGGGTTTTACCAGAAGTAGGTAGCCTAACCGCAAGGAGGGCGCTTACCACGGTAGGATTCGTGACTGGGGTGAAGTCGTAACAAGGTAGCCGTATCGGAAGGTGCGGCTGGATCACCTCCTTTCTAGAGTCTGCCTCCAAAATCAAGCGTTCACACTTATCGGTGTGTTAATACAGAAAAGAACAGCAAGAACGGGTCTGTAGCTCAGCTGGTTAGAGCACCGTGTTGATAACGCGGGGGTCGTTGGTTCGAGCCCAACTAGACCCACCATCATACCTAGAGGTACCATCGGGGGTTTAGCTCAGCTGGGAGAGCACCTGCTTTGCAAGCAGGGGGTCGTCGGTTCGATCCCGTCAACCTCCACCAAAATACCAAACCTAAGTCCATCGCTGGCGCACAGCGCCGCTGGCGCGACGGGATTTAGGTTTGGTCTTTTTAAGACCATTGGCTGTTTTTGTTCTTTAACAATCTGGAAGAAGTAGTAAAGATTGATCAGTTGCGACTGATGGTCATGTGCGGTAGGGCATGGCAGTCGGCAGCAACTGTGGGTTGTGATTGTATCAATCATAAAGTATGTAAAGTGATCTCAGGCAGTAATGAAGACCGCTTTGGATACGGCACACGCAATACTCAAAACCGCTATGACGCGCTTTGATGTTTAGTCGCATCAGAGGCCAACGTTATAGGGACAAGTGAATAAGTGCACATGGTGGATGCCTTGGCGATGTCAGGCGATGAAGGACGTAGTAGCTTGCGATAAGCTGCGGGGAGCGAGCAAACACGCATTGATCCGCAGATTTCCGAATGGGGAAACCCGGCCTTTTAGGTCATCGCACTCTGAATACATAGGAGTGCGAAGCGAACGCGGCGAACTGAAACATCTAAGTAGCTGCAGGAAAAGAAATCAACCGAGATTCCCAAAGTAGTGGCGAGCGAAATGGGAACAGCCTGCAAGATTTAGCATCATTGATAGCAAGACGCTCTGGAAAGTGCGGCCATAGAGGGTGATAGCCCCGTATGCGAAATCAGTGGTGTGGAACTAGGCTTGCGACAAGTAGGGCGGGACACGTGAAATCCTGTCTGAACATGGGGGGACCATCCTCCAAGGCTAAATACTCGACATCGACCGATAGTGAACCAGTACCGTGAGGGAAAGGCGAAAAGAACCCCGGAAGGGGAGTGAAATAGATCCTGAAACCGTGTGCATACAAACAGTAGGAGCCTCGCAAGGGGTGACTGCGTACCTTTTGTATAATGGGTCAGCGACTTACATTCAGTGGCAAGCTTAACCGTGTAGGGAAGGCGTAGCGAAAGCGAGTCCGAATAGGGCGATTCAGTCGCTGGGTGTAGACCCGAAACCAAGTGATCTACTCATGGCCAGGATGAAGGTGCCGTAACAGGTACTGGAGGTCCGAACCCACTAATGTTGAAAAATTAGGGGATGAGCTGTGGGTAGGGGTGAAAGGCTAAACAAACTTGGAAATAGCTGGTTCTCTCCGAAAACTATTTAGGTAGTGCCTCAAGTATCACCATCGGGGGTAGAGCACTGTTATGGCTAGGGGGTCATCGCGACTTACCAAACCATTGCAAACTCCGAATACCGATGAGTGCGAGCTTGGGAGACAGACGCCGGGTGCTAACGTCCGACGTCAAGAGGGAAACAACCCAGACCGCCAGCTAAGGTCCCCAAGATTGGCTAAGTGGAAAACGAAGTGGGAAGGCTAAAACAGTCAGGAGGTTGGCTTAGAAGCAGCCATCCTTTAAAGAAAGCGTAATAGCTCACTGATCGAGTCGTCCTGCGCGGAAGATGTAACGGGGCTAAGCCAGTCACCGAAGCTGCGGATATGTCTTTGACATATGGTAGGAGAGCGTTCTGTAAGCCTGCGAAGGTGTCTTGTAAAGGATGCTGGAGGTATCAGAAGTGCGAATGCTGACATGAGTAGCGATAATGCGGGTGAAAAGCCCGCACGCCGTAAGCCCAAGGTTTCCTGTTCAACGTTCATCGGAGCAGGGTGAGTCGGCCCCTAAGGCGAGGCAGAGATGCGTAGCTGATGGGAAGCAGGTTAATATTCCTGCACCGTCGTTAGATGCGATGGGGGGACGGATCGCGAATGGTTGTCCGGGTGTTGGATGTCCCGGTTTATGCATCAAAGAAGGCCCTTAGGCAAATCCGGGGGCGTAATTCAAGGGTGTGTGACGAGTGGTCTTATGACCGCGAAGCAATCGGAAGTGGTTCCAAGAAAAGCCTCTAAGCTTCAGTCTAACGAGACCGTACCGCAAACCGACACAGGTGGGCGAGATGAGTATTCTAAGGCGCTTGAGAGAACTCGGGAGAAGGAACTCGGCAAATTGGTACCGTAACTTCGGGATAAGGTACGCCCTGGTAGCTTGACTGGCCTGCGCCAGAAGGGTGACGGGGTTGCAATAAACTGGTGGCTGCGACTGTTTAATAAAAACACAGCACTCTGCAAACACGAAAGTGGACGTATAGGGTGTGACGCCTGCCCGGTGCTGGAAGATTAAATGATGGGGTGCAAGCTCTTGATTGAAGTCCCAGTAAACGGCGGCCGTAACTATAACGGTCCTAAGGTAGCGAAATTCCTTGTCGGGTAAGTTCCGACCTGCACGAATGGCGTAACGATGGCCACACTGTCTCCTCCCGAGACTCAGCGAAGTTGAAATGTTTGTGATGATGCAATCTACCCGCGGCTAGACGGAAAGACCCCATGAACCTTTACTGTAGCTTTGCATTGGACTTTGAACCAATCTGTGTAGGATAGGTGGGAGGCTTTGAAGCGGGGACGCCAGTTCTCGTGGAGCCAACCTTGAAATACCACCCTGGTTTGTTTGAGGTTCTAACCTTGGCCCGTTATCCGGGTCGGGGACAGTGCATGGTAGGCAGTTTGACTGGGGCGGTCTCCTCCCAAAGTGTAACGGAGGAGTTCGAAGGTACGCTAGGTACGGTCGGACATCGTGCTAATAGTGCAATGGCATAAGCGTGCTTAACTGCGAGACTGACAAGTCGAGCAGGTACGAAAGTAGGACATAGTGATCCGGTGGTTCTGTATGGAAGGGCCATCGCTCAACGGATAAAAGGTACTCTGGGGATAACAGGCTGATTCCTCCCAAGAGTTCATATCGACGGGGGAGTTTGGCACCTCGATGTCGGCTCATCACATCCTGGGGCTGTAGCCGGTCCCAAGGGTATGGCTGTTCGCCATTTAAAGTGGTACGTGAGCTGGGTTTAAAACGTCGTGAGACAGTTTGGTCCCTATCTGCCGTGGGCGTTGGAAGTTTGAAGGGGGCTGCTCCTAGTACGAGAGGACCGGAGTGGACGAACCTCTGGTGTACCGGTTGTCACGCCAGTGGCATTGCCGGGTAGCTAAGTTCGGAAGAGATAACCGCTGAAAGCATCTAAGCGGGAAACTCGCCTTGAGATGAGACTTCCCGGAGACTTGATCTCCCTAAAGGGTCGTTCGAGACCAGGACGTTGATAGGCTGGGTGTGGAAGCGCAGTAATGCGTTAAGCTAACCAGTACTAATTGCCCGTGTGGCTTGTCCCTATAACCTTGGCTGGTTATAGACAATGAAGAATGTGTGGTGCCGTGATTGGCAGCACAACCCAACATATCAATCGATACTGCTGCTTCCCAGATTGCGTTGTTTGACCGGCCCGCAGCAAGCGCCGTGCAAGCAACCTACAAGTCATGCCTGATGACCATAGCAAGTTGGCCCCACCCCTTCCCATCCCGAACAGGACCGTGAAACGACTTTGCGCCGATGATAGTGCTGCAACCAGTGTGAAAGTAGGTCATCGTCAGGCTCTTACCCCAAAAAGGCCCCCAGCTTCACCGCTCGGGGCCTTTTGCTTTTATCCGCCCGCTCCCCGCGCTCATCCCGGCCGGCAATCCCCCCCGCCATACCACGCCCAGCCACATCACCCGGCACCGAACGCAACCCGCTGCACGCCATTAGCGATAGACGATCTCATCGAACAATCCAACCTGGATGATGCAATCGGCCGCTTCCGCATCAATGTCGGACGCGTCATCTTCGCGCACCGCCGTGATAATGATTTCCCGAATCGCCGGAGCAACTTCCACCTCGCCGCCAGCTATACGTTCAATTGCGTCTGCAATGCCCACCAAATTACTTGCAGCAGCATTTTGATGATGCCGAACCAATTCGAGATTGCGTGACCGACATTACGTACATTCGGACGCACGACGGCTGACTGATTCTGGCTGCCGTCATTGATTTGTTTTCACATCAGGTGGTTGGTCTATGCAGTCGCGTAAGGATCGTCATGATGACCTGCCACAGAAATTTGTAGCCAATTTCAAGGTTAGTCTTCTGGTTCAAGCACTCTGATTTTGCCATCGTTGCCGGCCTACTGAGGCCGGTGCCTGATTGCCGAGCGCAGAATGCGGTCGCTCGTTGTTATAAAACTGCCGCCACTTCTCGATCACGATCTTCGCTTCGCGGCGGTTCACAAACCATTCCCGGTTCAGGCACTGGTCGCGCAGCTTACCGTTAAAACTTTTCACAAACCCGTTCTGCCAGGGGCTGCCGGGCTTGATATAGGCCGGACCAACATTCTGGTCTCGCAGCCACTTCATCACCGCCGTCGCTGTAAATTCCGCGCCGTTGTCGGACCGAATAAAGGCTGGCTTGCCATACAGCCGCATCAACCGTGACAGCGTCAGAATCACATCCTGGTTACGCAGCGACTTGCCAACTTCAATGGCCAGACATTCCCGCGTATGCTCATCCAGCACGCACAGCATCTTCAAAGTGCCGCCATTGGCCAGCCGGTCATGCACAAAGTCATATGACCAAACGCTGTTGGGCTGCGTGGCACCGGGAATGCGAATATCGGTGCCACAGCGCCGCTTTCTGGGCCGGCGCTTGGGCAGATTCAGTCCCAGAATGGCCCATAGGCGCCATACCCGCCCAATGCTCTGGTCGGTCATGACCGCAATGCGCCGATAGCCAAAGCGCGGATAGCGACCAGACGCCTCAATGAGCTGCCCACCCAATTCCTTGTCCTTCGCTGGCTGCCTCAACTCATAACTGGCAATCCGGCGACTCACCCCGGCAATTCGACACGCAGCACGCTCGGACAACCCCTTGGTCTTCAGGATCTCAAGCGCCTCGCGTCTGGCCACCGGGGTCACCATTTTTTTGTGGCAATCTCCTTCAAGCCTTCAATGGCCAGCATCTGCTCGGCCACGATCTTCTTGAGCCGCGCGTTCTCCGATTCCAGGTCCTTGAGCTTGCGGGCATCGGACACGGTAATGTCGCCATATTTGTTGCGCCAGCGAAAAACGTCTGCTCAGTGATGTTGTGCTTGCGGCAGATGTCCCGGATCACCGCACCATCGACTTCGGCCTCCCGCAGGACACCAATGATTTGTTCTTCTGTGAATCACTTCTGCATGTATGCCTCCATGTCAAAATTAACATGAAACTTCCCCGGCGGGTGGCTACACGATTCTTAGCAGGTCAATGAGCTGCACTTAAATGCTCTGCAGATGCAGAGTTGGTGGCGACAGGTCAAGAAAACGGTGACTGTGCATTCTGATCGGAGCAGTCGGTTCAGCTAGTACGAACAGCAGAATTTCATGAAGGCTCACAACTTGAGAACGAGTATGAGCCGACCCACAAGAACTGCGTGACCCGCGAATACTTCGGATGCGTCCTGCGGCATTGGTCGCGCAAGTCCACGCACTGGGCCAGCACGCCGTTGTGCTGCCGGTGTTCGTAGACGATGACAGCGGAGATGTCACGCACCGTCATGTCCTGGAAGCCACGGCTGTTAATGCGCCGGGCAAGGATGGCCAAAGGGTCTTGCAGAGTGAGCAGGCAGCGGGAAAAGCCGCCGTCACTGCCGGTGGCAGTGGCGGCGGTGAGGATGGCCAGCCGGGCCGGCAGGCCGATGAAGTCCTTCAGTTCAAGGGAGGCGTTATCGGACAGGCAGGAGAGGGTGTAGGTGAAGCCGGTGGACAGGGCTTCGGTGCCGGTCAAAAATTGCCCTTGTCAGAAAAAAGCGTCGACTTCCAAACTATGAAATGAGTTCTAGTTCAGCACTCCGCAGAGGGATCGCCATTTCGCACGCAAACTGAGCGGATACGGAGGATGGTGATGAGCGCGCCAGTATTCCATCGGCAGCAAATGGCAAGTGCTTACTAGCGCCGGAGGGCGCACAGTTTTGTCCAGTAACGCAGACTTAGCCCTGTATTCGACGGTGCTCTTCGCCGGCCCATGTCAGCCAGCCAGCACCCGCAGATCCATCACGGCGTCTTGTCCAAACCCTTCGCCGAGCAGGTAGGCGACCAGGCGCACCGCGCATTCCGCTGGGCTCGTCAGGGCGCCGCTGCGCTTGAGTTCGTCGAAGCGCTCGCGAATCGGGAACCGTTCCAGCGGTGTGGCGCGGATGTCGGCCTGCATGTCGGTATCGATGACGCCGGGGGCAAGGCTGGCGATACGCAGTCCAGGTACCTGGTCGAGCGTGGCCGCACGTGCATGATGGTCGAGCGCCGCCTTTGTCGCGCAGTAGACGCTCCAGCCAGGATAGGCGTTGCGCGCCGCGCCGCTGGAGATGTGCAGGATGCGGGTGTCTCTCATGCCAGCGGCGGCCACTGCGCCGGCAAGCATCAGCGGCGCCGCAACATTCAGCGCCACAGCCCGTGCGATCGTCGCCGGGTCCTGCGCCGGAAGAGGGCCGACCGGCTGCACGATGCCGGCATTGTTGATGAGGAGAACGGTATCGCCGCCGGCCAGAAAGCGGCGCATCGCATCGCCGGCGAGCCATTGCGAAAGCGCCGCCGTATCGGATAGATCGACCGCATGCTGTTCAAGCAGGGACGGAAATCGTTGGCCGAGCGCGTCGTTGGTCGCGCGGGCCAGTCCCAATACGGGAATGTTCCGCGCCAGGAGGTTTTCCGCGATCGCGGCGCCGAGGCCGCGGGTATGTCCTGTCAAAATGGCTTTCATGGTTTGCTCCAATAGTTGCTTGAAATACTGGCCTGGCATTGTCACAGGCCGCGGGAATCGATGCGGACCAAGGAAGTTCTCCTGGTCGCATATCGGATCAGCCCCTGACGGTGACCACCAGCCGCGCATCCTCAAGCGCCGCCGTGCGGTGAAAGGTGATGGCCTGGTAGTCCGGCGACATCAACATGGAGAGGAAGGCGTCGCGGGACGGATATTGCACCAGCAGGACCTCATCCCAGCTTTCGTCCGGCGGAGCAATGAAGGCGTGCTTTCCCTCGCCTTGCCAGATGACCTTGCCGCCCACCCGGTCGAGATGCGGCTGAATCTGCCTGCCGTACTCCGCATAGGCCTCTCGGCCGGTGCGCGCCGGCTCTGCCTTGTCGGCAGGGTAGACGGCCTGATCGCGGAAGCGCAGCAGGTTGAGCATGACCACCGGAACGTCGGACGGCACCTTGGCGACCAACTGCTTAACACTGTCGGATGTGGGATCGACGGAACGGGACATCGGAATCTCCTGGATTGATGCTCATCAACAATACTTGCGACACACCGGTTCAATAGCACGACCGTGCGGAACTCCGAGTATCGCAGATATCTCTTATCTGCAAGCCATTGCAAACCGCAGCAAGCGAGCGGATCGACAGGCAAGCACAAAACGCACATACAAAATACAGCGATAAAAATAATTCAGGAGGAGACGGTCATGAGACAACCTGCATCGCAGCGCATGGCGTGCTGCTCTGCGCCGGGCGCCTCGCCAGGCGCGCCAAAGCCGTTCATTCCCATACCCTCCCGCATTCCCGACCGTTAGTACCCCACACCCGTACCAGCAGCGCGGACGCCGTCCCGCGTGCCGGCATGCCGGCCGACGGCAACGACAATCAAGTTCATCCCCACCAAAGGAGACCGTTGTGAGAGACAAACCCTTCGTTCCATCGATAAGGACGACGCTGTGCGCGTCCGCCATCGTCCTGCTGGCCGGCTGCAGCGGCGGCGATGCCAATGTCGGATCCATCAAGACGATGTCCGGCGGGGTGCTCGGCATACTCGATCCGCTGTTGCCGGCGGAAGATCTGGGTGGCGCCGATACGCCGGCGGTCGATCATAGCGGGCGCTCACTTTACAGCGGTCCCGCGCCGCGTCCCGGCCCGGACATCCTGTACGCCGCACCGCCGCGCGCACCGCAACTCGAGAACACCGGCATCTGGCGCGCCCGGCCCATCCTCGTCTCCGGCGCCAGCGCCTACCGGCGTGGTGAATTCCTGTACCAGGATTTCCTGTACGACGACCGCGGCGCGAACGCGAACATTCATGATCCTGCCGATGCGCGCCGCACCGCAGAGAACTTCTCTCGCGCCAACGGCACTTACACCTATCCGACCGATCCCGTCTATGCGGGCAACGCCGCCGACATCGTTGAGCTGCGCATCAAGCCGCAGTCGAACTTCACCGCCTTCCGCGTCACGATGAACAGCCTGATCGATGCGGAGCGGGTCGGCTTCACCATCGCACTGGGCGACTCGGCAACGGCAAGGCCATTCCCCTTCGGCGCCAACGTATCCGCGCCGGCACAGTACTTCCTCACGGTGCACGGCAACCAGGCGGTGCTCGCCAATGCAGCCGACGGCAGCGTAGTGACGCCGGCGCCGACCGTGACGGTCGACCTGGCACGACGCCAGTTTGAAGTGCGGGTATCCACCGCCGCCTGGAATCCGGGACGCGGCGTGGTGCGCGTCGCCGCCGGCGCCGGCCTGTGGGACACCGCAAACAATCGCTACCTGCTGCCCAGCCTGAGCGCGTCCGCCACTACGCCGGGCGGCTCGGGGACGCTAACTGCGCCACCGGCGTTCTTCAATGTCGCCTTCCGCTTCAACGAGCCCATGCTCGGGCCGGGCCAGACCTTGTCCGGCACATCATACTGGCGCGAAAACGCGCAGTCCAAGGCATTGGCATCGGGCGACATCAGCGGCTTCTTCGCGCGGGTGGATTTCTCGAAGCTGGCGAGTAATGCCAACGACGACATGCCCGGGCAGCCGCAAGGCGTGCCGCAAACCGGCCCGATCAACCGCATCTTCGCCAGCGCGGTGGAAACCAAGCAGGGCGTTGACTTCTCGGTGCGCTGCGGCAGTGCGCCCACCTGCAAGGGCGAGTACCGCGGACAATTGCAGCCCTACACCGTGTACGTGCCGGTCAAGCCGATGCCTGCCGACGGCTATGGCCTGACATTGCTGCTGCACTCGCTCGGCGGCAATCACAACCAGTACACCGCGTCGCGCAACCAGTCGCAGCTCGGCGAGCGCGGCCGCGGCCATATCGTCGCCACCGCGCTCGGACGCGGGCCGGATGGCTGGTATGTGGATGACGCGGCTGCCGACACCTTTGAAATGTGGGCCGATATCGCGCGCAACTATCCGCTCAATCCGGCGATGACATCGATCAGCGGTTATTCGATGGGTGGCCATGCGACCTACAAGTTCGGCACCCGCTATCCGGACCTTTTCGCCAGGGCGCATGCCGTGGTCGGCCCGCCGGCGCTCGGCATCTGGGCGCCGCCGCTCGAACCGACCGGCGGCGATGCAACCAACACCTACCACCTGCTTCCCGGGCTGCGCAACATTCCGATCATGATGTGGGTGCAGGCCGCCGATGAACTGGTGCCGTACACAGGCACCCGCACGCAGGCGCAGCGGCTCGATGAACTCGGCTACCGCTACCGTTTCGATACCTTCACCACCGGCGAACACCTGACGCTGGCGCTGCACGACCAGTACCAGGACAGCGCTGATTTCCTCGGCGATGCGCTGGTTGACCGCAATCCGGCACGGGTGACGTACGTCGCCAATCCGGCGATGGATGTGCCCCAGCGCGGACTGGTGGGCAACCATGCGTACTGGCTGTCCGGCATCTCGGTGCGCGATGCGAATGCCGCGTCACGGGGCAGCATCGATGCGAAGTCGCATGCATTCGGCCAGGGGGATGCGCCGGTGTCGGCAACCCAGACCGGCGCGGGTGTCGTTACCGGCAATCTCGGCGTGCAGGCCTACGTCAGCCAGTTCCGGACCTGGGGCTTGCCGGTAGTCGCACCGCGGGCGAACCGCCTGGATATCGTCGCGCGCAATGTCGGTGCGGTAACGGTCAACGTGCAGCGGGCAAGGCTCGGGTGCGATGCCGAGCTGATGGTCGACTCCGACGGGCCGCTGGCAGTGACGCTGGCAGGTTGCAATCGGACCGTGCAATACCCGTAAAGCAGCGCCTGCAAACACTTGCGGAGCGGCATCGAAGGGACATGATGCGGATTGCATGATGTTCATAAATTTCGAACTTTCGTGTCGTTCCGCTATCGCATTAAGGAGGGCTGCGGAAACGCTCCTCCCCGGTTTACTTGAAATGGAGAAATGGTATGTCCAATCTGAAGAGAAGTTCGAAAGAGGATGAGCAGCAGGAGCCGAAAGACCGTTCATCCCACGGCGAGAATTCGGCATCGGTAACACCAAAGGACGTGGCGCCCCAGGATGCGGCATCGCGCGATGTCGTCAAGCGCAAGCTCGATTCGTCCGACCCGGAGGAAAAGGAACAGGAGCTGCTGGACGATGCCGTTGAACTGACCTTTCCGGCCAGCGACCCGCTTGCAGTGACCGGCGGCACGACGAGGATTGAGGTGCCGAAGGAGCGGTGAAGCGTTTTTGCTTTTGACGGGTTTGGATTTTATGCCGATCTATATGCCGGGAGTCCGGAGAAGCGTTCGGCAAAAATCGCAGGCAAGTTTTCAATGAAAGCGTTGCCTGCATCTTCTCTATAAAGTTCCTTTCCCCATCTAGGGGGAAGGGGCTTCACAGTGCCGTGAATTGCGCACGGTCCTATTTCCATCTCCCGTTGCGCATTACGGGCTGCACTCCATCTGCCATGACGATCCCCCGCGACCCCACTCTCGACAACTCCCTCGCACTTCTGCGCGAAGGCTACACCTTCATCGGCAATCGCTGCCAGCGTTACCGGACCGATGCCTTCGAAACCCGCCTGATGCTGCGCAACGCCGTTTGCGCTGTTGGCGAAGACGCGGCGAAGATGTTCTATCACCCCGGCCGCTTCACCCGCAAGATGGCGATGCCGCCGACGGCCGCGATGCTGCTGCAGGACATGGGCAGCGCGATGATGCGCGACGGCGAGGCGCACCGGGTACGCAAGCAAATGTTCCTGTCGGTGCTGATGCCCGAGAGCGTGCAGCGCCTGGTGTCGATCGCCGAGCGGCATTGGCTTGCGCGCATCGATGACTGGCGGGGCAGGGACCATGTGGTACTGCAGGAGGAAGCCGAGCGCATCCTGTGCGCCGCGGTATGCGAATGGGCCGGCGTGCCGCTGACCGAGGCGGGCGCGGCGCAGCGCACGCTTGAGTTCGCGATGATGATCGACGGCGCGGGAAGCGTCGGTCCGCGAAGCTGGAAGGCGATGATGCTCCGCTCCCGAAACGAGGACTGGATGCGCAGCGTGGTGGAGTCGGTGCGCGCCGGTCATTTCTCCGTTCCGCCCGGTTGCGCGATCGATGCGGTGGTCTCCCACCGGGATGCCGACGGATCGTTGCTGGATACGAAGGTGGCGGCGGTCGAAATCATCAACCTGCTGCGTCCCACGGTCGCAGTGGCGCGCTACATCACCTTCTCCGCGCTGGCATTGCACGACCATCCCGAATCGCGCGAATGGCTCGCTTCAGGCGACGAGGACGCGCTTGAATGCTTCGTGCAGGAAGTGCGCCGTTTCTATCCCTTCTTTCCGCTCATCGGCGGCAATGTGATCGAACCGTTCGACTGGCGCGGCCGTCACTTCGCGAAAGGCGATTGGGTATTGCTGGACATGTTCGGCACCAATCACGATCCCCGCATCTGGGAGGCACCGCATCAATTCCGTCCCGAGCGATTTCGCCGCTGGAACGGCAGTGCCTACAACTTCATTCCTCAGGGCGGCGGCGATGTGCGTACCACGCACCGGTGCCCGGGCGAAACCACCACCATCGAGCTGACGAAGATGGCAGTCAGGATGCTAACCACGTTGATGCGCTATCAGGTGCCGCAGCAGAATTTGCGCATCAGCCTGTCGCGGATGCCGGCGATACCGGCCAGCCGCTTCATCATCAGCAATGTCGAGCGCATGGCTTCGGCATCTCAACCACCAACAGCCACCCGCGCCGCCGCAAGGTCCCATACCGCGTGACCGACGGTTTTAAGGACCGGTACCGGCGACTTGATCGTGATTCCATTCCGGATGATGCTTGCCAGATCACGCGCCTTATTCCAATCGATGTTCGCCCGCAGCAGATCGCCGGCCTCGTGCCGCGCACCGGCGAGGTGATCGACCACCACGCCGCGCGCATGCAGCAGTCCGGCGGGAATCTCCGCCATCTCCGGCTTGAATGCGCCTACCCCGATTGCCATCGTGGACGGCGGCAACTGCTCCGGGATCACCGGCATGGTGGAAGTCGTCAATGCAATGAGCACATCCACCTCCTGCGATCGTGCTGCAATGGCGTTCGCATCGATCGGTGAGGCCAACGCCTGCGGATATCGCAGCCGCAGCGCATCGCAAAACGCCCGTGCCTGTTGCTCGTTGCGGCTTGCCACATACAACCGTGACACACCGAAGAACTCGATGAGTGCATCGGCATGTGCCGCCGCCTGCACGCCGCTGCCAATCAGCAGGGCGGAAGCCGGCGGCGCAGGAGCAAGCAATTGGATGCCCAGCAGGGTTACCGCTGCTGTGCGTCGTGCGGTCACGGTCGGACCATCGAGGATCGCACGCCGTTGTCCCGTCTTGCTGTCGAACACAATCACTTCTCCCTGTATTGCAGGGAGTCCATGGCGTGCATTGTCGCCATGCACGGTGATCAGTTTCGTTACGCCAATGTCCGGCGCGATGGCCGGCATCGCGAGCAGTACGCCGCCGCCTTCGATCGGCACTACCTGCCGTTCGGGTGCGGCAATGCGGCCGTCCGCATATTCCTGCGCTGCTTGCGCAACTGCCGGAACCAGTCTGGTATAGGGGAGCGAATGCGCGGTCCGCGCAGCATCGTAGATATGCATGTTGAAAAAATAAAATTGATCGGATGACGGTAAGTATTAAGTTGCAGCGGTGAAGCAGCATTCTTATACCACTTGCAACATGCAGGAACTAATCATGCATTTTTGACTTCATACAAGCCCTTGCGATTTTATTACCGGCCTGTATTGCATCTGCGCTATTTACTCTGTGACGTTTCACTGCTGCATGCAGGTTTGCGCAAACGAGCTTTGCATTTACGAGTCGCAACGTTGCTTGCAAAAACTGCAGGCGATACACGAGCAGAGATAAAAGTAAAACATAGTGGCGCAGAAAATGCCGGCGGCAAAATCCCACCGTTTTTCAATCGACTTGAAAAAGGAATTGCATGATGAAGACAACTACGAATAACGACTCCGGAATGCTGACCGGTCTCTTCCGCGATAGGGACAGCGCTGAACGCGCGTATCGAGGCCTTTCCGATCGCGGCTATACCCACGATGATATCAATGTCGTCATGTCCGATGAAACTCGGAAGCGGCATTTTTCCGATGGCTCGACGACCGAACTCGGCAACAAGGCTGCTGAAGGTGCCGGCATCGGCGGTGCGGTCGGCGGTACGCTGGGCGCAGTCATTGCCGCCATCACTGCTACCGGCGCCAGCCTGGTCATACCGGGCGTGGGCCTGGTCGTCGCCGGCCCTCTGGCCGCTGCGGCGGCCGGCGCAGGCGCAGGCGCCGCAACCGGCGGCCTGCTCGGTGCACTGGTCGGATGGGGCATTCCCGAAGAGCGCGTGAAGCATTATGAAAGCGGCCTCAAGGAAGGCGGCATTCTGATGGGCGTGAAGCCGCGTTCCGACGAAGATGCCGCTTACCTGCACCAACACTGGCGCAGCAGCAACGGCGAACATATCTATGGTCCAGGCGCCAGTACGGACACCATGGGCACCGGCGGCGGACATACCGTGGTCGGCGTGTACGACAACTACACCGATGCGGACAACACGGTCCAGGCACTTCTCGCAGCAGGATTCGCGCGCTCCAGCGTGCAGATGAATCCGGAAAACGAATCGGCAACGGACACCGCGTCAACCACGACCACGACCGACACTTCCCACAGCTCGGGCGGCATCGGCGGATTCTTCCGCTCGCTGTTCGGCGGCGACGATCAAAAGGAACATCACGACGTCTATGCGGAATCGGTGCGCCGCGGCAGCTACGTGGTGACGGTGGATGCCGCAACCGATGACGACGCCGACCGTGCATCCGACATCATGGCACGTCACAACGCGGTCGATATCGACGAACGAGCAAGCCATTGGAAGCAGCAGGGCTGGTCGGGCTACGATGCCAGCGCCCCGCGATATTCCGCCGATCAGATCACAACCGAACGCAGCGCCTATACGCAGGCAAAACCGGCAGCCACTACCCAGGGCGAGACGCGCATTCCGGTCATCCAGGAGGAATTGGCGGTCGGCAAGCGGCAAGTACAGCGCGGCGGCGTGCGGGTATTCCGCCGCATGACGGAGCGGCCTGTCAATGAGGCGGTGACCCTGCGCGAAGAGCATGTCAACATCGAGCGTCATGCCGTCGATAAACCGGCAACGGCAGCCGACCTGGCGGCCTTCAAGGAAGGCACGATCGAGCTGCGCGAAAGCGCCGAAGAAGCGGTCGTATCCAAGACGGCACGGGTGGTCGAGGAAGTCGTGGTGGGCAAGGAAGTGTCGCAGCGTACCGAGCAGATCAGCGATACGGTGCGCAGGACCGAGGTCGAGGTCGAGCAGCTCGGCGCGACGGGAACGGCAGGTGTAACCGGCACAACCCGCAGCACGCTCGACGACGACAGCGATTTCCGTAGCCACTGGCAGACTGCTTATGGTTCATCGGGCGGCCGTTATGAGGACTATGATGCCGCATACCGTTACGGGTCGACGGCAGCCGGCAGCGGCCGCTATCAGAATGCCCAGTGGTCCGATGTGGAACCGCAATTGCGCAGCGACTGGGAGTCCAACCATCCCGGAAGCACGTGGGACAAGGTGAAGGATGCGGTCCGGTACGGCGCTGAACGCGTTGGCGGAAACCGCCGTCACTGATTGATCGGGTGACAGGGCCGGTGGCGTGAGCCGCCGGCTCGCTGACGATTTTTGTGGAAAGCCAGTCTCAGAAATGGGCTGGCTTTTTTACAAACGACTGCAGGAGATAGCAGAAATGGCCATTGATTTGATCAAATCGCTTGTTCAGTCTCACACTATGCCACCTTCGCTCTTTCAGGGGAGGACACTTTACGCTTACGAATAGGACCTGATCTTCCTACCGCACAAAAAGCACCACGAGCGAAACTACCGTCGCCACTGCGAACACGCCCGCCGCGCCGGCCATCAACCGCATTTTCGAGCGCAGTTCTCCGGTCGTCTTGATGAGCTGCGCATTCTGATCCGCCAGCGCCGTGATCAATTCGGCGGATGACACCATCTCCTGTTGCAAGGTGCTTACCTTGTTTTCGAGAAAAGCGATGCGGCTGTCCATGGCCTGCAATGCCTGCAGTTCCGGCGATAACGTTTGCACGGTCTCGACCGGAGCCGGTGCCGGTTCCGCTTCTTCCTTTGCAACCGACTTCCATAATTTTTTCGCGCTGTCCGCGACGAAGGGGGCGTTCTTGACGACGTCCGCCCAAGGGACCAGCTTCAGTGCCGAAATCCAGTTAGTTGCCATTGAATCACCTGTCTCCAAATTGTCCGGATGCCATGTTGATGAGATGCCCGGCGGGTTCCGATCGTTCGCGTGCGGATATGCTTGTGTTATCCCGCGCAAAAGCGGCGCAATACGCGACGAACATCAGCAAGCTGCCAGTGACGAGCAGGAAGCGATCGAATGTACCTGCATGCAGTCCTGCCTCAGACATGCAGCCGATGCCGCAGAATATCAAGCCCATCAAAAAACATCCCCATGTCTGCAGTGAGACGGGCAGGTAGTGCTTATCCATTATGTTTCCGCAGTTCAAAGTTCTATAGAGAAACTCAAGCCGCTTTGGTTCCACATTCCGGAAGACGCTGCACGGTATCAGGCTTCCTGACAATGCAATAGAGATCATGCCGGATACAGGCCGCGCATGCGAGCAAATACGCGCACCAGTCCCAGCAGGCTATCGATGGTCGGCGTTGCCACATCGGCCATTTTCCCGATTTCCTGCACTGCGGTCACAAGCGCATCGATCTCCAGCGCCTTCCCGGCTTCAGCATCCTGCAGCATCGATGTCTTGAAGGCGCCAAGCTTGCGCGTGACCGCCATCCGGTCCTCGCCGCTCTGCGTAATGGGGCAACCGATCTTCGAGCCGATGTCGGCCGCTTCACGCATCGCGGCAAGACAGAAATCGCGCACCAGCGGATCATCGAGCAGCCGGTCGCAGGTGGCGCCGGTGATTGCCGACAAGGGGTTCATCGTCATGTTGCCCCACAGCTTGTACCAGATATCGGTACGGATATCCGTACTCGCCTCGACGTCGAAACCGGCATCGCGCAACAGCATGGCCAATCGGTCCAGCCGCGCCGACATGCCGCCGGCAGGCTCGCCGACGATCAGGCGATTACCGAAGCCGGGATGCACCAGGCCGGGCTCCGGGCTGGTGCTGGACAGATGCACCACGCAGCCGATCACCTGCCTTGTTGGTATGGTCTTCAGCAACGTGCCATCCGGATCCAGCGACGCCAGCCGGGTACCGGCAAAGGGCAGCGCAGGATGATCGAAAAACCACCATGGCACGCCGTTCATCGCGGTGACGACCAGGGTATCGGGCCCCACCAGCGGCGCAATGCGTGCCGCCACATCCGCCAGGGCGGTTGCCTTGACGGCGACGATCACCACATCCTGCACGCCGAGCGCCGCCGGATCTTCTTCCGCGGGCACCGGCACGGCCAGCAAGCGGTCGGCAGTCTGCAAGCGCATGCCCTGAGACCGCAATGCCGCCAGCGTGGCGCCGCGCGCGATCACGCTGACGTCGGCCCGCGTGCCGCCATCGGTCGCGGCAAGCCGCGCCGCCATCAATCCGCCGACCGCACCGGCCCCATATACCGCAATCTTCATTCAAAACTCCGCATGTAAGTATCTCTTCAGGATAAGGGAAAGCCGCTGAACTCCCAAGTTCATCAACGGCCTGTACAGTCGCGCCGTCATTTGGTTCGGCGCGTTGCAGGACTGGCCGGAGAGTCTTCCGGCCCGAGGCGCTCCAGTACGAAATCAATGAAGGTCGTGAGCTTCGGCGTCGCCTGCCGGTCGCGCGGATAGATCAGGTGCATCGGGCGTGGCGGCGGCACATACGCTTCGAGCAGCGACACCAGCCTGCCTGCCTCGACGTCATCGCCCAGCAATACCTCCGACTGCATCACCACGCCATAGCCTCGCAGCGCCGCCATTCTCAGGGCCTGTCCATTGTTGGAGCGAAAGCGGCTGGCCGGAAACTCGGACGCATCGCCTTCTTCACCATTCAGTTTCCAGCGCACCCGCTTGTTCCAGTGGCTGTAATCGAGGCATTGATGCGACGCGAGGTCACGCGGCGTCTTCGGGATGCCGGCGCGTTCGAGATAGGCGGGCGATGCGCAGATCAGCATCCTGTACGGCATCAGCGGCCGCGCCACCATGCCGGAATCGTCCAGCTCGCCGATTCGAATGGCGGCATCGAAGCCTTCTTCGATCAGGTCAACCACCCGGTCGTTCAGTTGCAGATCGAGGCTGACTTCAGGATGCAAAGTGAGGTAGTCGGTCAGGGCAGGGGCGAGCCACTGGGTACCGAAGGACACCGGCGCATTGACTTTGAGTACGCCGCGCGGCGCGGTGCGCATTGCTTCCGCGCCGGATTCGGCCGCCCGGATATCGGCCAGGATGAGACGGCAGCGCTCGCAATACCGATGACCGATTTCCGTCAGGCTCTGCCGCCGCGTGGTCCGCGTCAGCAGCCGTGCTCCAAGCCGCTCTTCCAGGCTGCGGATGTGCTTGCCCACCATCACCGGCGAGATGTTGAACGCTTCCGACGCGGCGGTGAAACTGCCCTTGTCGACCACGGCAACAAAGACTTCCATGCTCAGCAGCTTGTCCATGCATTCCAAACCAATGGTTTTAAATGTTGTAAATATTAATGCATTTATTCATGTGGTTGTGGAATCCATAATCGCTTCACTGACACCGCCGCACCATCGCGGCGACGCAGCAAACAGCAACCCAGGAGGCAATATGAACATTATCGTGATCGGCGCCAGCGGCACCATCGGACGGGCGGTCGTCGAGGAACTCGGCGCACGCCATGACATCATCGAAGTCGGCAGGACCAGTGGCCGGCACCAGGTCGATATCACCAGCATCGCCAGCGTGCAAAGCTTGTTCGAGCGCGTCGGCAAGGCCGATGCGGTGGTGGTCGCCGCCGGCAACCTGCATTTCGGGCCGCTGTCCGAAATGACACCGGCGCAGTTCGGTATCGGCCTGCAGGACAAGCTGATGGGTCAGGTGAATGTGGCGTTGACCGCCCAGCACTACCTGAACGACGGCGGCTCGATCACGCTTACCAGCGGCATCGTCGCCGACGATCCGATCCGCTACGGTGTCAATGCGACCGCCGTCAACGCGGCGGTGGAAGGTTTTGCACGCGCCGCCGCGCTGGAGCTGTCGCGCGGCATGCGCATCAACGTGGTCAATCCGTCGGTGCTGCAGGAATCGATGGCGGCGTACGGCCCGTATTTCCATGGTTTCGAACCGGTGCCGGCCCGCCGGGTCGCGTTGGGATATGTGAAGAGCGTGGATGGTTTGCAGACGGGGCAGGTGATCCGGGTCTGGTAGGCATGATCAGGCGCTACCATCCCGGATGGGAATTGTGGCTCAAACCCGCTGAATGCAGCGGGCCAGGCGGCGGCACCGGCTAACGCCGTGCTCGCGGCCGGAGCGGAAACCGCGCCGAACGGGCAGACCACCCGCGGCGATTCGTCAACGTCTGGTTGCTCAGCCGGCATTCCGCTCCGCTTCATATCCCGCATACGAGTGCTTCAGCGTCGCATGGTTGAGCAGCATCTCCGCCTTGATGCGCTGTCCCGCTTCGTCGTAAATGCGGGTGCGTACCCAGTAGGATTCGGTGCGCTTGCTCTCCGACAGGGCGACGATCTCGCGCCGGATCAAGTAATTCTCACCGACAAACAGCGGTCCGTCGACCATGCGGATCTCCTGGTCGGCGAAGAGGCCGACGACAGGGTGCTTCACCGGAAACCTGGCCAATGGGCTGGTGTACTCGGCGAGCACGCTCACCATCTCCAGCGGAATGATCGCCCGACCCCACGGCGACGATGCGCCGTCGGCATACCAAGGCGAAGTTTCGGTAATGCGTTGCAGTTTCTGCGCGAGCGAAAACGGATAGAGCTTGCCCATGTGCTGATCGGCGTCCATGCGCACCAGCTCATCCTGCGCACCGGTCATGCCAACATGCAGGTCCGACAGGATCACCAGCTTTTCCGGCGGGCGCAGTTGCGCCATGCGTTGCTCCAGCAGGGTCGTTCCATGATCCGGACCGAGGCTGGCGCTGGCTTCGAGCACCGGCGTGCCGTCGGCTTTCTCGGCCCATGCCCGCGCACGCGTGGCGCCCGGCGCGGGCAGTTCGACGAAGGCACGCACCGATTCACCCTCGACCACCATGTTCTGAAAATGCGAGGAGAAGCAGCCGCGCTCGAACCAGGCATTGCCCCACAGGTGCGCCAGCAGCGGAACGAACTGGCTGAAGTGGGTTGGTCCTTCGATTGGCCCGGCGCGAAAGCCGAGCTTCTCGGCCATGGCGTCGTCATGGATGGAGGTATGGCCGCTGTATTCCTGTTCGGCCAGCATCTGGCGCGGCTGGCGTAAGGGGCCGCAGAGGGAGAGGGAGGTCTGGAAGGTCATAGTGTGGAAATTATGTTGATATCACTGTCTCTCGGAACACCTCGGTAAGGTTCCCTCCCCCTCGTAGGGGGAGGGAACCAGCCAGGGATTGCTCATGAACCAGCAGTATTAATAGCTAGTGTGTAAAAGCGATTACTCGAAATCCGGTTCATCCCACCATGGGAAGAACGGCGGCATGTCGGTCGATACCTTGTTCGGGAAAACCGCCGGGCGCTTTTCCAGGAAGGCGGTGACGCCTTCGCGGGCATCCGCCGATTGGCCGCGTGTCTGGATGGAGCGGCTGTCGATGCGGTGGGCGTACATCGGGTGCGGCGCAGCCGCCATGCGCCACATCATCTGGCGCGCCAGGGCGACCGATACCGGCGCCGTGTTGTCGGCTATCTCGCGGGCGATCGCGTGCGCGGCCGGGAGCAGTTCATCGGGTGCGTGCAGCGAGCGGACCAGTCCGCGCGCCAGTGCCTCGTCGGCATTGAAGATACGGCCGGTCATCGACCATTCGAGCGCGGTCTGCATGCCGACGAGCTGCGGCAGAAACCAGGACGATGCGGCCTCTGGCGTGATGCCGCGCCGTGTGAATACAAAGCCGAAGCGCGCTTCGGTGGATGCCAGGCGGATGTCCATCGGCAGTTGCATCGTCGCGCCGATACCGACCGCCGCTCCGTTGATCGCGCCGATGACCGGCTTCAGGCTTTGATAGATGCGCAGGGTGTTGGTGCCGCCGCCGTCGCGGTAGACATCGCCCACCTTGAGCGATTCCCGCGTGAGATCGCCGGGATTGGCCTTGCGGTCGAACGTCGTGCCGCCCGACGACAGGTCGGCGCCGGCGCAGAAAGCCCTGCCGGCGCCGGTGACGATCACCGCCCGCACATTGTCATCGGCATCGGTCTCGTCGAACAGCGCAATCAGTTCCTCGCGCATCTTCGCGTTGTAGGCATTGAGTTTTTCGGGGCGGTTGAGCGTGATGGTGGCAACGCCCCGGTCTACGCTGTAGAGGGTGGTTTCAAGAGTGGGTAATGGCATGAAAGTCTCCGTACGGTGAAGGATGTCCGCGCCGGCGTCGGCGGCCGGCAGGCATCGCGGTTCTTGTTGTCGATGAGTGAAAGGGCGATTTCAGCCGCCCAGCATTCCCGCCAGGCGCTGGCGGACCAATCCCTCTGCCTCGGCCATGATGCGGTCGATGAGTTCCTTGACGGTGGGCACGTCGCGGATGAGGCCGGCCACCATGCCGCAGGACCATGCGCCGGCGTCCATGTCGCCTTCGAGCATGATGCGCGGATAGACGCCCGCCACCTCGGCGGCGATGTCCTCGAACTTCAGCGAAGTGCCGAGGCTGCGCTCTTTCTCCAGCAGGCGCTCCACCGCGGTGTTGGTGAGCACGCGTTCGGTATTGCGCAGCGGGCGCATGACAAGGCGGGTGTCCAATTCGCTTGCGGCGACGATTGCCTGCTTGACGTTTTCGTGCACCGGTGCTTCCTTCGTGGCGATGAAGCGGGTGCCCATGTTCATGCCTTCCGCGCCCAGCGCCAGCGCCGCCACCAGCGAGCGGCCGTCGGCCATGCCGCCGGAAGCGACGAAAGGAATCTTGAGTTCTTCGGCCGCGCGCGGCAGCAGGATAAAGTTGGGAATGTCGTCTTCGCCCGGATGGCCGCCACATTCGAAACCGTCCACGCTCACTGCGTCGCAGCCGATTGCCTCGGCTTTCAACGCGTGGCGGACCGCGGTGCATTTATGGATCACCTTGACGCCGGCTTCCTTGAGCGCGGGCAGCCACTTCTGCGGATTGTTTCCCGCCGTCTCGACAACCTTCACCCCGCCGTCGATGATGGACTTGATGTAGCCGGGGTAATCCGGCGGCGTTACCGAGGGCAGGAAGGTGAGGTTCACACCGAAGGGCTTGTCCGTCATTTCCCTGCAGCGGCGGATCTCGTCGGCGAGTGCGGCTGGCGTGCGCTGCGTCAGGGCGGTAATGATGCCGAGACCGCCGGCATTGGAGACCGCCGCGGCAAGCTGCGCGTAGCCGACGAAGTGCATGCCGCCCTGGATGATGGGATGCTCGATGCCAAAAAGTTCGGTGATCCTTGTCTTCATAGGTCCTCTAACGAAAATAGTGTTTAAGCGCCTGATGGCAAAGTTGCTGCATGTTTCTGAATGGCGGGTGGTGATGCCCCTGAAGTCTCATCGCACACTACAGCAGCGATGTGCGCCGGGTTCTGCGATTGCGCAGGCAATCGGCCATCGAAAGCGCGGCGGATTTCGGGCCGCGGGATGGCCGGGATCGGGATGCGGAATGTTTCGGTATCATTCCGACAGTAGTTTCTCACTGCGGAATCGAGTTTCATTATCATTTGATCTCAATATAACGTCAACCGCGATTTGGCGCACGTTCCGTTGCAAGACCTCACGCCAGGGTGTGTCGATGCCGACCGCTCGGCAACGGTTATATCGCTTACGGATAAGTTTGCGACCGGAGGAAGCAAGGGGCATTTGCGCTGCAATCTGAAACCGATACGCGGGCAAAGGGTCGGATACGTAACGACTCGCTGTCAACAAACCACATGCATTCAGGCGTTGAACGCCATCAGGAGGGTCATCATGAAAACAGTCCCGCAGTCGCCGGCGGAATGCACGAACATCCTGTTGTCCTTGCTGCCCGAGAAGGATTACCAGGCATTGCTGCCTTACCTCGAATACGTCGAGACGCCGATGCATACCGTTCTCTTCGAACGAAACAAGCCGATCCACTATGCGTATTTCCCTCTGATCGGTGAACACTCCATTCTCGCGACCATGGAGAACGGCGCGGCGGTGGAGGTGGGGACGGTCGGGTTTGAAGGATTTTCCACGGTGGACCTGATACTGGGAAGCGGCATTGCCACCGAGTCGACCGTATGCCAGATCCCGGGCAATGCGCTTCGGCTTCCCGCCGGCGTCTTCAAGGAAATGACCGCCGGTGATACGCCATTGCGCCGTATCACGCTGCGCTATCTCAGCGCCTATCTCAGCCAGGTATCGCAGTCGGTGGCATGCAACCGGCTGCACGCCACCGAACAACGGCTCGCGCGCTGGCTGCTCATGAGCCATGACAGGATGCAACAGCAGGAATTCCAGATCACCCAGGAATATCTGGCAATGATGCTGGGAGTGCATCGGCCCAGCGTCAGTCTTGTCGCTACCACACTGCAGCGGGCAGGCCTGATCGACTACAAGCGCGGACGGGTCAAGATCATCGACCGCGAAGGCCTGGAGGATGCGGCATGCGAATGCTATGGACTCGTCAGAGCGCAGTTCCAGAGGCTGCTGGGAAGCGGTTTCGGGTGAAAGTGAATGGCGTGTCGTTGATGGCGGGCTCGCATCAGGAAAGAAGGGATGTGCGCCGGTGCGATAACCCTGCTGCAGGCCGGCGCGGCCAGAAAAATGGTGTCGCGCTGCCGGTATAGTTGCGATAGTCGTCCCCGTAGGCCGCTTTCAGGCGCGCTTCCTCATGCAGCGAACCGAGCAGGAAGTAAGCGGTGCTGACGAGGTTGAATGTCAGGCGGCGCGTGGTCATGTGCGGCGTCAGCCAGAAGATCGGGATGCCGGAAAAATTCAGTGGATGGCGGCTCCACAGGAAAGGGCCGCTGATGGAAAGGCTGCCGTCGGCGGCGCGCTCCGGTCCCTGTGCGACCGGGCCGGCGGGTATGGTTTCGCCCCGCAAGCCCGCACGCAGATTGTCCAGCCCCGCCAGCCGGCTGATGCCGACCTGGCGCGCGGCGATCACGATGTGCGCGAAGCCGGCCGCCTGTCCGGCCCGCATCGCCAATGCCATCGGGCCATGCGCCCGGTACAGCGTGCGCGCCGGCAGGCGTGCGCCGTAGGCGATCAGTAACCCGAAGGTCGCCACCGACTGGCCCACAGAACATCCGGTATCCCGCGTCCCTGCGCCGTTCGCCGAACATTTTGCCAGCCAGCCGCTTGCACCTGTCGCTGGCCAATGCGCTGTGCACGAGCGCGAAGGCAATTGTTGCCCATCCGATCTTTGCTGCGGTCTGCATCCATCCTCCATGATTCTTCGCTCATCATGCGTGAAGCAAAAACAGGACCGGCATGGCGATTTCCGCCGGGAGACAAGGGCTCGGCACGGCTTGATCCAATTCAAGTAACGCGTTCCTACCGATGCCCAAGGCTTGCATTTCACACCATTGGTTCCTACGGTATCAGTTGCCATGCAATTTTCGGGACGACAATGCCGACCAGTTACTGTAAAAAATTCCTCACCACAGCCATGACAGCCGCCATGGCCTTGCTCATTGCAAGCGCCGGCGCCCAAACGCCGCCTGCAGCCGATGGCGGGTCAGCCGCAACGGGAAAGCAGCAGACATTGGCATTGTCGGCACCGGCCCAGCCGGTGAAACTGGAACCCGGCTCCGTCACCTTCATCGGCAACGCCACGGTCATCATCCGCTATGCCGGGCTGACCATTCTGACCGACCCGAATTTCCTGCATAAGGGCGACCATGTGCATCTCGGCTATGGGTTGACGTCGGAGCGGCTTACCGATCCGGCGATCGATTTCGACAAGCTGCCGCCGATCGACCTGGTTCTGCTGTCGCATCTGCACGGCGACCACTTCGATCACCTGGTGGAAAAAAAGCTCAAGCGCGATATGCCGATCGTCACCACCGTCGACGGCGCCGCCGGACTGGAGCAACTCGGCTTCACCAACCGCTATGGCCTCAATACCTGGGATACGCTCACCGTCACCAAGGGTGATACAACGCTGCGCATCAACGCGATGCCCGGACGGCACGGTCCGCCGGTGCTGGCCGGGCTGTTGCCGGATGTGATGGGATCGATGCTGGAATTCAGTGTCGCCGGCGGGAACGGCAACGGAACGCCTCCGTACCGCATGTACATCAGCGGCGACACGCTGGTGTACGACGACATTCAGGAGATTCCGCGGCGCTATCCGGATATCGATCTTGCGTTGCTGCATCTCGGCGGCACCCGCATCCTCGGCGTGATGAAGGTGACGATGGATGGCGAGGATGGGGTGCGCATGATGCAAATCATCGCGCCGCATCATGCCATCCCGATTCATTACAACGATTACACCGTGTTCAAGTCACCACTGAGCGATTTCCAGAAAGCGGTCACCGAGGCCGGCCTGCAGGACAAGGTGACGTACCTTAAGCACGGCGATACCTACCGTTTCCGCCAGCAGAAAAAATAGGAGATCAGGCAGGCTCGACCAGCTTGAGTCCGACGATGCCGGCCAGAATCAGGCCGACGCACAAAAGGCGCGCGGTGGAGGCGGAATCGCCGAACAGGAAGATGCCGAGGGTCACGGTGCCGATCGCGCCGATGCCGGTCCATACCGCATAGGCGGTGCCGATCGGCAGCGTCTTCATTGCCAGGCCGAGCAGGCCGACACTCAGGATCATCGACAGCGCCGTGCCCACGCTGGGCCAGAGGCGGGTGAAGCCTTCGGTGTATTTGAGTCCGACCGCCCAGCCGATTTCAAACAGGCCCGCGATAAATAAAATAATCCACGCCATGTAATCTCCATGAAAAGTGATGGTCTGTGCGTCTGTGATAAGAATGAAGGATGGCGGCTATTGTAGAGGGCGGTGAACAAATGCGTTGCTATACTCGCCGTTGCGCCGGATTGATGGCCGGCAATCACGATTGCATGTTGAAAGGCAGCGATGAACATCCTGTTTTACGGCTATGGAAGCGCGGCAAGCGACTGGACGAAAACGCTCTCGCGACTGCTGCCGCAGGCAAGTATCCGCATCTGGGAACCGGGCGATGCGTCTCCCGCCGATTACCTGATCGTACGCAATCCGCCGCCGGCGATGCTCGCGGCGCGCGCCGGCCTGAAGGCGGTATTCAACCTCGGCGCCGGCGTCGATGCGCTCTTGCGGCTGCGCGCCGAACACGACTGTCCGGCGCTCGACCAGGCATTGGTCATCCGGCTGGAAGATGCGGGAATGGGCGTGCAGATGGTTGACTATGTCAGCCACGCGGTATTGCATTTCCAGCGCCGCTTTCACGAGTATGAACGCCAGCAGCGCGCCGCCGTCTGGCAGCCGTTGCCGGTCACGCCCAAGGCGGCATTCCCGGTCGGCGTCATGGGCGCCGGCGTGCTGGGAGGGGAGGTTGCAGCCGGACTTTGCCGGCTCGGCTTTCCGGTGCGTATCTGGAGCCGCACTGCCAAGGAGATCGCCGGCTGCACGAGTTTCGCCGGGTCGGAGCAGTTGCCGGCATTCGCGCAGGACCTGAAGGCGCTTGTCAACCTGCTGCCGCTGACCGCGGCAACGCGGGGCATCCTGAACACCACGTTGTTTGACCGGCTGGCCGATGGCGCCTTTCTGATCAATGTGGCGCGCGGCGCGCATCTGGTGGATGATGATTTGCTGGCCGCGATCCGGCGTGGAAAAATCAATGCCGCACGGCTGGATGTGTTCAACGCCGAGCCGCTGCCGGCCGGACATCCTTTCTGGCAGGAGCCGGCGGTTTATCTGACACCCCATACGTCGGCCGAAAACGATATGACGCAAAGCCTGGAGCAGATCGCCGACAGGATTCAGGCAATCGAAACCGGGCAGCCGGTCACCGGGGTGGTGAACTGGCAGGATGAGTATTGAACGGGCGCTTTTTTGCAAGCACGATCATGACAATACACTTCAGCGACACGCCGCAACGGGTGCTCGTCACCGGCGCGACAGGCTTCATCGGGCAACTGCTGGTGCGGGAACTGCTGGCGGACGGGCACCGGGTCATCGTGCTGACGCGTGATCCCGCGAAGGCGGCGGCCCTGCTCGGTCCGCAGGTGCGCTGCATCGCCGGCATGCAGGACCTGCCCGCGGAAGAACACATCGAAGTCATCATCAACCTGGCCGGCGCGCGTATCCTCGGCTGGCGCTGGACCGCGTCGCGCCGCCGGATATTGTTGCAGAGCCGGGTCGGACTGACCGACGGCGTCGTGGCATGGATCGCGGGGGCGCACCACAAGCCGCGTCTGCTGCTGTCGGCATCGGCGATCGGCTACTACGGTATCCAGCGGCAGGGCGACACCACTCCATTGGATGAAAACAGCCCGCCCCAACGAATATTCATGTCGGAGCTGTGCCAGGCCTGGGAAGCATCCGCACGGAAAGCCGCGGTGTACGGCGTGCAGGTGATGCAGATGCGCTTCGGCCTGGTGCTCGGCAAGGGCGGCGCGCTGCCGATGATGCTGCTGCCGATCAAACTTGGTGTCGGTGGACCGCTCGGCGGCGGGCGCCAGTGGTTATCATGGATTCATGTGCAGGATCTGCTGCGCGGCATGGCGCACCTGTGGCGCCTGAGCGAGCAGCAATCCGCCGCCGGCATGCCCGACATCGGCGGCGCCTATAACTTCACCGCGCCGGGGAGCGTGTCTCAGCGCGAATTCAGCAACATCGCCGCCGCGCTGCTGCGCCGGCCCGGCTTTCTGCCCACGCCGGGCTGGCCGATGCGGCTGGCGCTGGGCGAGCAGTCGGACCTGTTGCTGGAAGGGCAGCGCGTCGTGCCGCAGCGGCTGCAGGCGAGCGGCTTCGTTTTCCGGTATCCGGAGTTGCGCGTCGCGCTGCGCGACTGCATCGGTTGAGCCGGAGCGCAACGGGATATTTCCTGCGGCAGGCGGTCTCATCATCGGCGCATCACGAACGCAATACGACTTTTCCGGAGCCTACTTCATGCACGACTTCAAGCGACTGCTGATCCTGCTGGCTGCATGCGGGACGCTCACTGGTACGCCCGCCGCGCACGCCGCAGACGAAAACGACTTCAACGGCGCGTGGATTGCATGGATATGCCCGTCTGGTGCCAGCAGGGACTTGGGCAAGTGCGCCAATTTCGTGATCGAGCTGATCCAGAAGGACAATAAATTGTGCGGCACCCATGTGTTCGCCACGCCCGGCGCCAGCCAGATGGATGAGGGCGACGCCGCTTCGCTGACCGGCGAGATCGCCGGCAATACCGCGTCCGTCGTCGTGCTGAGCAGCAGGGTATCGCCGCCGCTGAGGGTGTCGGGCGAGCTCAAGCTGACCAAGAGCAACCGCCTGCAGTGGCGCCGCCTGGAAAATCCGTCAGGCGATCATTTGCTGCCCGAATCGGCCGCCTTCACCAAGTCGCGCAGCAAGACCCTGCGCACCGCCGCCTTCGAGCGCGACCTCCAGCTCGCCTGCGCGGCGCAGCTCACCCCGCCGCCGCCGAAGGAAGCGCCGCCCGAACCCGCATTGCGGCCCATCCCGACGGACCGGATCGAACAAACGAAATAGGGCTCAGCTCAACAGCTTCGGTTCTCCTTCCAGCACCAGCAGATACATCCCGTTTTCATCCGGGCCGAAGTAGGCCTTCGCGCGGTAATACACCTGTTTGTCCACCGGGAACGGCTCACCGACCGGTGGCATGTAGTCCAGTTCCTGGATGCCGTAATCGGTCCTTGCGCCGTCGGCTTGCTGGTGAATGATTTGAACATGCATATCGTGCGCTCCATGGTCGGTGTGGGAAACAAATAGAGTCGCCGATCGCGAAACGGTTGCAGTGATCGCAGGAATTGTTGCACCGATCCGCGATCGAATCTTCTGCTCCGCAGGGTGGTCCAATCCTGATGAAATCAAGTGGAGATTCCATGCCGACTCAATTCACAGGAGCATGCGCGTGCGGCGCCATCCGTTATGCATGCAGCGAACCGCCCCTTGGTATGTTCAATTGTCATTGCCGCGATTGCCAGCGAGCCGGCGGTGGTCCGTTCTCGCCGATGCTGGCGATGGCCGCGCATACCGTGCGTATCGACGGCGCGCCGGCGTTCTATACCGCGCAGGCGAGCGGCGGGAATCATGGAACCAGCGGATTCTGCGCTGCCTGCGGAACGCAGTTGTTTGCCAAGAATCCCGACCATCCCGATGTGCTGATGATCAAGGCAGGCAGCCTGGATGAGCCGGCCGCCTTCAAACCGGTCGCCGACATCTGGACTGTCAACGCATTGCCGTGGGTGCATTTCGATCGGCATATTCCAAAGGTGTTCAAGTCGCCGCCGGTGCTGGAAAAGGACAATCTGGTCCGGTTCTGAAAAGAAATCTTGGCGGATTTCTGCGCTCGATTGGCCGGCGTTTGTGCTAGCACAGGCATCCGTGGCCGCACGGTTGACTCCCCACAAAAAGCCCGCAGCCGGCAGCGGTTATACCTGTCATACGACATGACAAGGAGCGCGAGATGAATGACGGTGTACGACTTCCGGACTTCAATGTGCTGGTGGCACTGCACCAGCACGACCCAGAAGCCTTTGAGGCATTTCGCAGGCATTTGCTGCGCGAGGCCGTGGATTATGCGCCGGTGATTCACCGGCCCGCGTTGGAGAAATTGCTCACCCGCATAGAAACCGCCCGTGAATCGGCCGCCACGCCGATGGAAGCGGTGCTGATTGCCTCGCGCATGATGCAGGACTCGATGAACCAGCTGATGACCACCTGGGAGCATGCACAGCAAGCGGTTGCCGGGCTGCAGGCATCGCTGCTCATCGAGCGTGTGCGCAACCGGTAAACCACTTGCCGGTTTCCGGAATCCTGGGCATTATCAGCATGCAATACTTGCGTGAAACGCCCAGGACAAGCTCTTCCTGATTTCCCTTCCCAATAGCAAGCCAGCGCATGGTTTGTAAGCCAATCGCCAGTTCGTGGCTTTTTTCTTGCTTCCGGTTTACAGGGTTGTTTTCAATAGATACACTATGTAAAAGCAAAACCATGTTCTGCATTGCAGAATTGGGAATAGCTGGCATCCGGTTTCGGCGTTGCAAGTGATTCTAACGTTGCTGCAATAACCTCCTGAATGCAGCAGGCCCATCGGTCTGCAAATCGGTCCGTCGGAACGACTCCCATCGGATCACGGTATCACTCAATAATTATCAAGGAGACAGGTTGTGAAGAAACCATCATTGAAGGTTGGCGTACTCGTTCTGGGCAGTGCACTTTGGCTGGCAGGCTGCGGCGGCAGCGACGATCCGGCACCGACACCACCGGCGCCGGAAGATAAGCGCCTGCAGGACGACCGCGCCTTCGTACCACCGAATTTCACCACGGCGGCCGACTTTGAAGCCGGTGCGAACGGCGCGGCCAGCTTCCGCGCCCTGACGGACTCCACCCTTCAAACCGACCGCTGGACCGGCGTGCTGAACGGCGCCGGCTACCGGATCGAAGTGCCGAGGAACTGGAACGGCAAGCTGGTGATGTACGCGCACGGCTATGTCGGCACCGTTGCCCAGCTGGCGATCACGATGCCGTCGATCCGCCGTCACCTGATCGAAAACGGCTACGCATGGGCCGCATCGAGCTACAGCAAGAACTGGTACGACGTGCGCGCAGGCGTGGAAGACACCAATGCGCTGGCACTCAATTTCACCAAGATCGCCGCTGAAAAGGGCCGCACCCTCGCCGCACCGACCCGGACTTACATCATCGGCCATTCAATGGGCGGCCATATCGCCGGCGCAGCCGTCGAGGCGGAAACACTCGCCACCGCGAACAACAAGGTGACGTATAACGGCGCCGTGCCGATGTGCGGCGTGATGGGCGATACCGAACTGTTCGACTATTTCGCCGCTTACCAGGCTGCTGCGCAAACCTTGGCCGGCCGCGCAACGCATCCGCCCGAGCGTTTCGGCGAGATCGCCACGGAAGTCCGCAATTCGCTGTTCACCACCTTCAGCACCGTGCCCACGGCGCAGGGAGCAAGGCTGGCGGCGATCGTTCAGAACCTGACAGGCGGCGCACGCCCGGTCTTCGCACAGGGCTTCGGCAACACTGGGTTGCAGAACGTCGTGTGGGGCACGTTCGGCAGTGACGGCACCGTCAATGGCATCCTGACCAAGAGCCCGCTCGATACCCGCCGCTTCACTTACCAGCTGGACAACGATCCGGCGCTGACGGCCGACGAAACCGCGCTGAACGCGCAGATTCCGGACCGCACCGGCGATCCTGATGCAAACCGTCTGCGTCGCGACGGCCTGCGCTGGATTCCGAAGGTCAACGGCAAGTTCAATGTGCCGGTGGTCAGCATTCATACGCTCGGCGACATGTACGTGCCGTTCAGCATGCAGCAGATCTATCGCAAGCGTGCGGATGAGAACGGCAACGGCAACCTGCTGGTACAGCGCGCAATCCGTGCGCCAAGCCACTGCGACTTCACCGTGGCAGAGCAGGTCGACGCGTTCACCGCGATGATCAACTGGGCGGAGAACGGCGTGAAGCCGGCTGGTGACGATGTGATGACACCGGCGACGGTTGCCAGCCCGACCTACGGTTGTGCATTCACCCGCAACGCGGCCACAACGCCGGAGGACAGCGCGACGACAATCGGTACCCGTACCGCGATTGCGCCGATGCTGACCGCCTGCCCGGCGCGCTGATCGGTTCTTCCAGGCAGTAAGAAAACGCCCGCCTCGTGCGGGCGTTTTTCATTTGAAGCGCTTTTCTCCCCGTCATTCGTTAAATCATCATCAGAACCAAACCTGATCGAAAAAGTCTATCGGTGATAACTTTTCAAATCGGTTCATGGTTGCCGCACCTCTTCCGCACAACGAGTCACATCGTCTTCAAAATCTTGGCAGCTATCAGTTACTTGATACCCCGTATGAGGCGGTGTTCGACGAGATCGTCTCGCTTGCCGCCAGGATATGCGGCGTTCCCTATGCCGCAATTTCATTGATAGACACCAACCGGCAATGGTTGAAAGCGGTATATAAGCTAAACAATTTGACCGAAATTCCGCGCGACATCAGTTTCTGCGGTCATGCCATCCTCCAGGACGGCATCATGCACATTCCCGATGCAAGGGAAGACGAACGATTCTGGGATAACCCGCTGGTAACGGGCGAGCCGAATATCCGCACCTACGCCGGCATGCCGCTGAAAAGCGAAGAGGGCTACAACCTGGGCGCGCTCTGCGTGCTTTCCAACCAACCGGTCAAACTCAATGAAGGACAGCTTGAGTCGCTGCGGCAACTCGCCCATGTGCTGATGACCCTGTTCAAGGCAAGAAAGAAGGAGGCGCGCCTTGCCGTGCTGGGTGATGTCCTTGACCAGGTGACGGACGAGATCATCCTGGCCGACGCGCAGACGCTTCAATGCACCTATGCCAACAAGGCGGCATGCCTCGCCTTCAACTGTAATGAGGAAAACATCGTCGGGCAGAAGCTGCCGGACATGCTGCGCACGGAAACGCAGATTGATGGCGACGCGGTCACGGGCATCCTGAAAACCAGCCCGAACAAGCGGGTGATGCTGGAGCTGATCCGGCGAAGGCAGGATGCGCCGCCGGAGGACGCGGAACAGGTGATCGAGCTGCGGCTGCAACGTCTGAGCGTCGGCAAACGGAACAAGATCGTCGCCATCGGGCACGACATTTCCGAACGCAAGAAGCTTGAGAAGGTAAGGGCCGATTTGCAGGAAAACCTCGAACGGCATAACCGCGAGCTCGGCGGTGCATACGGACGACTGAGTGAAGAACTGGCGATCGCAAAAGAGATGCAATTGCGTTTCCTGCCTGCGCCGAAGTGCATCAACAAGGTGTGCTTCGACTGGATGTTCCAATCGTCCAGCTATCTCGGCGGCGACATCTTCGATTACTTTACCCTGGATGACAGTCACGTCTGCTTTTATGTGATCGACGTTTCCGGACACGGGTTGTCCGCCGCATTGCTTGCATTCAATGCGCAGCAGCAGATGTTTTCCTCGCGGGGCGACATGCTGACCCTCATACAACGGCTGGACGGCAACGTCGGCGAAGCCGCATCGCAGGTGGTGGCGGATTTCAACCGGAAATTCGGCGCCATGAAGGAAAGCAGTCTTTACCTGACGATGATCTACGGCATCCTCGATACGGTCAGCGGCGAGCTGGCGCTGGTGCAGGCAGGCCACCCGCCGCCGCTGCTGAGCGAACCGGGCAGCAGTTCCCTGAAGTCGATCGGCAACGGCGGTCTGCCGATCGGCATCCTGGATCAGGCCGAATTCGAATCCCATACCCTGCGCATGCGCCCCGGCTCCCGGCTCTACCTGTACTCCGACGGCATCCCGGATTGCCCGAATCCCGAGGAGGAATTGTTCGGGCAGGAGCGCATGGAACGCTTGCTCGAACAAACGCATGATGCGCCGCTGGCGGAAGTCCAGAGCGCGGTCGCCAATGCGCTGGCAGGCTGGCATGGAAGAAACCGTGCCTTCGGCGATGACATCACCTTCCTGACGGTCGAGTATTTGAAGAGCGACGAGCGCGGAGTGGCGCCGTCCATGCCGCATTGATGCTGCCTGTCACGGCACGATCGCCGGCCGGTCGTTGGCTGATCGTGATGATGGCCGGCATGCCGCCATGTGTCGGCGCACAGGACTGGAACAATCCTTCCATGGCGCCGCCGGGCGACGCTGCCGCGGAGGAGGCATCGTCGAAAGCGAGGATGCGTCTCGGTTTCGACTATCCCTTGCGCACCAGCGCCGGCGGCGCGACCGCGGGCGCCGGCACCCAGGGCGCGCCGGCTGTTTCCCCAACGCTGCAGGCGGAACTCAGGCTCAACCCGGCCAGCTACTGGTTCGGCAGCGTCACGTTTTACCGCTACCTGATGTCCGACCGGCAGCAACCGTGGAACCCGGACTTCACCTATTCCTTCGGCTATGACGACTGGCATCCGAATACCTTCAGCCTCGTCTACGGCAACTACACCGGCAACCGGCTGCAGCCGGAACAGGGCGAAACCGTCAGCCGCTTCCGGCAGGGCAACTGGTCACTCGGCTACAAGTTCCGCATGCCGCAGATGCTCGATCCGATCTTCAAGGCCGATGCCAGTCATGACGTGAACTGCAGTGTGAATGCCAATGTCACGCCGCGCTACACCGATCTCAGGACCTTGTCGATCCGGAAGTACAAGCATTCCCTGTCGCTCGGGTGCCGGTACATGCTGCCGAACAAGCTGTATGCGAACGCCACCCTGTTCTACTACCCCGACCGCATCCGCCAGCAGCCATGGGACCCCGATTTCACCTACGGCTTCGGTTACTTCGACTGGCGACCGGGAACGATCACCGTGCAGTACAACAACTATGCCGGCAACCGTTACGGCTGGCGTGACCCGAGCGGGCAGGGCGGCTTTCGCCGCGGCAGTATTTCCATTTCATGGTCGGCAAACTGGTGAGGCACGGTAGCGAAATGCAACGAATCATGCGCATTGTTAAAACTTATAGACCTTCAGGCAGTCAACTCTCTAGGAGCCTCGTGCTGACATTGCCATGAGGCTTCAGTCATGCGGCCTGATGAAAGGCGATACAGCCTGAATAACGATGATGCGCCTGTGCGTGCCGCAATAAAAAGAGCAGAAAACATGGAACTGATTGACGTAAAAAAAGAAGGCGATATCGCGATCATCAAGCCCATCATCAAGCGGCTGGATGCGTCGGTCGCACTGAGATTCAAGGATGCGGTACTCAAAGTGATCGAATCGGGCGAGAACGCACTCGTCCTCGACCTAGAATCCGTGCAGTTCATGGATTCAAGCGGCCTGGGTGCGATTGTGTCGGTGCTGAAATCGCTCGGCAACCGCGGCACGCTCGCCGTCTGCAATCTCAAGGGAGCAGTGCTGAGCCTCTTCAAGCTCACGCGCATGGACAAGGTCTTCGCCATCGAACCGACCCAGGCCGATGCGATCAACAGGCTGCGCGCCTGATTGTCGATACAGGAAAGCCGTTCGTGAAAGCAATGATATTGGCAGCGGGAAAGGGGACGCGCGTACGTCCGCTTACCAACGTGCTGCCCAAACCGATGATCCCCCTGATACGCAAGCCGGTGATGGAGTCCATCATCGAGCATCTCGCGCAGCACGGGTTCGATGAAATCTTCATCAATACCAGTTACCTGTCGGCCGCCATCGAGGATTATTTCCGCGATGGCGAGCGATTCGGCGTACGCATCGCCTATTCCTACGAGGGCAACCTCGAGGATGGGCGCTTCGTCGACCGGCCTCTCGGCTCGGCCGGCGGCATGCGCAAGATCCAGGATTTCTGTGGGTTCTTCGACAGCACCTTCGCCGTACTGTGCGGCGATGCGCTGATCGATGTCGACCTGACCGAGGTGCTGGCATTCCATCGTCAAAAGAAGGCGCTCGCCACCATCGTCACCAAGACGGTGCCCATCGACGATGTCAGCAAGTACGGCGTCGTGGTCACCGATGACGAAGGGCGGGTGCAGCGCTTCCAGGAGAAACCCGCGCCCGCCGATGCGGCATCGACCAACGCGAATACCGGCATCTACCTGTTCGAGCCGGAAGTGTTCGATTACATACCGCAAGGACAGGAATACGATATCGGCGGCCAGTTGTTTCCATCGCTGATCGAGCGTGCCGCGCCGGTGTATGCGCTGGCGCTGCCGTTCCAGTGGGTGGACATCGGATCGGTCACCGACTTCTGGCTGGCGACGCGGCTCGTACTGTCGGGGCAGGTGAAGGGATATCGCCTGCCCGGAACCGAAGTGCTGCCCGGCGTCCGGGTCGGCCTCGGCGTGCGCGCCGACTGGAGCAAGATCCGCATATCCGGCCCGGTCTACATCGGCAGCGGCAGCTACATCGGCGACGACGCGCTCATTGAGGGGCCTGTCGTCATCGGGCCGAACTCCGTCATCGAGCCCGGCGCGCAGGTGCGCAACAGCATCGTCGGGGAGTACACCCGGCTGTCTTCCGTGGCGGCGCTGTCGGACCGCATCGTGTTCGCCGGCAAGCTCATCGATCCCTATGGCGAGGTGATCGACATCGACGATGCCGATATCGGCTGGCTGCTCGACGATGCGCGAAAAGCCCTGGTTTACGACCCGATACATGACGCGTTGCGCGACGCCATGCAGCCAAAACCTTCTTCCGCACGTTAAAGGACTGGAGCGGTATGCCCATCAATTTGCAAGCCTCCGACGACAAGACACCGGGTGACGCCGCCGTGATCCGGCGCATGCGCTTCGTGGTGCCCGCGACGCTGGACGAGGTGCGCGCCATCGCCCAGGCGCTGCGTGCCTTCATGGCGGACTTCCTGCCGGAAGAGTGCTGCGATGCGATCGAACTCGGCGTCGTCGAGGCGCTGACCAATGTCGTCGTTCACGGCTATGCGGCGCGGGAACGGGAGTCGATGGAACTGTTGTTCGAGCAGTCGCTGTCGTCTGCCGTGGTCAGGGTGACGGATAGCGGCACGCCGATTCCCGATGAAGCATTGAAGAGCAGGAAGGGACAGGTGTTCGAGTTCGACCCGACCGATGTCGAGAATCTGCCGGTCGGCGGCATGGGGCTGTCGCTGATCAATGAATTATTCGATGTGGTGCTGTACGAGACCACCGACGGCGTGAACCGCCTGTTGATGACGAAGCGCTTCGGCACTTATGGCGGCGATGGCGAAGCGCCCGTACCGGGGCGTAGTCCTGATTCCGGAGCATAGCGAAAGGAACCAGGGTTGGATTTTTACTTCAAGCAATTCGAGCATCGCAGGCCACCGCCGCCGTTGCCCCATTCTCCCCGCAGGGAACTGCTGTGGCAGTTCCTCGCCGTCATCGCCCTGGTGCTCGGCGCCAACTACATCCGCTGGCGCTGGACCGATTCCCTTAATTTCGACGCGCTGTGGTTCGCCATTCCGCTGGCGCTTGCGGAGACCCTGGCCTATATCGGACTGGTGCTGTTCACCATCAACCTGTGGAAGGTGCGGGATTATCCCCGTCTCCCGCCACCCCGCGAAATCGGCGAATGCGCGGACAATCCGGGCGACGAGCATCGTCCCATATCGGTGGACATTTTCATCACCACGTATAACGAAGAGGAAGAACTCGTCCGCCTGTCCATCCGCGACGCGAAGGCGGTGCGCTATCCGCATCCGATCGATCTGCGCATCCATGTCCTCGATGACGGGCGCAGGCCGGCGATGCAGATGGTGGCGCAGGAAGAGGGCGTCAACTACATCACGCGTTCCAGCAACATCGGTTTCAAGGCGGGGAACCTGCGCAATGCGATGGAGCACACGAGCGGCGACTTCATCGTGATCTGCGACGCCGACACGCGGCTCTTTCCCACCTTCCTCGAGCATACGCTCGGCTACTTCCGCGATGTCGACGTCGCCTGGGTGCAGACGCCGCAATGGTTCTACGATATTCCCGAAGGCACGCCGCTGCCGGACCATCTTGCGCGCAAGGCCGGCACAGCCGGGCGGTGGTTCGGCAAGGCGGTGGAGCGGCTGGTAGGGCCGGTGCGCGTCGGCGCCGATCCGTTCGTCAGCGACGCGCAAATGTTCTACGACGTCATCCAGCGCCGCCGCAACTGGGCCAATGCGGCGTTTTGCTGCGGCGCCGGATCGATACATCGCAGGGAAGCGGTCATGCAGGCCGCGCTGCGCGCCTTCGCCATCAAGGTGGATCGCGAAGTGGAGACCTATGCGGCAAAGATCGCCGATCCGGGATTGCGGCAGGACTTCAGCGGTGCGATGCGCACGCAGATGGTGCTGGAAACCGAGTTCACGCCGTACAAGTTCCACGTATCGGAAGACATTTATACCTCCATCGTTCTGCACAACGATGAAGCGCGCCGCTGGAAATCGGTGCTCCATCCCGAGGTGGAATCGAAAATGCTGTCGCCGCAGGACCTGCTGTCGTGGATGATCCAGCGCTTCAAGTATGCGGGCGGCACGCTCGACATCTGCTTCCGCGACAATCCGCTGTTCAAGGGGCGGATGAGCTGGGCGCAGCGGGCGATGTACCTGTCCACCTTCTGGTCGTATTTCGGCTGCATCTGGAACGTGGTGTTCATCGCCGCGCCGATCATCTACCTGTTCACCGGCATTCCGCCGCTGTCGGCCTACTCCAACGCTTTCTATCTGCATTCGCTGCCTT